>OJNI01000498.1_pt1 | contig 26482 bp, 19 predicted proteins | sample 1597441 | NCBI WGS metagenome assembly OJNI01 (sample SAMEA2452131, study PRJEB22498) | human gut metagenome | reverse complement strand
GATAAATTTCACGGCGGAAATGCCGATGATATCATTCTCCCTGTCCCTCCGGGAACGGTGGTCAAAGATGCCGAAACCGGAAAGGTTATCGTTGACATGTCTGACAGAGAACCTTTTATTCTTTGCAAAGGCGGACGCGGCGGTTGGGGAAACAGACACTTTGCAACTCCGACAAGGCAGATCCCGCGTTTTGCTAAAAGCGGACTCAAAGGAGAGGAAAAAGAAGTCATATTTGAGCTAAAAATGCTTGCCGATGTTGCATTGATCGGGATGCCTAATGTCGGGAAATCCTCGATACTTTCCGTGATAAGTTCCGCTACGCCGAAAATAGCGGATTATGATTTTACTACTCTCTCACCGAATCTCGGCGTGGTGAAAACCGGAAATGGAAAAGGCTTTGTGGCGGCAGATATCCCCGGACTTATTGAAGGAGCTTCGGAAGGAAAGGGACTCGGACATAAATTCCTGCGACATATAGACAGATGCCGTCTTATGCTTCATGTAGTTGATGTTTCTGCCGATTGTGACAGGAGCCCGGTTGAAGATATCAAGCTTATCAATTCGGAACTTAGTAAATACAGTCCCGAGCTTGCGTTAAGGCCTCAGATAATCGTTGCCAATAAATACGATTCTGCGCTTCCGGAGTATAATGAGCATGTTTCGGAGATATCCGATTACGCTCAGCATAGCGGTCTTAAGCTGATTTTTGTATCTGCCGTTTCGCGGTTTCATATTGACGAACTGATATCCTTGACTTCCGCTTTCCTTGATACGCTTCCCCCTCTTACTGTATATGAACCGGAGTATGAGGAACAGAGAGATTTGGGACCGCTTGAAAAAACGATAACCGTTACTAAAGACGGCAATATATATGAATGCGAATCGGAATGGCTTTTCCGTCTTGTCGGTTCTGTGAATTTTGAGGACAGAGATTCCCTTGCATACTTTCAGCGTATGCTTAGAATCAACGGAATAATTGAGCAGCTTGAGCAAGCCGGAGTAAAGGATGGAGATACTGTAAAAATGTATGATTTTGAATTTGACTTTATTAGGTGAGTGTGAATTTCTGTATGCTAACTTTTAAACCCATAAGCGGAGAAACTATTAGTGAGATTTTACCTTTTTATAAGAACTGCGGCTACATGATCAGCGATTATTCACTCGGCATAAAACTTATGTGGAATGATATTCTCAATTCGGAATTTACAGTGTCGGAAGGCTTTTTGATAGTGAAATGTATTGTCGGCGGCCGTACCGTTTTTGACTACCCGATAAATCAAGACAGCAACAAAGCTTCAAGACAAGCATTGAATCAGATAGCCGAATATTGCATGGAAAATTTTATTCCGTTTGAAATGGATAATGTTCCGGCAGAAAAGCTATCGGAAATCACTTCTCTTTTTCCGAACTGTGAGATCTCATATAAGAGAGGAAATTCAGATTATCTGTATAATCTGGATGAACTTTCAAAAATGAACGGAAAGAAGTATGCGGGGCAGAGAAACCACATAAATAAATTCCACAAGCTTTATCCGGAAGCCTCTTTTAAAAAATTCGGCAGGGAAGACCGTGAAAAAATCCTGACTTTTCTTCATGACTTTTCATCTGAGTTTGAGAAAAAAACACGAGGCGCTCATGCCGAACTCGGTCGTGCAGAGAAAATGATTGAATACATAGGAAATGAAAATTTTCTTTGCGGCGGTTATTGCCTATGCGGGAAAATTATTTCCTTCTGTATGTCTGAAATATGCGGAAATATGCTTATTGATCACATCGAAAAGGCGCTTAGCGAATACGAGGGCGTATATCCGGCGACGGTGAAAGCCTTTCTCGAAGCCTTCGGAAAAGACTGCTTGTTTTTTAACCGTGAGGACGATGCTTCTGACAAGGGACTGAGAATGTCCAAGCTACAGTACCAACCTGCCGATATCATTAAAAAATATCATGTGAGAGTATGGAATGAGCTTTCACATATTGAGCGTATTCCGGAACTCTCATCGGAGCGTCTTGTCTATGATGCGCTAAAATATGAAGATATTCCCGAATACAATCGTCTTTGTCTTGATGAGGATCTGAATAGATACTGGGGATATGATTATAAAAAGGATTGTCCTTTACCGAAATACGATTATTTTTATAATGACCAGCGAAAAGATTTTTCCACTCGTTCCGCAATTACCTTTGCGATAAGAAAGAACACGAAGCTGATAGGTGAAGTGATTCTTTACAGCTTTGATTTCAGAGGAGGCGCTGAAATCGGAGTAAGGTTATTGCCGGAATACGGAAGACACGGATATGGAAGGGAAGCGCTTGAAACCTTTATTTTCTATGCGCTCTATACGATCGGATTGTCATCTGTAAAGGCAAAATGCTATAAGGAAAATACAGCATCGTACAAAATGCTTTCATCAGTTATGCAGAAGGACGGCAGTGACGGCGTTTTTGCCTTTTTCATCTCTCATTTTTGAGATGTCGGCAGTCTTGATGATTAACTGATAATCGGCTTCCAACTTGAAAATAAGTTATTTTTTGTTTAAAATGTAAAAGAAGTGTAAACATACAAAAAAACTATTGATTTTTAAATCTTAACTGAGTATAATCATAATCGTAAGTTAGCACTCCGGCAAAATGAGTGCTAAATAAAATTAAATCGGAGGAATAAAAAATGAAAATTAAGCCGCTTGCTGACCGTGTTGTGGTAAAATCGGTTGAAGCAGAAGAAACAACAAAGAGCGGAATTATTCTCGCAGGTTCCGCAAAAGAAAAGCCTCAGGTAGCCGAGGTTGTTGCTGTGGGGCCCGGCGGACTTGTAGATGGCAAAGAAGTTACCATGACCGTTAAAGTCGGTGATAAGGTTATCACAAGTAAGTATTCCGGAACAGAAGTAAAATGCGACGGAACCGAATATAACATTGTAAGACAGAGCGATATTCTCGCTGTTGTCGAAGACTGAATATTATTTAGGGAGGATTGAACTATTATGGCAAAGGATATTGCTTACGGAATTGACGCGAGAAACGCGCTTCTCCGCGGTATCGACAAGCTTGCTGACACCGTTAAAATAACGCTTGGACCGAAGGGAAGAAATGTTGTTCTCGATAAAAAGTACGGAGCGCCGCTCATTATTAATGACGGTGTGACAATTGCAAAGGAGATAGAGCTTGAGGATCCCATGGAGAATATGGGAGCTCAGCTTATCAAAGAAGTCGCAACAAAGACCAATGACGCGGCAGGTGACGGTACTACAACCGCTACACTTCTTGCACAGGCTCTTATCAGAGAGGGTATGAAAAATGTAACTGCAGGAGCTAATCCTATGGTGCTTCGCCGCGGAATTCAGAAGGCGGTCGATACCGCAGTTGCGAAGCTTTCTTCTATCTCTAAGGCTGTAAACGGTTCTGAGGATATTGCCAGAGTCGGAACCATTTCTGCCGGCGACGAGGTTGTCGGTACTCTTATCGCGGACGCTATGAACAAGGTTTCCGCTGACGGTGTTATCACGGTTGAGGAATCTAAGTCTGCTGAAACCTATTGCGAAGTTGTTGAAGGTATGCAGTTCGACCGCGGATATATCTCTCCCTATATGGTTACGGATACTGAAAAGATGGAAGCTGTTATCGACGACGCTCTCATTCTTATTACCGATAAGAAGATTTCCAATATTCAGGAAATTCTTCCCCTTCTTGAACAAATTGTTCAATCCGGCAAGAAGCTTCTTATTATTGCTGAGGATATCGAGGGAGAAGCTCTTACCACGCTTATTCTTAATAAGCTCAAGGGAACATTCGTATGCGTAGGCGTTAAGGCTCCCGGATTCGGAGACAGAAGAAAAGATATGCTTCGTGATATCGCTATTCTTACCGGAGGCGAGGTTATTTCTGAGGAGCTTGGACTTGAACTCAAGGATACTTCCATAGGTCAGCTCGGAAGAGCACGTCAGGTTAAAATCAATAAGGAAAATACCATCATAGTAGATGGTATGGGCGATTCCGAGCAGATTAAAGCAAGAGTTGCACAGATCAAGTCGGCTATTGAAACCACAACTTCTGATTTTGATCGTGAGAAGCTTCAGGAAAGACTCGCAAAGCTTTCCGGAGGTGTAGCTGTTATTAAGGTTGGTGCAGCAACCGAAACCGAAATGAAGGAGAAGAAGCTTCGCATCGAAGATGCTCTCAACGCTACTAAAGCAGCCGTTGAGGAAGGAATCGTTGCAGGCGGCGGTGTTGCACTGCTCAATGTTATTTCCGATGTCGATAAGCTTATTGCTTCTCTCTCGGGTGATGAGAAAACAGGCGCTATGCTTGTAAGAAAGTCTCTTGAAGCACCTGTACGTCAGATAGCTGAAAACGCCGGTTATGAGGGCTCCGTAATTGTCGATACAATACTCAAGAGTAAGAAGATTGGTTACGGTTTTGATGCTTATACCGAAAAGTATGTCGATATGGTAAAGACCGGAATTGTTGATCCTACTAAGGTAACACGTTCCGCTTTGCAGAATGCAGCTTCTATTGCTTCTATTGTTCTTACAACCGAAGCTGTCGTTGCTGATATAAAAGAAGAGACACCTGCCGCCGTAGCTCCTGCCGGAGGCGGAATGGGCGGAATGTATTAATGCCCAATTAATCTAATTAACGGTTGAAAAAAATATGCACCTCAAAAGTTACACACTTCAGAGGTGCATATTTTTATGACGAAAATAAAAAAACATAAAGTATAAAGCGGATTTCAGGAGATGTTTTGAAATGGATAATTTAAAACTTTTTGAATATCATAAAAGCCGCGAACAAATATGAGCAAAGAAGAAATATACAAATACAGAATAAAGAGTAGGAAGATATATAATTGGGTGAACGAGGTAAAGGTTTAACGCAGGACAAACGAAGACAGAGCTTAGTTATTCTGCGGACATCAGGATCAAATATCTGAATGAAGCGTTTACATATGCTTGGTAACAATACGCTTATTTTTATAATATTGAAAATAAATATAGAGTTCAATAGGTTCAGCAGAGAAGATTATTTTTCCTTTGCCGAACATGAAACTCTCCCGAAAAAGTGCCTTTCACTTTTATTATATACTCGCTATATTCTCAGAAGAAAATCCGCAAGCTCACCGACTGTTTCGATAATAAAATTCGCTCCCGCCATTTCCAGTTCTTCTCTGGTACCGTATCCGTAAGTAACGCCGATCGATTTTATTCCGGATTTTTTTGCTCCTATTATATCGTGCTTTCTGTCACCGACCATAATACATTCTTCTTTGTTTTGTATTCCGCATGAGATGAGTGCATGTTCGATAACTTCATGCTTATCCGTGCGAGTATTATTAAGAAGAGAGCCGCATATAAAACAAAAATATTCAGTGAGATTAAAATGTTCAATAATTTTTACCGCAAATGCTTCAGGTTTTGAGGTAGCAAGAATTAGATTCTTACCCTCTTTTTTTAAATCGTAAAGCATCTTTGAAACCCCGTCGAAAATAATATTTTCAAAAATTCCGTTCTTTTTGAAATATTCACGGTAAAATGCAATAGCGGCAATTGATTTATCATAATCAAAACCATAATACTTCATAAATGAATCGGCAAGGGGAGGACCGATGAAAACATCAAGATCCTTTTTTTGTTCAACGGTTATGCCGTATTTAGAAAGGGCATAGGCAACGGAATTCGTTATTCCTTCTTCCGGATCAGTTAAAGTTCCGTCAAGATCAAACAGAATGTTTTTAATCATTATGATGATTCCAAGATTTCCTTTTCGAAATAGCGATGATCTTAAGAATGAATTCAAAAAATTTATTTTCCGGATTCATCTACTTATCCGCCTAAAGGCGATAAAATATTATACCATAATGAATCAGATTTTTCAACATAAAACACCGAGAAAATCTTTTTAGAAATATCGCTTGAAAATAAATCTATTATATGTTAAAATAAATATTGAATATTTTGTTGAATTTTAAGGAAAAATAAATGATTAAAAGATTTTGTTCCTACTATAAACCTCATATAAAAGTATTTACAGCTGATATGACGGCGGCGTTTCTTCTTTCTGTATGTTCTATGGTTTATCCGATGATAACGCGAGAAATGCTTAACAACTTTATACCAAACAGAAATATTAGGCTTCTTATAATATGGGCAGTCGTACTTCTCGTTATATATATCGTAAAATATTTCCTGAATTACTTTGTTACCTATTACGGTCACGTAATGGGGGTAAGAATGCAGGCGTCTATGAGAAAAGATGTGTTTTCTCACCTTGAGACATTACCACTTTCTTATTTTGACGATAATAAGACAGGGACTATTATGTCAAGAATAATAAATGATCTCATGGATGTTTCAGAGCTTGCTCATCATGGACCGGAGGATCTGTTTTTATCGGTTGTAATGCTTATCGGTTCGTTTATTTTGATGGGTTCGATATACTTGCCGTTAACGCTTATTCTTTATGCATTACTCCCCTTTATGATTTTCTTTGCGATAAAAAAGCAAAAAAAGATGAAGGAAGCTTTTGCTGTATCAAGAAAAGAAGTCGGGGAGATTAATGCAACCCTTGAAAACAGTATTTCCGGTATTCGTGTTTCAAAAGCATATACCAACAGCAGATACGAAAACGAATTATTTGAGCAAGGAAACAACCGATTTGTAAAAGCGAGAAAATTTGCGTATAAGGCAATGGCGGAATTTCATTCCGGAATGACGGTCGGAATGGATATTCTTCGTGTTGTCATGTATGTGGCGGGCGGTTTGTTTGTCTTTTACGAAAAAATCAATATTGCGGACTTTACGGCGTTTTCGCTTTATATAAGCTTGTTTATGTCTCCTATAGAGCGTCTTGTAGGGTTTATCGAACAATATCAAAACGGTATGACCGGTTTCAAGCGTTTTATCGAAATAATGGATTGTAATCCGGAGCGTGACTCCAAAGATGCACTTTCAATAAATAAGGTAAAAGGCGATATTCTTTTTGATAAAGTGGGATTTTCATATTCCGATGGAAAAAAAGTCCTTGACAATCTGAGTTTTCATGTTGAAGCAGGGGAAACGCTTGCCTTAGTCGGTCCTTCCGGTGGAGGAAAAACTACCATTTGTCATCTTATTCCGAGATTCTATGATCTAAGTTCCGGAAAAATACTCATTGACGGTATGGATATTTCGAATATAACGCTTGAATCATTAAGGAAAAATATCGGTATCGTTTCTCAAGACGTTTTTCTTTTCGACGCTACAATATACGAGAATATTGCATATGGTTGTCCTGATGCTTCGCAAGCAGATGTTGAAAAAGCCTCTCGTCTTGCCAATATCGATGAGTATATAAGAAATCTCCCGAACGGCTATAATACGCTTGTAGGAGAGCGCGGAGTAAGGCTTTCCGGCGGGCAGAAGCAGAGAATTGCTATCGCGCGTGTATTTCTCAAAAATCCGTCTGTTCTTATACTGGATGAGGCTACCTCTGCTCTTGACAATGCAACTGAAATGCTTATACAACAAAGCTTGTCCGAGCTTTGCCGCGGCAGAACAACCATTGTCGTTGCTCATAGACTTACGACGATAAAAAACGCCGACGAGATTCTCGTGATTACAGACGACGGCATAGCCGAAAGAGGCAAACACAAGGAGCTGCTTGAAAAAGGTGGAATATATGCAGGTCTTTGGAACGGAATAAAAGAATAATTCTGCATAATAGTATTACTTTTTTAGCATAGCCTATTGTAAAAGTCAACGACTTATATGAAATCTTTTTAGCGGCTTTGTTGTCAAAAAACACCCTTAAAGCGGATCCACACACTAAGGAGAGCAACTAAAATCTTTGCTTTTTGCCGGTGGTGAAAAATGCTCGTATTCCTACCGCACGGTTCTCAATTGTAAAATGCAGCTTTATGATTGGTTAATTTTAACAGTAAAGGAGAATGCGTTATGAGCGGCAAAAAAAATATGCCTGAAAATGTTACAATTATAATACCTTCATATGCTCCCGACGACCGCCTGCTCAGCACGGTTCTCGGACTTATAGCCTGCGGCGCTGATGATATACTCATTGTAAACGACGGAAGCGGAAGGGAATATGATCACATTTTTGCAGAGGCAGGTTTGCTCCCCGGTTGTACTGTACTTGTACATGACAGAAATCTCGGAAAAGGTGCAGCTATTAAGACAGCAATGGCATATTGCGTTAAAAATACTCCTGCTTTAAAAGGAATTGTAACCGTTGACGGAGACGGACATCATAAAACCTCCGATATTGTCTCCTGCGCACAGCGAATGGTATCTTCAGGTAAAGTAATACTCGGAATAAGAGATATTAACGATAAAACGATTTCTCCAAGAGGAAAATACGGAAACAGAATCACATCGTTTGCCATATCGATTGTCTGCGGTTTTAAAATACAGGATCCGCTTACAGGACTCAGGGGGATTCCCGCTAAATACCTTTCGGTATTCATAAAGACGGCCGGTAATGCATATGATTTTGAAACAAATATGATTCTCGATATTAAGCGAAATAAAATTCCTTTCCGTAAATTTGATATAATCTGCGAATACTTTCCGGATGGGAAAAAGTCACATTTCCGTCTTTTTCGGGATTCTATGAAAATTGCCGTTGAGATAATAAAATTTTTCGGACAGCAGTTTAAATATTTGCTTAGCTCAATGGTATGTTATGCGTTTGAGTATATCATATATCGCATAATGCTTGGATATCTTCCGGTGCTCGGTATAACGTTGATAAACTATATATGTAGACTGCTGTCCGGTATTTTGAACTTTGTTATTAACAAAAATATTGTTTTCAGAACAAAAAAGAAAAACTTTCTTACAGCTCTTAAATATATTGTGGTAGTATTGTTTGTAATGCTTCTTTCGACAGAGCTTATTGTTGTAATCAATAATATTTTTCACACGGAAAGCAATACCGTAGCTAAATTTATAAAACCGCCTGTTGACTTTTTAATGTTTTTTTTGGGATATTTTCTTCAGAGAAAATGGGTTTTTTCATCAAACCGTTCAAAAAAATAGTTGAATTAGCTTGAAACAGGAGAGATTGACAAAACGTTTATGATGCTGTATAATCAATATCGTACAATATCCTGCCGTTTTTCGGCTTATGAAAGGTTAAAATATGAAAAATACTTTTTTCAGAAAAGGGTTTGTAATCTTTGCGACTGTACTTATGCTGACGATTCTCTCGTCCGCTTCATTTTTATATGTATATGGAACAGAGGTTATCAGCGGTCCCTGCGGCGCTTCTTCGGAGTACAAGCTAAACAGCGATGGATTGCTTGAGATCAATGGTTCCGGAAATATTCAGGATTTTACGCCAAGCACGATACCGTGGAAGGATTATTATGGAACCATACAATCCGTTAAAATTTCCGACTCTGTGACGAGCATAGGAATCAATGTATTTGTTAACTTGAATGTGTTATCGGTCAAGATACCGCCATCGGTAATTAATATTGGGGCGCATGCCCTTGGTTATACCTATAACAGCGATACCAATACATATTCAAAGATAAACGGATTTACCATAAACGGAGTGAGCGGATCGGAAGCTCAGAATTATGCCGATAATAACGGTTTCACTTTTGTTGCAAATGATCCTTCCTCTCCATCCGGGAAATGCGGTGCTAACCTTAGTTGGCAGCTTTCTTCTGATGGCGTTCTCACTGTTTCCGGCAATGGGGCAATGAATGATTTTAATAATTCTTCTGCTGCTCCATGGGCGAAATATTCGACTAAAACGGATGGTTTTTTGATTACTTCGGTTGTAATTACTGAAGGTGTGACCTCTGTCGGAGCTAATGCTTTTTCAAATTGCAGAGAGCTTTCTTCTATTAGTTTGCCTGCAGGTCTTTTAAAAATCGGCGCTTCTGCCTTCGAGAACTGTTCGGGGGTAAGTTCCGCGATCATTCCCGAATCAACGTCTTCTATCGCTTCTAAGGCTTTCTCTGCCTGTACCGCACTTTCGGAAATCACTATAGGAAGCAGTGTAAAATCAATCGGTGATGAAGCATTTATGCTGACAGGAATTAAAGAGCTTAACCTTTCTTCTTCCGTAACAAGTATTGGGAAACAAGCCTTTTACGGTTGCCAGGATTTATTATCTGCCAAAATCCCGGGAGTAACGAATATTGCAGAGAAGGCGTTTGCGGAATGTGTTTCACTGCGTTCTGTATCCGTTGGAATTTCACTCACAGAGATAGGCGCTTCTGCTTTTGAGGGGTGTTCTTTGCTTTCGGATTTCACTTTTCCCTCAGGGATCAGCAGTATCTCAGAAAGAGCTTTTTATTCCTGCTCGGCATTAACATCACTTACATTGCCAAATTCCCTTCAATATCTCGGTGAATATTCCTTTTTTGGTTGTACAGGTTTGGAAGCCGTATCTATAGGTGATGGACTTTCAATAATCAATGAGGGAGTTTTCGAGGGTTGTCATTCTTTGACAAGAGTGGAAATAGGTAATTCGGTTACTTACATCGGTGAAAGGGCATTTACGAACTGTCCCGAGCTTCATTCTATTGAAATCCCTGTTTCGGTCAAATATATTGCTCAATACTCGCTTGGATATTATTATTTTGAAGATCCTGAAAATAATATAAGCGGAGTATATACAAAATATACCGGTTTTACTCCTGAAATTATTTCTTATTATCCGTCAGAGGCTGAGAATTATGCAAAAGACAATAATTTCATCTTTACCAGCCTCGGTCTTATTTTATCAGACAATGGTGAAGTCACAGATTCCGTAAAATGGTCTATCAATACCGCGACAGGTGTTCTTATGATAAGCGGTTCGGGCCGCGTTCCGGGTTATCTTTACTTTGACGAGACGCCATGGTCGGTTTATCGTGATTATATAAAAACCGTAATATACGGTTCGGGAATTCAAAACGTTGGAGACTCAAGCTTCGAGGGATGCACTTCTCTTATCAACGTAACGCTTGCGGGCACCGTGACGGAAATCGGTGATTGGGCTTTTTCCGGTACCGGTATAGTTAATCTTACTCTTCCCAGAGGGATTCAGACGATAAATGACGGTGCTTTTGATTCCTGCTCAGAGCTTACAAATGTGTCTCTGCCGGACACTCTTCAGTCTATCGGTCAATTTGTATTTCGCGGTCCCAATAAGCTCAAAGCGATGTATGTTCCCGAGAGCGTCGGTTATATCGGTTCATATTCAATAGGCTACCAGGATAATAATACTCTTGTACGCGATTTTCGTATTAAAGGAGTAAAAGATAGTGTAGCATATAATTATGCTAAGATAAACTCCATTGATTTTAGTGAAAATGGCCATGTGGAAATAACAGATGAGGAATCAGGATGTAGTATCAATATAATCGGTTCCGATGCGGATACGAAAAATTATAAACTTTCTTTCGGTAAAGTGAAAAGTACTCTTGAACCAGATATTTTTCTTGCTGATAACGAGTACGCTCTTGTCTATGAAATCTTTTTAAAATCCTTAGATTCTGTTATATCAGTGGAGGGTACTGCGTTGATTTCATTTCCGATACCCGAGAATATCAATCCTATCGGAATAAAAATTTTCTACATGTCAGACAGCGGTAATTTTACTGAGATTGAATTTGAAGTTGAAAATGAGAACTTTATTTTCTCATATGGAATGCTTGGAAAATTTATAATTACAAATGCGGATTTAAATTCGCTCCGTACTATTACAGTAACGTATCAATTTGAAGACGGTTCTGATGCTTATCCTGTTCAGATATACAGAGGATCTTCGGGAGCAGAATTTACCGTCAAATTTGTTGAAATAGAAGGCTATGCTCCGACAGAAAAATTATTATCAGGTGTGATTTCCGAAACAGATATTAATCTTTCCTTTACCTACAAAGTAAGTGAATTATCTGAAAAACCGATAACAGGTTCCGATTCGGAAACTGTTGCGGGTGGAAACAGCCGTGGTTCGGCAAAAACGATTTTGATCGTTGTAGAAGTGATTTTGATAATCGGAATAATTGCCGCGGCAACAGCACTGATCATAATTACGCGCAAAAAGAAAAAAGATATAAATCCGAATACATCTGTTTCTGGAGCAACAAAATTCGGGGCAGATAAATTTTCCGATACCATTATAGTTCCTGACGCTCCTACAAGAGAAATTAATATTCAATCGTTGTTTGCCGATGAACCGGAAGAAGATACGGAACCTGCCGAAGCGACAAGAACTTTGAATCAAAACGATAAAAAATAATTTTTGCAAGGGCCTTTGCTGCGATGCATAGGCCCTTTATTGTATAACGAAAACCAGCCACAAAACGCGTGAGATATTCGCTGTTGAACACTCGGCTACAGCGTCTGTATGGAATAAAGGAAAGCTGCTGAGAACATATTATTGCTCTCCCATATCTGTTTTGGCACTATTCTTATCGATTTTTTATATTAGAATTTTTTGTTAATTATTTTCTCTCTAAGAAAAATATCTTGCAAAATCCTTTGCTTTGTAATATAATATCTATGAAATACTATGACCGCAGCGGACTTTTGAGTCCGCCTTTCTTGCTGTAATTGATATCGAAAGAAAGGATACCTTTTTACAAAGGTCAATAACTTTATGAATAATAATGTACTTGATTCACTTCTCAAAATTGGAATTACCCCCACGGATGAACTTTTATTTGAGCCGCTTTCTGAGCATGCTGCGAATTGGCAGGGCTTTTCCGAAGTGGAAAACATTTCAGAATATTTTGAAGCGGTACAGTGTTACATTAAAACGGTGGCACTTTCTTTTGCCGATCACGGAGTCCGTTTCCACTCTCTTGACGGTGTGATGATCTCTCCTTTTGCTGAAATAGGGGAGGGAACCTTAATATTTCCCAATGTCCAGATAAGGCACGGTGTAAAAATAGGAAAAAATTGCGTCATCGGCTCCGGAAGTGTCATTGAAAATTCAACTATAGGAAATAATTGTGTTATCAATGCCACTCAAATATATGAATCGGTTCTTGACGATAATGTGAAAATCGGGCCGTTCTGTCACGTTCGTCCTAATACGCATCTTTGCAGCGGGGTCAAGATAGGAGATTTTGTTGAAATAAAAAATTCAACAGTAGGATGCGATACACATGCCTCCCACTTAACTTACATAGGCGACAGCGATGTAGGAGAACGAGTTAACTTTGGATGTGGGACTGTTACAGTCAACTATGACGGCAAAAATAAATTCCGTACAGTTATAGGAAACGATGTATTTATTGGCTGCAATTCTAACCTTGTTGCCCCCGTTACTATTGCTGACAACGGATATACCGCAGCAGGTTCAACCATAACCGATAATGTCCCGGAAAACGCTCTTGCCATAGCACGGGCAAGACAAGTGAATAAAGACGGCTGGGTAAGTAAAAAACGCCAGAAAGACATCAACAAAAAATGAAGGAGCCAAACAGAGATTTTTAAATTTAAGGCAATACCGCACGATGATTGTTGTGCAGCAGCGCCGCCAGATTTTTTGTCAGACAATACAAATTGAGGAGGCAAAAGCGACTTCTCTGCCGATGAAATTTGTGAAGTATGACGGAATAGAGGCAAGCATATGCATATGCGCAATAAAGGCGTTAGCTGTACTGCCTTAAGGAATTCACTGAATAATCGTCACGGATCTTTCCGATTGATTTATTGTCCGTCATCGTAAAAAACTTGAAATAATAACTCTACTCCCGCGTTTTTTGCCTTGCCGTTCAAAAAATCATCTCAGAAATCTGCATAGCCGATTTATTCAGCGATTCCTTAACACGGAAGGTTTTGATTGAAAAATTTCCGGTCTCTTTTTGAGAAAATTAAATGACAAGTATTTTTGATTTGTTTAAAAAAATCGAGACATCGCCGCAGTCTGCAATGCCTATTACTCATATAATCGCCGGACTTGGGAATTATGGTACAGAATATGAAAATACAAGACATAATGCAGGTTTTTCTGCAATTGATTTTTATGCTGAAAGCAAAAAGATTAATATTAACCGCCTTAAATTTGATGCTTTGACTTCCGAAGCTATAGAAAGCGGGAAAAGAATTCTTCTCATGAAGCCGCAGCTATATATGAACCGTTCCGGCGAGTCTATAAAAAAAGCTGCGGATTACTATAAAATTCCGCCCGAAAATATTATAGTAATTTGCGATGATATAAATCTTGATGTCGGTAAGCTGCGTATACGTCGAAAAGGGAGCGACGGCGGACAGAAGGGGTTACGAAATATAATAGAAAACCTGGGAACGGACGCTTTTCCCCGCATAAGGCTCGGAGTCGGAAAGGTACCGCCGGATGGTGATATTATCAGCTGGGTACTTGGGAGACTGCCGACAGACCAAAGAGAAGCATTCCGCTGCTCAGCAGAAAAAATTCCAGCAATAATATCGCTCCTTCTTGATGGAAATATTGAAAAAGCAATGTGTGAGTTTAACTGATGAATATAATAAGTGGACAACTAAGAAATGAACGGGAATACAGAGAACTTTCGGCTTCCATAAAAGATCAGCTTTCAAGCCGTATACCTCGTCCCGCAAGAATGATCGGTCTTTGCGAGGGTGCAAGAAATGCAATGATATCCGCTCTTATTGAGGACGCGGGAAGCAAGCTGAAAAAAAAGCCGATGCTGCTTATAGTTTCTGATGAAAAAGAAGCCATGCGAAGCTATACAGCACTCTCCGAAATGGGCCATGCCCCTACTGTATTCAGCTTTAGAGATTATGTTTTCTACAATATTACCGCCTCCCATGAATATGAGCATGAGAGGCTTGGCGTATTGATATCCATACTTGATAATAGCTGCGATGTGGTAATAACCACTCCGGATGCAGCATTACAGTATACAATTCCGGCTGTAAAACTCGAAAAATCAACCATGACAATTTGCTCAAACGATGCAATAGATATGAATTTCTTAAAGAGATTTCTTGTCGACAGCGGTTACAGTATGGTGGAAATGGTAGACGGTGTGGGACAGTTTTCCGTCAGAGGCGGAATCATTGATATTTTTCCTCCCGGATATGAATATCCTGTTCGTCTTGAGCTTTTCGGTGATGATATCGACAGTATGAGTTTTTTTGATATTATTTCACAAAGACGTACAGATTCCGTCGATTCTGTAAAAATTACTCCGGCAAGAGAAATTCTTACTGATTCTGAGACACTTGAAAAGCTGACAAGAATAATTTCATCACAACTAAAAAAAGTAAAAGACGATCGTACTGTCGATATTCTTGCCTCAGAACTGGAAGCCATAAAAGCTCAATCAGAACTTCGTTTTGTCGATAAATATATTAGCGTTGTTTATCCGGAAAAAGAATGTTTGCTTAATTACTTCAGCCGTGACTCAGTTGTTGTTTGCGAGGAATTTTCTGCAATATCCGAAAGAATCAAATCCTATGAATGGCATCAGAAGCAGGAGGTTACTTCCTTGCTTGAAGAGGGAACAATTTCCGCAGCCAATGCAGATTACGGTAAATGGTTCGACGATTTTCTTTATTTCATTGGTTCTCATGCGGGGGTAATAGCCGATTCTTTCATGAGCAGTATATCTGAGCTTAAATTTTCTTCTACCTTCAGTATTCCCACAAAGCAGACAGTTTCTTACAGTGAAAATCTTGATTTGCTTACCGAAGATCTCAACGCTTACAATAAAAGCGGTTTTTCCACTGTTATCCTATGTGAAAACGAGGTTATGGCAAAGAATCTTCGAAATATGATCGACGGCGACCGTTTTGCTGTACCGATTATTAAGCCTGAGGAACTATTCCCCGATAAGGTTTCTACCGTTATTACCTTTGGCATCAATATAACCGGTTTTGAATTAACCGCGTCAAAATTTGCTGTTATGTCAACCTATCCTGCCGGAAGCTCATACTCACGCTCTTCTATTACGTTAAAAAAACGAAAAGGAAGAAAAAAAACTGCCCAGGAAAAAATTATGTCCTATGCAGATCTCGCAGCAGGGGACTATGTTGTTCATGTAAATCACGGGATCGGTATGTTTCTCGGTATTGAGAGCGTTACTGTTGAAGGTATAACACGAGATTACATGAAAATAAAATATGCCGGAACCGACATGCTGTATCTTCCTTGTGATCAGCTCGACAGCATTTCAAAATATATAGGCGCCAAAGGAGAAGACGGCACACTTAAGCTCTCACGTATGGGCGGAGCAGAGTGGGGAAAAGCAAAGAGTCAGGTTAAAGCAGCTGCAAAGGAGATGGCAAAAGATCTGATTAAGCTCTATGCTGAGCGTCAAAGACGTCCGGGGTTTGCTTTTGCTCCGGATGACGATATGCAGAGAGATTTTGAAGCGGCTTTTCAGTATTCCGAAACGGAGGGACAGCTTCAAGCGATAAAAGAAGTAAAGCAGGATATGGAGCTTCCTCGTCCGATGGACAGACTACTGTGCGGGGATGTTGGCTTTGGAAAAACCGAAGTAGCAATAAGAGCCGCTTTTAAAGCGGTTGAATCCGGCAAACAGGCTGCAATTCTTGTGCCTACGACTATTCTTGCTCTTCAGCATTATCAAACGCTCTTGTCTCGTTTGAGGGGCTTTCCTGTAAAGGTAGATATGCTGTCAAGATTCAGAAGCTCAAAGCAACAGCAAGAAACATTAAGACGTCTGCGTCGGGGAGAGATTGATATTCTTGTCGGTACACACCGAATCGTATCAAAGGATATCGTATTTAAAGATCTTGGACTTGTCATTGTTGATGAAGAGCAACGCTTTGGAGTAGCGGCGAAAGAAAAGCTGAAGCAGCTTTCCTCCGGCGTCGATACTCTGACACTTACCGCAACTCCGATTCCGAGAACACTTAATATGGCAATGAGCGGAATAAGGGATATGTCTGTCTTGGAAGAAGCACCCAATGACCGGGTTCCTGTGCAAACCTATGTTCTTGAGTTTGATGAGATAATTATTGCAGAAGCGATAAAAAAGGAACTTCGCCGAGGAGGGCAGGTCTTCTATCTCCACAATCGTGTTGAATCAATGCCGGACGTCCTTGCAAGAGTTTCCTCGATGGCGCCGGACGCCCGTATAGCGGTTGCTCATGGTAAAATGGAAAAAGAGGAGCTTTCCGATATTTGGAGAGCCATGCTTAACGGTGAAATTGATATTCTTATCAGTACAACGATTATTGAGGCAGGAGTTGATGTCCCGAATGCCAATACCCTTATTATTGAAAATGCCGATAAGCTTGGGCTTGCTCAGCTTCACCAGATAAGGGGGAGAGTAGGGCGTTCTTCAAGGAGAGCTTATGCATATTTTACTTATAAGAGAGGAAGCGTGCTCACAGATATTGCTTCTAAACGACTTGGCGCTATACGGGAATATACTGAGTTCGGATCCGGATTTAAGGTTGCGCTGCGCGATCTTGAGATAAGAGGTGCAGGGAATCTCCTTGGTGCAGAACAGCACGGTCATATGGAAACCGTTGGATATGATATGTATATGCGTATTCTTAATGAGGCTATTCTGGAAGAAAAGGGAGAAGCGCCCGTTAAAAAGACGGAATGCACCGTCGATATGAATATCAGCGCATATATTCCTGAGTCATATATAAAAAGTTCTGTTCAGAGAATTGATGTCTATAAAAAGATTTCACTTGTTGAAAATGTTGAAGATACCGTTGACATTATTGATGAGCTTCTTGACAGATACGGAGAGCTTCCTAAACCTGTATCGGCTCTGCTTGATATATCTCTGCTGCGTTCTCTCGGCTCTGAGTGCGCTCTTACCAAAATACAAAAGCGTGGGAATTCCGTTATCTTTTATCCGGAAAAAATTGATATTCGAATATGGACACTTCTCGCTTCCGATAGACGCGGAAGCCTGCTTATGAGTCTTGAATTGAAGCCGTATGTCACGCTTCGTTTGAAAAATAAACAAGATGCCACAGATGCCGTAACAGATGTTTTGAATGCATATATTGAAATTAAAAATAAATCGCCGCAGCCCTGATACGGTGTTGAAAGATGCTAAAATAGAAAGGATTTCATAAAAATGAAAAAGATTGCACTGCTGCTTGTTATGACAATTCTTATTCCATCCTTGCTTTTTTCCTGTTCCGATGCAAAATATGAAGCTGTTATGGAATATAACGGGATAGAACTTAAGGAAAATATGTACTTCTATTGGCTTTCGACTTTTAAGAGAAATATTCTTGCTTCCTACTCCGATGCATATGACAATGATACTTTTTGGAAAGCGCAATACGATGAAACGAGAACCGTTGAGGATTATTTCACGGAGATTATTAATCAAAAAATAATGAACTATCTTATCTCGCAAAGCCTTTTCAAAGAAAATAATCTCAAGCTTTCGTCAGATGTGAAAAATTCTATAAGTGCCGACATAAAAGAAAAGATTGAATATTACGGAAGCCGCAGCGAGCTTAATTCTGAATTACAGCACCTCATGTTAAATATAAGTTCCCTTGAAGATGTTTATACATGGGAAGAAAAGCATGACGCGGTATATGATTATCTATATGGAGAAAACGGTGTGGAAGCAATCTCGGATCAAGGGATCATTGATTATTATACCCAAAACTATTCAAGAATAAAATATATTGTTTTTTACACCACAAAAATCAAGACGGATGAAGAAGGTAATTATGTTTACGACAACGAGGGACAGCTTGTTACAGAAGATATGACGGAAGAGGAACTCAATGACAAAAAGAAAAAGATTGAGGAATGTTATAAAAAACTTGAAAGCGGAGCTTCCTTTGAGGATATGCGCAAAGAGTACAGCGAATATAATACCTCAGCTTATCCGAACGGCTTTTTTGTTTCTTCAAATGAGCTTCAGACATGGGGACCTGACATAATACTCGGCGCTTCTAAAGCAAAAACAGGAGAAATATTCAGAGTTGATGAAGCGGCTGCGGTATACCTCGTTTTAAAATGCGATCTGACTGATCTTTCCGAATTGAGTGATACTGATATTGAACAGCTTTCAAGCTTGAGTGTATATGCTACAAGAGAACTTTATAATGCAAAATTCAGTGAACTGTCTGAAAATGTGAAGGTTAATACCGAAATTCTTTCAAAATACAAGCTTTCTGAAATTGAAGCAAATCCCTACTATTCTTTTTGATTTCTATAATATCATCAGTTGTATTTGCATATTTGAAACAAATTTTAAATTTATGCAATCAATTTTTGAATTTTCTATTGACAAATCATGCTTGTATGTATTATAATTTATAACATTAGTTAACTAAAGTTCGAGATAAAAAACGGACATTATGCGACTTTTCAATGTAAATTTTTTTTAAAGAAAGGTGTTCAGACATGAAATCTTTTAAGCGTATTCTTTCAATTTTCCTTATTCTTCTGCTTTCTGTCGCTGTTTTTGCAGGATGCGATAAGGGCAGTAAAACCATTGCAGATCCCGTTCCTGATAAAGATGGAAATATAACGCTTCTTGTTGGCGGAATCGGTGCATTAACCGGAGATTATGCGGTATACGGTACTGCTGTCAAGAACGGCGCTCAGCTTGCAATTGATGAAATTAATGCTGCAGGCGGCGTAAACGGACTTAAGTTTGCTCTTGATTTTCAGGATTCGCAGGGAAATCCCGAGGCTGCAGTGAGCGCATACGGAAACCTTATTGACAAAGGTATGGTTATTTCGCTCGGAGGTGTTATGTCCGGCGAAACATCGTCTATTGTTGCTGCTGCGAAAGATGATGGTATCTTTATTCTCACTCCTTCCGGTTCTGCAAAGAACTGCATCGAGGGAAATGATAATGCATTCAGACTTTGCTTTAATGATCCACAGCAGGGAACTGCTTCTGCCGATTTTATATCGGAAAATGACCTCGCCAAGAAGGTGGCGGTATTCTATCAAAGCGATCTTGATTACAGCGTCGGTCTTTATGAAACCTTCAAGGCTCAGTGTCAAAAACTTGGAATTGAGATAGTTGTGGAAAAATCTTTTACGAAGAGTAATATGACCGATTTTTCTACTCAGATAAACGCTATAAAATCCAGTGAAGCAGAGCTTGTATTTATCCCGATTTATGCTTCTGAGGCTGCAACGTTTTTAACTCAGGCCAGATCTGCCGAACTTAACGATGTTACATTTTTCGGATGTGACGGTATTGACGGAATTCTTGAAAAAATCACCGGAGATACCTCGATTGTTGAAGGACTCATGATGCTTACGTCTTTTGCTTCCGACTCAACCGAAGAAGATGTTGTGCGTTTTGTGAAAACATATAAAGATAAGTACGGTGCAGATCCGAATCAGTTTGCTGCTGACGGATATGACGCGATTTATACTATCAAAGCAGCTATCGAAGAAGCCGGCTTTTCAAAGGATAATGTTAAGGACTTCCAAAAGGGACTTGTTTCCGCAATGACAAAAATTGAAGTCGACGGCGTTACCGGTACTATGACTTGGACTGCCGATGGAGAGAATAATAAGGGAGCTATGGCTCTTATATTCCGCGATGGCGTTGCTGTTGCTTATACAAAATAATTCATTCTTTCCCTATATGAGATCAACAGTGAGAGAGGAGGAATACCTCCTTTCTCACGTTGTCGGTTTTACGGAAGTTTTTTGTACCAAAAGTGAGGAGGACATCAAATTATGACCGATTTTTTACAGACGTTAGTCAGCGGTCTGAGTCTTGGCAGTATCTATGCGCTTATCGCACTTGGATATACCATGGTTTACGGTATTGCAAAAATGCTGAATTTTGCGCACGGTGATATCATTATGGTGGGCGCATATGCTGTTATATCAACAGTAATGCTTTCCGATAGTATTCCGGGACTGGTTGCAGTTGTTATAAGTATCATTGTGTGCGTTGTTTTGGGTATTACAATCGAATTTTTTGCGTATAGACCGTTAAGAAAGGCCCCTTCACTCTCTGTTCTTATTACTGCCATTGGAGTGAGCTATTTGCTCCAAAATCTTGCGCTGTTGATTTTTGGATCCGAACAGAAATCCTTTCAGCTTGATTTCTTTAATAAAATCAAGCCAATCTATATCGGTGGAGTTTATATAAACGGTATAACACTGCTCACACTCATTGTTACAGTTATCATTATGGTAGGACTCACACTTTTCATAAACAAAACAAGAATGGGAAAGGCTATGCGTGCCGTCTCCGAGGATAAAGAAGCAGCCGAGCTTATGGGAATTAATGTGAATAAAACAATAACTCTCACTTTTGCCATTGGTTCTGCTCTTGCGGCAGCAGCTTCTATCTTTTATGGAGGAGCCTATACATATATTAGACCTACGACCGGTTCTATGCCCGGAATAAAAGCATTTACCGCAGCAGTCTTTGGTGGAATAGGATCAATACCCGGAGCCATGCTTGGCGGGATTATGCTTGGCGTAATTGAAAAATTTGCAGAGAACGCGCTCTCACAATGGTCGAATGCTATCGTATTCATCGTTCTTGTAATAGTTCTTGTTGTTAAGCCTACCGGTCTGCTTGGCAAGAAAATCAGTGAGAAGGTGTGATTTTATGAAAAATGATTTATCAAAGAAAATTTTTTCTCGTGACAAAGTAACGTTATATATTATTGCTGTCATTTATATAATTCTATCTTCTCTTTTATATACAGGCGGTCTCAGCCGACAGATAACCAATATGCTGATTCCTGTTTCCTGTTATATCGTTCTCGCGGTATCTTTGAATCTTGTCGTCGGACTTCTCGGAGAACTGTCTCTCGGACATGCAGGCTTTATGTCTGTTGGTTTGTTTTCGGGCTGCCTTGTATCCATCGCTCTTGAAAATTACCTTCCTATCGCTGCAAGGCTTCCCATTTCCATGATTTTTGGAGGAATTTTTGCTGCAATTGTAGGGTTTATTGTCGGGTTACCGGCACTTAGGCTGAGAGGGGATTATCTTGCTATTGTTACTCTTGCCTGCGGTGAAATTATAAAAGATATAATCAATAATCTTAGTATAACCGGCGGAGCTCTTGGTCTCAATACGCTGAAAATATATTCGAAACCTGTCGTTTTGCTGCCCTTCGCAATCATTCTGGTTTTTATAACAGTGTTGGTAGCCATGAATTTAAAGCACTCCCGACATGGCAGAGCAATAACCGCTATTCGTGATAATAGAATCGCTGCTGAAGCAAGCGGGATTAATATTACATATTATAAACTTCTTGTATTTGTAATTGCCGCTTTTTTTGCCGGTATGGCAGGAGTTCTTTACGGTCATGCTTATTCAAATATCAAGTCAACATTATTTGATTATAATATGTCAATCGAAATACTTGTTATAGTTGTTTTGGGGGGAATGGGAAGCGTTCGCGGTTCTGTGATTGCAGCAATTATTTTAAGATCTCTTCCTGAATTGTTAAGAGAGTTTTCCGATATCAGAATGCTGCTTTACTCAATTCTTTTGATTGCAATCATGCTTCTTAATTCTTCTCCAAAATTTGCTGAGATCCGTGGAAGGCTTTCAATAAAAAATGTAATTCTCTATTTTAAGAAAAATAAAACTTTAGTCGGCAAGGAGGATAAGTAATGGATAAAAAATCTTCAAAACTTGTTCCGCTCCCTTCTAATGCTTTCGTACCTGAGCGAGACGTTGATAAAAGCCCGATACTCGAAGCAAGACATCTCGGGATTGATTTTGGAGGCTTGACTGCTGTAGACGATTTTTCTTTGATAATAGGAAGAACAGAAATTGCAGGACTCATAGGACCAAATGGTGCGGGAAAAACCACAGTATTCAATTTGCTGACAAATGTGTACCATCCGACAAGAGGATCGATTATGCTTGACGGATATAATACCTACGGTAAAACAACCGCTCAGGTAAATAAAATGGGAATTGCCAGGACTTTTCAAAATATACGTTTGTTTTCCAACATGACGGTTCTTGATAATGTTAAAGTCGGTTTACATAACGAAATGAAAGAAAACATTTTTGAGGCTATGACACACTTTTTCGGGTACACCCGTGCCGAAAAACTCGCAAACGAACGTGCCTATGAGCTTCTGGATTTCTTTAATATGGCTGATTTATCTAAATCATTAGCGGGAAGTCTTCCTTACGGTGCACAGCGACGTCTTGAAATTGTCAGAGCGCTTGCAACCAATCCCAGCATTCTTTTATTAGACGAGCCTGCCGCCGGCATGAATCCTTCAGAGACTGCAGAATTAATGGAAAACATATCCAAAATCAGAGATACATTCCAAATCGCTATACTTCTTATAGAGCATGATATGAATCTTGTTATGGGAATATGCGAAGGAATATGTGTTTTGAATTATGGTAAAGTTATTGCAAAAGGTTCACCTGATGAAATAAAATCGGATCCTCGCGTAATCGAAGCCTATCTCGGAAGAAAGGACGGTAAATGAGGATGCTAATTGTCAATAACATAAATGTTTATTATGGAAAAATTCATGCCATTAAAGATGTATCCTTTGAGGTTAACAATGGAGAAATTGTTGCACTTATCGGTGCCAATGGCGCGGGAAAATCTACAATACTCAAAACAATATCCGGACTTTTACGAACCAAAACCGGCTCAATAGTCTTTGATAATGAAAATATCACTCATACCGAATCCCATAAATTAATTACAAAGGGAATGGCTCATGTACCTGAAGGAAGAAGAATTTTTCTACAGATGACGGTTATGGAAAATCTTGAAATGGGTGCCTTCATTAGGAAAGATAATTATAAAAAAGATATTGAAGTCGTTTTTTCTCGTTTTCCAAGACTCTATGAGCGCAAAAATCAAATTGCAGGAACCTTATCGGGCGGCGAACAGCAAATGCTTGCAATGGGACGTGCTCTTATGAGCAGCCCCAAACTTCTCATGCTTGATGAACCATCGATGGGACTTGCGCCAATTCTTGTGGATCAAATTTTCAGCATAATCAAAGAACTTCATTCTGCCGGTACAACAATTTTGTTAGTCGAACAAAACGCCGAAAAAGCGCTTGCAATCGCTGATCGGGCATATGTACTTGAATCCGGATCAATAGCCCTTAGCGGTACAGGTAAAGAACTTGCTGCAAGCGATAAAATAAAAAAAGCTTATCTTGGCGGATAAAATTATAATTGTCCGAAAGCTTCCGATAAACTTTCGGACAATTATAATTTTGGAGTTAATTACAATCCAAAATAGTTCTACATATTGAGCTTTCCGTTCACATTCATCTACCAATACCGTAAACAGATTGAAAGTATTATCACGGTCTGCTCATCTTATCGGATTATTGATTTACACAGTTTTAACCTTGCCCTCGAAGTTTAAAAAGGGAAAAAGCGATAACAGATGAAGATATCCAAATTATTTACAATCACGTTCTATCGATAAACAATCTTATTTTCTTTTTATTGTAGCCACATATAATGTGATTCTGGGATTGTATCTGAAAGACTTTTCCGTACTCTCACAAGCGCGTATATAACGTTCTATTTCTGTTAATAGACGAGATTTAAGGACGAACGAACGTGACGAAGCTATCGAGGATTTGATACAGAGCTCAATGATAAGACTTATCATGTGTTTTGCTCGACCAATATAGTTTCAGAAGTAGAAAAATATGTTATCACCAAAAGAGATTATGCAATTAATTCAAAGCTTAGTTTGGCTTCTTGCCGGTGTAGGTGTTTTTATTGTCGGTATGAATTTCATGGGTGATGCTTTGGAAAAAAGTGCCGGCAATGGAATGAAACGACTTCTTGAACGAATCAGCAATAATCGTTTTTCAGGTGTTGGTATCGGCGCGGGCGTTACCGCTATCATTCAAAGTTCATCCGCAACAAGTGTAATGGTTATCGGTCTCGTTAATGCAGGGGTTATGACTTTGATGCAAGCGACTCCCATCATTATGGGCGCTAATATCGGTACAACTATCACGGGGGTTTTGGTTGCTCTCAAAAACGATTATTTTAATATGGTAATGTACCTTCTTGCTTTTGCCGGTGTTGAGCTTTTTCAAAAAGGAAAAAATCAAGATTGCCGGTAGTCTTTGCTGTGGTTTAGGTCTGATCTTCGTTGGACTTGAAGTTATGAGTAGCGAACAGGCTTTTGGAAATCCTCTTGTTGAGAACCTGTTTACAGAAATTTTTAAGAAGATTGATTTCCCGCTTTTGCTTATTTTAGTTGGCGTTATATTTACCGGACTTATTCAGAGTTCTTCCGCATCAACAGGTGTTGTTATTACAATGGTTGGGGCCGGTGTGCTACCACTTGACTTAGCACTGTTTATCGTGCTTGGTGCCAACATTGGTACTTGTGTTACGGCATTGCTTGCTTCTGTTGGGGCAAATGCAAACTCCAAACGTGTAGCCCTTATACATTTTACATTCAATGTTATAGGTACTGTTTTCTTTACAGCTATTATTTGGATATTCAGAGACCCTGTTGTAAATATGCTGCTTTCTTTGTTTCCCGGAAGTGATCCCATGTCGTTGCAAATGCGTGTTTCTATCTTCCACGTTATCTTTAATGTAACCACCACTTGTTTACTGCTTCCGTTTGTAAAGCATCTTGTGAATTATTCCTGTGCAGTTATTAAGGATAAGAAGCCAACCGAGGAAACTTTAACACTTAAATTTGTGGATGAAAGACTTCTTTCCATGCCATATATCGCACTTATGCAAGTTAAGAAAGAAATTGATTATATGATTTCTTTGGTGGAGGAAAATTCGAATCTTTCTTTTGTAGCAATGGATACCGGATCAGCAGAACATGGCACGACTATTCGAAGAAATGAAGAGATAATCGACTTTACAAACAGTGCGCTAACCAGATATTTGATTAAACTTTCTGCTGATGTAGAAGAAAGTGATGCGAAAGTAATCGGTTCTTATTTTCATGTCCTCAATGACTTGGAACGCATCGGAGACCATGCCGAAAATTTCCATGAGATAGGTCTTGAAATGATAGACCGTAAGATATCTTTCAGCGATCAGGCACGAGAAGGAATAATGACTATGCGTGATACGGTAATGCAGATGTTTGTTATTTCCAAGGATACATTTGAAAATTTGGACAGGGAAAAGCTATCTGAGCTTACTCGCTTAGAGGAAAGCGTTGACGATATGAAAAAAGAACTCATTTCCGGGCACTTTTCCAGACTTGCGGAAGGAAATTGTAGTATTGATGTAAGTCCGTATTATTCATCCGTCATTGTGGGACTTGAGCGTGTTGCAGACCACCTTGTAAATGTTGGATACAGCATTGTGAATCCTACCGGTTCTCAAAAAGAGAATTATTAAGACAAACTTAAAGCGCGGCGTTCACAACAACATCGCGCTTTTACTATTTGTTGTCTCTACTTGATTCTTTGATACTGAAGATCAAATTATTTATAATTTATAGTTCCCTTAATTATACTAAATTTTTATTTAGTATAATTACACGTGTCTCCGCCCACGGGGCGCGCCTGTTGGTGCCTCTGGATGTGGTCCCCTGCGTGGCGTTTCGTTCCCAAGGATTGCGCGCCTGCGGGCGCGCTCTTACGGCGCTTCC
>OJNI01000492.1_pt1 | contig 26759 bp, 30 predicted proteins | sample 1597441 | NCBI WGS metagenome assembly OJNI01 (sample SAMEA2452131, study PRJEB22498) | human gut metagenome | reverse complement strand
ACTTTTTCACTCGTTAAAAAGTTTTGAGAATATTTTATATTTTTGTTCATGTAATATCCCTTTTTATTTGCTGTGAATATTCGCTCATTTTTCTTCCTCAATAAAAACTCTACCAGCTAACCAACATTCGTCTAATTCATTTGGGAATAATTCAAGCTGGCGAATCATATAATGTGTACTTGGAATGTAATCAAAATAAAACAATAGTGCTAGATATAAACTCCATGGAATTGGGCGTGTCCGATTTTCGTAGGCACTATAAGTTTGTCGTGAAATACCAACAGCCGAAGCAATTTCTTCTTGTGATGCACCAACTTTTCCTCTGAGTGCGGGTAACTCAATCGCCAATTGAGTGGCCAAGTTCTCTTTCTCATCTTTACTAAAATTCCAAAACTGCTTATAAGCATCTCGCCCTACAAATTGAATCAATAAATCTCCTCCTGGGTATACTCTTTCGTAGAGTACATTACTCCACGAAAAAACACCGCCAAACACTGAAAACTCAGCATTATTTGACGGTGTTGACAATTTATTTGACGGCTAATAAATCAGAAAGCCGTTGCATATTTTCTCTTTTTAAATCCATGGATGGGTGTACATAGCGATTCATTGTAATATTCACGCTGGCATGACCCAATATTTCGCTGAGACTTTTTACATCGAATCCAAGCTCTATGCACCTTGTAGCAAATGTATGACGTAACGAGTGATAATTTGCGGAGGTGATTCCGCTGTTTTTCAATACCTTCTTAAAATGATTTTGCATGGTTCTTGGTTCTAATGGATTCTGATCGCTATTGGTTAGGATGTAGCCAGTAGAAGAAGCTTTGTGTGCTGTAAGAATAGTCATTAAGCCATGGGGTACTGGAATAGTACGGATGGAGCAAGCACTTTTTGGTGTGGTAACAACAATCCTTGTCTTGTATTCACTGTTGGTTCTATCTTGGATTCTCTGGAGCGTTTGATGCACGTGGATTGTGTAATCTGAGAATGAAACATCTTCCCATCGTAACGCACAAATTTCACCTACTCTGAGACCAGTGAATAAACATACTAATATACCAATATTGCAGGAATCAAGATTAGAATACAAGTATTGGCATAATTTTTCCTGTTCAGCACGACTCAAAACTCTCATTTCCTTCGTTTGACGTTTTATCTGTATAGATCGTGCGTCACAAGAAATGGCTTTCCCGTTTCGGGTGGCAAATTGTAAGACATTTCGAATTAGAGATAAAATATCTGAAACAGTTTTAGAGGAAAGTCCATTCTCCTTTAATCCACCAGAAACAAGGAAAAAATTACACTGCGTTTCAATAAACTCGTGTGTTATATCACGCAATTGTTTGCTTCCGAACACAGGAAGTATATACGAGCTGAGAAGATTCCTATATTTGTTGCTTGTAGATTCCTTCACTTTAGGACATATAGCTTGAAACCATTCCATAGCAACCTGTTCAAATTGATCTGAGCTAATTTCTGGATCGACAGTGACAGAATTACTCGTGCACGAACTTTGACTGATAAGTTTTGCCTTGACTTCTCGATATGACTTTGCATAAACATAACCGTAATTGGCTTTGCCTGTAGAAGATCGGGACTTAATGTATCTTCCTTCCCATCTGCCGTCTTTCCTTTTGTAAATATTTTCTCCTTTTCGTGCCATAAGGTACACCTCCTTCAATATGACTATAATTCTGACGGCAAATTGTGACTTTGGAACTTTCTAAGATGGATTTTTGTGCAAAACCTCGTGTTTTATGTCCCTAACATATTGACAAACAGTGCGACAATTTGTAAAATAAAGATATAAACTAAAAAAAACAGAGAAGAATGCGATTCGTGGAGTAATGTACTCTACGAATTTTTTATTTTAAAGAACCTCAAGATAGCTCATATTGTCGTCTTGGGGTTCTTTTCATTCTATCATTTAATGCAATCTGCCTATAAAATTTTATCATATTGCATTTATAAATGCAACTTGCACCCGATGTTGGTTGTTGAGATTTTTGGTACATTTTATAATGTATAGCAGAATCATACACAGCATGGAGGTGATTGAAACGCAACCGGAAATTGATTACGTTAAGATTGGTCAGCGCATTAGAGCTGCCCGACTGGAAAAGGGTTATAGTCAGGCTGATTTGGGTGCGTTGGTTGGTTGCTCGAACAATCATATGAGCCATGTTGAAGTTGGACAGACGAAAGTTTCTTTGGCAATGCTTCTAAAACTGGCATTCGTCTTGGAAAAGAACTTTGACTATTTTTTACTGGATACCCCATATGCAAAATGCGACAGCATCATTGATAATGAGATTGCTGCAAAACTGAAAAAGTGTAATGTAACAACATTGATAACCGTAGGAAAGTTGATTGATGTCTTGATTGACCAGCAAGAGATGATAAAAAAAGCGGAGCTTGATTGATATAATGAAAAAGAAGCCCATTGACGGTACAGAGTGAACTGCTATGGGGTTCTTTTTTGCAGCACAATATACTGATTCTTTAAGAAGCAAAAAGTCCACCAGTCATGATGCACTACGCATCGTACTGGTGGACTTTTTCTGTAAAGATATAAAAATAGATATTCATATATCGCCATAACCAATGTCGTTATCGTAGGCATGAAGATCTTCTTTCAGGAAATCTGCTTTACGAATATACATCGAATTTACCAGCTCTCCTTTTTCGTGGAGCAGGCTGAATTTGTAGTCTAATAATGCTGCCGGTACATAGAGCATTTTAGCCGTTTCAAAAAATGTGTGTTCCGAAAGGCATTCCAGGACTTTCCCATCTTCTAACAGAAGCTCCGCCGCAAAGAAGTTTGCTTCATTTTCTTCGATTGATCTATCATCAAAAACTTCCATTTCTTGAAAGCCGTGCATCATAGCGATTTTTGTATGCAGGACAGCGTGTCCTAATTCATGTGCGACTAATATACGCTCCAGGATACCGTTCACATTGTGATCTATCACGATATTCTTTTGTCTGGACTGGTAATAGAAGAAGCCCTTCAATTTCTTCTGTAAATCGTAATAGTGGATTTTGATACCTAACAGCTGACATAGCTCGTAAGGGTCTCTGGTGTGATATTTTCGCACAAGCTTATCGACAGTTTCAATGATATGCTCTGCCGTTTTCATTTGCTTCACCTCCGAATCGCACACAGAAAACATATTCTGTGCTTGAGGATTTTACTCTTTATCTTTATGCTTTCTGTATTTCTTCGGAGTGTACTTTTCCCGTGCTGTTTTCTTAGAGTCCATATAAACTGACATAATCGCCTGGAAGAATACATCTTTTGCGTCCTCGTCCAATTCTCCACCGGCAAACAGAGAATTTACACGACCCAACACTTCCTGAGCTTCTTTTGCTCCTTTTGAACCGAAGTTTTCCTTTGCCTCTAAAATAAACATATCCTGATCTATATGGCTCTGGCTATCCGTTTCAGATTCGTCCAAAAGATAGGACACAGAGATATGCAGTGCTTCAGCAAGTTTTCTGATGTTGCTTTTTCTGGGGAGTGTTCCGAGCTGCTCATAGGTGTAAAGGGATCTTTCGGAAATGCCGGTCATCTGGGCAAGCTCCGTTTGAGATAGGTTCATAGCCAAACGAGCTTCTTTAATTTTTTCTCCAAATGTCATGGTAGTATCCTTCCTTTCAAAAAATATTTATTCGTAACTTCCGATTATTTGTTGACAAACTTCTGGAAAATGCTATAATAAGAATCATAACAGAAGTTTTAATTCCACTTAATTATATATCGGAACTTTTATAAAGTCAAGAACTTCCGATTTCACTTCTGTTATTTTAATCAAATATCGGAAGTTATAGTCATTCTTGTCCCATGGTATTTGTTTCCCTTTAGCCAAGTGACAGGAGTTAGAAAGGAATTCTTATTTTATGGATTAGGCTGAAAGGAGATTCTGAATGAGCAGATATAATACACAGGTATTAAGCAGTATTCGAATGCTTTGCCGGATGCAGAACATTGACGAGAAGGTTCTGTATGAAAGAGCAAAGCTGATTTTATCCATATATCGAGAGGTGTGCTGGTCTACCATTGATCGTGCGAATGATGTATGTGATACCCTTATTTGTACTTACGGTGACAGCTTAGATGGTGCATTGATTTATCTGGAGAACTTTGCTCCGGATGAAGCGAGAGAACGATTTGAAGAACGCATTCGCAGCTTATTTGAGACAAAGTGGATCATTGAACTGGTAGATATGGCTATGTTGAAAATCAGAGAATATCCAGATAAAGGCGCTCTGTACTGTGAGATTATCTCAAAGGCATATCTCAACCGCTTCAAGTACAGGGAATCAGAAATGCTGGAGGTTTTGAATATGGAACGCAGCACCTACTATGACCGAAAGAAAGAAGCGATACTGTTATTTGGTCTGTCACTTTGGGGAACAGCCATTCCTAAATTGAAAGATTTCCTGGAAAGTGCCCGGGAGGAAGAAGCATTGTGTTATTGTGAATGCTAAGACAGGATTTTAGTCCGACTAAAATCCGATGAAAATACGACGGTTCCCCTACTGAAAGTCCGACTTGTCCAGTGTTAAAATGGCTATGCTGGGAGATAGCGGCATAAAATTGAATAGAGAGAGTTACGCCTCGTGCCTGTAATGGGTACGGGGCTTTTTTTATACCTGCCTATTTTCCCCCATAATTAACACAAAGGCATGAACGAGAGCTTGGAGTAATTTACTCCGGCTCTTTTTTTATGCCTGCAAGGAGGACAGGCAGATGGCAAAGGGTATTGAGAATCGGGCACGATCTCCTCCCGCTGTTTTTGATTTTGCAACTTCACAAATTCAAAAACACGGAGGAACGAAAATGTATTACGACTTGGTTGAAAGCGGAAAAAGAATTAAAGCCTTGAGAAAGGAACATGGGCTTACACAGGAACAGCTTGCGGAGCAGTTAGGTGTTGCCGCAAACACCATTGCACGAATTGAAACCGGCAACAGAGGTATCTCTATTGATTTGGCAATCGAACTGGTTGTGCGCTTTGAGACAACCCTTGATTACATATTTTTAGGTCGTGAATAACCTCAAAACTATACCTACGAGGCAATAAAAACTTGCATGAGGAACAGGTACAATTTAGATACAGCCAAAGAAAATCGGCTGCTTGATCCTTGAAAACTGAATACACAGTCATCGAATACGTTCCTGTTGCCGGTGCGAGAGCATCAGCCACATCAGCGGTACGCCGAGACGTATCGGATAGAGAAACAGAACGACTTTCTTCTATAAATTAAGCGCTTGTCTCTCTCCCGATGCCAGCGATCAATACTGGCTTGTAAATATTGGGTTGCTCCCAATACGGCCATGAAAGCAACAGGATTAAAGATACTTCTCTACGGAGCTGGCGGAGAACCCGGCAGAGGTTAGATTCCTATGGAACTGATTCGCAATCAGTCGTTCGGTGATTCCCTGAGGGCGTAAGCCCTCTTTCCCAGGGGTGCGTGGCAAATATGGGACACATAGACTTTTGGACTGACTGCCTGATTCCTTTCTGGCAGTCAGTTATTACATAGCCAACGAAAGGAGGTCATGGCACATGATGAAAGAAAATTGGGTATATTGCCGTGGTGATATTTATTGCGCCAAGCTGGACCCGGTAGTTGGGTCGGAACAAGGCGGCATCCGTCCGGTTATCGTCATTCAGAACGATACCGGTAATAAACACGCTCCCACATTGATTGTGGCAACGGTCACCACCAGAATCCATAAGAAAGCGAATATGCCGACGCACTTTGTTATTTACGACAATCCTGCATTCAAAGAAGCGTCCGTTGTTCAGCTGGAACAGATTCGTACCATTGATAAAAGCAGGATTGATAATTACTTAGGTAAGGTAACGCCCCGTGAAATGGTAGCGATTGAGAAAGCCTTATCTGTCAGCCTGGCAATGGAACAGCTGAAAAAGCGTTCCCCAAAACATAAAGCAAAGAGAGCGAAGGAGTGAACATAAATGTTTGAAGAAAGAATCGCTGCCATGAATCAGCGCACCGAAGAAGCGATGGCTGCTAACGCAGTTCAGTTTGATAAGAGAACCTATACGGTTGATGAGATTCAGGATATTCTGGGCATCAGCAGAACCAGCGCATACAACCTTGTGAAAAAGAAAGTTTTCCATAGCGTCCGCATCGGTGGCAGTATCAGAATCTCCAAAAAGAGTTTTGATGAGTGGTTGGATCATCAAATGTAAGATTTGTCAAGGGCGTCGTACAACCCGGCGACAAACTTCAAAACATATTGAGAGTTCGATAAAATGTAGCCATGACAAGAAACACATGGCTACATTTTTTACATAGGAGGTTGTACGATGGCGGAAATGAGAAAACGCACGAGTATGTCTGTTCTGGAAATGGGCAGGATGCTCGGTCTTGGTAAAACGGAGTCATACTGGCTCATTAAGAAGAATTACTTCAAAACCATTCTTGTCGGCAACACCATGAGGGTGATGATCGACAGCTTTGAAGAATGGTATGCCAATCAGTTCAAATACCAGAAGGTCGATGGAACCCCTCCCGGCGAGGAATTGAAGAAAACTACATATTCAATGGAGGAGCTTGGACAGCGCCTTGGGCTGAAAGAAGCGACTGCTTACGAACTGGTTGCCAAAGGGCATTTTGATGTGGTCGATGTCCTGGGCAAGCGCAGAGTGACAAAGGAGAGCTTTGAAAGATGGTATGCTTCTCAAACCGATTACCGCACGGTAGAGGATCAGGAACTGGATGCAGATATTATGGCATCCACCTACGGTCTGCCGGAAATGGCAAGAATGCTTGGGGTACATCGTCAGACCATTTACTATATCGTTGCCAATGAAGATTTTGAGCTTATCAAGGTTGGCAGGTATAAGCGAGCTACCAAAGAGAGCTTTGAAAAATGGTATCACAATCAGACCCGCTACCAGTTAGCGGAAGATAGACAGGAAAGGAGCTGATTACATGGCATCTATCGTTAAGAGAAAAAAGAAGTATTCTGTGGTTTATACATACACCGATGAGAACGGCAACAAGCGTCAGAAGTGGGAAACCTTTGAAACGAATGCCGAAGCAAAGAAAAGGAAGTTGCAGGTTGAATATGAGCAGGAGTCCGGAACCTTTATTCCCCCTTCTGCTAAAACCGTCAATGATCTTTTGGATGAGTATATGTCAATCTATGGTGTGAACACCTGGGCGATGTCTACCTATGAAAGCAGAAAGAGCCTGATTGCAAACTATATTCGTCCCCTCATCGGTGATATGAAGCTGGAGGATGTCACGCCGAGAATCATGGACAAGTATTACCGAGATTTGCTTTCTGTCAAAGCGGTTTCTTCTAAGTATGTAAAAGCCCGTACAGAATATCTGACTCCGCATACTGTCCGAGAGGTTCACAAGACATTGCGAAATGCTTTCAATCAAGCGGTCAAGTGGGAATTGATGACCAGAAACCCTGTGGAGCACGCTACGCTGCCGAAAGAAGAACACAAGACCAGGGATATCTGGACAGCAGAAGTGCTCCAGAAGGCTCTGGAAGCCTGTGACGATGATATTCTTCGTCTGGCTATTAACCTTGCCTTCTCCTGTTCCCTGCGAATGGGCGAGCTTCTGGGGCTTACCTGGGACTGTATTGACATTTCCCCCACCAGTATTGAACTTGGTCAGGCAAGCATCTTCGTTGAAAAGGAGTTGCAGAGAGTAAATCGTGAAGCGATGGCAGATCTGGACGGTAAGGACATCATGTTCAAGTTCCCACCGACCTTCGCCAGTACGCATACCGCATTGGTTCTCAAAACTCCTAAGACCAAAACAAGTGTCCGCAAGGTGTTCTTACCGAAAACCGTAGCGGAAATGTTGGTACAGCGAAAGGCTGACATCGAAGAACTGAAAGACCTTTTCGGTGACGAGTTCGTAGACTTCAATCTGGTTTTCTGTTCTTCCAATGGCAAGCCGATTGAGGGGCAGGTTATCAACCGTGCTTTCAATAAGCTGATTGAGGAGAAGGGACTGCCGAAAGTGGTTTTCCATAGTCTCCGACATTCCAGTATCACTTACAAGCTGAAGCTGAACGGCGGCGATATGAAATCCGTTCAAGGCGATTCCGGTCATGCACAGGTCAAGATGGTAGCGGATGTTTACTCCCATATCATCGACGATGACCGCAGACTGAACGCTGAAAGAATGGAAGCTGCGTTCTACTCAGGCAGACAGGCAACGCCTGAGCCGGTTCAACCAGCCGCAACGGAAAGCTCCGCTGATGATAAAGAACTTCTTCTGAAGCTTCTGCAAAATCCGGAAATGGCAGCACTCCTGAAGTCGCTGGCAAAAACATTATAGTAACTGCAAGGGCAGATCCTTTTACATAGCTACAATAGCTGTAAAAGGGTCTGCCCTTATTTTTTTGTTATGGAGGTCAACGAGTATGGATAGAATCTTTATGGACGAGTATTACGAGCATCTGAGAGCTGACAATATCGAGGCATTTTCCAAGGAAAGGAACGACGAATATGTTGGCAGAGCTGAGGAATACAAAGCAGCAAAGTCGGCATTGCTTGAAGGATTGGGACTTGAGCATTTGTTTGACCATAGCCATGAACTGACTCCGAAAGAGAAAGAAATATGGATGCTGTTCGATAGGGTTGATGTAGCAGAGCTTCTTGCAAGGGATGCTTTTGCCAAGGGTGCTTATATGCTCGGCGCTGAGGATAGAGAGATTATGCTGAAATAAAAAAAGACCTGCTTCGGCGGGTCTAAATTACATAGAATCATTGAGTCTGAAAAACCTTTGAAATTCTTAATAATTCTGGTTGAAAAATTCATTTTGAAATGATATATAAAACAGACTGAAATCTGTGTCTAAGGACACCCGCACCCTCACACGAGAATGAATAGGATTTCCTATCATTTCGCATCACGAGAAGTTACATAGTGACATTTACTTGCACTTGCAACGTCCACCAAAAATCGAAAGACTTGCTAATTTCGAGCCAATCGGACGGTGTAAAATCCCTCTGAATTAGCTATCACAGCGTAGTATCAGATGGGATTTGAAATGCTGAAAAACCTTGTATTTCCAAGCATTTTTAAGCATTAGATGCCACTTCCCGATGTCGTATCGGGTCTACTCCTAAGGGTTAGTCATCGGTTCGACTCCGGTCAGGGGTGCCAAGTTTTCACATCAAAAATTTTGATGTGATTTTTTTTATAAAATTTTATAAAAACTTCACATTTATTTGACTTTGAAAATATTTTGTATTATCATTATTAAGTTATAAATAATTAAATGAAATTTACTTAAATTATATATATAAAATTTTGAACAAGAGGGAGTTAATATTGGAAGTTTTTGAATTAATTGGCCAAAACAAATTATCTGGTGAAGTTAAAATAAGCGGAGCGAAAAACGCCGCTGTTGCTATAATCCCTGCAACTATCCTTTCAGACGGAATTTGCTGCATAGAGAATATCCCAAATATCAGCGATGTTACCTTGATCGGACGTATACTTGAAAATTTAGGAGCAAAAGTTAAACTTTTGGACAAATCTACTTTAGAAGTAGATCCTACAGGCATTTCTTCTGCCGAAGCTTCAAACGACTTAGTCAGAAAAATGAGAGCTTCTTCCTATTTATTAGGTGCACTTTTAGGCAGGTTTCATAAAGCTAGCGTTTCGTTTCCAGGCGGGTGTGACTTTGGAGTTAGACCTATAGACCAACATTTAAAAGGATTTGCGGCGTTGGGCGCCGAGTACAAGGTGGAAAACGGCATAGTTAAAGTTGAAGCTAAAGAGTTGGTCGGAAATACTGTGTATTTAGATATCGTTTCTGTTGGTGCTACGATAAACATAATGCTGGCTGCAACTAAAGCTGAAGGCTTAACAGTGATAGAAAACGCTGCCAGAGAGCCGCATATAGTTGACCTTGCAAACTTTTTAAATTCAATGGGTGCAGATATTTCTGGAGCAGGAACAGATTGCATAAAAATACGCGGAGTAAAAAAATTAACAGGCACAACGTATTCTATCATCCCTGATCAAATAGAGGCTGGCACTTATATGATTGCCACAGCCGCAACAGGTGGCGATGTTTTGATTAAAAACGTTATACCCAAGCATCTTGAATCAATTAGCGCAAAACTTCAAGAAATGGGCGTGGAGATTGAAGAGTTAGGCGACAACATAAGAGTAAAAAGAGAAGGTCCTTTAAGTAGTTGCAACATTAAAACCATGCCACACCCTGGCTTTCCAACAGACATGCAGCCACAGATTGCAGCTTTGTTGTCAACTGTTCCCGGAACCAGCATGATAAACGAAGGTGTATGGGACAATCGCTTTAAGTACGTGGATGAACTTGGAAAAATGGGTGCTAAGATTTCAGTCGATGGTAAAGTTGCTGTCATTACGGGCGTTGATGAGCTGATAGGTGCACCCGTAAAAGCTATAGACCTTAGGGCTGGTGCCTCCATGATTATAGCTGGCTTGTGCGCTAAAGGAACAACCACTATTGAAAATATCCACTACATTGAAAGAGGATACGAAAATATAATAGAAAAACTTACCAGTTTAGGCGCAAATATCAAGAAAGTATATGTGCCAGAACTGGATTATTTAGATAAAGTTTTATAAAACACAGCAAATTAGGATGGTGTAAATTGGCAAGGATTTGTCCGCTGTTCAGTAGTAGCAAAGGAAACAGCATATATGTCGGAAATTCAAATGAAGGTGTATTAATCGATGCAGGGCGATCCGCAAAACAGCTGGAAAGAGCTCTCTTTGAAAATGAAATAGATATAAAAAGCATAAAAGCTATATTTTTAACGCATGAACACAGTGATCACGTGCAAGGAGTAAAAGTTTTCGCAACAAGGTACAATTTGAAAGTTTTGACTTCAAGTGGAACTATGACCGCTATAGAGGAAAAAGGCGTGCTGAACGGAAAATTCCCCACAGAAGTAATAGACAGCCGAGGTGTAGAAGTCGCAGGTATTTTTATAAAGCCTTTCAGTACACCGCATGATTGCAACGAAAGTGTGGGGTATGTAATCACTACAAAGGATAACAAAAAAGCTGTAGTAGCAACGGATATAGGGTATATCTCAGGCGTTATAAAAGATTCCATTGTTGGAGCTGATGCTGTGGTTATTGAGTCTAATCACGACGTCAGGATGCTACAAAATGGGGCTTATCCGTATTATCTTAAAAGAAGGATCCTTTCGGACAAAGGTCACCTGTCAAACGACGCTTGTGCAGACATTCTGCCTTACTTTATAAAAAATGGAACTAAAAACTTTATTTTGGCGCACTTAAGTCAAGAAAATAATATACCTCAATTGGCTTTTGAAACATCAATATGCAAGCTTAAAGAGCACGACATGACTTATAATGTTGACTTTAAACTAAGCGTTGCACCCGTTGAAAATTTTGGCGTACTGAATGTAGTTTTTTGAGGTTTTATATGCTAAATGTGAAAATCATTTGTATCGGTAGCATTAAAGAAAAATATTTTAAAGATGCTATATTGGAGTATCAGAAACGCCTGACAGATTTTTGTAAATTTTCTATTTTAGAACTTCCGGAATACAAAATTTCAAATAATCCCAGTAACGCAGACATAAACAAAGCTTTGACTGAGGAAGGTAAAAGAGTTCTCTCGAAAATAAAAGACAAGGATGAAGTTGTATCGTTGTGCATAGAGGGCAAAGAGTTGTCTTCGGTGGGTTTATCTAAATACATAAAAGATGCGGCGTTGACCGGCCACAGTACCGTTGATTTTATAATAGGTGGGTCTTTTGGGCTTTCAGACGAAGTGAAAAATAGATCAAATCTTAAGCTTTCAATGTCACGAATGACCTTCACGCACCAAATGTCACGGGTCATCTTGTGTGAGCAAATATACAGAGCGTTTAATATATTGAATGGTGGGAAATATCATAAATAAAAGTTTAGCACGTCCTTTTGCTTGTTTGCTAGGCTTTTTTTGTGGTATAATTATCACGATTAAACTGAAAGAAGGATTGCATTATGAAAGAAAAAAAGACCTTGCTTAGCGGCATTCAACCAAGCGGAACTATCACTCTTGGAAATTATTTGGGTGCTATAAAAAATTGGGTAGATTTGCAAGATACTTACGATTGCATATTTTTTCTTGCCGATCTTCACACCATCACAGTTCGCCAAAACCCTAAAAATCTATTCGAAAATACTTTGCAGGCTTATGCGCTACTGCTGGCTTGCGGTATAGATGTCGAAAAAAGTTTGTTCTTTATACAGAGTCATGTCACAACTCATGCTCAGCTCGCTTGGGTTCTAAATTGCTATACTCAATTTGGGGAACTTTCCAGAATGACCCAGTTTAAAGATAAATCTCAAAAATACCCTGAAAACATAAACGCAGGTCTATTTACTTACCCATGCTTGATGGCAGCCGATATTTTGCTTTATCAACCGGATTTAATTCCAACGGGGAAAGACCAGAAACAACACGTAGAGCTAACAAGGAACGTAGCTGAGAGGTTTAATAGTGTATATGGCGAAACGTTTAAGGTACCAGAGCCATATATAAGAGAAAGTGGATCTAAGATCATGTCCTTGGCTGATCCAACGAAAAAGATGTCGAAATCAGACAGTAACAAATTTGCGTGTGTAACTATTTTGGATTCAGCCGATGATATAATTAAAAAATTTAAACGTGCCGTTACAGATTCAGACTCAAAGGTTGCTTTCAGCACAGATAAGCCAGGCGTCAGCAACTTAATGACGATTTACAATTGCATGACGAAAAAGTCGTTTGAACAAATAGAGAAAGAATTTGACGGCAAAGGGTATGGTGATTTCAAAAAAGCCGTGGGAGAGGCTGTGGTAGATAACCTTGCTCCCATACAAAAGAAATACAACGAGTATATTAATGATAAATCTTATTTAGAAAAATGTTATAAATCTGCTGCAGTTAAAGCTCAAAATCTTTCCGAAGTAACCTTAGAGGATGTTCTGGAAAAAATCGGATTTGTAAGATAGTATAAATAAAAAACTTCCTTCTTCGCTATAGTTCGAGCATAAATAGTTTTTGCTTTGGAAAAATAACGTTGGAAGGAAGTGTTTTTATTGAAGGTTACAAAAAATGAATATTCTGAAATGTCAAAAAATGCATCACCGGGAAGTCCTAGCTTTAAAAATATAAGTTTAGCGTTTTTGTCCGGTGGTTTGATCTGTTCTTTTGGCGAATTTCTTACTTTTCTATACAAAAACATGGGACTTGATTTGAAAAATTCAAGAAATTTAGTTTCAGTCACATTGGTTTTTTTAGGGGCGTTGCTTACAGCGTTAAAGGTTTACGACAACATAGCTAAGCACGCCGGTGCAGGTACGCTTGTCCCTATCACTGGTTTTGCAAATTCCATCGTCGCTCCTGCAATCGAATTCAAAAGCGAAGGCCATGTTACAGGTATAGGCGCAAAAATGTTCATAATCGCTGGCCCTGTTTTAGTTTTCGGAATAACCGCATCTGTAATTTACGGAGCAATAATGTGGGTTCTTAAACTTTTCAATATCTAAATCAGTCACCCTAAACAGGGTGATTTTTTTATTTAAAAACGATTGTTTGAAAAAAAGTTGTTTTTGTGTTATCATTAATAATGTATAATTTTATCCAAAATTAAAAAGAAAACTAAAACTTAACTCTCAGCTAATATTAGGAGGAGTATCATTCTATGGAATCATTCAATGAGGCGTGGGAACTCATTTGTGACTACTGCAAAACACGCATTACCGATGTTGCATATAAAACGTGGATAAGCCGGATAGAACCTGTAAATATCGATTTTGAAACAGGCGATGCTAGGCTTTTAGTTCCTAACGAGTTTCATAAGCAAACTTTGACAAGATGTTATACACCGCTTTTAAACAGTGCTTTTGAAGAAATTTTCGGCTCAAGTAATATAAACCTATGCTTCATAACACCTGGATATGACGGCTCTACGCCCAAAGCTCCAAACAGTAAACTTGCTATCGATGCTTCTCCAGAATTAACTTTCGACACTTATATAGTTGGCTCATCAAATAAATTTGCACATGCTGCGGCTCTAGCTGTAGCCGCAAATCCAGCCGGCTCTTACAACCCTCTTTTCATTTATGGAAACTCAGGTCTCGGTAAAACACATCTGCTATATGCCATATGCAATGACATAAAAAAAACACACCCAAATATGCGCACTTTGTATATAAAAGGGGATGATTTCACAAACGAGCTTATTGACTCGATAAGAAAAGGGGCTACAAGGGAGTTTCATCAAAAATATAGGCAAACAGATATTCTTCTGGTTGACGACATCCAATTTATCGCAGGAAAGGACTCAACTCAAGAAGAGTTTTTCCACACATTTAACACTCTGTATGAAGCGAAAAAACAAATAGTCCTCACTTCAGACCGTCCCCCAAAAGAAATACAAACCCTCGAAGACAGATTAAGAACAAGATTTGAATGGGGTCTTATAGCCGATATACAACCGCCTGACTTTGAAACCAGAATCGCAATAATAAAGAGAAAAGCTGAACTTTTAGATATAAGCATTCCAAACCCTGTTCTTGAATATATAGCGACAAAATTGAAAACAAATATAAGGCAGCTTGAAGGCGCCGTGAAAAAAATGAAAGCGTACTATCTTTTGCAGGGAGATCAACCCAGCATGGCAACCGCACAAGCTGCAATATCAGATATTTTAAATAACGACCAGCCACCGCCATTAACCATAGAGAAAATAATAGAAGAAGTGGCAAGAACTTTCGGCGTGACCGCAAACGAAATACGCTCATCAAAAAGAGCCGCAAATATATCTAATGCCCGCCAAATAGCCATTTATATTGCCAGAGAAATAACACAGTTGTCTATGAGCGCAATCGGAAGTGAATTTGGTGGCAGAGATCATTCAACCATTGTGTATGCAATACAACAAGTAGAAAAAATAATGAAAACTGACCCGAAAACTAAAGCTATGGTCGAAGACATCATCAAAAATATTCGCGACAGATAATTGTTAATAAATTTTAAACAAATCAACAAATCATGTTAATTTACAAAATTTTAAATAAATTTGTTTTCAACATATAAACCGCGTTTCAACAAAAAGTTTTCAACATAACCGTTTATAACTTAAAAGCTCGGTTGAAAATAAAAAATTTTTGAACAAGCCGTTAACATCAATAAAAGTTCAAAAAAGCTAGTCCACATCACAAGATTAAGCAACATTTAAACAAATCAACAGCCCCTACTACTATTACTATAATTTATATTCTATTCTTTTCATTTATAAAAAAGGAGATGCTATAATGAAAATCATTTGCAAAAAACAAAATTTAATCGAAGCTGTGTTGAATGTTCAACATGCAGTATCCAGCAAATCATGCCTAACTGCCCTCGAAGGAATACTCATAAAAACGGAAGAAGGAAAAATTTCTCTATGTGGTTACGACTTAGAACTTGGCATAACCACAACAATAGATGCCGAAATACAAGAAGATGGTGGAATTGTGCTAGGAGCTAAAATTTTATCCGATATCATAAGGAAAATGCCTGATGAAAGAATATCCATATCTGTAGACGAAAAGCTAATAACAACCATCAACAGCGGGACATCCGAGTTTTCAATTATCGGAATTTCACCAGACGACTATCCAGCACTACCGGTAATAGACAGTCACTCGGACATAAAACTAAACTCCTGTACGCTCAGAAGCATGATAAGCCAAACGCTATTCGCTGTGGCAGATACTGACGAAAAACCTATAAACACCGGAACTTTATTCGACATAAACAATGACGAAATCAATCTCGTCTCAGTAGACGGATACAGATTAGCCAAGAGAAGCGAAAAAATAGCAGCTGTAACAACTCCTATTAAGTTTGTAGTTCCAGGAAAAACATTAAACGAAATTCTCAAGCTCATACCCGATTCAGAAGAGCAAATAAATATATCTATAGGGAAAAAACATATTATCTTTAAAACGGAAAATTACAGCATAATCTCTAGGTTATTGGAGGGAGATTTCTTAGATTACAACTCCGCTATACCTTCAGATAAAACCACAGAACTCATAGTAAAGACCAAAGATTTCATAGAAAGCGTAGAAAGAGCCTCACTGGTAATAAACGACAGACTCAAAAGCCCAATCAGATGCTTTTTTAGCAACAACCAAGCTAAAATCTCCTGCATAACGCCGTTGGGAAAAGCAAATGACGAATTTTCAGTATCCATGGCAGGCAATGACCTAGAAATAGGGTTTAACAACAAATACCTCCTAGACGCACTGAAAAATACAGACACAGACCAAATAAAAGTACATGTAAATGGTCCACTGAGCCCATTCAAGATAATGCCAATGGATGACGAGTCTTTTGTGTTTTTAGTCCTGCCGGTTAGGTTGAAAGCAGGTGACTAACATAAAAGAGATAAAAATCAAGACTGAATTTATACAACTTGATTCACTTTTGAAATTATCAGGCGCTGTTTTAACGGGAGGACAAGCCAAGCAAGAAATACAAAATGGAAAAGTTTGCCTAAATAACGAAGTTTGTACGATGCGCGGCAAAAAGATATACAATGGCGATATGATTACATATAAAGGCATAAATTACAAAATAAAGGCTGAAAATCTTGAGAATACTGAAAATAGAGCACGAAAACTTTAGGAACCTTTCAAATGGAAATTTAATTCCGGATGAGAAAATAAATATCATTTACGGAGACAATGCTCAAGGCAAAACCAACTTTTTAGAATCGATATGGCTCTTCACAGGAGGAAAATCTTTCAGAGGTGCCAAAGATCTTGATTTAATCTCATTTTCACAGAAACAAGCAACCGTAAGTGCAAAGGTGTTTTTAGAAAATAGAGAACAAGATCTAAAAATAGAGCTTACGTCACCAAAACGAAAAACTTATGTAAACGGAAATTTGAAAAAAAACTCAAGCGAATATGTGGGAAAGTTTTGTTCAGTAGTTTTTTCACCGGCGCACCTGTCACTTATAAAAGACGGGCCCGGACACAGGAGAAAATTCTTAGATACCGCCATTTGTCAAATATCGCCGTATTATGCGAAAACCGTTTCTTTGTACAACCACATACTGGATCAGCGCAACAAGCTTATAAAAGACATGGCTTCTCACCCTGAACTGGAACAAACTCTGTTCGTTTGGGATGAAAAATTAGCTTGTGCGGCAGGTGAAATTATAAAAAAAAGACTACAATATGTGAATTTACTTAAAGAAAATACAAAAAGTATATATCTAGACTTATCAAACAATAAGGAGAATTTAGAAATAAGCTATATTTCGAACATTTTTTCTAAGAAAAATAGCGATAATAAGAGCATAGAAAATTTGCTGCTAGATAGGCTTGAAAAATCTAGAAAGGAAGATAGATTTTTAGGGTTCACAACTGTAGGGCCTCATCGGGACGATTTGGACATATATGTAAATGGGAAAAGAGCGAAAATTTTTGCATCGCAAGGTCAGCAGCGTTCGGTGATACTTTCGATGAAACTTTCTGAATCAATAATTTTAGAAAAGATAAAAGGCAAAACTCCGGTGATACTTTTTGACGATGTTTTAAGCGAACTTGACAAGAAAAGGCAGCACTATATCTTAAACTCAATTTCAAATAGGCAAGTGTTCATAACTTGCTGTGAACCGAGTTCGGTCGACAGACTTATTCAAGGTAAAACTTTTGAAATAAAAAACGGAGCTTGGGTTTAACGTGTAGCACGATTTATTGTTTAGACAATATGTAAAAACATATGAAAGGTTTTGGTGAAATGTACTTGCACATAGGGCAGGGCAATGTGGTGAAAACCAGAGATATCGTAGGGATTTTCGACTTAGATACTACCACCGTTAAGAAGGTGACGAGGGATTATTTATCTTTTTGCGAAAAAGAAAAAAGAGTTGTCGCAGTGTCTAACGAGCTGCCAAAATCATTCTTATTGTGCGATAGCGAGAAAAATCGTGAAAAAACAGTATATTTAAGCCCTATCAGTTCAGTTACGCTTTCTAAAAGAACTAGAAAAAGAGGTTGGAGAGAATGAAGAAAAATAAATGCCCATATTGCGGCAGAGAGTTGAGCTTTTTTGAGTCGATAAACATAAAAGAAAATTTGGAGTACTATTGTGAAAATTGCGAAAATAAAACCGACGTTAGAGCGAAAAAAAGCTTAAAAACTCTTATAACAATGCTGATAATATTTACAGCTGTTTGCGTTTTGTTTTTCAGCTTTATCTTTAGGATGCTGATAATTGGCTCAGTGATAATATCGGGATTAATCGTACTTTTCTACACTCTCGTTCCGGGATTAATTATATTAAAAAGAAAAGAAAGCTGATACGGAAAATTATAGCTCAATTATGGAGGTTTTATTTTGGAGAACAATAATATAAAAGGACAGAGTAGTGACTACGGTGCAAGTGAAATACAAGTTCTAGAAGGGCTTGAGGCTGTAAGAAAAAGACCTGGAATGTACATAGGTTCCACGGGTCCTAAAGGGCTGCATCACTTGGTGTACGAGATAGTTGATAACTCTATAGATGAGGCACTAGCAGGCTTTTGTAGCAAGATTAAAGTTAGAATTTTGCCTGATAACATAATAAACGTAAGCGACAACGGCAGAGGCATACCTACGGGAATCCACCCGAAAATGGGGATTCCGGCGCTTACCGTGGTTTTTACCATTTTGCATGCGGGCGGCAAATTTGGCGGTGGCGGATATAAAGTATCTGGAGGCTTACACGGAGTTGGTGCCTCTGTAGTGAATGCTCTCTCGGAATGGCTTGAGGTTAAGGTTTACAGTGAAGGTAAAGTACATTTTCAAAGGTTCGAAAGAGGCATTGCTACATGTGATATGCAGATTTTAGGGGATACGGATAAAGTCGGGACGGAAATCACTTTTAAAGCAGATAAAGAGATTTTTACAGAGACGGATGTATATGAGTACGAAATCTTAGAACAGAGGTTGAGGGAACAAGCCTTTTTAAACGCAGGACTTAGCATAGAACTCATAGATGAGCGGGACAGCGAAAATGTAAAAAATGAAGATTTTTGTTACGAGGGCGGCATATCTAGCTTTGTTGAGTATATTCATAAAAAAAGAGCTCTTGGCGTGATTCATCCTGAAGTTATAGCTTTTTCAGGAGCGCAGCAAGATGACGTCCAGATAGACATAGCTATGCAATACAACGACAGCTATAATGATTTGATATTATCTTTTGCTAACGACATACACACGGTGGACGGAGGAACGCACGAGGAGGGCTTTAGAAGAGCTCTAACGCGAGTAATGAACGATTACGCAAGACGATATAATATATTGAAAGAAAGCGATAGGAATTTTTCCGGGGACGACTTAAGGGAAGGTTTAACGGCTATAATCAGCGTGAAGCTATCTGAAGCACAGTTTGAAGGTCAAACTAAAACGAAACTTGGTAATACGAAAATCAGATCGCTTGTAGATAATTTGGTAACGGAAAAATTAAGTACATATTTGGAGGAAAATCCATCTACCGCCAAGGCCATTTTCGAGAAAGCTTTGTCGGCAGCTAGAGCCAGAGATGCTGCAAGGAAAGCTAGAGACTTGGTAAGGCGTAAAACCGCTTTAGAATCAGCATCACTGCCGGGAAAACTAGCAGATTGCCAATCTAGAGATTCTTCTGAAACGGAAATATACATAGTTGAAGGAGACTCTGCAGGTGGTTCAGCCAAAAGTGGCAGGGATAGAAAATTTCAAGCCATATTGCCTTTGTGGGGTAAAATGCTAAACGTAGAAAAGGCTAGGCTAGACAAAGTTTACGGAAATGAAAAACTTATGCCGGTAGTCACGGCTTTGGGGTGCGGCATAGGGGACGAGTTCGATTTAAGTAAATTAAGATATGGAAAAATAATAATAATGGCCGATGCCGACGTAGACGGTTCGCATATTAGAACGCTGCTATTAACTTTTTTCTTTAGGTTTATGAAACCCGTAGTGGAAGCTGGCCACATATACATAGCTAGGCCACCACTTTACAGAATTACGAAAAATAAAAAGCATTTTTATGCGTTCAGCGATGAAGAAAGAGATAGCATCTTAAAAGAATTGGGCGGCAATGCTGATATACAGAGGTACAAAGGTCTTGGTGAAATGGATTCGGAACAACTATGGGAAACTACGATGGATCCAGAAAGGCGGACTATGCTTAGAGTAGAGCTGGAAGACGCAGCTGCGGCAGATGAAATTTTTACAATCTTGATGGGTGATAAGGTTGAACCCAGAAGAGAATTTATAGAAAAAAATGCAAGATATGTACAAAATTTAGATGTGTAAAGTTTTACATTAAATCTTGTTTTGAAGGAGAAAGAAATGAAAGAGTATGACAGTACTAATGCTGAAAAGACTCAAGAGAGCAATGTTTTATGCTTAAGTAAAATGAAGACAGATGAAGAGGAAATAGAAAAAAGTTTGTCCGACGAAGAAGAGCACGACCCAGAAGAGGATGAGGAAACGGAAAATAAATGGGACGGTTCGGAATCTGAGTTTGTGGAAGACGATGACGCGACAGAATATGAGGATAAATATTCTGGGATAAAGTTTAGCTACGCTTTGACTCCAGAAGAAATATTTTCATGCATAAAACATTGCGGAATAGATAAAAACACAAAACGCTGGAGTAACGCTGTGCTTTCTTTAGTTGCGGTTTGCGTGCTGGCTTTTTATGTGGAAACTCGTAAAACAGAATTTTTAGTAGGTTTTATATTATCTGTGGCATTGCTTTCCTTTTGGGTTTTCGGTGGATTTCATTTGATATTCAAAAAAATGCGATATAAAAGAATGTCGGCAGATAAGAAGCTATCCGTAGAGATCTATCCGGACAGCATAACGATAAAAAACAACTTAAAAGAAGCTGTGGTAAACCTAGACGGAAGCTGCGTTTTTGAAGAATACAAAGGTATGTTTTTGATACATTTATCGAAGCAACGCATATTTATTATCCCTATAAGGGCGATAGAACCTGAATTTTTACCTGACGTTCAAGCAATGCTGGTAGCGGGGACTACTCCAATATCGGAATCATTTCTAAAAAATCGGAGGAAAAAGTAGTTGAATACAGATGAAAATAAAGTAGAAAATTTAAGGATAATCAATGTAGATATAGAAAAAGAGATGCAAAAATCTTTTCTGGACTATTCCATGTCGGTTATAGTTGCGAGGGCTCTGCCGGACGTGAGGGATGGCTTAAAGCCGGTACATAGAAGAATACTTTATACTTTGTATGAAAATGGTTTGGGACCGGATAAAGCTTACAGGAAATGTGCAGATACAGTAGGTTCAGTGCTGGGAAGGTATCATCCACACGGCGATGCGTCTGTTTACGATGCGTTGGTACGACTGGCTCAAGACTTTTCCATGCGGTATACATTGGTAGATGGACATGGAAATTTTGGCTCAGTGGACGGCGATCCTCCGGCTGCATATAGGTATACTGAATCCAGAATGAGCAAAATGTCGGTAGAAATGTTGACTGATATAGACAAAGATACGGTTGACTTTATGCCGAACTACGACGATAGGCTAAAAGAGCCAACAGTGCTTCCTTCCAGGTTTCCGAATCTTCTAGTTAATGGCTCTACAGGTATAGCTGTGGGCATGGCTACCAATATACCTCCGCACAACTTGGGCGAAGTGGTTGACGCTATTTGCTGCTTGATAGATAATCCCGAATGTGACCTTGATGAAATAATGCAACATATAAAAGGGCCAGATTTTCCTACAGGTGCTTTAATTATGGGGAGATCTGGAATTAGATCTGCTTACGCTACCGGCAGAGGGAAAATTATCGTCAGGGCTTGTGCGGAGATTGTAGAGGAAAAAAATCGCTTTAAAATAATTGTTACAGAACTACCTTACCAGGTGAACAAAGCGAGGCTTTGCGAAAGCATAGCGGAACTAGTTAAAGATAAAAAAATAGAGGGCATCTCAAATGTAGAGGACCATTCGGACAGAGACGGGATGCACATCGAGATAACTGTGAAGCGAGACGCTTCTGCGCAAATAGTTTTAAATCAGCTTTATTCGTACACGCAAATGCAGATAACTTTCGGCGTAATAATGCTGGCCATTGTGAACGGTGAGCCTAAAATATTGACATTGAAAGATATGCTTAGGAACTATGTGGACTTTCAGGTGGAAGTTATAACTCGAAGGACTCAGTTTGATTTAAAGAAAGCTCAAGATAGAGCTCATATTTTAGAAGGTCTGAAGGTTGCTATTGACAATATAGACAGAGTCATTGAAATATTACGGTCATCTAAATCTATAGCCGAAGGCAAAGAACGGCTAATGAATGAGTTTTCGCTTGATGACGTACAAGCTCAAGCTATAGTTCAGATGAGACTTGGACAACTAACCGGCCTGGAACGAGGAAAAATAGAAGATGAATTGAAAGCTTTAGCGGAAAAAATAGAAGATTTAAAAGCGATTTTAGCTGATAAATCGAGGCTATTGGCAATATTAAAAGATGAGATAACTGAGATAAAACGTAGATTTAACGACGAGAGAAGAACTCAAATCATGACTGTGACAGGCGAAGTCGATGTAGAGGATCTAATTCCTCAAGAGGAATGCGTTTTAACTTTGACGAATTTTGGTTACGTAAAACGTCAAAAAACCGATACGTATAAGTTGCAAAAGCGTGGCGGACGCGGAGTGACAGGAATGTCACGAAGAGAAGAAGATGTCGCAACTGACATGTACGTTATGAATAGCCACGATTATGTCTTGTTTTTTACAAACTTTGGAAGAGTGTATCGACTAAAATGTTACGAAGTGCCTGAAGGGTCTAAGAACTCAAAAGGTACAAATATAGCTAATTTGTTGCCAATTTCAGCAGACGAAAAAGTGACTTCGATAGTACAAATACCAGAATTTAGCGACAATATGTACTTGGTTATGGTAACTAGAAAAGGAATAATAAAAAGAACGCAGTTAAATACTTACGATACTGCGAGAAAAGGTGGGGTTATAGCCATAGATCTTGACGATGGCGATGAACTTGCGTGGGTAAAACAGACTTGTGGAAATGACGATTTACTTGTTGCTACACACGAAGGTATGGCGATTAAGTTTAATGAGACGGACGTAAGAGTAGTAGGCAGAACCGCCAGAGGAGTTAAGGCCATTAATTTGAAGGAAAATGATGAAGTTGTAGGTATGGCTGTGGCGAAAGAAGGATTACTGGCTTTGACAGTGTCCGAAACCGGATATGGTAGGTTATCTGAACTATCTGACTATAGACTGCAATCTAGGGGCGGCAAAGGTATTATTAACTATCATGTTGAAAAATATGGAAAAGTGGCCGCAATAAGAGCGGTAAGTCCAGACGAAGACGTGATTTTGATATCCAGAGATGGCATAATAATTAGGATACAGGCGTGTGAAATTAGAGAATGTGCTCGTCCTTCGAAAGGAGTCCGAGTTATGAGGATCTCGGAAGAAAATAAAGTGGTAGCAGTAGCTACAGTGCCGCATGAGGACGAGGTTGAAAGTACTGAAGTGGTATCGGAAGGCGAATCTGAGTAAGTTTTATATAAGTACTGCGAAAGTGGCGGGCGCTCACAGAAAAAATTCATTTATGATTTTTTCTGTGAGCATAAACAAAAATTTGTTTATGCTGTGGAGATATCGAATTTATAAATTAGACATCTCCAGCGCCCGCCGCTTAGCTGTAAAATTCGAAAGGAGAAAATATGAAAATAGCTCCATCTGTACTCTCAAGTGATTTTTCAAAGTTAGGAGAAGAACTTCACAGTTTAGAACAGGCCGGTGCAGATCAAATACATTTAGATGTGATGGATGGGCATTTTGTACCTAACATTACGTTCGGTGCACCGGTGATAAAATCGATAAGACCATGCACACAGCTGCCTTTTGACGCACATTTAATGATAGAAAAACCAACGCAATATATTGAAGATTTTGCGAAATCTGGATGTGACATAATAACTTTCCACTATGAGTGTCAGGATGATATCAAACAGACAATTTCAAAGATAAAATCAGTAGGCAAAAAAGCGGGTATATCTGTAAAACCAGGTACAAATGTAGAAAAAGTATATCCATATTTAAAGGAATTAGACGTTGTCTTAATAATGACGGTAGAACCGGGATTTGGCGGGCAAAAGTTCATGAGTTCAATGGTAGAAAAAATAAAAAAAATTAAACGAAAAATAAATGAAGAAAAGTTATCAACAATAGTAGAGGTCGATGGTGGAATAAATGAAATCACGGTTAAAGAAGCTAAAAAAGCGGGAGCGGATGTTTGTGTAGCAGGTACAAGTGTATTTTGTTCAGATAACTATACTAAAAGTATAAAAAAACTAAAGATTTAGTTTTTGGAGTGGTGATTCATGAAAAAGTTTAATGAAACAGAACTAAGGAAAACGTCCAGTAAGTTAGGATTTTTATTGATTTTCTATTTTCTATTAAATGTAGTAATATCCATTTTTACGCTGGATATGGCGAAAGGTTTTCTTCTGGGTAAGTTAAATTTAAATATATCAGAAAACATGCTGGTAGATACAGTAAGCAGCATTTCTAATATCTTATTGATATTTGTTTTATTTTTCTTTTTTTATGTATCCAAGAAGGAAATTTCGATAAACAATATACATTTTGTAAATAAAAAAGTTAATATATTGCCCTTAATATTGATAGGATTTTTAGTGATCGAAATTGCTGACATAGTTACAAATTATGCTATGGGGATTTGTAAATTTATCGGGGTAAAATCAACGTCTCCTGAATTTATTGTTGAAAAAACCACACTAGGAATATTTTTATCCGTTATAAATTTTTCGTTGGTACCGGCATTGACGGAAGAATTTATTTTTAGAGGTATAGTTTTAAATTCTGTACGGCCTTATGGGAAAACTTTTGCGATCTTTTCATCAGCTTTTTTATTTGGATTAGTCCATGGAAACTTAGAGCAGTTCGTCTTTGCCTTTATAACAGGTATGTTTTTTTCATATGTGACTTTGTTGACAGAGTCGTTACTTCCAAGTGTTATCATACATTTTTTAAACAATTTCATGGCAGACATATTGAATATTTTTCAAGACAAAGAAAATATCTTAACAATAATTTTAATATTCAAAAGCTTTGTAGGACTGTTAGGACTAGCATGTTTGTTTTACTATTGGTTAAAGAGCATATCGAGTATACGGAAAGTATTTAAAACAAAGTGTCCGAAAAAGAAGTTTAATATTGCTTTTATAGATAAATTTAATGCATTTCTTTTTAATCCTGGTATGACGCTTTTTGTATTACTGGCGCTGTTTTTGCTGTATACTTCTTTTAAAGGAAAGTGAAGTTTATGACAAATTTATGCAGAGATATATTTTTTATGGAAAAAGCTATAGAGTTAGCCAAATTATCAGCGAAGGAGGGTGAGGTACCCGTTGGCGCTGTAATAGTAAAAGATGATGAGATAATTTCGACGGGGAGAAACAGACGGGAGCACGGTAAAAATGCTTTATATCACGCTGAAATAGAAGCAATAAATAGCGCGTGCAAAGTCTTAGGAGGATGGCGATTGTGGCAATGTGAAATGTACGTCACGTTGGAGCCATGCCCAATGTGTGCAGGTGCGATAATAAACGCCAGGATAAAAAAATTAGTTTACGGTGCACATGACTTAAAAAATGGCTCATGCGGCTCGGTAATAAATCTGTTCAATTTACCTTATAACCATTCTCCGGTATTGGTTTCAGGTGTTATGGAGGAAGAGTGCGGAGCCATTTTAAGCGATTTTTTTAAAATTTTGAGAAAAAAATAAAAAAAGTACTTGCCTTTTCGTTTTCGCTGTGTTATACTTACAAAGTAATAAAGTTTAAAGGCATGGGGGTATAGCTCAGCTGGGAGAGCACCTGCTTTGCAAGCAGGGGGTCAGCGGTTCGATCCCGCTTACCTCCACCACTTAAGTATTTTGTTATATTTTCATATTAATTAATCTCCTTTAATTTATCGAATAAGCTTACTAAATTTAGTAAGCTTATTTTTTATGGGAGAGCAGCGTTTTAAAACGAATTATAGTTGTTAGAATCAGTACTCTTTTTATTCATTGAAACATTAAATAGAAAAGTCGTATTTTTATATTTTTATTTATATTTTCATTTATATATGAAACGATGTTGAAATTTTTAGAAGCATCATTTTTATTTAGTGTTATATTCATTTGTGGTATTGCCGCTCCGCCAGTAACTCTGTACAATTGTTTATCTGTAGGCGACATTTTTTTTATCAAGTTTACCACCTCCGTTCAATACTATATTATAAGGTGGTTTTAGTTGAGTTTCAATATATTTTTGCATTATTTTATAAATTTTAGTGTATTTTATAAAATATCATCGATTGCAATTATATTACCTGAATGCACTGATTGATTAAAATAGATATCAGTTACTTAATGCATATATTTCTGTTAATAAAAAAACACCAGACAAGCTGGTGTTCTTTTGGAGGCGCCACCCAGATTTGAACTGGGGATCAAGGTGTTGCAGACCCATGCCTTACCACTTGGCTATGGCGCCGACTCATATTTTATTATATGCAAAATTTTAATATTGTGTTAATGAATATTATAGAAAAGAAAAAACCTACACGCAACATATAGCGTAGAGGCTTGTGCTGGAGCGGATGACGGGGCTCGAACCCGCTACCTCCACCTTGGCAAGGTGGCGCTC
>OJNI01000477.1_pt1 | contig 27380 bp, 16 predicted proteins | sample 1597441 | NCBI WGS metagenome assembly OJNI01 (sample SAMEA2452131, study PRJEB22498) | human gut metagenome | reverse complement strand
ATAGGTATGGCAGCGTCCTTTAACCCGGAAATGGTGTACGAAGTGTTCAATGCCGTGTCGGATGAGGCACGTGCGAAGAATACCTACTACGCATCTCAGGATAGCCGTGAACGCTATCAGGGTTTGACCATGTGGACTCCCACAGTGAATATCTACCGTGATCCGCGCTGGGGCAGGGGTATTGAGACCTATGGTGAAGATCCTTATCTGACAAGTCGGATGGGCGTGATGGTGGTAAAAGGTTTGCAAGGACCTGCCGATGGAAAATATGATAAACTGCATGCCTGCGCCAAGCATTTTGCCGTACATTCGGGACCGGAGTGGAATCGTCACTCTTTTAATGCGGAGAATATAAAGCCACGTGATTTGTATGAAACTTATCTGCCACCCTTCGAAGCATTGGTGAAAGAAGGAAAAGTGGAAGAAGTGATGTGCGCTTACAACCGTTTTGAAGGTGATCCCTGCTGTGGAAGTGATCGCCTGCTGATGCAGATATTGCGTGGAGAATGGGGATTCAACGGTATAGTAGTATCTGATTGCGGTGCAATAGCTGACTTCTACAACGACCGTGGTCATCACACCCATCCCGATGCAGAGTCAGCCTCTGCCGCGGCGGTGATCAGTGGAACAGATTTGGAGTGTGGTTCCAGTTATAAGGCTTTGATAGAGAGCGTGAAAAAAGGATTAATTTCAGAAGAGACCGTAGACACGTCTGTCAAGCGACTGATGAAAGCCCGTTTTGCATTGGGAGAAATGGATGAACCGGAAAAAGTATCCTGGACCAAGATACCTTTCTCCGTAGTAGCTTCTGCTGCTCATGACTCTCTGGCATTGAATATGGCCCGTGAATCCATGACATTGTTGATGAATAAGGATAACTTTCTGCCGTTGAAACGTGGCGGACTGACGGTAGCCGTTATGGGGCCGAATGCGAATGACTCAGTGATGCAATGGGGAAATTATAACGGAATGCCGGCGCACACCGTCACTATTCTTGATGGAGTGCGGAATTTGCTTGGCACTGATGATAAACTAATCTATGAGCAAGGCTGCCCATGGGTGGAAAGAACTCTGATTCAGAGTGCATTCAGCCAGTGTAAGTCTGACAAAGGTCCCGGGTTCACGGCTCGTTACTGGAATAACCTGAAGCGTGAAGGTGAACCGGTGACCACAACACAAGTCACCACTCCTTTCCGCTTTTGTACTTCGGGGGCTACAGTGTTTGCTCCGGGAGTGAATTTGACGGATTTCTCCGCAACCTATAACAGTGCATTTATTCCTAAAGAATCAGGAGAAATTGTTCTTGAGGTTTATTGCTATGGGAGCGGAAGACTTCGTGTGAACGGAGAAGAAGTGAAAAGTTTCTCAAACAAGCACGGTGCAAGGAAATCTACTCATGCGATGAAGGTACAGGCTGGTAAATCGTATGATCTGGAACTTGATTTTGAGTATCTGAGAAGTGATGCACAGTTGAACTTTGATCTTGGATTTAAGAAAGATGTGGATATAAGGAAATCTGTTGAACGTGTGAAGGATGCAGATATCGTTATTTTTGCGAGCGGTATATCTCCCAGCCTTGAAGGAGAGGAGATGGGAGTAAATCTTCCTGGTTTCAAGAAAGGAGATCGTACGGATATTGAGTTACCTGCCGTTCAGCGTGAACTGATTGATGCTCTGCATCGTGCAGGTAAGAAGATTATTCTGGTTAACTGTTCAGGATCACCTATCGGTTTGGAACCTGAGACTCAGAAGTGCGAAGCTATCTTGCAGGCGTGGTATCCCGGTCAGCAAGGTGGTAAGGCTGTTGCCGAGGTATTGTTCGGTGATTATAATCCGGCGGGGAAATTACCGGTTACTTTCTATCGCAATGTGTCTCAGTTGCCTGACTTTGAAGATTATAACATGACCGGAAGAACTTACAGATATATGCAGGATGTGCCTTTGTTCCCATTCGGTTACGGTCTTAGTTATACTACCTTTGGCTATGGTAAAACTGTATTTGACAAGAATGAACTTACAGCCGGACAGTCTTTGAAACTTACTGTACCTGTTACAAATACGGGTAAGCGTAACGGAGAAGAAGTGGTGCAGGTTTATCTTAGAAAACAAGGAGATGCAGAAGGACCCATCAAAACCTTGCGTGCTTTCAAGCGTGTATCTATTCCGGCAGGAAAGACCGTCAATGTGGAGTTTGACCTGAAAGATAAAGAATTGGAGTGGTGGGACGATCAATCCAATACAGTAAGAGTTTGTCCGGGTAATTATGACATTATGGTGGGAGGAAGCTCTAAAGAAGAAGATTTGCAGCGAACAACGATTGCTATAAAATAATTGTTGGAAAGTGAGAAAAATCCCAATATACTTGACATCGCCTTTCTGATGTCGTATATTTGTATTCGTAAATCTATTTAATATTCAATTTTAAATTAGCACGAACGGAGAAGCATTGCTTCTCCGTTCTTTTTTTATCCCTATGGCTTGTCATTTGAAATGCCACATGTTTACTTCCCCAATGCCACAGCTTAGCAGCTTAAATGCCACACTTCAACAACCTAAATGCCACACTTCAACAACCTAAATGCCACACTTCAACCGTTTTAAGCCCAGCCGTTTCACTTGCTGAGGTGTGGCGTTTCACTGATTTACCCCAGCGAAACGGACGATACATCTGAGGTAAACAGACGATACGTTTGAGGCATACTGATCATGTGTTTGAGGCAAACAGACGGTCTGTTCCGAAAGTAAAACGGGAGGTCTATGCCTCCCGTCCGTTAATCTTCTGTAAATATGCTCTTGACAAAGAATGTCCGGTTGCCTGTTACCGGACATTCGTAAAAGTATAAGTTTCTCCTGCTTGGGTCGCGATCTCATAAACGTATGATTTCTTTAGCTCAATACCTTTCAAAGGAGCTTTCTTACTAATCAAGGGGCGGCTTATGGGCTGCTTGGCAAAGAAAGGATTGGCATTACCGTTGTCAGTAACAGATAAACTTTTTCTATCCATAGCCAACTCCTGATGTACACGTAGATGAAGATTGCCTCCGAGAGTCGATTTGATCACGGCAGATTCTATCTGCCCGTTTTTCCACTTCAATGAAATGATTTCAAAGCCTCCGCGTGCCCGAAGTCCCTTTATTTCACCGTCCTTCCATACATCTGGCAAAGCAGGTAGCAAGTGTATGGCTTCATCATGGCTTTGCATTAACATCTCGGCAATACCGGCTGTACAACCGAAGTTTCCGTCTATTTGGAAAGGAGGATGTGCATCGAAAAGATTAGGATAGGTTCCTCCTCCTTGTCCTTTCTGGACTTCGGGGGAGACCAGATTGAGTTGGTCAGTGATAAGTTTGAATGCATGATTCCCATCCAAACATCTTGCCCAGAAACAAACCTTCCATCCCATAGACCAACCGGTAGAAGGATCACCACGTTGGATTAGGGTGTTGCGTGCAGCCTCAAAGAGTACGGGTGAGGAGTATGGAGATATCTGGAATCCCGGAAAGAATCCCCATAAGTGAGAAATGTGGCGATGATGATCTTTGGGGTTGTCCCAGTCCTCAAACCACTCCTGCAATTGTCCGTATTGCCCTACTTGCATAGGAGGCAATTGTTTTCTGAGTGAGAGGATCGTATCGCAGAATAGCTCATCCTTCTCTAATAGCCGTGCGGCTCTTTCTGTATTTGTGAATAGATCAAATACTAGCTGATTGTCCATGGTGATGCCTGCAAAGAGATTGGCTTTTGTTCTCCATTGTGGAGGTGAATTCTCTGGTGAATTACTTGGGGTGACTACCATATAACCTGTGTTGGGGTCTTTGACAAGGAAATCGACAAAGAATTCGGAAGCACTTTTCATGATCGGGTATGCCTGGGCCAAAAAATCTTTATCTCCCGAATACAGATAACGATCCCATAAATGATGGCATAACCAAGCGTTGCAAGTGGGCCAGGGACCGCAATATGCTTTGTCTACCGCCCCGTTCATGCGCCACAGATCGGTGTTATGATGCAACATCCATCCACGGCAACCATACATTTCGCGAGCAGCTTCCTGACCATTCTCATAGAGTTCCTTTATCATTTGCAGGAAAGGTTCGTGCATTTCGGGCAGATTAGTTACTTCAGCCGGCCAGTAGTTCATTTCGGCGTTGATATTCGTAGTATAACGGCATTTCCATGCCGGATTTAGCTTCTGATTCCAAATGCCTTGCAGATTGGCCGGCTGCCCTCCCGGCTGTGAACTGGAGATTAGAAGATAACGTCCAAACTGGAAGTATAGGGCTACCAGGTGAGGATCATTGGCTGTGGCAAACTCTTTGACGCGTATATCGGTTGGCTTGTCAGCCTGGGCGGTACGGCCTAAATTCAACGATACGCGATTATAATATTTCTGATATTCACTTATATGAGCCTGAAGTGCTTTGGTATAATTCTTCCCAGCATTCTTTAAGTATACTTTGTTGCGTTTGACAGGATCGCCGGATATGTCTTTGTAATTGATGAAATTGGTGGATATCGCTAGGTAAATTGTGGCGCTGTTTGCACGAGTTACTATCAGGGTAGAATCATTTGCAGAGGTTTTTCCTCCCTGTACGTTGAGCTTTAAATCTGTACGGAAGCGGACTGCCCCTTCTACAAACTCATTTCCTTTAGTCACTCCCTCCATAGTCATGGCGTCTTTGCCGGAAGTTGTGACGTCGACATCTTGCGGGCATGTTAGAGCAGTGGTGAATGTCAGTTTCCCCGGTTGTGAAGCGGTCAGCCGGATGATGACTAATTGATCTGCAAATGAAGTGAATACTTCACGTTTGTAGTCGACGCCATCCACTGTATAAGTGGTTGATGCGACGGCTTTTTCCAAATCCAGCTCCCGGCGGAAGTTTGTATAACCTTCCTGATCCTGAAACCTTAACCGTAAACTGCCTGCTGTTTGATAAGGCATGCCAAAACCATTCTTCGAGAGAAGCCTCTCACCCGCCAATGTCTGGGCTTCAGGATATTTTCCTTCAAAGATCAACTGTCTTATTTCAGACAGATAGTTTTTAGTTTCCGGATTGTAGTTCTTGTAAGGAGCACCGGCAGAAATCGTTTCTTCGTTCAATTGGATTTCTTCATTTACCGGATTTCCATATACCATTGCTCCCAATCTTCCATTACCTAAAGGGAGAGCTTCTTCCCAATATTCAGCCGGGCTGTCGTACCATAAGACCGGCGCTTGCTGGGCTTTTAAGTCTGTACTTGCTATGATTGCCATACAGACTAATGAGAGTTTTAAGAAACGGTGTGCCATATTATAGATTTTTTTTGAGTGGTCTATTTGTTTTTCTTCTATTATTTCCTGACAATTTGTGTGGAATCACAATGAATGATTGACAGGTTTTCTATTGCTTCTAAATCCACTACCGGCTGACCGGCTATCGGTTGCTTTGTCCGCACGTCATTCAGGAATATATCCTTGCATTGTCGGATGTTGAGTGAAGGTCCTTCTTCTACGGTGAAACTTACGTTGTTAAAACGGATATCGGTGGCTGTTTCTGCTTGAAATCCTTTTCCGGCTACTATGTTCATGTTGGAGAAAGACAGTTCCGATATAGGCATTTCCTCAATACCTTTTATATAGCCTATCCGCTTGATATCATTTCCCGTAACATTACTTAAATGGATATTCCGGAAAATAGGAGTACGTTCGCTTACCGGTTCCACTTTCGATAAACGGTCATAAAATAAATCGAAAATAAAGGCATCTCCTTGTATATTCTTCATTACGATATTGTCTACCCGTATATCTTCTACTACACCACCGCGTCCGCGGGATGCTTTTAACCGGATACCGGCATTCGTTCCATCAAACACACAATTGGATATAGCTATCCTTTTTACACCGCCCGACATTTCGCTGCCGATGACCACTCCACCGTGACCGGAAAGCATGATACAATTGGTGATTGTGATGTTTTCGCATGCTTTCCCATATTTACGTCCGTCGGCATCACGTCCGGACTTGATGGTAATACAATCGTCTCCAACACTGATAAAACAGTCGGAGATACGTACATTCCGGCAGGAACTCGGATTGATACCGTCCGTATTCGGCCCTTTAGGATGGTTACTCCATGTATTGTAACGTTATCACAGAAGGCCGGATTGACTGTCCAGAAAGGAGAGTTGATGATCTTCACATTTTCAATAAGGATATTCGTACATTCGTAGAACTGAATAAAAGGCGGACGGAACATTTTACGTTCCAGAGAAGGCTTATAGTAATCGGATATTTCCAGGTCCTTATTGGCATCCACCCACATTTGCTGTAACTTATCCAGAGAAGGTAGCTTGCCACCGTTCTCCTTTATCACCTTACGTGTCTCAAATTCCCATAACCACCATTTCAGGCCGTTCCCATCCAGCGTTCCGCGTCCGGTAATGGTCAGATTATCTGCCGAATGAGCGTAAATCAGTGGGGATAAGGTTTGCATAACGGTTCCTTCCCAACGTGCGGTTACAAAAGGCAGATAATCCTCGAACCTGTCTGAGAAGCGCACAATGGCACCTGATTCCAGATGCAATGTAATATTACTTTTCATGTGGATAGTAGCAGTCAGATAAGTCCCGGCAGGGAAATAGATGGTTCCACCTCCTTCCGAAGCTGCTTTTTCAATAGTCTGGTTAATCAGTTTCGTACATGGCTTGATGCCTTTGGCATCAGCCCCCAATTGTTTCATGTCGAACGTGCGGGACGTGGCTACCACAGCCATCATTACTCCCATAATAAAGATGAATAAACGTTTCATGGTCTGTCTTATACTCTTTTAGATATGTGATACAAATTAGAATACGGGGCAAATGTACGTAATCACAGTGCGGGGAGGGTGGACTTTTTGTGTAATAAAGAGTATTTATAAATAGAACCGGTAGAAATTATAAAAAAAGAAAGGGTTACATGACAATGCAACCCTTCCCTGTTTTACTGCTCAGATATATTAATATCCGAAGATATCTTCCTGTTTCAGTTCAATTACCGGACCTACTTTTTTCAAAGCATTTATATCCAGCTCTTTTTTGTCACCAAGGATACAGTATGTATAGGTGCGTCCCTTGATCCATTTATTCTGGTAGTCGATAACATCCTGTAACGTCATGTTCTGCACATCGTTATACAGCTTGATACGACTATCTACGTTCTGTCCCAGATATTGAGCGCTGATATAATCCCAGATAACATCCATCTTGATGGTACGGTCGGTACGCATACGGGCAATCATGCCGTCTTTGGCAAGTTTGAAGGCAGCTTCCGATTCAGGCATATTGTTGATGATGTCATTGAATGTATTGATGGCGTCTATCATCTTGTCATTCTGCGTAGCAATCTGTGTGCGTAGCATATAAGGATCTGTCAAATAGCTTGGCTTCAACATACCGGCCCATGCCGAGTAAGCCAAACCGCGGCTTTCGCGCATTTCCTGGAATACGATGGAATTCATGCCGCCACCGAAGTATTCGTTGTATAGTTGACGACCGGATTCAGCAGCAGGATCAAATTTCTCTCCTTTGTTGGAGATTTGCGACATATAGATTTGTTTGGCATCATACGGAGCAATGAAAATCTTCGTTTCGGGTGTCAATAGTGCTTCAAAGTTATTTCCTTCAGGAATTTCTTTCAAAGCCTCCGGTGCCTGATGCTCTTTATTAATGATGGCAAGCAGGTCATCCTGATTGCTTGGCCCATAGTAGAGAATACGGTGCTTGAAGCTGCTCAACTGTTTGATACGGTCCACAAGCTGTTGCGGATCCATAGAGATCAGTTCAGCTTCGGTCAGCAGATTGGTTGCCGGAGATTTCGGACCATAAGTAGCATAAGACACCAGGCGCGAGAAGTTTTGCATCTGATTCAGCTTAGCGTCTTTGCGGGATTTCAGAATATCGTTAGCCATGTTTGCATAAGCCTCTTTATTTACCTGGGCATTTGCCAACAGTTTTTCGAAGAGAGCCATGGCAGCAGGCATATTTTCGTTGAGGCCGGAGAGTACAACATAAGTACGTTTGCTACCCGGAGATACAAAGAATGAGCACGCAAGACGATAGAATTCGCTCTTAACCTCTTCCGGAGTCATGTCGGCTGTACCGAGGTATTCCAGATATTGGGCAGCGGTACCGAGTGCCTTGTCATTGTTGTTACCCATATCAAAGAGGTAAATCAACTGGAAAATATCATTCGTTGTATTCTGTTTGTAGAGTACAGGAATATCCGATTTTGCTTTCAGTTGGGTAAGATCTTTGGAATAGTCCAGGAATACCGGTTCGATAGGAGTCACTACGCTTGCCTGTATTTCTTTCAGGAAGGTACTGGCGGTGTCGCGATTCATCACGATAGGAGTGATTTCGGGTTTTGGCATCTTCTTTTCATTCGGGTCTTTACCTTGTCTTTTGTAGATAACGGCATAGTTATCATCTTTCAGATATTTATTGGCAAAGGCTACGATATCATTCTTGGTCAGTTTGGACATACGGTTGAGGGCGGTAACTTCGTCTGCCCAGTCACTACCGTTTACGAATGACTGTACAAACATGTCGGCACGCGCATCATTGTTTTCCAACTGCTGCATCTGATACAGTTTGAAGTTGTTGATATTGGCTTCCAGCATCTTTTCGTCGAAGTCGCCGTCGCGGAGTTTCTTCAGTTCACCCAGCATGAGGTCTTTCACTTCGTCCAGAGTCTGTCCTTGTTTAGGGCGTCCCTGCATCAACAGTGCGCTGTAATCGCTCATGGTCAGAGGATAGCAATAAGAACTTAACGTCTTCTGTTGTTGTGTAAGGTCAAGGTCGAACAGGCCGGCTTGTCCGTTATAGAGTATCTGGGAAACCACTTGTAATGTTTCCACATCTTTGTCGGCCGCTCCGGGGAAACGCCATGCAAGGGCAACGCTCTCTGCATCCGGGCCGAGTACTTCACGTACAACAGGTGCTGTAATCGGGGTTTCTTTCGGCAGATCCAGTTTCGGCAGATCAGGATTGGGTTTCAAACCACCAAAATATTTGTCAATGGTTGCAATCATCTGATCGGGATCAAAATCACCGGAAAGACAGATAGCCATGTTGTTGGGCACATACCATTTCTTATAATATTCTTTGATGTTGGTGATTGAAGGATTCTTCAGGTCTTCCTGAGTACCAAGTACGGTTTGTGTTCCATAAGGATGGTGTGGGAAAAGAGAAGAAAGTACTGCTTCGTAAACTTTGCGTGGGTCGCGGGTCAGCGACATATTCTTTTCTTCGTAAACCGTTTCCAACTCAGTATGGAAACCGCGGATCACGCAATTCTCAAAACGTTCTGCCTGAATTTTTGCCCAGTTGTCAATCTGATTGCTGGGGATATCTTCCGTGTAGCAAGTAACGTCGAAACTGGTGTAGGCATTTGTTCCGTTGGCACCGATGGCAGCCATGAGTTTGTCATATTCATTGGGGATGGCATATTTGGAAGCCTCGTAGGAGATGCTGTCAATTTTTGCATAAATAGCTTTACGTTCAAGGCTGTCTGTTGTCTTGCGATAAACTTCGAATTGTTCTTCGATCTGGTCCAGCAAAGGCTTTTCAATCTCATAGTTCTGAGTACCGAAGTTTGTGGTACCTTTAAACATCAGGTGCTCGAAATAGTGAGCTAATCCGGTTGTTTCTGCGGGGTCGTTTTTACCACCTACACGTACTGCAATGTACGTTTGTATGCGCGGAGTTTCCTTGTTTACAGTCATGTAGACTTTCAAACCGTTGTCCAGAGTGTAGATACGCGCTTTCAGCGGATCATTGGGTACTGTTTCGTAGCTGTACTTCGAAGTACAACTTCCTAAGCTTATCGCTACCAGTAGGATAAACGTTAAACCAATTTGTCGGAATAGTTTGTTCATAAGCTGACTTATTAGATTGATAACTGCAAAAATATGCGTTTTTTTCATACCTTTGCACTCAAAAAGTAAATATTTTAAATAAGAAGGTTTATTTTCATAGATTATGATTACCATAGAACAACTGAAAAGCATTAAAGAGCGCACCGAGGCACTCTACCGCTATCTGGACATCGAAGGAAAGAAGATCCAGGTAGAAGAAGAACAGTTGCGCACGCAGGCTCCGGGCTTTTGGGATGACCAGAAGACGGCTGAGGCACAAATGAAGAAAGTGAAAGGTTTGCAACAGTGGATAGCCGGTTATAATGAAATAAAGACATTATCGGATGAATTGCAATTGGCTTTTGATTTCTATAAGGACGAACTTGTAACCGAGGAAGAGATAGATGAAGCTTATGCCAAAGCTTCCGTTGCCATTGATGAGCTTGAACTGAAAAATATGCTTCGTGATGAAGCTGACCAGATGGACTGTGTGTTGAAAATCAACTCCGGTGCGGGTGGCACGGAAAGCCAGGACTGGGCAAGTATGCTGATGCGTATGTATTTGCGTTATGCCGAAACCAATGGCTACAAGGCTGTCATTTCTAACTTGCAGGAAGGTGATGAAGCCGGTATTAAAACCTGCACTATTGAGATTTCAGGTGATTATGCTTATGGATATCTGAAAGGCGAGAACGGTGTACATCGTCTGGTGCGTGTATCTCCTTACAATGCGCAAGGCAAGCGTATGACTTCTTTTGCTTCTGTTTTTGTAACTCCGCTGGTTGATGATACTATTGAGGTGAACATCAATGTTGCCAATATCTCTTGGGATACTTTCCGTTCCAGTGGTGCCGGTGGTCAGAATGTGAACAAGGTAGAATCCGGAGTTCGTCTGCGTTATCAGTTCAAGGATCCGTATACGGGCGAGGAAGAAGAAATCCTGATTGAAAATACGGAAACTCGCGACCAACCCAAGAATCGCGAGAATGCAATGCGCCAGTTACGTTCCATTCTGTATGATAAGGAACTTCAGCACCGCATGGCCGAACAAGCCAAGGTGGAAGCCGGGAAGAAGAAGATCGAATGGGGTTCGCAGATACGAAGCTATGTATTCGATGATCGCCGTGTAAAAGACCACCGTACTAACTTCCAGACTTCGGATGTCAATGGAGTGATGGATGGTAAGATAGATGGTTTCATTAAAGCGTATCTGATGGAGTTTGCTGGACAAGAGGATTAACTTTTATTTCTATATAAAGAGAATGGGTGTCACTTGATGAATGAAAGTGATGCCCATTCTTTGTTTTCTATTCTTATCTGCTATACAATTCTGAATTATTCTTTTCTAAACAGTGATGAAAAGAAAGAAAACAGGTTCCTCTTCTCGGCTTTTGACTGTCCCCGACTTCTTATGGAACAAAATGTATTTCTCGTATCGTCAAATCCGAAGATAACATCGGATTCTTTCTCAATTTTAGGAATAGCAATGAATTGCAATCCTTTGTAATTCTTGATATTATCTATCGGAATCCAACATTCCTGTTCCGGCTCCCAGTAAGTGACATCATCTAACGTTTCTTTTTTTATACCCAGATTTGCTGATATGTCATACTGCCCGTCTGTACTTTTCATCAGGATATACGCTTCGACTAATTCGTGTGTTACGTTGTCGTAATTTAATATTGGCTTTTGCCAGGTTTCATCTATCTCCTCAGAGTCTTCTTCATCTAATGCGAATATCCAGATTGGATTTTCCTGCATATCTTGTAGGCTCACTTCATCTATGGGCTTGGGCTTCCCATAGATAATTTCAATAGAATAAACATTATTGTTGTTTACTCCTTTCGTACCAGCTTCTTTCATTTTCTTGTTTCGTTTTTATGTTCTTGCTCTCATTCCGATTGAATATGCTTTAGTATCTCTCTGACTTTTGCTTTTATGTCTGATTCAGTCGTAAAAGCTTTCGGGTCAAGCTTATGGTCTTCGCTAAACTCAGAATATAGTACGGCTATTGTGCCCAATTCATCAAGCCATTCCTTTTCATCTGGTTCTGCTCCGTACTTATAGTCGCCAATATCATACCATTCGTAGATTTTGTTGCAAAAGTCTATCGTATTGACTTTGTCACAAGAATACTCTTTCAGAAGATTGCGCATAGCTGTTTTCTGGAGAACATGCATGTCTTTATCCACATTGGAGCGTTCTAACAGCAATAGCAATTCTTCTCTTACTTTATTGAAACTCATGATACCTTCAAGATATTCACCACGACACTCGTCTACATAATAGATTGATGTTAGCTCTTTTTGAGTGAATTCCACTTCATTTTTCAATGCCAATAGTGTGTCTATAACAAATATGACGTTCGTAATGGAAGATAAATCATATTGCTTCAAATAGAAAAAAAGCAGGTTACCAGATATTTTCAGAGACGAATTTTGTCTTTTATAGATTTCATCCATTAAAATCTCTTGGATACGTTCTTTCGTATGAGCCCATGATAATTCAATAATAAAATAATCTTTTACACCTATTTCATTATTTAGAATATAGTTATCAGCCCAAGAAGTAATGATAGAGATGTCTATAAAGTCATACTCAAGTGCAATATTAAACAATATAATATTTTTATCAATTGTCTTTTCCATATTGGGTTCTTAAATCGATCAACTACCTCTTATATACGAATTAGGAGATTCTTAATACTTGGAAGCAGCGGGTGAAGAACATCCGCTGCGGCGGAAATTTATTCAAAGTAAAACTTGTCAATAAAATGTTCTAATATCCATCCTTCTTCTGTTGGCTCATAATTCTCATCAAAATGCAATGCGACTTCATCACTTGCCAATCCACGGATTTCATATGCTGTATCTTCATCTAGATAGAGTTTTATAGAATCTGTTGAATTGAAGATTTTTATTTTATTTATTAAATTCTCACGTCCTTTTAAAAGAGAATGTATAAGATAGTCATACTCTTTTTTAGATAATGTCACTTTTTTAATCATTTGTTACCTCCTAATTTTTTTACATCTTTTGTATGAGTACCGTGTACGGTTATGATTTTCCCTGTTGTAGGATTTACTACTACGGTTGCATTTGTTCCTATATACTTAATACTAGGTCTTCCTTGTGAATCATATTTTACATCTGTAACTTTTAGTGGATTATTTAGAGCATCGTCAATATTACTTTGAGAGATCCCACGTTCTTGAGCTCTTTCTGTTGCGTGTTTGCTTGTGTTATTGTTTTCTTTATTCTTTATATCGCTTTTCCAAGGGCTTTTTCCTGCATCTCTAACGGCTTTTATACCGTCAGCAGTCCCACTTATTACACCAGACATTAATCCTAATGCAGCACTTTGACCTCCTTGTTTTAATGCCTCTCCAAGATCAGCACCTGAGCCTAATGCCATAGCCGTACCTAAACCAAAGCCTGTAGCAGAGTTTAATGTACCTTGTGTCAAAACCTCTTTTAGTATAGGGCTTGCAATCCCTTCTGTTAATTTGCTAATTGGTTTTGCTAAATAGCTACCTAAACTTCCCCCTAAATAAGAAGTTGCTCCTCCTATTATACCTGAACCACCAACCTGCATCCAATCTATATTACCCCAGCCATTGTTGAATCCTTGATTAACAATGCTATTTGTTGCTCCTAATACCGCCGCTCCAGCTATTGGACCTGCATAGATTGTTACAAATCCAGAAGCGGCTCCTGTTCCAAAAAGGGCGAATCCTTGTCCTACACTATGTATATTCCCTTGTACGGCATTAACTACTACATTGATTACTCCACCGACAAATGCTGCGATTAAATCGTCAATGAAAAACCATTCACCGTTTTGGTCTACATATATTAGCGGATTATTTAAACAATAGCTGTAACGATTGAAATTCTGACTGAAATCCGGGTTCTGTACATACGGATCAGGACTTAGGAAACGTCCTAATGCCGGATCGTATAGTCGGGCATTCATATTAATCAAACCAAAGATCGCAAGGTGTTCGTGTCCGGTATATCCTCTGCCTAAAAAGAGTTCCGGTTCACTACCTGGCGCATAGATAGCTTGTGTAGCTGGATTTCTCAGTTTACCCCAGGCGTCATAACTCAATTCTTGTACAATATTACCGGATGCGTCTGTTATTTGTGTAATACTGCCTAAGTGATCGCGACAAAGGTAATATATATTCCATGTACCTGTACCATTTTTAACTAAAACTGTTTGAGCAGAATATGCGTCGCCACCTACATAAAGTTTTTCTTTAGTACTGTTAGCCGTTTTATCCAGTTCATATTTGTTCCCTATATAATATCGGGTCAATTTATCAGCGGTGCCTTGCTTTAGTAACATTTTGACACGATTGGCATCCCCATTGTAAGTGAACGTAGCTGTATACCCATTTTCTGTAATGGATACGGGGCGTAGCATAGCATTGTATGCTATTGTCTGGTTACGTAGTGGTATGGTATTACCTGAAGCCGTTACCGTCTCAATTGCATAGGGTTTACTTGCACTATATTCAAACTTGCCTATACCACTTGAATTCGTAATATTTCCTTTGATGTCATAAGCTACAGTCTGCTTGGCAAAGGCTGTCAGGCGATTAAGGTTGTCATACCCAAAATTTTCTTTCAAGTTTCGTTTTGCATCCGACCTCCAGTCTAAATTGCCGGTCGTTGCAATAAAGCTACATCCGAAGTTTTGTATGGAAGTCGTATTTTTCTTAGCGATGATAGATGTTACCCTTCCATCAGTGTCATACGTTTGAGTACGGCTTAATATTCCAGTGGTATAAGCCGTTGGTAGTCCTTGATTGTTTTCTCCGGTTAATTTCCAAATAGAAATAGAATCGTTGAGTTTGATTTCGGATAGATTCCCATTAGTATATTTGAAATGCTCTGTTGTAATATTGCCGGATTGTGATAGATAGTTTACAGAGGAAATGTTGCCGTTATTATATAAGTAATATTTTTGCAACCATTTCCCATCAACTATTACTTCTTTTTCCACAGATAAACGGAATAAGTCATCATACATGTAAGTCTTGGATGTGCCATTATTGCTCTGTTCAGATGTAATCAGGCCATCTGTATTATAAGCATAATTAGTCGTTAATTCACCCACATATTCAAGTTTCGTTAAACGATTATATGTATCATACGTCATACGTGTGGCTTTCCCATTGGCATCTGTCTTGGAATTGGTGTTGCCTGCTGCATCGTAGGTAAATGTAGTACTTCCCGCACTTGGATCTGTTAGCTGGGTTTGCCGTCCGTATGTATCATAGCTAAAAGATGTTGTGATATTGCCAGGAGCAATAATTGAAGATAATTGTCCGTCAGGACGATAATTGTAGGTTATTGAGCCACTTGAATCTTCAACCTTTATTAAATCTCCCATCGCATTATATATCTGTTTGGTCGATATACCATTTATTACACTTGTTGTTGTGAGGCCACTATAAGAATATGTCTCTTGTCTTCCTGCAGGATAAACTACTTTAGTTATTCTGTCATAATTATCATAGCTATAAATTTGCCATAATCCCGGGGTTCCTTTACAAGGATATGAAGTCTTGGACAGATGTCCTTGGTTGTCATATAAGTTATCGACATATAAATATTGTCCATCAAAACATTTCTCTCCTGTTCTAACCTCACGATTAAGAGCATCCAAATATGTTTGTGTATCTGGTTGTCCGGTGGAACTCTCATTGATAACTATCAATGCATTCGTGGGAGAAGATGCCCAAGAAGCTGTGCTGGTTGAAATGCTTCCATCCGCATAAGTTGATTTGATCTTTCTGCCCCATGGGTCATAATCGAAAGAGGTCTTTTTATTTTTGTGATTTTGGACTGCGCTTAGTAATCCTTTCCCATTATAAGTATATGTTTCTTTTAAACCAAGTGGGTCGGTTTGGCTGCTAAGTTGCCCATTAGAATTATATTCATATCCGACAATTTGTTCATTGGGAGAAGAGTAATATTTGGTTCTGGTTCGTATCAATTGATTGATTGAATTATATTCAAACTTTTCTTCTTTTATTTTATTGGTATTAGCTACATAATATGTCTTTGAAATAGGAAAATATTGAGTATTATACGTCATTACTGTACGGTTTGTAGATGTTCCTCCGTTGCGTGCAGTTATTGATTGTTCGGTGAGTGGCAATCCTAATATATATACCGAATCTTTTGTGATATTTTGATAAGTATTATTCTTTGTAGTAGAAAGCCCATTGCCATAACTGATTATCTCTTGAGTAATGTTACCGTATGTATCGTATTTGTATTGCCCTGTTATTGACAGACCTTTGGATTTATCTGTTGTCGTTTTTTGTGTAAGTAATATATTCGTTATTTTGTTTGATGCAGTAGAAATACTATATGTATATTTACTTGATAGTTCGTCAGAATCATCTTCCACCAGGACAGAAAAACGAAGGGGGTCAAATGTTTGCGAACTATGTTTACCGGTAACATTATCATAAACATTTATTTTCTCAAATCCCTTGAAACCAAGTCCTTGTTTGTGGATAACAGCATTGGTATATAAATAGCTAAGGTCTCGCAATAATGTTCCATTGTTATAGGCTACCAGATTTGAACATACAGTTAATCCCCCCTTGAAGTTTTGATAGGGAAATTCTGCGCCTGCCCCGGGAGTGTATAGAGGGGTGGTTTCATCGTTCAGTTGTTGATAACCGGCCTTTGTTATAACACCATAACTGTTGATAATTCCGGTTAATAATCTATTTTGGGAGTCGTCATTCTTATAGTATAATCTGGATGCGATTCCTCCTGTTTTTAAGCTGATAAGATTATTGTAATAATTACGGCTTTGTATATTTGTAGGAATTAAAACAGTCTCTTTGGGTATAGTTGTGTTGCTTGAACCTTTATAAGTTTGATAAGAGATAAAATAAGTTGCTAATGATACATTACTGGAACTGCCATAGGTTTCAATTAGATCTGTCTGTCCGTCACCATTCATATCTTGTAGTATAAATTTAGACGTTTCAAGTCTTGATGTGATAGTGATATCTTTTTTGTCCCAAAGTCCATTGCCTTTTGAGGAAAAGATGCTCCAGGTTGTACCGTTGCTTTTCAATGGTGAAAGAATAAAGTCTGATTTGCCGTCTCCATTAAATTCTCCCAATAAGAATTCTCTGTCACGTAACATTGAATTATTCAGTTGGCTATCTGTTGCAACAGTGCTGTAGCCATTGATATTTGCTCCTGTACCATAAAATGAAAAAATAGTAGTTCCACTGTCATTTATTAAACATAAATCTGTTCTTCCATCCCCATTGTAATCTATGGTATATAATTTATTGGATTGGGCATAGGCTTCTTCTCCACTTATATTTTTATCTTGATAAGCAGGAAATGCTAACCAATATGAGAAGGGACTACCTTCATATAATATTTTATTGTTTTCTAAATCTATTATATAGCATTTACTCGGTGCTCCTTTATCCATTGCATTGTAGGCGGAGACAACCAGTACTTCCATTTTTCCGTCCCCATTAAAATCACCGGTATAGTAATATTTAGGGTTGATACTTTTAGTTCCTCTATGATCTAGTAATGTGTTAAAACTGTAAGAACGTGTATACTTTTTGGCTATTCCAGAAAGTAGATTGCCTGTATAAACATGAAAATCAATTTTGTCCATATCACCTGAGACGTAGTTGTTAACTTTGACGATTTCTTCTCCATCAAACTTATCTAAATCCATGCAGAATATATCAACAAAGCCTGCTTCTGTTTTCAATTCAGGATTATACATGGCAAAGTCACCGCTAAGTCCGGTAGCTACGATTATAGTTTCGTCTCCTGTATATTGGTTTTCAAAATAGTTTCGTGAATGATGAAATGTTCCAGATTTTCGGTAATATTCTACATAAGAGGCTTTGTTGGGCAGCATTATAATACCGTCATTTTCAGAGCCATAATCAAACTTTCCTTTAGTAGTGCGTACCTGATTAGCTTCTTCGAAGTTATACCAGTGTATTAACTGGGTGTCTTTTTTGTCAAAACCTTTAATTTGTTTGTTGTCTCCATAATAAAATTTCAGAGGATTTAATGATTTTCCAGTCGCAGTACAGGCTATTTGTGAAATGAGTGATACCGATCCTCCTGTTATGTATGTTAATGAATACGTTCTTATTGCAGAGCCGTATAGATTGGTCGTAATAGATGAAAGCTGATAATCGTAGGTGATTTTTTTTCCACCATTAAATATGTTTTGTACATCAGCGGAACGAGATATGTAGTTGAATGATAGCCATGCCTGTTTACTCTTCCCGTATGTTATTTTGCTTATTCGATAGTGGTCATTTATTTTTGTATACGTATAATTGATTACGGAACCTGATTTGTCCGTCATTTGTGTGATATAGTAGTTGATTCCATCTGTGATATCATATTTTGCTTTTCTTCCATCAGGAAAAATTACCTCAAAACTGTTAAAGTCAAATCCTGATATGATTCCACGTACTTTGATAAAACCTTGTTCAGTTTGATAGGCTACTTTGCCTGCTGATATATCCGTTTGAATTAATCTTTGTCCATCTATGAAATATGCATTAGCATAAAGACCAGTTAGTACTCCATAAACTTGATCGTCATAATATATGGACATATTTCCTTTAGATATAACAGATGCCCCAGCTATATTCCATCCCCATCCTAATGGGCCATTACCAGATAAACTATTATAAGTCAACGAAATTTGTGGTGTGAAGCCATCTGGGCTTTGATATGCTTCTATTGGTATATTGATGGTCATTGCACCTGTAGGTGAAACGGTAGAATTACATGGAATTTCACCTACATCCTTAGTTTTGTCAATGGTATAAGAGGTAGGAATATGTGGATGAAGTTCGTTTCCCGAGATTCTGGTTATTGCTTGTAACGATCTGGAGGTGGTAGGGATATTCCTGTTATCAGTACTGTCCATTGTGATATTGAAGCCTATACTGTCAATGGGAAGCCCGATAAGTTCTTTCATTGTAGTTTGACTAAAGGCGTTGCCTGTGAAGAATATTGTTGCCAAAATAATGGCTAATTTGAGTCTAATTTTGTCCATATTATCTTGTTATTATTCTTTTATAATTTTCCAACTAGATATTTTATCTTCAATCCTAATTTGCATGATATAAATACCATTGGGTTGTGCACTGAGATCAAAAATTTGATTATTGCCAGATAGTTCAGTCTTTTCAATTAATTTCCCGACAATATTATAAATACTAATAAATCCCTTAGCTTTGTCTAATCCCGTTATTTTAATGTTTAAAATCCCTTTCGTTGGATTGGGATAGATTTTGATTTCATGACTTTGCATTTCCTCAATGTAAGGCACTTGCTCATTTTCTTCTGAAAGTATACTTCTTGTGGCTGATAACACAATCTCTCTTTTAGTACGATTACCGGCACTGTCGTAGGAATACTTGATTTTGTTTTGAGCGTGTACATAAGTTATTGTACAAAATAAGAATGCAATAAATAGCAGTTTTTTCATATTTAGTATATTGTTGAATTTAGTAAAGTGTGAATTGTCCCCAGAGTGAGTATTCTCCGTTTGTTAGCTCAATAGTATATATTCCTGCTCCCATTGTGTTAATTTGAAAAGAATAGTCTTGGTTGTTGAAGACGGTAATGGTGCTTGAATAAACGATACTATCGAATTCATTGAGTATTGTAATCTGTAGGTCTTCTAAAATAATATCTGAGTAAATATAGATAATGTTGCCGTTATGGGAGAGGTTGGGAACATAAGAAATTGAGCGTTTGTCTTCACCCCAACTCCTTTCTATAACTTTAATATCCTTTTGTTCTTTGAAATTCCAATTCTCTTTATGCCCTGCAAAAGAAGTTAATGACATAGTAATGCACATAAATGCGACTAATTCTCTTTTCATATTATTTATTTTTTGAAATTTAAGCCGCAAATATATGCTGATATGGATGGACTAGTTTAGAATCTTTGTACGGTTTTAGTACGGTTCTGATTTTGTGTAGTAATTTGTGATATAACCTTGGACTTAAAATGCTTGTATGAATTGATCCCATTTCTCTGGACCGCCTTGTTGCCCATGCGTCTTCTCGTAGAGTTTCTTGCGGGAGGAAGTTACAGCTTGTTTAGAGCGCAGTGTCAGGTTAGCAATGCCTGTAGCTGATATTGATATTTTGAGTAATAGACAAATGCGTAATTCCTGCTCACTAATTTGCGGGAAGAGCGCATAAAGCCGTTTAGTGAACATTCCGTATGTTTGGTCTATCATTGCTTGTAAATCGTTCCACTCTGCTGCTGTTATATTGGTTTGGTTTTTGGCAGCTTGGTGGAAATGGATATAAATATCAGATCGTTTTAAATTACTTTCTAAGAGTGTTTGTTCTTTCTGTTCTGCTTCTATTTGTTTATTTGTATTTTCAATCAATTCTTTTTGTGCTTCTAATAACTCTTGTTTTAATTCGTCCTTTTCTGATTGTGCAACCTGTAATTGTGTCTCTAAAAAATGAATATGTTTTGCATTTTTCTCGATGAATTCAATACTTTTCTGATATTGCCTTTCTTTTATTTCTTGCAGTCGCCTTTGCTGTTCTTTCTTTTGTTCTCTCTTTCGCTTTGTATATTGTGAATAAAGTAGGAAACTTGTTATTGATAGTATAAGTATGAAGATGAGACCTATTACCTTTGCTTCTTGTTTGGCGTTTATATCCTTGAGTTTTTGATTTTCTTTTTCTCTCAATTGATAGTTGTACAAAGATTGCATTTTACGTATGGTTTCCGTATCAGTCTGTTTCTTTATGGAGTCTGTATACGCTAAATATAAATCAACATAATCTAATGCCTCTTTATATAGGTGATTCTGTTTGCATATGTTGCTTAAACCTTCATAACCTCCTTGTTTAGTATAGTAATTGTCGAATTCTAATAATTTGTGATAATAGTAATAGGCTGAATCTTGATTATTCATCTTAAAGTATAAGTCGGCTATTGTGGAGATGCGAGATGCTAAATTCCTTTTTTCCTTTGCCTGCATAGAAATGCGAATTGCTTCTTCAGCTTGAGAGTACATCCCTAATTGTGTGTAGAGACTGGCAAGTTCTCCTGAAATAATGGTTGTCAGATGTTTGTTCTTTATCTCTCTTGCCTGCTTATATGCGTTTTCATAGTAGAAAAGAGAACTGTCGGCATTATTATATCCTGTAAATGTACGCCCTATATCGCGTAAACTGTATATTTGTCCAATACTGTCATTCGATAAAATGTCATAATTATAGCTTTTCTTGAAAACGGATAATGCTTCATTGTATACTCTTTGGTATAGATACAATGTTCCCATTTGGCTATAGATTCTACTGATTAACTTATAATCCTTGCTGCTTTGTGAAACATCCAAGGCTTTTTGATAGTAATCCAATGCTTGCGGTGCATCTCCTAAATCTCTGTAAACACGCCCGGCATAATAATAGGCCTCTGGAAGATGCTTTTTTTCTTCTTTTTGTTCGTAATATTTTAATATTTGAAGTATACTGTTATCTGAAGTATGGGTAATATAAGCTTTGTCTTTAGCTTTTAGACATATCAACTGATAGTACATTTGTGTTTGTTTATTTTCGGCTGCAATCTTTTCTTTCATTGCTGTTAGTATGGCTATTGCACTGTCCGGATTCACGCTTGAGAGAGAATCTGCCGATATTAACGTTTGGGGATAAGATCGGTTTTCGCATCCACAAAAACAATGTAGCAAGATGATAGATAACAGATATATTTGTAGTAATGCCCCTTGTTTCATAACTTTTATAAATTATATCACAAATTTACATGTTTATTTTAAGTGAGAAGCTAAAAACGGATAGTTTATTTAAGGTAAAAGTATCATTTGATCTCATTTAACCTAGAGCGACGAAAAACTACTACGTAGTAAATACTAAACTACCTGTAAGTAGGTGGGCACTTACTGCGTAGTAGTTTACTAACTACTTGTAGGTGGTTCGGGATGCCTTTCTGCCGTACCTGAGATGCACTTGCTCCGTACCAAAGCCGTACTTTCTTCGTTCAGAGATACTTCTGACCGAAGAATGTACGGAGCAAGTACGGCTCAGATACGGTTCGGGTATGGTTCAGATATTAGCTTGTTACAAATAAATTTCCTCTTTTCTTTTGGAATCTTCCCGAATTTCATGTTACTTTGTTATCAGTTGAACTTTAATACTAAGAACACATTATGGGAAAGAGTAAGAAAAAGGTTATGCATAGCCGTAAGGAAGAAGAACAAGCTAAGAAAGTGTTGTTGATTATTGGTGTATCTGCATTGATACTGGTGCTGGTGATGCTGATAGGATACTCGTTCTTAGGGAAATAACTAATAGATGTCGCAAGAAATAGAACGGAAATTCCTCGTGACGGGGGAGTACAAATCGAGGGCGTATGAACAAAGCCGTATTGTACAAGGTTATATCAGTAGTGCAAGAGGCCGGACCGTACGGGTGCGCATCCGTAACGGAAAGGGATATCTTACGATAAAAGGTGCTTCCGATGCTTCGGGACTCAGCCGATATGAGTGGGAAAAAGAGATTCCATTGAATGAAGCGGAGGAACTGATGAAACTTTGTGAACCGGGTGTTATCGATAAAACTCGTTATCTGGTGCGCAGCGGACGGCATACGTTTGAGGTGGATGAGTTCTACGGTGAAAATGAAGGTTTGGTAGTTGCTGAAGTGGAATTGACTTCGGAAGACGAGGCTTTTGAAAAACCGGATTTCATAGGGCGGGAAGTAACAGGCGACGTCCGTTACTATAACTCGCAACTGATGAAGCATCCATACACCGTTTGGTAAGGCCTTAATACCCTGTCAACAAGAAGTTAAGAGTTTGTCAACAAGGAGTTAACTTCTTGTTGACAGGAAGTTAACTCCTTGCAAATGGTTGCTAATCAAGTATATTCAGAGGACGAAATGGAGAAACTTTATGAATACCTGCCTAGAGAACTGGTGACCTTTGTATTGGTGACTTTGTTTTCTTTATTAATAGGACTTTCACAGCGGAAAATCAGTTTGAAGCGCGAAGGGGAGACAACGTTATTCGGTACGGACCGCACGTTCACTTTTATAGGTATTTTGGGGTACCTGCTTTATATTCTTGATCCGGTGGATTACCGCTTGTTTATGGGCGGTGGCGCTATATTGGGACTGCTGCTGGGATTGAACTATTACGTTAAACAATCTCAGTTCCATGTATTCGGGGTTACCACCATTATTATCGCACTCATCACTTATTGTATTGCTCCTATTGTAGCCACACAACCCTCTTGGTTTTACGTGATGGTGGTTGTGACGGTATTGCTCTTTACCGAATTGAAGCATACTTTTACAGAACTCGCACAGCGCATGAAGAATGACGAGATGATTACTCTCGCCAAGTTCCTCGCTATCAGTGGCATTATCTTACCGATGTTGCCGAATGAAAATCTGATACCCGACATTAATTTGACTCCTTATACCGTCTGGTTGGCTACGGTAGTTGTATCCGGTATCTCTTATTTGTCTTATCTGCTGAGGCGATATGTATTTCATGAGTCCGGTATTCTGGTATCCGGTATTATAGGTGGTTTGTATAGCAGTACGGCAACTATTTCTGTTCTGGCACGTAAGAGTCGCAAGGCACCTGCACAGGAGGCGCCGGAATATGCCGCAGCAATGTTGTTGGCAGTGAGTATGATGTTTCTTCGTTTCCTTATACTAATAGGCATATTCAGTAAGGCGATTCTTGCGGAAATTTATCCATACCTCCTTATTATGTCCTTCGTTACGGCGGGAGTGGCCTGGTATCTGCATCGGAAGCGTAAGTCGATTCCGGTAACGGGCGAAGAAGCTGAAGAGGAAGATAGCAGTAACCCGTTGGAATTTAAAGTTGCACTGATTTTTGCCGTTCTGTTTGTGATATTCACCATTGTGACACATTATACTTTGATTTATACCGGTACGGGTGGATTGAATGTCTTGTCGTTCATTGCCGGGTTGAGTGATATCACTCCATTTATTCTGAACCTGCTGCAAGGTTCGGGTGTTGCCGTTGTGGTGGTGACAGCTTGTTGTATGCAGGCTATCGTGAGCAATATTGCCGTGAATATGTGCTATGCGTTGTTCTTTGCCGGTGGGAAGAGTCCGTTGCGCCGGTGGGTACTGCGTGGATTTGGTGGTGTGATTGCAGTGAATGTCTGCCTGCTACTTTTTTTCTATTTGCTATAAATTCCGCAAGAACGCTTACAAATATTCTCTCTAATCCCTTTTCTTTGTGCTTTTTTAACTCCGAAAATCTCGTAGGTAAAGAAAAAGAGCCTACTTTTGCCGCATTCATGTGACAAAATAGCTACGATGTACGTCTAATACAAAAACAGTCAACTAATATTCATCAAACAAACTAAAACAGAAATGAAAATTAAATGCCCTTTGCTGCTTATAATGCTGGTAATATCCTCATTGGTAGCGGCACAGAATGCGGCACCTCCATTTCAGATTAAAGGAGTCTTACTGGATTCTTTGACTCAAGAGGGAGAACCTTATGCCACAATCAAAATCGTGAAAAAAGAAGCGCCTGCCCATGCATTGAAAATGCTGGTAACAGACATGAAAGGTAAGTTTCAGGAAAAGGTTCCGGGGACGGGTGATTTCGTGATGACGATTTCTTCTATCGGTAGAAATACCATTGTGAAAGATTTTACTGTGAAAGCAGGAGAGAAAATTGTTGATTTCGGTACGCTGTATATTACAGATGCGTCCAATGAGCTTGGACAAGTAGAGGTGGTAGCTCAAAAACCACTGGTGAAAGCTGATATTGACAAGATAGAATATAATGTACAGGATGATCCTGATTCAAAGTCAAACTCTGTATTGGAAATGCTTCGTAAAGTGCCTTTGGTTACTGTAGATGGCGAAGATAATATTAAGGTGAACGGTAGTAGCAGCTTTAAGGTGTATGTGAATGGTAAACCTAACAATATGATGAGTAATAATCCGACGGAAGTACTGAAAAGTATGCCCGCCAATTCTATCAAACATATCGAGGTTATTACTAATCCCGGTCCTAAGTATGACGCTGAAGGTGTAGGGGGGATCCTGAATATTGTCACTGTAGGTAGCGGACTGGAAGGGTATACGGCTACATTTAGTGGAAACGTTAGTAACATGGGGGCTGGTGGCGGCCTGTTCGGTACAATTAAGAGTGGTAAGTTGACGATAAGTGCTCGTTATAATTATAATTATAATGATCGTCCGCGTAGCTATTCTGGTGGTACTCGTCGTACAGTAGGCGACATAACCGACGGTTCTTCAGATTTAGATTATAGTGGCGATAGTAAAGGGCATGGTAATTTCCAGTCCGGCAGCATGGAAGCCAGTTATGAAATTGATACTTTGCGTTTGATAACCATGTCGTTCGGACTTTGGGGTGGCGGAAATAACAGCAATGGACTGAGTAATACTTTTGCAACGATGCCCGGTACCGGTGATGATCTGTATCAATATGTATCGAACAATAGAAGCAAAAGTTCCTGGTATTCTATTGATGGTGGCATTGACTACCAACGTATGTTTCATGTAAAAGATCGTATGTTGACCTTCTCTTATAAAATCAATACCAGACCGGAAAGTTCGGATTCATACTCCACTTATGATTATGATATGGAGGATGTAGCTCCGGATTGGCAGGATTTTATGAAACGTATGAAAAATCAGCATAATGATGGATCCCAGAATACTACTGAACATACTTTTCAGGCTGATTATACGACGCCTATCGGCAAGATACATACTCTTGAAGCCGGTGCGAAATATATTCTCCGTGATAATTCTTCGGAAGATGATCGTTATGAACAAGCGTCAGCAACTCAAGCTGATTATGAGTTTGACAATGATCACAGTTCGCATTATAAACACCAGAATGACATTTTGGCTGCATACCTTGGATATGGACTGAAAGTGAAGAAGATATCCGGAAGACTTGGTGTGCGTTATGAGCATACGAAGCAGGAGGTGAAATATCTGTTGGGTAAGGGAGATAACTTTGATAAGAACTTTGATGATTTAGTTCCTTCTGCAAGTATTGGCTATAAGTTGACAGATATGTCTAATCTTCGTTTTGGTTATAATATGCGTATTTACCGTCCGGGGATCTGGTATTTGAATCCTTATCTGGACGATAGTAATCCTACAAATATAAGCCAGGGTAACTCTCATTTGGATAGTGAGAAGAGTCATTCATTTAACTTGAGTTACAGTAACTTCACGCAGAAGTTTAATATCAATCTTTCAGCCCGCTATAGCTTTACCAATAATAGTATTGAACGGGTAACAGAACAGGTGAAGGATACAGAAATTTTCGGTCTGCAAAATCCTACAGGTAAAGAAGTGCTTTATTCTACTTATCAGAATATAGGTAAGAGCAGGAATGCCAGCCTAAGTGGTTATATCAACTGGAATGCTACCTCCAATACACGTATCTATGCAAACCTTTATGGTAACTATACTTATTTGGAAGGCGCCAATGGATTGAAGAATGACGGTTGGAATTTGTTTGCTTATGGTGGTGCTCAGCAGTCTTTGCCTCACGATTGGCGTATCAGTCTGAATATTTATGGTCAGACGCCTTGGGTCATGTTGCAGGGAAAGGGGAGCAGTTTCTTTGACTACGGATTGAGTGTAAACAAATCATTCTTGAAGAAGCGTCTGACCTTGTCGGCATTTGCTAGCAATTTCTTTAAGAAATATCAGCATCCGACTTCAAGTATAGAAGGTGTAGGCTTTATACAGGATAGTTGGAATAAATATACTCGTCAGCGTTTTGGTGTAAGTGTTAGCTATCGCATCGGTGAGTTGAAAGCCAGTGTGAAGAAAGCCGCGCGTACCATCAGCAATGATGATGTGAAGAGTAGCGGTGGTGAAGGCGGCGGTGGCGGAGAATAATCTGCCCGTACTTTCCTGAATTATTTTTCATCCGCAGATGGCGCGGATAACGCAGATTTACGATTAATGAAGTCTGCGTTATCTGTGACGTCGGCGGATGAACTGTTTTCTATAAGGGATATTCCAGACAAGTCACCGTACCATCCATTGTCATGACAATGATTTTCCCTTTTCCTGCATTCTTTAGTGAAGTTATTGCCGAATGGGAGATTTTGTGTGACCAGGCAATGCCGCTTCCGTCTGTCCTCACGGCATGGAGAACACCAAATTCAGTAGGAATGAACACCAGTTGTTCGGTTGTTTCCATACGGGTGGGGATGAAGTTGCTTTCGTAGGGCATTGATGTATTCCAAAGACTGGTATAGGTGCCGTGAGATATATCCGCAGCGGTGATGTTGTTCTTTATTCCTTTCACATACATTGTTTTTCCATCCGGTGAGAAGCCGAGGGACTCGCGTCCTTTCGCTTCATCGGAAGCCCAAAAGATTTCTCCCGTCCCGGGATGGAATGAGCGGACGAAATAGTCGGA
>OJNI01000472.1_pt1 | contig 27521 bp, 22 predicted proteins | sample 1597441 | NCBI WGS metagenome assembly OJNI01 (sample SAMEA2452131, study PRJEB22498) | human gut metagenome | reverse complement strand
GTATTTCGGAAGTGCAGTAGGCAGAGATGGTAACTTTGAATATCTTCAAATCGGTAATATTCGTCTTGGCTGGACAAACGGCTATAAGATGTTCCTAAGCACAGACGGCGGAGCAACATGGCTTGACAGCGACAGTGACGGCACAAATGACAGCATATTCAACGGTGCAAATCAAACATACACTAAGAATGTTAAAGTGACGGTTAATACTGCTACAGGTGTAGCATCACTTTGGTTTGACGGAACAAAAGTAGACGATTATACTACAGAAAACGCGGCAAATGCTGTTAAATTCGGATTTACTCGCGCCGGTGCGGCACCTAACTGGGCTGTTCCGAACGGTATCGACAGAATTAAAGTGTCACAATTTGTTCAAGGTGAAGAACCGCTTGAATTTTCAGAAGTGAAAGTAAGCGGAAAAGACGATAAGACTGCTACGGTAACATATGCGGTTGTTGATGAAGATGTTGATGACATTTCATTGATAGGTGCATTGTATGACAAGGACGGTAAACTTGTTGAAATCAAGACAGTTCCTGTTGCCAATGTTGAAAAAGGCAAATATTTGAACAGTGAAATTGTTTTTGAAAACAGTATCAAAGAAAATAATTTGAAAGTATTTATGTGGAATTCGCTTGGCAGTATGACAGCACTTTGCGAAAATGCTCAATAACAAATTTAAAAACAAAAATCGCAGACTATAAGGTCTGCGATTTTTTTAATGTGTTATTCAGTATGTTTTCGAGTTCTATTGCTTTTGATACGACTTCGGGGTCGGAAAGACAATAATTTTTTTCAATTATAAGATTATCAAAATCTGTTTTCAGTTGTTTAATGTTGTTCATTTATGTATGCTCCTTTCGATTACACGGTTATATATAAACCACTGCTTGTTGTATTTATTTTACAATATATGATAAAACTTGTCAATATATTGTGGTATAAAAGGAGCAACTTTCGTGTTGCAGAAAACGACACAAACGTTTAAATTTCATTATCTTTCTTCGCTTTAACCTGTAAAACGACAAAAGCTGACACAGCGGCAATCATAAACAGTATTGCAACAAGCTGAGAAATGCCGAGAACATTTGGAATTACATATAATATATAATTCGGATTTCTCATACCTTCAAGAAACAGTCTGCCGAATGAATACCAGAAAATATAGAAACAAAATACCTGTCCGTCATTCTTTTTCTTGTCACGAATCAGAAGAAGTATCACAAGTCCGATAACATTCCATAGCGATTCATATAAAAATAATGGGTGAACAGGTGTTGCACCGTTTATGGACATACCGAAAAGGCTGTTTGTTTCACCGCCGTACACTTCGACGTTTACAAAGTTTCCGAAACGTCCGATTGCTTGACCGATAAAAAGACCTGGTGCACATACGTCAAAGACTTTGGCGATATTCAGCTTTTTAACTTTGCAGTATATAACGGTTGAGATTATCGCACCGATAATACCGCCATAAATAGCAAGTCCGCCGTTCCAGACTTTAAACATATCGGCTATCGAGTCAAATTCATCGAGTGCGAAAAGCACATAATATATTCTTGCGCCGATTATTCCGAAAATAAGTCCGAACAAGGCGATATCCCATACATTATCTTTTTTCACACCACGCTTTTCGCAGGTTTTATAAACGAAAAATAATCCCAAAAGAAAACCCGAAAGAATGATAAGCGCATACCAATAAATAGGCTTTGAACCTATTGAAAATGCGACAGGTGAAATGTTTAGAGAAATACCGAGTTTAGGAAAAGCAATGTTGTTCATAATCATACCTCCTTCATAGTAAGTGAAATACGTTTTTTTGGTACGTCAACTTCAAGTACACGAACTTTCACAACGTCACCGACTGAAAGTACGTCGGTTGGGTGCTTGATGTAGCGGTCGCATATTTGCGATATGTGTACAAGTCCGTCTTGATGAACACCTATATCGACAAATGCACCGAAATCTATAACATTTCTTACTGTACCTTTAAGTATCATACCCGGTGTAAGATCTTTCATATCAAGAACATCTTTTCTAAGTATTGGCTTTGGCATTTCATCTCTTGGATCTCTTCCCGGCTTTTCAAGCTCTTTAACGATATCCTCTAATGTCATAGTTCCTATTCCAAGTTCATCTGCAAGCTTACTCATATCTTCAATTCTTGATTTAAGACCGATAAGTTCTCCTGAGCTTATCTGGTTAATATCATAGCCCATAACCTTTAAAAGCTTAGCAGCAGCTTCATAGCTTTCTGGGTGAACGCTTGTTGCATCAAAAGGATTATCACCGCCTGTTATTCTCATAAATCCTGCACACTGTTCAAATGCCTTAGGTCCTAACTTGGCAACCTTTAAAAGCTGCTTTCTGTTAGTGAATCTTCCGTTAGTTTCCCTGTAATCAATTATGTTCTTGGCAACTGACTTAGATATTCCAGAAATGTATTCAAGAAGTGAAGCTGAAGCTGTATTAAGATCTACACCAACCTTATTAACGCTGTCTTCAACTACTCCTCCAAGCGTCTCACTTAACTTCTTCTGGTTCATATCGTGCTGATACTGTCCTACACCTATTGATTTAGGATCAATTTTAACAAGCTCTGCAAGTGGATCCTGCACTCTTCTTGCTATTGATACGGCACTTCTTTGGTTCACATCAAAATCAGGGAATTCTTCTGTAGCAAGCTTACTTGCCGAATATACAGATGCTCCTGCCTCATTAGTTATAACATAATCTACGCCTGCAAGATTATATTCCTTTATCATATCTGAGATTATCTGTTCTGACTCTCTTGAAGCAGTACCATTTCCACAAGATATAAGTGTAACACCATATTTCTTAATAAGGTCTGCTACTATTTTCTTAGTCTCCTCAACCTTGTTAAATGGCTCTGTTGGATATACAACCTTAGTTGCAAGCACCTTTCCTGTGGCATCAACTATAGCAAGTTTACAGCCATTTCTAAAGCCCGGATCCCAGCCTAACACAACCCTGCCTGCTATTGGTGGCTGCAATAAAAGCTGCTCTAAGTTCTTTCCGAACACCTTGATAGCCCCGTCCTGTGCATTATCTGTCAATGTGCTTCTTATCTCTCTTTCTATTGCTGGTGCAATAAGTCTGTCGTAAGAGTCTTCTATACATGCTGTAAGATATGGTGTTGTAAATTCATTATCTGCTGTTATCTCCTGCTTAGCAAGATATCTTAATATTCTGTCCTTAGGTGCTTCGACCTTTACTGTTAAGAACTTCTCGCTCTCTCCTCTGTTGATAGCAAGTATTCTGTGTCCTGGAATAGAGGCTATAGCTTCATTGTAATCATAGTAATTCTCATATACCGAGTCTGCATTTTCGTCCTTGGCAGTTACTACAAGCTTGCCCTCTTTAAATGTTATATCTCTTATATATGTCCTGTAATCAGCGACATCTGATATCTGCTCTGCAATTATATCAAGTGCTCCTGCAACAGCTTCATCTGCCGAATTTACTTCCTTACCTTCTTCATCAGATATATACTTAGCAGCTTCTGTTAATATATCTTTAACAGCATTCTGTTCTTTAATATAAGCTGCTAATGGCTCAAGACCTTTTTCCTTGGCAATAGTTGCTCTTGTTCTTCTCTTCTGCTTATATGGTCTATATAAATCCTCGACTAAAACCATAGTTTCAGCCTTTATAATCTGTTCCTTTAACTCCTCCGTGAGCTTTCCTTGCTCCTCTATACTTGCTATAACCTGTGTCTTTCTATCCTCAAGATTACGAAGATATTTAAGTCTGTCATCAAGAGCACGGAGCTGTTCATCGTTCAATGCACCCGTAACTTCCTTTCGGTATCTTGCAATAAATGGTATTGTGCAGCCCTCATCAATAAGCTTGACTGCTGCATCTACCTGTGATGTCTTAACTTCAAGTTCTTCCGCAATTTTCTTAATAATATCCATTATTAAACTCCATTCAACTATATATTTATAATAATTATCTAACGATTAATTATACCAATTGAGCAATCTATTATCAAGCCACATTAAATTGTAAGCCTTAAATGAAAAAGCACCATATAAGCAATATCTTATTATACCGTGTATACAGTATGATTTAAGATACAGCTTATATAGTGCTGTTTTATGCCGTTTGAGGCATTTTTTATTGTGAATATATCATCCCTTAATAAATATTTATCATTCCACCAATATTGGTTGTGAGCCTGTATTTACTTTATGTTCTTTTTTAACTGCTCAAGCTCATCATCAATATTCTTTACGCTTGATGAAACATCATCAGCTTTCTTATTTCCGCCTTTTCTGCCTTTGTCATCTGAGAAATTGCCAGCAAAAAGCACTTTTCCAACAAGTCCGGCACCGCCGAATATAAGAACAAGTATAAGTATCCAGTCATAAAGTGTCATTGCACTTAAATGTATATTAGTTGTCATAACAACCGATGCAATTATTATAATCACCGCTAATACTGTAAATACCTTTGAGGCGAAATTCGCACCGCTGACAAACATCCATACTATGCCTATTATCAATGGCACAACTATTAAACCGGAAGAAAATCTTCCTCCACCGAATGAGAAAAAGCCTGAAAATACAATTACCTTCTGAGAGAATATATACAAACCTACAACAAGCATTATTATGCCTGCAACAAACTGCATTAATTCATTCTTTGCTTCCTTCATATGTAACCCCCTTATATTATGTTTTATTTATTATTTGTTATTAGGAACAAATACATCATAAATAGTCTTAATAGCATCTTCAAAGTATCTGTTTCTTACACCAATAATAATATTAAGTTCACTAGAACCCTGATCAATCATCTTAATGTTAATCTTTGCCTTTGCAAGAGCTGAGAATATATTAGCCGCAAGACCTGAGTTATTTCTCATACCACGTCCAACAACAGCAATAAGCGAAAGATCTGATTCAAGTTCAATGCTATCTGGATTAACTGCTCTGTGTAGCTGTGCAAGAACCTTCTGTTCCTTCTCAACAAATTCATCCTGATGTACAAATACAGTCATTGTATCAATTCCTGATGGCATATGCTCAAATGATATTCCATTGTCCTCGAACACCTGAAGCACCTTACGTCCAAATCCTATCTCCGAGTTCATCATATCCTTATCAATTGTGATTGATACAAAACCTTTCTTACCTGCAATACCTGTAATTATGCAGTCTGGCTTGTTACAAGTTGTCTCAACAATCATTGTACCCTTATCCTGTGGTGCATTAGTATTACGGATATTGATTGGAATTCCTTCCTTTCTTACCGGGAATATTGCTGATTCGTGAAGAACTGTAGCACCCATATAAGAAAGTTCTCTTAATTCCTTGTATGTAATAACTTCAATTGATCTTGGATTGTCCACTATTCTTGGGTCTGCTGCAAGAAATCCTGATACATCTGTCCAGTTCTCGTATACATCAGCCTTTATTGCCCTTGCAACAATAGAACCTGTAACATCTGAACCACCTCTTGAGAATGTCTTAACTTCTCCGTTAGGCATAGCACCATAGAAGCCTGGAATTACAGCTTTCTCAACATTAGCCAATCTGTCAGCCATAACTTTGTTAGTCTTCTCACCATCAAATTCTCCTTCTGGGTCAAAGCAGATAACACTTGCTGCATCTATAAACTCATAACCAAGATAATTAGCCATTATTATACCATTGAGGTATTCGCCTCTTGAAGCCGCATAGTCCTTGCCCGCCTTACTTTCAAAGTTCTTCTTGATAGTTTCAAACTGTTCCTTTAATGAAAGTTTTAAGCCAAGTCCTTTAATAATCTCATTGTATCTTTCTTCAATAGCCTTTAACTGCTTGTCAAAATTCTTTCCGGCTTCTGCCTCTGCATAACACTTATAGAGCATATCTGTTACTTTGGTGTCCTCTGAAAATCTCTTTCCTGGTGCAGATGGAACTACATATCTTCTGCTTTCCTCAGCTCTTATTATGTTACCAACCTTCTTAAACTGATCTGCACTTGCAAGTGAACTTCCACCGAATTTAACTACTTTAACCATTACTAATTCTCCCTTATAATTATATCTTAATTGTTTAGTATTTATACTCTAAATATCTCGGCATTCTTATATATTCAGCACTCTCATACTTTTAGCACTCTTATATATTCAGCACTTTCATATATCTATCATCTGACTATATTAACACCCATTGATATCACTGAAGCTTTGTATCGTCTATTCTTATTCTTGAAATCATATCTACATTAGCTGCTGCTTTATCAAATGCTTCTTCTGTCATCTTGTCGGTTATAAAGCCGAATTCATTATCAAGACCATCAACTGTGATAATCTCTACATCACCGAACTGTTCTTTAACCATAGCTGTATCAGAAGCATTACCTTTAACTCTTACAAAGAAGCTTCTGACTTCATCTCTGGTAGGTGCAAGTTCGAGCTTTTCATCATCCCAGATTACACAGACATTAGTTCCCTTATGTTTAACACAATCTATTATATCTCCAACTACAGCACTTGCTGTTGGAAGCTTTCCTGCACCAGCACCAAAGAACATAACATCGCCTACCATATTACCATTAACATATATTCCGTTAAGAACTCCATTTACATTGTAGAGCGGATGTGTTGTATCAATAAGGAATGGTGCTGTAATAGCATATACCTTTCCGTCTTTTCTGTAACTTGTTGCCAAAAGCTTTATAACGCTATTAAGTTTTCTGGCATATGCAAAATCTTCATTGGAAATCTTAGTAATTCCCTCTGTTGTTATCTCCTCAAAATTAACCGTCCTGCCATCTGCTAAAGAAGTAAGAATAGCTATCTTTCTACAGGCATCATATCCTTCAACGTCTGCCTCCGGATTTCTTTCAGCATAACCTAATGCCTGTGCTTCCTTTAACACTTCTTCATAAGAACTTCCATCATTACTCATCTTTGTAAGAATGTAATTAGTTGTTCCATTCATAATACCTGTAATCTTAGTTATCTCATCTGCTGTAAGTGCCTGATTAAGTGGTCTGATAATAGGAATTCCACCGCCTACTGATGCCTCGAACATAAAGTTAAGGCTGCGTTCCTTAGCCATAGCAAGAAGCTCTGCTCCGTGTGCCGCAACAAGCGCCTTGTTAGATGTACAGACACTCTTCCCAGCTTCAAGTGCTCTCTTAACAAATGTAAATGCCGGTTCAACACCACCCATAACTTCTACTACTACATCTATCTCATCATCATTAATAACAAGGTCTATATCGTGTACAATCTTTTCCTGAATTGGATCACCAGGGAAATCTCTTAAATCTAATACACTCTTTACCTCAATAGGCTGGCCTGCCTTTTTTGATATCGACTCTGCGTTCGCATCAAGTATCTCTACAACACCTGATCCAACAGTACCATAACCTAAAACTGCTATCTTCGCCATATTATCCTCCATTTAATCTTATTGTTCTTCATTATGCAGGTTCAAGAAACTAATATGTTCACTAATATATCAGTTCCCCACCAATATATTAAAGTGACGCATCACTGCTTAATATCTTTAAATATCTTACTCCGTTAAGCTGTTCAATCTCTTCTATCATCATAGAAGCATCACCTGTCGTTGGAAGTATCTCAACACTAAGCGTAAGAGAAGCAATGCCATTAACAGGAATCGTCTGGTGAATTGTAAGTATATTTGCCTTAAATTCTGCAACTTTCTTAAGCACAACTGATAAAAGCCCCGGTTCATCTTCCATTGATAATACAAATGTTATTGTCTTACCTTTAGAATTGTCCCTGAATGGAAATATATCATCTTTATACTTATAATAAGAGCTTCTGCTTATTCCCACTTTTTCTGTCGCATCTGCTATGGAGATATTCTGATTTTCTATAAGTCTGTTAGCTTCTGCTACCTTCAACAGTACCTCTGGAAGAGCTTTCTGCTTAACAACATAATACTTAATATTCTCTTTCATACTTCTCCTTATATATATAGTCCTGCTGCAGCAAATTGTTCATCTCAGAAAGACAATTGTGCTACGCACAAAGAATGGTATCATAAATTACACTTAATTGCAAGAGATTTTCTATTACAAAAAAGAATGTGCTTTGCACATTCCCGCGCCGAGCGTGGTCGCTTGCGCCAAATTGCATCTTCACGCGAGTGTGCATCACCAGCACATAGTGCCTTTATTGTAACAGGAAATTCTATAAGAATTTCCTGTTACAATAAAAATAACCCTCGCACAACGGGAGAGGAATGCGAGGGTTAGTATATAAAAATAATGCTTATGCATCATCTTTACCAGATATTAAACGCAAAACAAAAAGCACCCGTTACCGGATGCTTTAAATGTATACTTCATAATATATCAAACAGACCTTACTAACATCAGCCACGCTAATAATATTACAGGCAAATGTTAATTAAACCATTATAATAACTCAATGAATAAACAGTGCAACCGGCTGTCTTTCCTTAACATAAGCAATATTAATATTCCTGCTGGTGTTACCAGGCTGCCATATAAATACTGCTATAAAGGTGAGGACCCTTTGGCTTTGCGTCACAGCTTTTCAACTGCTTTGCTAAAATATTAACTTATGAAGTAGACTATATACATTTTACTTTTAATTGTAAATAGTACCTTAGTACCACATCAGTTTCTTTCTCTGTCGAATACACTTGCCAGATATCTCATTGCATTAAGATGATCCCAGTTAAGCTGCCCTTTCTGCATACGCCATTTCCAGTTATTACCAAAGCTTGATGGGAAGTTCATTCTTGCTGAATTATCAAGCTTTAATATATCTTGAACAGCAAATATTGTAAGCACAGCAACACTTGAATATGCAGCTCTGAACACCATATCTACCATTCTGTACTTATCCCTTGTATCAAGATAATCAAATGCATAACCTAACTCGCCATCATTTCTGTCATTAAAAAATCCAAGAAGTGTTTCATTGTCGTGTGTTCCACCGTAGCATACACAATTATTAGTGTAATTATATGGAAGATGTGGATTCTTTCTGTCGCCACCAAATGCGAATTCAAGCACCTTCATTCCCGGATAATTATTATCCTTTAATATCTGGTCAACCTCCGGCATACATACTCCAAGATCCTCTGCTATTATCTTCTTATCGCCGATTGATTCATTAATAGCATCAAGAAGCTTCTGCCCTGGTCCCTGCTCATATGAGCCCCGTCTTGCATCAGGCATTTCATATGGAATAGTATAATATTTAATAATACCAAGAAAATGGTCTATTCTTATAATATCATACAGGCGTGCAGAATTAGCCATTCTCATTCTCCACCATCCAAAATCACTGTTCTCCATCTTAGCCCAGTCATATAATGGATTGCCCCACTTCTGACCCATATCTGAAAATGCATCTGGTGGAACTCCTGCTACCTTTACCGGTGTGAGATTCTCATCAAGTTGGAATTCTGCCTGATTGGCCCATACATCAACACTGTCGTAGCCCATATATATAGGTATATCGCCAATTATCTCAATTCCGTTAGAATTAGCATATGCCTTTAACTTACCCCACTGTGTATAGAACTCATACTGGATAAAATTCCAAAATCCTATATCATCAGAAAGTTCGTCCTCATATCTTTGCATAGCCTCTGGTTCTCTGAACTTAATATCCCTGTCCCATTCTCCCCATGCTTTCTGGTTAAAATACTCTTTCAAAGACATAAACATTGCGTAATCCTTAAGCCAATATGCATTATCCTTAACAAAATTATCAAAACGCTTGTAAAGTGGAAGTCCCTTATCAAGGGTAAGCTTTGCTGAAACACATTTTCCCTTAAAACGCTCATATGCTTTTCTAAGTACATTAAATCTTTCATTATACATTTTCTCATAACTTACATATCGGTCATCACCAAGATAGCCGTCATGGTTGACTGGATATCGGTTATTGACCGCATCATCTTCTGACACCTCAACCGGTATTATTCCATCTCCCCAGTCAACTGCTATAACCTCTGATTTAAGAAGAAGTCCTTCTTCTATCAGCATATCCAGATCGACAAAATAAGGATTACCCGCAAACGCCGAATATGGCTGATAAGGACTGTCACCGTATGTTGTTGGTCCTACCGGAAGTACCTGCCAGTATTTATGATTGCTGTCCCTTACAAAATCCACAAACTCATAGGCATCTTTTCCTAATGTTCCTATTCCATAAGGTGATGGAAGCGAACTGATTGCCATAAGAATACCTGCATTTCTTTTAAATACATTGCTATTACCCATATACACTCCTTCTCGCTATACACTTAATTAACAGTTACTGTATTAGTCGTTCCTGCTCATCTGTTCAGCAAATTCCCTAACGCCCTGTGCTTCATCCTCTGATAATATCTTGTTAATATCAAGAAGAATAACTAAATCACCATCTACACTTGCAACTCTGTCAAGGTATTCTGTTTCCTCATTCTTAGCAAGTCTTGGCATATCAACAATCTTCTCTGCGTTAAGTTCACCAATTTCAAGAACCTCATCAACCTCAAGTGCTATCTTCATATCCGGAAGATTAACGATAACTGTATTATTACCCTTAGATTCAGCGGTATCATCCATAGAGAACTTCTTCTTAAGACTCATTACTGGTATTACTTCTCCTCTAAGATTAACAATTCCACTTATGTACTTCATAGCATTAGGAACTGGAACAACATCTACCTGTCTTTCAATTGACTGAACGAGGTTAATATCCACTCCAAACTTCTGACCTCCAAGTGTAAATACTACCGGTCTGATATAATCTGCCATAATTACTCCTTTCTTAATGCCACTGCATTTTATAGTTATTATAAATTAATTATCTCATTATTCTTCATCAGCTTTCTTTCCTGTCGATATCCAGTTAAGATATGCGTTAATAAATGGATCTATATTGCCATCTAACACACTTGCTGCATTACCAATATCTTTATTAGTTCTATGATCTTTTACCATTGTGTATGGCTGTAATACATAACTTCTTATCTGATTGCCAAAATTAATATCTTTAACATCACCTCTTATATCTGATGACTTCTGTGCATTTTCTTCCTGCTTCATCATATAAAGCTTTGCCTTTAACATCTGCATTGCCTTTTCTTTATTATGATGCTGTGATCTTTCATTCTGGCACTGCACCACGATTCCGGTTGGCAGATGTGTAATTCGGATTGCCGAAGATGTCTTATTAACATGCTGGCCTCCCGCACCGCTGGCACGGTAAGTATCGATTTTCAGATCATCTTCATCAATTTCAATATCAATATCATCTTCCAGATCAGGGAGCACATCACAGGATGCAAAAGATGTCTGTCGTTTACCGGCAGAATTAAACGGTGAAATACGTACCAGCCTGTGCACTCCTTTTTCCGATTTCAGATATCCGTAAGCATTCTCACCTTTTACCTCAAAAGTAACTGCCTTAATCCCTGCGATATCGCCATCCAGGAAATCCAGCACCTGAAGCGAAAATCCTTTTCTCTCTGCCCAACGGCAGTACATACGGTATAACATGCCTGCCCAGTCACAGGATTCCGTTCCTCCCGCTCCTGCATGAATGGTCATGATTGCATTGCATGCATCATATTCTCCCGACAGTAACGTCTGGATCTTCAGCTTTTCAAACACCTTTTCAAATGTATGAATTTCTTCCTCCAGTTCTTTTACCATTGCAGGATCTTCGTCTTCATATCCCATCTCGATCAGGAGATTGATATCTTCATAAGAAGTATAGAGACCGTGGATCGTCTCTACAAGTTCTTTTAAATTCTTAAGCTCTTTCATCAGTTCCTGTGATTCTTCCGGATTATCCCAGAACCCAGGTTCCTCTATCTTGCGTTCCAGTTCTTCGATTCTCCGCTCTTTTCCTGCAACGTCAAAGTGAATCCCTCATTTCGGCAAGAGGTTCTTCATAAGCGTTCATTATTGTTTTGAACTGATCTAATTCAACCATATTACCACCTCTTTCTGTTTGAAATTATATGCTCAATTATCCGGCAGCCGTTCTTTCCCCGGCTGCCGTCTTCTCATATCTTATATTTCAATAAATCTAGTTCTTACGTCCGCAGCACTGTTTGTATTTCTTTCCACTTCCGCACGGGCATGGATCGTTCGGATATACTTTCTTTTCTGCACGTTTCTTAGGCTCACGCACTCCCGTATCATCCTTATTGGTTCCGGTTACTTTGGCAACCTGCTCTCTTTCTACTTTCTGCTCCAGCTTAACGTGCAGGATCGTACGGACTGTATCTTCTTCGATACTTCTTGTCATCTCATCAAACATCTCGTAACCGATCATCTTATACTCAACCTTTGGATCTCTCTGTCCATAAGCCTGAAGACCGATTCCCTGACGTAACTGGTCCATATCATCAATATGATCCATCCATTTTGCATCGATTACTTTCAGAAGAACTACTCGCTCGATCTCACGCATATGCTCCGGTTCCGGGAACTCTGATTCCTTTGCCTCGTAAACCTTGGCTGCGCGCTCTTTCAGCATATGTTTCAGCTCTTTCTGACTGATATCCTTGACATCTTCTTCTGTAATCGTTTCCATCGGAATCGTATTGCGGATCGTCAGGTTCAGTTCTGTCAGATTCCACTCATCGTAATCCTGATCCGGGCTGACCACCATATCTACAACATTCTCTATATAATCATTCATCATATGGAAGATAGAATCACGCATGTTGTCTCCGTCCAGTACATGACGTCTTTCTTCATAAATAATTTCTCTCTGTTCGTTCATTACCTGGTCATATTCCAGCAGGTTCTTACGAATAGCAAAGTTGTTAGACTCGATCTTCTTCTGTGCCTTCTCAACAGCATTGGAAAGCATCTTGTGTTCAATCGCCATACCATCTTCATGACCAAGTGCATTAAAGACATTCATCAGTCTCTCTGATCCGAACAATCTCATCAGATCATCTTCCAGGGAAATATAGAATCTGGATTCTCCCGGATCTCCCTGACGTCCGGAACGTCCACGCAGCTGATTGTCGATACGTCTGGATTCATGACGCTCGGTTCCGATGATCTTAAGACCACCCGCTGCCCTTGCCTCATCGTCCAGTTTGATATCTGTACCACGACCTGCCATATTCGTTGCAATCGTTACCGCATCATGAACACCTGCCTGTGCAACAATTTCAGCCTCGAGTTCATGGAACTTCGCATTCAATACATTATGCTTGATACCACGGCGTTTTAACATACCGCTTAACAGTTCGGAATTATCGATTGTGATCGTACCGACCAGTACTGGCTGATGTTTTGCATGTGCTTCTTCGATCGCGTCACATACAGCTCTGAACTTCTCTTTCTGTGTCTTATATACCGCATCTTCAAGATCCTTACGCTGAACAGGTAGATTTGTCGGAATCTCGATAACGTCCATTCCGTAAATCTCGCGGAACTCTTTTTCTTCTGTCAGGGCTGTACCTGTCATACCAGACTTCTTCGCATATTTATTGAACAGGTTCTGGAATGTGATAGTCGCCAGAGTCTTGCTTTCTCTCTTAACCTTTACGTGTTCTTTTGCCTCAATTGCCTGATGCAGTCCGTCTGAATAACGACGTCCCGGCATAATACGTCCGGTAAATTCATCTACGATCAGTACCTCGTCATCTTTTACCACATAATCTTTGTCACGGAACATCAGATTATGTGCTCGAAGAGCAAGGATAATATTGTGCTGAATCTCCAGGTTCTCAGAATCCGCAAGGTTTTCAATATGGAAGAACTTCTCTACCTTCTTCACACCATCTTCGGTAAGGTTGATATTCTTCTCTTTCTCGTTAACAATAAAGTCTCCCGTCTCTTCAATATCTTCACCCATGATGGCATTCATCTTGGTAAACTCGCCGCTTGCCTCACCACGCTCTAACTGACGTGCAAGTATATCGCATGCTTCATAAAGTTTCGTAGATTTCTCACTCTGTCCGGAAATGATAAGAGGAGTTCTCGCCTCATCGATCAATACTGAATCGACCTCATCGATCAGAGCATAATTCAGTCCCCTCTGAACCAGCTGTTCTTTATAGATCACCATATTATCTCTCAGATAATCAAATCCAAGTTCATTATTTGTCACGTATGTGATATCACACTCATATGCGGCACGTCTCTCATCATTATCCATGCTGTTCAGTACCACACCAACAGTCAGGCCCAGGAACTCATGTACCTGTCCCATCCATTCCGCATCACGTTTGGCCAGATAATCATTGACGGTTACAACATGTACACCTTTTCCCTCCAACGCATTCAGGTACGAAGGAAGTGTTGCCACTAAAGTTTTACCTTCACCAGTTCTCATCTCTGCGATACGTCCCTGATGCAGGATAATACCACCGACGATCTGTACACGGTAGTGCTTCATTCCAAGTACACGGCTTGCTGCTTCTCTTACTACCGCATATGCCTCTGGGAGAATATCATCTAATGTCTCGCCATTTTCCAGACGTTCTTTAAATTCTTTTGTCTTTGCTTTTAATTCCTCATCCGAAAGTTTCTGCATGTCTTCATCCAGTGCCATAACTGCATCTGCAATCGGATAAACTCTCTTCAACTCATTCTGGCTGTGAGTTCCAAATATTTTCTGTATAATATTCATTCGCTATATGCTCCTTATTCCTGATTATGGACGCAAAACGACCACTCTATTCCCCATTTTATCACTATCTATATTTCAATTCAACCGATTTATAAAGTGTTAACACTTTGTTTACGAAGGTTTCCCTTTTCTCTAACGATAATTTTTTATAACATCATACGGAATCTGTCCGCCAAAAAGATCCAACGCACTTCCGATTGTAAAATCAATCTTTCCATTACCAATTTCCCGAATACGTTCCAGATCATCAAGACTTCCAATCCCGCCGGTATTTCGGCTTGTTCCAGAATCTTTATCAGCTCTTCTTCAATTCCGGACGCCTTTCCCTCAACATCCACACCATGCACCAGAAATTCGTCACAATATCCTGACAGTTTTTCCAAAATATCTGTATTCAGCTCCACATTCGTAAATGTCTGCCACCGGTCAGTCACAATATAATATTTTTCATCTTTTTTTCTGCAGCTTAAGTCCAGAACCACATGTTCTTTCCCGACGGCATCACACAGATTTTGCAGATTATCCCAGTAGATTTCTCCATTCTTAAATACATACGATGTTACAATTACATGGCTTGCACCGGCCTTCATATATTCCTCTGCATTTTCTGCCGTAATTCCTCCTCCAATCTGCAATCCATCCTGATATGTCTGCAGTGCTTTCAAAGCCTGCCTCTTTGTCTCCGGATAATATTCAGAAGTTGAAGGATTCAACAGAATTACATGTCCTCCCTTTAAGCCGTCCTTTTTATACAAATTTGCAAAATAATCTGCTTCCTGATCTGCCGCAAAGTTTTCTACCGCCTGATCTCCCTGATCAAGAAGGCTGCCCCCTACAATCTGCTTTACTTTTCCATTATGTATGTCGATGCATGGTCTGAATTTCATAAATGCTTTTCTCCTTATTATATTCTTGATTATATTCTTTTTTCAAAACATTTTACCACACTAAAGTATCAGCGTCCAGTACAGATATACTGTACAAAATAAGGATGCAGAGATTTTACTTATCATTTCCCCACATCCTTATATACTATCTATTATTTTGCGTTTTTCGTATCGTTTTTATTAGTGTTATCCCGGTTCTGGTCTGTTGTTCCGTCATTATTCTGGTCCGTCTCATTTTTTCTGTCATTCGGATCGAGATCATCTTCGATATCATCTACACCATCCTGTACATCATCTCCGATTTCATCCATAACTCCATCATTTTCATTATTCCGGTCTGTCACATCATCCTTTACTGTATCATCTGTTCCGGTTGTACCTTCTGTCGCCGAGTTATCATTCGCCGCATTATCATCTGTATTATTTCCACAGGCGGTAAGCCCCATCATGATCCCCGTGCACATGAATACCAGCATGAATTTCTTCCATTGTTTCATTCTCATAATCTCCCTTCGTATATCTTCATCTATGATCAAGTATTACTTGTTACCAGTAATATCTGCATTTTCCAGAAATATATACGAATTTTTCTTTATCAGAATGCTGGTATATTTTTACATTCTTTCAGCAATCACACCACTTCTGTATGCAGCCAGAAGTACTTCCAGATCCGAAATCTGTTCTTTTAACTCTTTTCCGACATCTGTATCTTCTACTTTCTTCCGTTCCAGCGTTCTCTTTACCACCGTGCTGTCCGAATGAATATCACTTTCCTTTTCGATCGCTGCTTCTGTAGACTCAAATGGCTTATGCGCCGCCAGAATCAATCCATAGGAATTATAGATCAGTGTATAACCTGCGATTCCGGTCTCTTTCTGATAAGCTTTCGAAAATCCGCCATCTATAACCAGAACTTTTCCACCGCATTTCACCGGATTTTCTCCATCTTTACACTTTACCGGCACATGACCGTTGATTATATGCGCATCTTCGTTCTCAAGTCCGAATTCTTTCAATATTTTTTCCACTACTTTTTCATCTTCCAGTAAAAGGTAGTATGGATTTTTCTTCTCTTTATGAGTTTCCTTCTCCGACAGGAAATAGCGTTCAAATGTCGCCATCTTATCCTTTCCAAACAACGGAGAATTTTCACTCAGCCAGATATACCACATGATATCTTTTCCACGTTCTTTTTCTTTAGGATCCATAGCATAGAATCCTTTTCTCACGTAACTTTCAAGTACTTCATAAAGCCCTTTGCCCTTATACGCCCGGCCAAAGATCCTTACACTTTTCAAATTACCGTCCTCTTTTAACGGTACGCAGCCATGATAAAGAAGATTGCCGTTATATACTTTATATAATCCACCTTTGTTTAAAAGGAAATGCATATGACGTTGTAATTTTTCGCAGTTTTCAAACGCCCGTTCCAGGCGTTCCATAATATCCTCTTCTTCTTTCGTCAGCGCATATGGTTTTTTCGGATCGATCGTCGGAAAATTTTTATCCAGCAATTTATATTCTTTTCCGTCTAACTCTATCGTTCCTTTTTCATAATTAATATGATGCAGTAAATTGCGCTTTTCCAGCTTAAATCCCGGATTCTTTTTTATAATCTGGCTCTCAACTTTGAACTGGATCACAGAAATTGCTTTATGCATCTTTACATCCATCAACATTTCTGTTGCATTGTAATCCGGATTGCCTTTTAATTTAAAGCACTCACACGGATCATCTTTATATGTATTCATGGCAAATGTAGCCAGCGGAAGCAGGTTAATCCCATATCCTTCTTCCAGGATATCCAGGTTGCCATATCTTGCACAGATACGGATCACATTGGCAATGCAGCCTCTCTGCCCTGCTGCAGCTCCCATCCACAAAACATCATGATTTCCCCATTGAATATCAACCGAATGGTACGCCATAAGCTCATCCATAATAATATGTGGTCCAGGACCTCTGTCATAGATGTCTCCGACAATATGCAGATGATCAACCGTCAGACGTTGAATCAGTTCACTCATAGCTATAATGAATTTCTCTGCCCGTCCAATTCTTATAATCGTACTGACAATTGCATTATAATACGATTCTTTATCCGTCATATCATTTTTCTCTGTGATCAGTTCCTCGATCACATAAGCAAAATCCGGAGGAAGTGCTTTTCTTACTTTAGATCTGGTATATTTACTTGCTGTTCTTTTACACACCTCAATCAAGCGGTACAACGTAATCTTATACCAGTCCTCCATATTCTTCTCCGTTTTCTTAATCCGGTCCATCTTCTCTTTCGGATAATAAATAAGAGTAGCAAGGGTCTGTTTATCCCTGCTACTCATAGTATTCCCGAATACATCATCAATTTTACGGCGCACTGAACCAGAGCCATTCTTCAGAACATGCGCAAATGCCTCATATTCCCCATGAATGTCTGTCAGAAAATGCTCTGTGCCCTTTGGCAGATTCAGTATCGCCTGTAAATTAATGATTTCTGTGGAAGCTTTGGCGATGGTCGGATACAGTTGAGAAAGTCTTTCCAGATAACGTTCCTCTAATTGTCTCATAATTACCTCCCGGTCTTCCTGTATATTCTGCTGTTCACAACGATTTATAATTGGATCACGTCAGACATATCATATCTGCCGGCCGGTTTCCCAGCCAGGAATTTTGCTGCTTCTACGGCGCCTTTTCCAAATACGGCCTTAGAATATGCTGTATGTTTGAATTCAATCACTTCATCCTGACCTGCAAAGATCACTTCGTGGTCTCCTACGATTGTTCCACCACGTACTGCCGAAATGCCAATCTCTTTCTGATCACGTTTCTGACGCACCTGACTTCTGTCATATACATAATGATACTGATTATCCGCCGCTTCATTAATTGAATCTGCCAGAGCAAGTGCAGTACCACTCGGCGCATCCAGTTTCTGGTTATGATGCTTCTCTACCAGCTCAATATCATATCCTGCCGGAGAAAGTACTTTTGTCGCATCCTTAAGGATCTTCATAAGCAGATTGATGCCAAGTGACATATTGGCAGATTTTAATACTGCTACTTTCTTTGCTGATTCTTCTACCTTTTCCAGCTGTTCTTCGGAAAGTCCCGTAGTACAAAGTACGACCGGCACCTGTTTTTCAACACAATAGTCAAGCAGTTCATCTGCTGCTGCCGCATTTGAAAAATCAATGATCACATCGGCCTCCACGTCACATGCACCGATGCTTTCAAATACCGGATAGTCATTTGGTACTTTGGTATATTTATCAACTCCGGCTACCAGTTCGATCCCTTCTGTGTTCTTGATTATATCTGTAATGACACGACCCATGTGTCCGTTACAGCCATGCATGATTGCTTTTACCATATTCTTATCCTCCTTTTGTATACTTTGTTATAAAAACAAAGGATACCATATATGTAATGCATCTGTGAAAGCCTGCCGTTGGCAGTTTCTTACAAACGCATGGCGATGTATGATATCCTTCTCTTTTTCTTATTATGCTAACTGAATACCGAAATCTTTCATTGCCTGTGCAAGGTTCTTCTCATGTTCAGGGGATATCTCTGTAAGCGGCATACGAAGTGGTCCGCAGTCAACTCCCATCAGCTGCATTGCTTTCTTAACCGGAATCGGGTTTACTTCGCAGAATAACTGCTCGATCAGCGGCAGTGCTTTCAGCTGAAGTGCTGTACTTCCCTTCACATCTCCGTTAAAATACTTCTCACAGATATCATGTGCTTCATCCGGAGCAACGTTTGACAGTACTGAGATCACACCTTTTCCACCGAGAGATAATACCGGCACGATCTGGTCGTCATTTCCTGAATATACATCAATGTTACCGTCTGTCAGGTTCATGATCTTTGCAACCTGCGAAATATTTCCTGATGCTTCCTTTATACCAACGATATTATCTACTTCTTTCACCAGTTTTGCTGCTGTTGCAGGTTCGATATTGCATCCCGTTCTGCTTGCAACACTATACATAATGATTGGTGCTGTTACTTCTTTTGCCACTGCACTGAAATGTCCGATCAGTCCATTCTGAGTTGCTTTATTATAATAAGGTGTAACCAAAAGTAAACCATCTGCCCCATATTCTGAAGCTTCCTTCGACATATCGATAGCAGTACGTGTACAATTAGAACCTGTTCCTGCAATAACCGGAACTCTCTTGTTAACACGGTCAATTGTGAATTTTACACACTGCATATGCTCTTCTTCTGTCATGGTAGCAGATTCTCCTGTTGTACCGCAGATTACAATGCTGTCTGTTTTATGCTCACAATGAAACTCAATCAATTCATCAAGTCTATCATAATTAATACTTCCATCTTCATTAAATGGTGTGACAATTGCCACGCCGGCTCCTGTAAAAATAGCCATAGTGATCCTCCTGACTTTCATATAATCTAATGAAATTCTATCATCAATTAAATATGATGTCAATCCGAACCCTTATCTAAACTTTTACCATTCCTTATTCATCCATACATTCCAGTTTACTGACCGACACTTCATATGCAACCCTTTTCTGCGATTCCGTTTCTGTAATTTTTTTCATATATTCACGGCTCTGAATTCTTCCCATTACCTGCACATGTTCTCCAACCTCAAAAGCAGAGGCAAATCTGGCATTCCTTCCCCAGCAGATACATGGAATGTAATCAGACTTTCCATATGGCCGGTTCACTGCCAGCAATAGATCTGCAATCTCTCTGCCAAGCGGTGTCTTACGGTAAACAGGCTGTTTGCAGATATAACCATCCAGAAAAATCTGATTCGTCTTTGCACCGTCAAGTTCTTCTTCCACAAATGTAATTTCCCTGACAAATACGGATAAAATCAGACGGTTTTTCATTTCTTCATGCCGGTTGTAGGACCTGAACTGTCCGTTTACCATAATGAATTCTCCCGTGTAATCTTTCGTAACATCAATCAGACGCTCCGAGATCATGAGTGGGATCCTGTCTTTGGAATTGCTGAGCCGCTTCACATCCACCTCTACCATATAGAAACCTTCTCCAAATACTTCATGGCTGAATGAAAATGGTGTCACGATTTCTCCCATAACGGTTACCTGGTTGTTCTCAATCATCTTATCTGACATAATTTTGTAATCTCCCTTCCTCTGAATCGTATTTTGAGTCATTACAAAGTCTATGAATCAAATCAGTATTTTAGAACTAAATACTTGTAAATTTTAAAAAATGTGATAAACTAATGTGGTTGCAGATAATAATAGGTAGAGAAAAGGAAGATTCGTAATGAAGACAAAACGTGAAGATGTACGTAATATCGCGATTATCGCCCATGTTGACCATGGTAAGACAACATTAGTAGATGAATTATTAAAGCAAAGCGGTGTATTCCGTGAGAATCAGGAAGTAGCAGAACGTGTCATGGACTCTAACGATATCGAAAGAGAACGTGGAATCACAATCCTCTCCAAGAATACTGCCGTCACCTACAACGGTGTAAAGATCAATATTATAGATACTCCGGGACATGCTGACTTCGGTGGAGAAGTAGAACGTGTCCTTAAGATGGTTAACGGTGTTATCCTCGTCGTTGATGCGTTCGAGGGAGCTATGCCGCAGACCAAATTCGTACTCCGCAAAGCTATGGAATTAAAGCTTCCAGTCATCGTATGTATCAACAAGATCGACCGTCCGGAAGCAAGAGCCGAAGAAGTGATCGATGAAGTTCTCGAACTTCTCATCGACCTTGGTGCTTCTGACGAACAGTTAGACTGCCCATTCGTATACGCATCCGCTAAGAATGGTGTGGCTGCACTTGAGATTTCGGATGAAATGAAAGACATGAAGCCTCTGTTTGAGACCATTCTGGATTATATTCCTGCACCAGAAGGAGATCCGGAAGCTCCGACTCAGGTTCTGATCAGTACGATCGACTATAATGAATACGTTGGACGTATCGGTGTTGGTAAAGTAGATAACGGTACAATCGCAGTTAACCAGGACATGGTTGTTGTCAACCATCATGATCCTGACAAACAGAAGAAAGTTAAGATCAGTAAATTATATGAATTTGACGGTCTGCAGAAAGTAGAAGTAAAAGAAGCATCTATCGGTGCAATCGTGGCAATTTCAGGTATCTCTGACATTTCCATCGGTGATACACTCTGCTCACCTGAAAATCCGACACCAATTCCGTTCCAGAAGATTTCTGAACCAACAATCTCTATGGATTTCGTTGTAAATGACAGTCCATTTGCCGGACAGGAAGGAAAATATGTAACTTCCCGTCACTTACGTGATCGTCTGATGCGCGAACTGAACACAGATGTCAGCCTTCGTGTTGAAGATACCGAAAACATGGACGCATTCAAAGTATCCGGACGTGGTGAACTTCACCTTTCCGTTCTAATCGAGAATATGAGACGTGAAGGATATGAATTCGCAGTCAGCAAAGCTGAGGTTCTGTATCACAAAGACGAGAATGGTAAACTTCTTGAGCCAATGGAGATTGCTTACATTGATGTACCTGATGAATACACTGGTGTCGTTATTGATAAACTGAGCCAGAGAAAAGGTGAATTACAGACAATGGGTGCTGCCAATGGTGGATATACACGTCTTGAGTTCCGTATCCCATCCCGTGGTCTGATCGGTTACCGTGGTGATTTCCTGACAGACACAAAGGGAAATGGTATCATGAACACTGCATTCGACGGATACGCTCCATATAAGGGAGATATCCAGTATCGTAAACAGGGATCTCTGATTGCATACGAGACCGGTGAGTCTGTAACTTATGGTCTGTACAGTGCTCAGGAGCGTGGAACACTCTTCATCGGTGCCGGTGAAAAAGTTTATTCCGGTATGGTCATCGGTGAAAATGCAAAAACAGATGATATCGAAGTAAATGTATGTAAGACCAAGCATCTTACCAATACTCGTTCTTCCAGCGCAGATGATGCACTTCGTCTGACACCTCCGACAGTCCTCAGTCTGGAGCAGGCAATCGACTTCATCGATACAGATGAACTTCTGGAGGTTACTCCGGAATCACTCCGTATTCGTAAGAAGATTCTGGATCCTAAGATGAGAAAACGTGTAAATCGCTAATGAATAAACATTTACGGTTATAACTGACCGCACGAAAGCGGCAGAAAATAAAATATATAAAACTGTTTTTGTTCACGAAAACCTGACAATTTATATATTTTATTTTCTGTCGCTTTTTTGTTCTCATCTGCAGCACACATTACTAAAAATTTTCCTTCTCCATTGTTCTTCATTTTGATATGATATCTTTCTTTGGGATATTGGCAAATATCTTTTTTTCACTTATACTGGAATTACAGCGAAAATCTATATAAAAGAAAGGAATCCACGAATGAAAGAACTGATTTCTCACCTTCTCAAACAGGTGGCCGCAATTCTGGAATATGTGATTGCATTTATGCTTGCGATCGGTATCATACTGCTTTGCCTTCGTATGGTATGTTCACTTCAGTATATTCCGAATCTGAACACCTATCCGAATTACGATGATCTTCTCGAGGTTTGTTTTAATCTGATCATCGGTGTCGAATTGATCCGTATGATGTATTCGCACTCTCCGAGTACCGTATTTGAGGTTCTGCTTTTTGCGATTGCAAGACACATCATTATGGACCACACTTCCATCTACAGCAGTCTGATCGGCGTCTGTTCCATCGCAGTCTTATTTGCAACCAGAAAATTCTTATTCTCCGAATTCGACATAGCAGACGAAACGGTATTCCGTGCTTCAACCAAGGCTAAAGTTGTCAACAAGATTCTCAGCGTGAGCATTCCGCATGAAGCAGATGATACCCTTTCCAATGTACTGCTGCGGCATCTCGAAGAACAGAATATCACGCCCCGTGTTGGTGCATGTTATTACTTCCACGATTGCGGTCTGCGGGTTGCCAAACTTCATGATGGAAAAATTTCAAGAATTCAGGTAATTCGTGCTATACATTAGCGGCCAAACATGTTATACTACACATATCAGATAGATTGCCGGTTCGAGTAGCAATTGTCAGATTATAATTCATTTATTTGATGATTGTATAACGTGCAATTATTTGAAATTATGTCGCAAAGGAGTTGGGCATCATGAAATTTATTATTATTGGAAAGAACATCGATGTAACACCAGGCTTAAGAGAGGCCGTAGAAAGCAAGTTAGGAAAGTTAGGAAGGTACTTTACTCCGAATACAGAGATTCACGTAACCTTAAGTGTACAGAAAGGACATCAGAAAATTGAAGTAACTATTCCTGTAAAGGGTGGTCTGGTTCGTTCCGAACAGGAAAGTTCTGATATGTATGTATCGATTGATCTTGTAGAAGAAGTCATCGAACGTCAACTTCGTAAATACAAAAATAAACTGGTAGCACGTGAACAGGAAGGCGGTAACTTCAAACAGGAATTCTTTGACGCCGAAGATAATATTGAAGATGACGGCGAGATTAAAATCGTACGTACCAAAAAATTCGGATTTAAACCTATGTATCCGGAAGATGCGTGTGTTCAGATGGAACTTCTCGGACATGATTTCTATGTTTTCTGTAATGCAGAATCAGACGAAGTGAATGTAGTATACAGACGTAAAAACGGAACATTTGGTTTGATCGAGCCTGAATTTTCTTAAATCGCAACTCATAATCTTATAAAAATATGGCAATAACAAAAGCCGTACACAATATCTCCTAAAGAACAGCTCCTTTCATGAGATATCGTGTACGGCTTTTTTATATTATTTTTATATTATATTTTCTTCCAGAATTGTCGGCACCCCATCAATCTCTGCATAATAACATTCTTCACCTGCTGTCATCTCTGCCTGCGCATTTGTCCCCTCAGTAATTGCATGCATAACCTGATCCACATCCGTTTTTGGAATCAGTACTTCCAGTTCTACTTTATCCGTATAGACAGTATCTAATATCTTCAGCTCTCTCTGCGCCAGAATATACTGAATCTTTCCAAATGTCGTATAGTCTGTTTCTATATGAAGTTTCACTCCTAAAATTTTCGTAATGATCACCGAGGCATCAAGTCCCGCTTTCACGGCTCCCGAATATGCTCTGACCAGTCCACCGGTTCCAAGAAGGGTTCCTCCGAAATACCGGGTCACCACAACAGCCACATTCCTCAGTTCATTTCCAAGCAATACATCTAGCATCGGTTTGCCGGCTGTACCGTTTGGTTCGCCGTCATCACTGCATCTTTGAAGCTGTCCTCTCTCCCCTATTATATATGCAAAACAGTTATGTCTTGCATCCCAGTATTTTTTTCTTGTCTTCTCTACAAATTCAAGTGCTTCTTCCTCTGTATTTACCGGTACCACAGTCGCAATAAATCGTGACTTTTTTTCTATAATCTCATCTTCTCCACCCCGATAAATAGTTCTGTATTCTGGTAACATATTGTCATCCTTTCGTATAATTTACAACTTTATACATAATATAATACCTAATTTCTTAAGATTTTCCTACTCAAATATGAAGTTTTCATTTTTTTCTTTATAAAAGAGTGTACATTTGCTATAATAACTTGGTATAAAGGAGGCTTAAACGCATGAACTATGGAAAGAAAAAGGCTGCGAAAAGGCAGAAAAAAATAACGTCCAAATCTACAATGCAGGGGAAACGCATCGTTGTCCGTTTGTTCAAGGCACTGCTGATCTGTATCGTACTTGCTGCAGTAGTCGGAATGGCCGGCGGCGGTCTTTTTATAAAAAAGATTATTGATGACACTCCGCATGTTTCCACTTCTGACGTTAAACCGAAAGGATTTACTACTTTCGTTTATGCTGATGACGGAAGCACTGAGATTGAACGTTTTGTATCTTCTGGTTCCAATCGAGTATACAAGTCTATTGATGAGATACCGAAAAATCTTCAACATGCTTTTGTTGCAATCGAGGATGAGCGTTTTTATAAGCATAACGGTATAGATCTTCAGGGTATTGCCCGTGCTGCGGTAGTGGGTATTGCCCGGGGCGGTTTTTCTGAAGGTGCCAGTACTCTGACTCAGCAGCTGATCAAGAACAATGTATTCCCGAACTTTACAAAAGAGAAAAATTTCTATGATAAATTACAACGTAAAATTCAGGAACAGTATCTTGCAGTACAGATTGAAAAGCAGATGAGTAAAAATGAGATTATGGAAAGTTATCTCAACACAATCAACCTTGGACAGAATTGTCTGGGTGTACAGTCTGCTTCTCAACGTTATTTTGGTAAAGATGTTTCCGATCTGACATTATCTGAATGTGCGGTAATTGCCGGAATCACACAGAATCCGACAGATTATGATCCAGTTACACGTCCCGAGAATAACAAGATCAGACGTAATAAAGTATTAAAGAATATGCTGGAGCAAGGCTATATCAGCCAGAAGCAGTATGATAAAGCGATGTCCGACGATGTCTATGCAAGAATCCAGGCAACCAGCGCTTCTTCCCAGGCTGATAATGCATACAGTTACTTTGTTGATGCACTTGCACAGCAGGTAATCCAGGATCTGAAAGATCAGCTTGGCTACACTGATACACAGGCTTACAATGCCGTTTACAGCGGCGGTCTCAGTATCTACTCTACACAAAATCAGGAAATGCAGAAAATCTGTGATGAAGAAGCTAATAATGATGCCAACTATCCTGGTCTGAAAGAGTATGGTCTTGATTATGCGCTGACGGTAACCCGTGCTGATGGATCGGTTGAAAACTATGGAAGTAATAATATTAAAAATTATGTAGAAAAAACTTACGGAAATGATCAGGGACTTCTCTACTCCAGTGAAGATGCCGCAAAAGCAATGGTGGCAGAATGGAAATCCACGATTGCCCAGGAGGGTGATACCTATGATGAACGTATTACCATTACCCCTCAGCCACAGTCTTCTATCACAATCATGGATCAGAAGACTGGACAGATCAAAGCAATGGTCGGCGGCCGTGGAGAAAAAGCTTCCAGTCTTGGACTGAACAGAGCTTATCAGGGTTCCAAGAGACAGCCTGGTTCTACTTTTAAGATCCTTGCAGCTTATGCACCGGCATTAGATTCCTGTGATAAGACACTCGCAACAACAATTGATGATGAACCATATACCTTAAAGAATGGAAATGTTTTGCGGAATGCCAACAAACAGTACGGCGGTACAACAACGCTCAGAAATGGTATCAAAAAATCCATCAACGTAGTTGCCGTAAAGTTAAGCGATGAAATCACTCAGGAATTAGGCTATGAATACTGTGAAAAATTCGGTATCAGTACTCTGGTAAAAGACAAAACAATCAACGGCAAGGTCTTTGATGACAGCACTTCACAGACGCTCGCACTTGGTGGAATCACAGAAGGTGTCTATAACTATGAAATGTGTGCCGCTTATGCCTCTATCGCTAACGGCGGCGTCTATAACAAACCAACTTTATATAGTAAAGTTGTAGACCACGATGGCAACGTTCTTCTTGACGGAACAGGCGAATCTCATACAGTTATCAAAGACAGCACAGCTTATCTTCTTACCAGTGCAATGGAAGATGTTGTCAATTCCGGAACAGGTACAGCATGCCAGCTTCCGAATATGCCGGTAGCCGGAAAGACAGGTACCACAACATCCAATAAAGACTTATGGTTCTGTGGATTTACACCATATTATACATGTGCTGTATGGGGCGGTTATGACGACAATAAAGAATGTGATTATGACACAAGTTTCCGCTTCAGACTCTGGAAAGGTATTATGAGTCGTATTCACGAGAATCTGGAAAGTAAAGATTTTAAGGTTCCGACCTCTGTTGAGAAAAAGAGTATATGTACTATTACCGGAAAGCTTGCAACCAACGGATGCCCTTCTATTACAGAATATTTTGCCAAAGACACGCTTCCATCCGAAACATGTTCCGGTCACGGATACTCTTCCGGAAGAAAGTATAAGTCTTCTACAGAAGACAATGATACAACTGAAGATGCTTCTTCTTATTCAAACAATACAGGAAACAGTTAT
>OJNI01000430.1_pt1 | contig 28761 bp, 47 predicted proteins | sample 1597441 | NCBI WGS metagenome assembly OJNI01 (sample SAMEA2452131, study PRJEB22498) | human gut metagenome | reverse complement strand
GAATCGTCGTTAGGATTGGACAGGAGGGAATGGATTTTGCCGATAGAGACAAAGAACTCTTTGGTTTCAGAGCGAAGGGTATTGTAAAGTTCATCGTCATGAGCGAGTTTTGTAAGGTCTTTGCAAGAGGGGACCTGTGCGACGATGTAGGGGAAGATGATATTATCGAAGAAAACATCCCAGGAGAGAGACATACATTCAAGTCCGCAAGTAGTAGCATTCTTTTCCTCGGAGCGAAGCTCATCAATAGTAGAAGAAATTGCGGAGTCGAAGTCTTCCACGGAGAGTCCGGAGTCATGGAACGCGGCACGGATGGCTTCCCGCAGGTTAGAATTAGTCATAAGGTTTAAACTTCCTTTCTTATTTTTGTTAATTATATTATAACATAAAAATTTTGAAATGTCAAAAAAGGGGAAAAGACTAGTAATTATTTATTTATTTTAATTGGAGATTTTTGTTAATCTGCTGTGGCTTTTTGTTCTTTTTTATATCTAATATAGACTCCAGCATAATTATATTTAGGTTTATATTTATTAATATAGTATTCTTCATACTTATCTAGTTCTTTTTTATCACATGGTATATAAAATTGAATTTCGTCCATATGTTCTTGAATTAGAGCATAGAATTCCAATTTTAATTGAGTGTTTTTGTCATTTTGATCACGTTTTGTGTATTCATTTATTTTTGCTTTACTTGTGTGCGAAGAGAGTCTTGATCGAATATTTATAGACTATCCCACATAGATTACTTCATTATTATATAAGATTGCATAAATACCGCATACTTTTTCAAGCTCTTTTCGCTTTGCTTTATCACACAATCTGTAAAGTTCAACTATCATAATATTTCTTTTCTCCTTTATTCAGTTATCTTGTATATGTTGCCGCAAGATTCTATTATTTTATTGCCTTCTTTATCTATTATAGCTTTACCCACTATAAATCGAGCTAGTCCTTGATTGAGAAATTCTTCTTGGGTGATGGGAATTGGCTCTTGCGGCGATGGTGCGGGGGTGGGTTGCTCGGCGGAGTAATTATTCTCTGTTGTATTTTCTTTTGTTATATCTTTAGTAGTTGTTATATTTCTTTGCAGATTTTGCATGAAGCCTTCAGAGGTTTTATTAGAAGGGTTTTGAGATTTTGTTAAAAGGGGCTTTTGAGATTTTGTTAAAAGGGGTTCAGAGATTTTATTAGAAGGGTTTTCTTTTTCCGATAAATCTTCTGGTTGTGACAACTCATAGAATTCCCATAGATTGAGTTTAGAACTTTCCGATGGAGTTTCTATAAGATAACGTTTTTTTATTAATTCGTCTACCGCAGACGAGTATTGAGATGATTTTAAGCCAAAAGAGTTATCAGCATCTTTGCTGCTTAAATCCCAGTTTTTATAAGTGGGACTGTTTTTGGCAAAATAGCACCACAGTTTGAAGCCTCCTGCACTTAAATCTTGAGCTGCTTGTCCCATAGCATTAAGATTAATCTTAGCATAAAGATTGTTATTATCGCATGGTTCTTTGTGTAAACAAGCTATAGTTTTTTGTTTGTTTTTACCCATAAGGAGTTATTCCTCCTTCTGGTTTTCTTCTCGTAAAGTTTTAAGTATGTTGTTAAATGCTTCACGAAATTGAGGAGTGTCCGCAAAGAAATAAAAGTCTCGTTCAGGAAATTCTGGATTGGGGATGGTTTTGATAATGCGGAAACCTGCTAGCCGCAAACGATAAGCCATGCGTCTAGAATATACAGTATAGGTTTTCATAGAATTAGTCCTTTCTATTGATGTAGGTAATTTGTTAAGTCAGAATGATAAGTAGTATGTTATATTTAATTTTAATAGGGGAATTCTTGTGTCACTTGTTTAACAAGAGAAAGATAGGTTTGGAGCTTTAAGAGGGAGGGGTCTGAAAGATTACATTCACCTTTAAGGTACTTGCGGAAGGTGGAAGGGTCGATGCCAGCTTGTTTGGCGATTGCGGTTGGGGTAATGCCGAGAGAAATGAGGGAGTTGAGATAGGTTTTCATGGGTTTTGTTTCTCCTTGTAAATCCTCGTGAAAGAGGTAGTATTGGGTAAAAATTATTAGAGGAATGTTTTATTCCTCTAATATTATTGAAAAATTAGGGATATGAATTAATTAGTTTTGTCCTAAAAGAAAAATTTTTTTAGATTTTGGTAAGGTGAACGAGGGTAGGAAGGTAGTAGAGATGGGCTGTTTTGAGAGATTTGAGAAGTTGTGGTGGCCCGATCGTATAAACTGGACCACCACTCTTAATCCCAAATACAACCCATTTCTAAATAGTTTCTCTCAATTCTCTTCGCTCCTTCAGAAGAAATGAAAAGAAGTGAGAAAAAGTGATTAAATTATTAAAGTGCATCTTTTTCTTTTCTATACTTAATTATATTATAACATAAATTTTTTAAAAAGTCCATCTACCGACCGGCGCCGTATCTTTTTAACTTTCCATTTGTTGCGAACGAGCTAGCTCGTTCGCCCGTTTCGCCCACAGGGCGAAACAATATTTCAGGAATCTCATTCTAAAATTTTTGGACAAAACTATGTAATTCTCATTCCTAAATTTTCATATAATATTGAAAAGAAGTTTTTATAACAAAACTTCTTATTAAGAAAAGTGCCTTTAATTATAAGTCCCTTTTAAAATACGCGTATAAATAAAGGCAATTATCTTATAAATATATTTTAAATGAAAAGAGGTAATTTTTTAAAATGAAAGAATTAAGTAAACAAGAAAATTAGCAGATTGGATTAAAACTTGGGAAAATAACCATGCGTGAGTTATCAACATGGTTTGGGTTAAAGCCAGACTCACTTAGTAAGAATCCTAAATCAAAAGAAAAGAAGTTAAAAGCCCTAACAGGATATGCAGCGTTTCATTTTGACGGTAAAGCCCTTATAATTGATGAAATTTTTATTCCAGAATTTAATAAAGCTTTTGATTTAATTGAGAAAGAATTTCTTAAATATTGGGGTAAAGGCAGATCTATCGCTCGTGAACAATTTAATATTGACACGTGTACTTATGTGGCAAGAGCTATTTATGCAGCCCATCCTGAAATTCATAAACAAGTGAAGGAAAGTACATTTGTAGCATATGCTCAAAGATTCAAGCGTGAAGGCTGGGGCAAAAATGGTATTGGTTATGGCCCTAAGGGTTATAGTAACTATATTTATATGAATCAAGATAAAGATGAGCCTTTAATGGGAGAAGAATTAGAAAAATTTCATAAATGTTTGGATCGTATTTTTGATGGATCTTGGTAGAACGATCAAGTCCTAGGATTATTAGAAGATTATCAGCAAGGCAATATTAGTTTAGAAGAATTTAAAGATAGTATGTTTATATTAACAACAGAAAAATTGGATTGGCAAGAAGTTCGTGATATAGTTGAAGAAGAAATGGGTTATTATCCCAAGAAAGAAACACAGCTTGTACACAATGCAGTTCGTATAAAACAAGGCAAATATAATTTCTAAGCGGGAAGCCTAGACTAACAATCCATTAGTCTAGGCTTCTTTTTATTTATTTAACTTTGATTCTAGGGAATACAAAGTTTTTATCATCTTTATAGTAAGTTTGCGGCCCCGATCGGGAATCTGCTGTTTCCCGTTCGGTATCTTCTTCTTTATCCTCTTCATCGTCGTCATCAAGGTAAGCATCTTGCCAAGAATCATAATTGAGCTGCGGCCGCTCGGGTGGTCTAAATAAATGCCCTATTCCACGGCAGATTGCAGTTGGAATAATAACAGTAATAAACCAGAGTACCGCTGCGGCTATAAGCATTGCTATCAGTGCGGGCACCGATCGGTAAAGCACCGGTCGGTTTCCTCCTTTCGTTATGAGGACAGTGCGACCACCGCAGCATTATAGGACGCCGCATGTTTAATATCAAGGTCGCTATGTCCAGGAAATTTTTCGCTATGGTGGGTTGGAGAAGAAAATTCGGAGTTTGCCTACGCAAACGGCCCGTCCAGTTTTCTTAAAGTCTCTCTTTAAGCAAACGAGGAAATTACATAAGCAATTTTCTTTCTTTTGTTAGTCTCATTGCTAACTTTTATTTCCAACCCACCTCTTGTTCATTTTAAGAAAATCTTCTTAATTTTCTGTTTCCTCACGAGGAGGCGCGGCGTGCGGGCAAGCCATACATAAATACATCACACCGTCTACATAAGTAGAGAAAAACTCTACCTTGTCGCCCGGTTCGATAGCAAATTTATCCCTTAGCTTAGAGGGGATAACAATGCGACCTAGGGCGTCCACTTTACGATTAGCATTCAGGTTGATCATGCTGGTAAAAATTTCTGGTAGGGTAGGCTACTGACCGGAAAAACGACTCTAATCGTAAGAGTCGGCTCTTTGCCCACCACTCGCAAGGCATCTTGCCACAAAGTTCACGCATGGGGCAGTCTTCGCAGGAATTTTGCAAGAAACAAGTGTTGGCAATCAAAATAAGAGCACGCAGTAGCTCTAATTCCATGAGAAATTTTCTCCTTTCTCTAGTTTCTAATAAAATTATACCAAAAATTTTAGGAAAAGTCAAATACGAGCGGTTTTTCTAGATTTTTTCGCAAAATTCCCCACCCCTAGATTAGTCTAGAAATTCGGCTTGGTTCGCCAGAAGCGAGCCGCCCAAAAGAAAAGCCGCCCTGTTTCTACAGGGCGACCTCATAAACCTTTCTGATTTTGATGTTCACTGTGCGGGGCTTGCGGTTGCCGCAATTAAAACGGTCATTCCGCACAAACTCGCCCACGCCGTTTTCTTGCCACGCCCTGCGGTTTCTGTCCTCATATCGCAAGGTATTGTATTTGGATAGTCGCACGGAAAAGTCATACTCAAAATTTGCGGTTGCGGGTAAACGATATTCTTTCGCCTTGCGGTAGTGTCTTGTATGCTCTGTGGCGCGCCGCCGCAAGTCATTAGTTGTACCTATTTTGAGAATGTAATTCCCGTCCGTATCAATGTAGTGCCCTACATAGAGAAATTCTTTTTCCACTTGCTTCTCCCAGCGGGGGACGGGGCAACGTAAGTTACCCCTTTTTTACCCGCTTTTCCGTCAGTGTTACCTCATAGGTTTTGCCGCCGTAGTCAAATTTGACTTGTCGCTCGGGATTGATAACCGCAAAATTATCATACCCGCATACCGCCCGCCGCAATACTTCCATGAGTTCCCGCTTGTTTGCGTTCTGCTTCTTTTCTCTTGTTGCCAGATTGTACACCGTGGGCTTTTTCGTACCTACTCCGCGATATTTCTTGCTTGCGGCGGCTTGTTCCTTACTCTGCGGAAATGGGTCCCCGCCTGCGTCTATAATGCGGTCGCACCGAATTACGTCTTTAGCTTCTTCCTCGGTACAATCCAGCTTTTTCATGAAAAATGCAATACGTTCGTTGGTGGTCATGTAATCGATAAGGAGTCCGAGGCTCTACGAGTGGGCGGAGAAAAGAAGGGAAACATGAACAGCTTCTGCTCGAATGCTGATTACGATATCGTTGCAGCGAGCGAGAACGATGGAGAAGAAGCGGGAGCAGAGTGGCGGTTTACTTGCTCACCTTGTAGGGCTTGATATCCTCGATGGTATCAAACGTACCCACGGCCATGAATACGGTCTTACCCTTGAGCGTACCCTTTTCTGCGTTGCCCTCATTCACAAGGTTATTGCAAATGCGGCTGGCATACTGACTCTGCTTATCAGCAGGGAACAGACCCTCGGTCATAAGGTCAGAGCAGGTGAAACACTCGCCCTTATGCGCTTCCAGAAATGCCTGGACGTTCTCCATAGAGACGGCAGCGGCTTCCTGCGTGGCGGTGGGCTTCTTGTTGATATTCTTGCGGTTCAGCAGGTCAATCTGATGCGTAGCCCACTCCCGCATCTCACCGGCGGTCATACCGCTGGGCAGGGTCATAATGTCAACGTTGGACAGGATAGCGTTGAAAAAGTCGCGGTTAAAATTCTTGGTAGCCATAGTATCAATTCCTTTCTGCGGTTATAGTGTCGCACACTTGATTTTTGTTGTCCTTTAGGAACATCTATATACTAACATATTTTCTTGAATTTGTCAAGGGGTTTTTCAAGAAAATATGCAATTTTTTAAGGTACACAAGAGGCGGTGGGCTTTTGTTCTTTCCCTCACTTCTTGATTAGAGTATACCATACGGGCAGGGAAAATGCAAGTGTCAAACTGCACTAATTTTAAGAGAATAGCACACAAATTTTTGTGCAAATTGCTTGTGAAAAATTTAACGCTTTGTGAGTACAAAACTAAAACTCGGCTCCTTGCGTTCCACAAGGAGCCGCCCAAGGAAACTTGGGCGGTTTTCCTTAGTATTCAAGAACAGGGATTTCCTCTCTATCTGCGGTTTCAACGGCCGCATACTCAAAATCTTCCACAAAGGCATAACCATAGTGTTCACCAATGTAGTTTTCCAAAGCGGTGTAATCGTCCCTACCCGGAGCAACTGCGGTCTGCGGTCGTTTGTCCCAGTTTGCCTTGCAGTTGTCAAAAATGATATTTGTCAACATCTCGTCCGGGACCTCTACCGGAACAATCTCAACTTTGGGAACGTGCAAATTAACTTTCATGGTTATTCCTCCTTATTAGATTTTGCGGCGGGGCTTTTGCCCCTCACTGCATAGGGTCATTTCTGACCACGTTCATAATTTGCTTTTGCAACTCCGTAGGAACAGGAAATTCTTTGCTATTCTCAAACAACAGCTTTCGCATGGGCTTCTTCTGCCGGAAACAATAGGCAAGAATTTCCTTTTCAATCATCACATCAGCAAGGCCAGTGTGTTCTTCCTCAAAGTTATGGTTGCCGCTGATAAACTGATACAGAATTTCTGCGGTCTTGCGGTACTGCCCGTTTTTGGTCTTGTAGCCGTTTTCCTCGCAGAACTTGCGATACGTCGGCATAGGGACAATTACATCTGAAGCCATCTTTAATGTATCCCAGATTTCCGTCCCATAAGGGAACCAGTACCGCCACTTTGATTTTGTGCAATATCGCTGTGTACCATTGCAGGCGTTAAGGTCAAAGCGGGCATTATGCGCGCATACCGTTTTGATATTATATCGTTCCATGGTATCCAGCATAGCCGCTCGGATTTCGCGCAAGTCTGCCATGGTGCGGTAGCCTTGCCGCAAGTCCTCAATATACATGGGGATTTTGCTTGCATAGTATGCGCTCTGCATAAGGTCACGCTCATATACGAATACGTCACGATTGACGAAGCTGGCACATTCGTATACATTTCCGGACTTGTCAATCACCGCCCAGCCTATATCATAGACCAAAACATTAGACATATCAAGTCCTGTTTCTGTGGGAATGGTGTTGGCAGTTTCGGTGTCAAGCATTAAAATATAATGCCGCCGTTTGTCGATTGCCATTTTATCAATTCCTTTCTCTTGTTTTGCGGTGGGTCTTACCCTCACCTCTTGATAAGAGTATACCAGATAACATAGGAAAATGCAAGTGGCAAATTGCACAAATTTTAGGAGATTGTAGGGTGCGAATTTGTGTAAGTTGCTTGTGAAAAATTTAACGGTTAGTACGCAGAAAAATAAAACTCGGCTCATTGCGTCGCCAATGAGCCGTCCAAGAGAAGGGCAACCCATTGACAAAAGAAAGGAGTATCTCGTCCGTGGGGTGGAACTGTTAGGCACAATTCCCCAGAAGCCAGATTGTAAGCAAAACTGCGGCGATGACATAGAGACAAGTGCCAGCAAGAAAATGCCAGTCGCGGGTATCGCACCATGTCTTCCATCCCACTATCGCGGCGGCGATACAATATAGTAATGTGGCAATGATGCAAACAATAGCAATGAAAATCATAGTTTACTCCTTTCCTCTTGGAACGAAGCCACGGCAATACTGACTTGCCCATGTCCAATCCTTTTTTCTCTTGGTACAACGGCTTTCGCACTGAGAATTCAGCACCTTGCCGCAGTTATAGTCCCAGTATCTACAATGATAACAGCAAACATCGCGGATTTCAAAATTATAGCGGTTCGCCAGTTCCTCTCGAATTTCAAACGCAGTCATGCGGTTCTCCTTTCCATGCGGGGAGGTTAGACCTCCCGCGCTTTCAATAGGGCTTTCAAAATCTCAATGAGATTATCTTCTCCAAACGCGACCCCACGCCAGTCAGTACGATTGCGGCTTTCATCATCGAACAACACGCCATTGGGATTTTTGACTACCTCATACTTGGGTGTGCCATAGGGGACAATATAAATCTCGTCCCACTCTACACTTGGTAAGTGCCGCCGCAGATATTCCATTTTTGCGTCTACCACTTGCTTATGAAAGTCCTCACTTCCGCTCTTGGAAGTCCAGCTCACAATACCGACAGCTACGCCGCAAGCCTGTAATTTATGCAAATATCTTGCAAGCAGGGAGAAATTAACCAGCGGGGCGGCTATCTCATACGGTGTGGTATCCTCCGCTTGCAGATATTCAAGCCAGCCCGGTACTCCGTAGAAGTTGATAAGGGTCCCGTCCATGTCCAGATAAACCGCGGGGATAACAGAGAGATTAAACATTTTTGTGTACTCCTTTCCTTTACTGTATCTGTATTGTACCAAATTTTAGGAGATTTGTACATAGTCAAAATGCACAAAATTTTAGAGAAATTTTTGGTGGTTTTGTGCGATAAATAGAAACTCGGCGCGTTTTGTCTGAAAACGCGCCGCCAAGGTTTTTTACCCAAAGGCAGCCGCATTTCATTCACCAGTATTTTTATTGAACAAGCAGTCCCACAGTTCGTCCTTGACGGCAAGAAGTTCATTATACTCATTTTCAACATCTTGCAAAGATTTCCAATACATTTCGTTATCCTGATAAGAAAACAAAGCAGGATAAAGGACTGCTTCCTGTGCATCGTTTGCAGGAAAGTCGTGATTATATTCATCGAAAAGTTTTTCTAATTTGTCTGCGGCTTCCTGATTTGCAATATATATAAAGTACGCTCTATCAATAGCCTTTTCCCAGTTATCAAGAGGGATGATGTTTTTCAGACTATTCATCATAACCACAGACTTTTCCAGTCCTGCGGTTTTGCACTTCATTTCATGCTCGCGGCACTCGTCCTCAAATGCAAATTCCTTGCCGCAAACTTCACACTGATAAATATGCTTTTCAATCATTTTAATTTCCTTTCTTTTGTTTGTTTTGTTCGTTTTGGTATCCTTTTTCCATATATTTTTTAACAAGCCGCAACACAGCTTGATTGCGAACGCCATCAGGGTAAAAGTCTTTGACTTGCGTGGGGTCGGCTATCCACATGGTCAAAATACATTCTTCACGCGGGTCTGTTACAATGACTACCCCGGTATCAGTTAAAAGCCGCATTGCTTTCCCGCGTTCGTCTACTACCAGCTTGCAGGCAATAACTTCACCAAATCCAATGGTAGTAGCAATATAGGCAATGCGGTCAGCCCTTTCGTTAAGGGCGTGGTTACTGAACCGGATGCGGAGGGGGGTCATTCTCCCACCTCCGGGAATAGTGTCTTTTCAAATGCTTCTTTGAAATCCGCTTCCCACATGGCGTCAATTTCTGCGGAGAAATCTTCATCATAATAAATGCCAAATGCGCTTGCGGAAGTAAATTCTACCGCACCTATGGCCTGTTGCCAAACTGTTTTTGCGGCAGTAAGGTCTTGCCCCTGCATATATGCTTTGCACAGCCGCAATTTAAGGTCAAGATACACGCGGAGTTGGGTCTTGATTTTCTCGTTCATAGTGATTTACCTCTTTCTATTGTTTTTGTTTCCCTCTTAGATTGTCTTTAGTATATCAGATAGAGGCAAGAAAATCAATAGGCAAATTACATAAAATTTAATTGATTTTAGGATACTTTTTGGGCAAAATGACCAGAAGTTCGATCGTGAAATTTTTCACAACTCCTGCGGTTAAATTAAAATTCGGCTCGTCACCGCAGATGACGAGCCGCCCAAGATTTCTCAAGGGCGGTTCGTAGTTTTAAGCGAGAAGGGCGTCAATTTTCTGGGCAATCTTTCTCAACTGCTCGGCGATGGCTTGATCATCTTCATAGTCATCATAATAATCTGCGGCGTCCTGAAGGGTATTAGTCAGTTCCTTGCGATAGTCAGGATTGTATTTCTTGAATACTACCCCGCCATCCTGGAGGAAAATCTCTAAAGGGTCTCCTTCTCTAATGTTGCAATTGCGGCGGATTTCTTTGGGGATGACCACCCGTCCGAGGTCATCAATGCGGCGAATAATTCCAGTTGCTTTCATGTTACTACCTCCTTTATGCATCCACAATAATGATGATGGCAGAACCACGAGCATTGATGCCCGTTACCCACAGAGAACCAGCCTTTTCAACCGTGCGACTGCAAGGTTCGCCATCAAGCAAGAGTTCTGTACAATCCTCCGAAAGGGTAAATCTGGCGCCGGTATTTTCATTAAGGACTATGGTATGGGCATCAGATTGGAACAGGGTAGGCAGCAGAGGGACTAAATCTTTCAGGTACATGGGTAGATCTCCTTTCTTTTGATGATACCATTCTAACAGATACTCTACCTAAAGTCAATAGTCAAATTGCACAAAGTTTTGGGATGGAACTTGTGCAAAATGACGAAGTCTAAAATTGTGAAAATTTTGGCATATATGTGAATTATTTAACAAACTCGGCCCGCGCCGTGGAAAGCGGGCCGCCCAAGCTAAGTTGAGCGGCCCTATTCTTATCTCAAACTCCTAAATTCCATCAGTTTACCGTCAATCATCTTATGCCAGTACAGTTTGTTCTCATATCTGATAGCCCGCAAACGGTAGGTATGTCCATCCCAGGTATCGTATATTTCATCTACAACAATTTCGCCATAGCGGTGCACGTCTTTTTCGCAGGCACCATCACAGAATGTATATCCATTAGCTTTCATTGTCATCGTCCTCCACTTCCCTATAATTTTCATTGAAGTATGCATCGATACATTCCAGGGTAGGGTCTAATGCATTATCGCCTATCCATTCCAGAATTGTACTTGCAGGATAGTTGTCAACAATCCAGCGCAAAATATCCTCTGAGTCCAGCATTTCCTCTGCGTCCTGGTAGGCTTCGTCACGAGTGTCAAACTCGTCGCCATATTGATTTTGCCACATATTATACTCCTTTCTTGAGCCTACGGGCTGGGAAATTTCTTAGTGTAAATTTCTCCCAGCCCGCATGTTTCCTTTCTCTTGTTTAGCAGTCGCGACCAATGTAGTGATATGCATACCACATTCCCTGCCGCTTGACTAGCTTATACCATACGGTAAACATCTGCCCCGTGCAGTCATAAGGACTGTTAGCGCACTGCATTTCATAATTGTCCTCAAAGATGCGGGTCGCTTCATCAAGAGAAGTATCAAAGTAAGTTCCTATGATAGGCAAGAGCAAGATAGCAGATCCATCGCCGAAGTCTTTTACGCAACGCCCACCCTGAAAGCGTCGCATTTCTTCTAGCGCTATTTCATAACGCAATTTATGCTTGAGTTGTGCAATAAGGGGTTTAGGGATACCGATTTCCTTTTCTAGAGCATGGATGACTTCAAACTGCGTTCTATATTTGTTATACATATCGTCCTCTCTTTCTCCCCGTCTTGCCGCTAGGTCAGCTTCTTTTCACTTGTTTAGTCCTGTGTCAAGTCCTCAAATATTTCCCGCAAGTATGCGCCATTCCGACTACTGGAAATGAACTGTCCATCCCAGTAAATTTCGTAACGCAACGTTTTACCTTGTGGCGTGCGAATAGCGATAAATTCCACGCCGTTATGACTTGCCAAAAGTGCCTTTCTCATAATACAGCCTCCATAAATCCACATACCACAAACGTGGTAACAAGTGTAAGGATTAGAGCAACGCCCGCGAGGACGTCGTGCAATTGTTTGTCATTCATAGTATGTTCTCCTTTGCGGGACGCCCTACTTTTTGCAAGGCGTCCCGCTGTCCGTTAGTCGTTCCAGCCGTTCAGGTCGTTGTAATAGGACTTTGCATCATCAAACGTGCGGAACCACTTTATATCGGTGTGATTATTCCATTCACGAACGTTAAACCCATCGCCCAACGCCTTTTCGATAAGGTACTTACTCTGTTCAGATGCTTCTACTACGTCATTTTCTTCTACCCAGATAGTAGGGTTGCTAACAAAGATACCATCACAGCTAATGGTAACACTGTCTGTATCGACTTCTACATAGTCAAGCCCACCATAGAGGAAATGAAAGCCCATATCGTCATTAGCGATATAGTCGTTATTCCTCATAGCATCGCAGTCACCACAATGCACCATCCAGCCCCATGGCCCCTCAATGGGCTTTTGCGCGTAACCCTGAACGTACTTGCAATTCTGCAAGATAATGGGCATATCAGCGCCGCGCATATCGCGCAAGTCTCCGATTGTAATTTTCATAGTATCAAATCCTTTCAAATAATGTTTCATGTGGAACAATAGGTTGTACAGTCCCGCTTTACTTGACGCGCTAACTAATGTGTCGCGGCGCGTTTCCCTGTGCGGCGGTCTGGTGGTCTATTGCCTATTCACTTATCAAGGTACACGGCGCGAACTCTGACCTTTCGACTTACCCGCGCGGGAGACTTCCCACGCATGGACGCGGGCGGCGCGCTGGCCGGTTCGGTTTTCCCTGTCCACGGTTAGATAATAACACACGACAACAGGGATTGCAAGAGAAATTTTGCGTTTTTAGTAAGTTTGTGCAAGTTGCACATTGACTAACAAGAGGGGATCAAGCCTTTTGTGCAGATTGTACAAACGGGGCGGCGCTGTCCGTGCGGCTGACCAGTGAGCGAAAAACCGCATACATAGGGGCGGGTAGTTTTTAGGATGTAAATTGTTTAATTTTTCACAATCCTCTTTGCCTGGACAAAAAATTTTCCAAATCCAATTTTCAATTTGTCTTATCGGGCCATATCTATCCCCAACACTATTTTAAAACTCCTTAAACCCCAAGTACCATCTTCCTTTTTCTTAGCTTTCCAACTTTCATCCATTAAGACATCAACACCCAATCTTTTTAACCCATCCAAATATGCTCCTCTTTCTGCTATCTCCATCTTCCAAAAATCATCGGGTGCCCAAATAGTACCAACACACGGCTGCTTACCCTCCGCCGCAAATTCTTTATTCCTTACACTTGCTCTTTCTGCTACTTCCAGTAATTTATCGTCACACCCAGTCTCAAATACTTCATTATTCAATACATTAAAATTTAAATACAAACCATTTTCCTCCTTTCACAATTCCGACTCTCAATCCTCTTCCTTTCGGCATAAATACTATTTCTTTCTTTCCTTCCCAAATTACTTTACCTCTATAAATTTTTATCATACAACCTTCCGCAGCTTCCATCTCCTTTGCGAAGTATCTTACCAACTCCCGCAAACTTCTACATCCATAAATTCCTTTATCTTTAAACTCAATCTTTCCATCTCTTGTTTTTCCCTCTCTTGTAAACCATGGGCCTCCACCATCTTTGTGCTCAAGTCTCCAAATCACAGACTCTCACCTTTCTTTTTTCTTTTATTATAACATAAATAAAAAAATTTGTCAAATTCTCAGCCAAAACTTGACAAATGCAAAAATTTTTAGTATAATATTCTTAGAGTTAAGAAAGAAAGGAGTGAATACATGACTAAACTTGACTATTCCATAGAATCCCCTCAAGATCGAACAACCTTCGTCTCAGACCTCCTCTCCTCCACTGACCCCTCTACCCTTACCTCTCAATATCTAGAAATTCTCGCCGATTATCTAATTATCGCATCGGAGAAGCAAGAGCGTAAGGATTCCCGCAAACGAGAACTTCTCACCGCAAACCGCACCACTACAATCACCAAGTATGAAACTTCCTTTGAAGGTCTCGCCGCTGGTCTTGAGAATGGAGAAGATGGTATATATAACCTTACCTCTAACCGTGATATCCTCCTTACACCTAAAATTTCAATCACGCCGCAAGATCTTGCCGAAATCCCTCTCTTGCGGCAACTCAGAGATACGATCTCCACCTGGGAAACCGCTCTCCGCAAGGCAACTGGACGTGATGCATTTATTATCAAGAAAGCCATCATCGAAATGCGGAAAGACCAATACCTCATCAAATAGGCTTACCGCAAACCAATTGTCCCGCACAAGCTCTCAAATCGTGGCTCTTTCCCTGTCTCAATCGATGACCATTCTACCTACTCCAAAGGAGAATTAACCATCGCTGGGGCTTCCCTCTTAGATCCTTCTTTTGTTGCGGCGCTACTTTAGGATTATTCTCGTCTTAAACAAGATAGTTATGATCGTTTTGAAGGAGATACTTGGTATCTAATTCAAGCCTTGGAAGAAATAACTGACAAAGCTCTAAAAGAATATCCTATTCACCATCGTATTTTAGAATACAAGATCGATGGTAAATCTAATGCAGAAATCCGCACCCTCATCAAAGAAGAATTTGGTACTCTCTATACCCCAGAATATATTTCTGCGCTCTGGTGTAAAAAAATTCCTCGTCTAATTGCGGATGCCGCTTAGCGTGATTTTGTTGTATGGCAAACCAACCTCCGCAATCTACCTACTAAAACTTGTACTAAATGCGGCTGTACCAAGCCTAAGTCTTCCTTATTCTTCTCAAAAAGCAACACAAGTAAAGACTTCTTCTATTCCATTTGTAAAGATTGCCGCAAAGCGAGATATGCGGCGGGGCGTGCCGGTCACGGTGACCAAGGAGCTTTACCGCGTGGTGACTAAGATGAAAGGAGAATTATATGGCACAACGAAGATGTACTAAATGCGGTCGTCTACTTGCGGATACAGATTTTTACACTTCCAACAACATAGAAAGATTTCCGCCAGATGGCAAGATGGCTGAATGTAAAAAGTGTTGGTCAATGCATGTAGATAACTGGGACCCAGACACCTACAAACCATTACTAGAACAATTAGATATCCCTTATATCAAAAGCGTATGGGATCAACTTTTAGAAAAATTCCTCTCCAAAAACGACGCCTCCAAAATAACAACAACAAGTGTTCTAGGACGTTACGTTTCAACCATGAAACTGACTCAATGGAGAAAATATCGCTGGGCGGATACGGAAGAGCTAGCAGCGAAAGAAGAGGAAAAACTACGAAGCGCTCTCGTGCAACAAGGCTATACGGGCGAAGATCTAGAATTAGAAATGAAAAGAGACTTTGGACCGCAGCGTCCAGTGTCTGACTTGCGGCCACAGGAAGACCCCGCCGCAGATCCTTCTTCTATTGTCGAGGAAACCGCCTATGACCGTGAACTTGCGGATAAGCTATCAGAAGATGAAATCATGGGATTAAAACTTAAATGGGGTGATGCTTATCGTCTTAGTGAGCTAGTCCGCATGGAAAAACTTTATGCAGATATGATGGCATCTTATGACATTCAAACCGCAAGCCACAAAGATATTCTTATTTTCCTTTGCAAGACTTCCCTCAAGCTAAATCAACTTCTTGATGCAGGTGACATTGCGGAAGCTCAAAAAGTTGCCAAAATGTATGATACCTTACTCAAAAGTGGTAAGTTTGCGGCGGCGCAAGCCAAGGATGAGGAAACTGATTTTGTTGACTCTGTTGGAGAACTTGTTACTCTTGCTGAGGAGCAAGGATTTATTCCCAAATACTATATTTCTCAGCCTAATGATATGGTAGACCAAACTATTATGGATATGCAGCGTTATACCTACAATTTAGTAACACAAGAAACTAGCTTAGGTACTATGCTGGAAGCCGCAATGAAGCAAATTGAACAAGACCGTGAAAATGAAAAAACTGTCAATATGGATGATGAAGAATCCAATCTTGATAGTATTTTTAACTATGATGAAAAACCCCTTAAAGTAGAAGATTTTCAGTCATTTGATGAATTTGAAGCAGAACTTGCGGCGGCCGATGAAGATGAAGAGGCTGGTGATAGTTAATGGCTCTTGCTGAATTAATTAACCTTTCACCTGATATTAAAAAAGTTGGTTTGTCTGAGGAACGAGTGCGAGCTTGCTTACCTGAAATTCGCAAGTTCGTCTCGTTTTGGCGCGCTTATCCAGACCTGTTTATTGATTTCCTTTAGACTGGTGGAGACGAAAGTAAGCCCAAGAAGTTAAAGTTTTATTACTATTAGCGTGTATTCCTCAGAGTTGCGGCGCGATATAAATATTTATATGCTGTTTTCCCGCGCGCCTATTCTAAATCTTTTCTCTCCGTTCTGACCTTGATGATCAAAGCTATACTATACCCGGGCGCCAAGCTATTCGTGACTGCGGGTGGCAAGGAACAAGGATCGGGTATTCTGAAAGAAAAGATAAATGAATTATGTGATCTTGTTCCTGCATTGCGGCGAGAGATAGACTGGTCTCGTGGAGCAACAAAAGAAGGAAAAGATTATTGCGAATATCATTTTAAAAATGGCAGCATAATAGATAACATTGCGGCGAAGGAAAGTAGCCGTGGCAAGAGACGCGTAGCAGGACTCCTCGAAGAGTGTGTAGGTATTGATGGAACTGCTTTGAATGAAATTATATTGCCCATAATGCAGATAGACAGGCGTACTGCTTGCGGATTGCCTAATCCAGATGAACCGCTCAATAAGTCGCAAATTTATATTACCACTGCTGGATGGAAGAATTCTTTCCCCTATCAAAAGCTAATCGCTCTTTTAGTGCGTATGGTAATTGAGCCAGATAAAGCTTTTGTAATGGGAGGTACTTGGCGAGTACCTGTAGCAGTTGGACTACAGAATCTATCTTATATCAATGATTTGCGGCGAGATACCACAATGAATGATGTATCCTTTGGCCGTGAATACGAGTCTTTGTGGTCAGGAACGGTCCAGGATGCATTCTTCGATGGCGACGCTTTCGACCATTGCCGCAAGCTTCAACTACCGGAGTACGAGTGCTCCGGTCGGTCATCTGCGAGAGCATACTATGTAATTGGATTCGATGTTGGCCGTTTAAAATGTGCTTCCATTGCTACTGTGTTTAAGGTAACGCCACAATCTCAAGGGCCAGCTGTTAAATCTCTTGTTTGTATTTATGAATTATATGATACTCACAATGAGGATCAGGCAATCTGGCTTAAGAAAATGTATTATAAGTATAAAGCTCGTAGGCTAGTCATAGATGGAAATGGCTTGGGTCTCGGTCTTATAGACTACATGGTAAAATCTCAGACAGACCAAAATGACGACTACTATCCTCCATTTGGTGTATACAATGATGTAGATAATGAGTACAAGAAATATAAAACTGATGATACCGAATTAGATGCCATGTATATTATCAAAGCAAATGCGCCAATTAATACAACCGCACACGCAAATTTTCAATCACAAATTAATACTGGTAAAGTGCGGTTCTTGATAGATGCAAATACGGCTAAAGCTAAATTAATGGGCACAGTAAAAGGTTCAAAAATGACACCAGAAGAGCGTCAGGCTTATTTGCGGCCGTATGACCTTACCTCCGTTTTGCGGTCTGAAATGCTTAACCTACGAGAAGAGAATACTGGCACTAATATTATTCTTAAGCAAGTTAATAGAGGTATCCCTAAAGACACCTTCTCATCTGCTGAATACGCACTATACTATATTCGTGTTGAAGAAGAGGATAAAAAACGTAAAAAGAAATTTAATATTGCAGATGCAATGTTTATGACTTAAAAATTTTTTGGAAGTTAGGGCAAAAATAAATAAACTTATTGCCCTAATTTTCAAATATTATGAGAAGATATATTGACTGGAGGTGAGGCTTATGTCAGATAAAACTTTTATTATTTATAAACATACAAATAAAATAAATAAAAAATGTTATATTGGATAGACTTGTTAGACTTTAGAAAGACGTGCTCGACCTTGTGGTGAAGGATATAAAGATTCTCCGTTGTTTTGGAATGCTATTCAGAAATATGGATGGGGAAATTTTTCACATGAAATTCTTGAATCGGGTTTAACTGAAGACGAGGCCAATGAAAAAGAGCGCTTTTGGATAAAATATTATAATTCTTATAATAGTGATGAAGGATATAATTCCACCCCAGGCGGCAATAATTATATGACTTAGCTGTGGAGAGATCCAAATTATAGAGCTAAAATGGCAAAATCTTTTTCTATTGCTAGAAAGAAAATTCCTCTTGAAAAAAGATAGGAAATAGGCAGGAAAATGGCCTTAGCCGCGAAAGAAAAAAGATGGAATGATGAAAAATGGAGAGCGCAACACATTCAAGATTATTTAATAGGAAATAAAAATCCTAACGCAAAAGCGGTTGTTAATATAGAAACTGGTAAAATTTTTACAACAATAAAAGAAGCTAGCCAATGGGCTGGATTAAAAAGCGTTTCGGGTATAGGCCAGTGTTGTAGAAAAGAAAGAAATACATCTGGGAAACACCCTGAAACAGGTATTTCATTACATTGGATATATTTAGCAGATTGGGGTGAGGCTGAATGAGGAGTTCACGAGGTGAAATTAAGATTGAAGAAATTTTAAAAAAATATGAAATTCCTTTTCAAGAGGAATATTCGTTTGCTGGATTAAATGCCCCAAGTGGACGGCCTCTTCGATAGCTTTGATTTTGCGGTCTTCGATGATTCGGGCAATCTAGACTTCTTGATCGAGTACTAGGGTATCCAACATTACTAGGCTAAATCAAAGTTCGGGGGATCTAAAGGCCTCTATCAACAACAGTATAACGATAATTTAAAGCGTAGATTTTGCATGGAGCATGATATAACATTAGTGGAGATTCCGTATTCTGATGAAGCCTTTATCAACTATAACTATATCATGCAGAAAGCAGGATACTGATGCAGACAGGAGGTGAAATCTTGGGACGGCAAGAAGAAATTCATAGCAGAGGATTTGATTTAACGAGTCCGCAATCAGGTTTTATGACAAGAACAGAATATCTTGATAAATACGGTAAAGATACTTCTTCTGACTATGATGCCTATATAGAATATGCTAAATTGCGGGCTGGACTAAAAGATATTGATAATGCAGTAATTGATTTTAATTCCTATAAACAAGTGAATAGCAACTATGGAGATAAGAAATTCGTTTTGACGCAAATTTCATAGGGCAATGTTTCAGAGATGCGTAAAATTTCTGATTTCTATTATAATTCAAATGGTATCTATCGTAGAGCTTGCTAGTTATTAGCTATTTTATATAAATATGATTGGTATATAACTCCATTCTATGAAGGAATTAGTTGGAAGGGTAGCAAGGCTGAATCGAAATTACTTCCAGATGTGGCCAAAGTATTAAATTATTTTGATAATTCTGAGGTCAAACGCACACTTGGAAACATTGCTCTTAAAGCAATTCGTCAAGGTGTTTATTACGGTATTTGGCTAGACTGGGGAGATAAATTCTCATTCCAACAACTTCCCGCTGACTATTGCCGCAGTCGTTTGTATAGTGGAATTGATCCAATCGTTGAACTAAACTTAAAGTTTTTTGATACATATTTTAAAAATGCAGAATACCGTGCTAAGGTTTTAAAATTATTTCCAACGGAAGTACAACAAGCATATGTAAAATATACAAATAACAAGCTACCGCCTCTTTATCCGGGTGATACGGTAGGATGGATTGCGTTGGACCCTGGCATGGCGATCAAGTTTTCACTAAATGATAGTGATTTTCCAACTCTCATTAGTGTAATTCCTTCTCTAATTGATCTTGACGCCGCGCAGGAGCTTGACCGCAAGAAAACTATGCAACAATTAATCAAGGTGCTGATACAGAAACTTCCACTTGATAAAAATGGAGATTTAATTTTTGACCTTGATGAAGCAAGAGACATCCATAATAATGCGGTGGCCATGCTGAAACGTGCAGTAGGCATTGATGTTCTAACAACATTCGCAGATATTGAAACTGTGGATACACAGGATAAAACTACTGTGGCGTCTACTGACCCACTGCAAAAAGTTGAGAGAACCGTTTATAATAACTTAGGTATTTCTCAAAACTTGTTTAATACAGAGGGAAGTACCGCGCTTGAGAAGTCTGTTATTAATGATGAAGCTAGTGTTCGTGATTTAGTTTATCAGTTCCAGGCGTTCTTAAATAAAGTTATTAAAAAGTTTGATAGAAAAGGGCATTACTCATTTAGAATTGAGATTTTACCTACAACTATCTACAACTTCAAAGATATTTCAAAGATGTATAAAGAACAAACGCAAGTCGGCTTCGGTAAGCTATTGCCGCAAATTGCGCTTGGTCATTCACAGTCTTCTATCTTAGCTACAATGTATTTTGAGAATGAGGTCTTAAAGTTAAGCGAAATTATGATTCCGCCAATGATGTCTAGCACAATGAGTTCTAAAACCACCTCGCAAAAAGAGGCTAATGAAAAAATTGTAAATGATGACAAGAAAGAACCTGGTAGACCTACCCTCGACGAGGACAAGAAATCAGAAAAAACATTAGCTAATGAAGAAGCACAGAAATGAGAGGAGTGAAAGAGAATGATGCACGTTAGTGTTCCTCTTGATTCTACCATAGAGTTAATTGAGAGTACAGAAATTTCTCCTCTTATTTCTAAGGTAAAAATCAAGGTTTGTTATGTAGGCGATGAGCCTAACCGCAATAAGACAATTATCACCAAAGAACTTGCGGAGACCCTAGGCCCTACGCTCAGGGGATCTCCAATTGTAGGCTATTTTAACCAGGATGATGGAGACTTTGAGCAGCATAATAAAGCAATTGAAGTCAATGGTAAAGAGTTCGCAATCGTTGATGTGACTAAGCCATATGGTTTTGTTGACCTGAATGCGGCGGTCTGGTTTTAGAAGTTTTTAGATGATAATGCGGTGGAGCGTGAGTATCTCTGTACTGAGGGTTACTTATGGACGACCGCATATCCAGAGTGCCAACGTATTATTGAAAATGGAAATAATCAATCATTAGAGTTTGATGAAAAAAATTTTTCAGGAGTTTGGACAAAACAAGATAATTCTAATGCGAGATTTTTCATTATAAATGAAGCGATAATTGAAAAATTATGTATACTAGGCGAAAATTATGAGCCTTGTTTTGAAGGTGCGCAAATCAAAACTGAGTTTTCTCTTGATGACCAGTTCGCGGAGATGCGCAAGACCATGTATTCAATGGTTAATGACCTTCACGAAGTATTAAAAGAAGGAGGAAACAAAGTGCCTACTGAATATGCTGTTGAAATTGGTTGTTCCTTGTTTGATGCTATTTGGGACAAGATGTGGAGTCTTGGTAATTACCGCATTAAAGGTGTCTATGAGGAAGGCGACCAAAAATTCGCTATTATGCAGGATCGTAATAATTTAAAGCTGTTCCGTCTGGATTTCCAGTATGATGAACAGAATGGTTTTGTTCCCGCAAATGAAGTTGTTGAAGTGACAGAAACATTTAATGCGGCGGCTACTCAGTATTCTGAGGAAGATATTCTTGCTTATGAAGCTAAGAAAGCCGAGCCTGCGGCCGAGCCCGTGACTGAGAATAGTCTTGCGGAGCCCCAGACTAGTGAGCCGGAAACTGAGCCTACCGAGAATCCCGCTACTGAAAATGCTCTGCAGGAGGGAGAGCCTACCCCCGCGGGAGACCCCGTTCCCGCCCCTACTTATTCTCTTGATGATGTTGTTGAATATCAAGAGCTACTAAGTAAGTATTCTGCTTTGGAGACTGAGCATCAGGCGATGCAGGAAGAGTTAACTACCCTGCGTAAGTTCAAGCTGGCCGCTGACCGCAAGGAAAAGCAAGCTATGATTGATAAGTTCTATATGTTATCTGATGAGAACAAGCAAGATGTGATTGATCATATTGATACTTATTCTCTTGATGATATTGAGGCTAAGCTGAGTGTGATTTGTGTTCGCAATAAGGTAAGTTTTGTGAACGACAATGAGCCTGCGGCGCCTACCGCTTATAACCTAAATTCTGCTTCTGATGGCATCGAGGAAGAGTGGATTCGTGCCGTTAAAGCTAAGGAAAAATCACAAAACTAATCTATAAGGAGGAAATATATAAATGGCTAAGAAATCTTTAAGCCAGGCTAAGTTCGTCAAGCTGGGATATGGACAACTGGAACCTAACCATCTGTCTGCTCGTCGGAATGGTAAGATTTATGCTCAACTGCCTGCCGATAAGACCATTAAAGTGCTGGAGAATGGTCAGTTCGTGAAGTACGACTATGCCAATGGCGTTGTGAATTTTACTGGTGAGGGCCCCTGGATGCTCGTGTTTAATGAGCCCAAGGTCTATGAGGATCGTCAGACCAATCAGGACTTCGCTATGAAGCGTGAGGACTATGTGGCTTATGTGTATAATGCCGCTAATGATGCTATGCCTGAGGGTACCGTGATGGTTCCTCGTGTTATGAACACCGACGGTGGTGACATTTACACTACCAATATGGTCGATGAGGAAACCCTGGCCGTTGGTGATAAGCTGGCTCCTAATGCTAAGGGCATTTTGGATAAGGCTTCTGGTGCTACTGCTACCGAGTGCGTGTGGCAGGTCGCTAAGGTTTACACCATGCCCGATGAGCAGCCTGGTGTCAAGCTGATCCGCATTAAGTAATTGAAAGGAGAGATTAGAATTATGTTAGAAATGAATCAACTAAAAGCTCTGGCTAATGCCGCTGCTGAAGCTAATCGCTCCGCGGCTACTTGCTACTCTGTGAATGGCGAGAACCTGAGTGTTTCCGCTATTAATGATACTCTGCGTGACCAGTTCAATGAGATTGCTGGTACTTATAACCTGTATCGTGAGAATAAGACCAAGGTTTATTCCCTGGTTGAGACTCTGCTGGATGATATTCTGCCTACGAAGGTGCTGCAGCGTTATGCTGATTTCGCTGAGACTCAGACCTTTGCTCAGGGCACTAAGCCCGTGTTTATCCGCAAGACTGGTAAGATGCGCGCTAAGCAGTTCATTACTAAGGTCGGTCTAGCTGGTCGTTACGAAGTCTTTGCTCTGGGTGAGAAGAGCTTCGAGGTCGCTACTTCTGCTATCGGCGGCGCTGCTGCCATCGGCTTTGAGGAGTTCCTGGATGGTCGTGTTGACTGGGCTGAGCTGGTGAACATTGTCCTGGAAGGTATGGATGAGCTGATTCTACGTGAGATCGCTAAGGCTCTGATGTCTTCTATCGAGCAGCTGCCTGCGGCTAACCGTGTTTCTGCGGCTGGCTTCGATGAGGCTGGTATGGATCGTCTGGTGTCTGTGGTTTCTGCCTATGGCACTCCTGTGATTTATGCTACCCGTGAGTTTGCTACTAAGATGATTCCCGCTGATAAGTGGGTTTCTGATAATATGCGTGATCAGTACTGGGCCAATGGTTTCCTGGCTAGTTACAAGGGCGTTCGCGTAGTTCTGCTGCCTCAGTCCTTCGAGGATGAGACCAATGCCACCAAGGTGATCGATCCCGGTTATGCTTGGGTTATGCCTACTGGCTCTAACGAGAAGCCCGTCAAGATTGCGTTTGAGGGTTCCGCTCATATGCGCGAGGTCGAGAATGATGACTGGTCCCGTGAGATGCAAGTCTATCAGAAGGTCGGCGTTGGCGTCATGTTTACCAATAACATGGCTTCCTATGTCGATACCGATCTGAAGGGCAAGCTGGCTACCATCTAATTCCTGTGGGGAGGGGTAACTCCCTCCCTATTTTATTATAATGAGAAAAAGGAGATAATTAAATATGGAGAATAAGATTGCTGTTACCAATCGTAGTTTTGGTACTGTTATTTATAATATCCCAGAAATGGGTTTGCGGCGTGAGTTTGCACCGAAAGAGACTAAGAAAATTACTCCCGCTGAGCTTGAAGCACTGACTTCTCAACCAGGTGGACGTGAATTGATTGAGGGCTATCTTCTGGTTCATGACGCTGAGGCTCTAGAAGAAATTGTTAATGTCCAGGTTGAGCCGGAATATTGGCTGACTGAGGAGAAGATTCCTGGCTGGATGCAGAGTTGTTCTGATGATGAATTTATTGATGCACTGAATTTTGCACCAGAAGGCGTTAAGAGTCTTATTAAAGACTATGCAGTGAAACTGCCATTGAACGACTTTAATAAGATTAATGCTATTAAGGATATTCTTGGTTTCGATGTTATGTCTGCTTTGAAAATCAATAAGCTGTCTCAAGAAGATGCTAAGCCTGCGGCTACCGCTGGCCGTCGTACTAATCCTAACTATAAGGAAAACACGGAGACTACTAGCACACCGGCAGCACCTGTCCGCCGCATGACATTAGGAAAGTAATATAGGAAGGAGGCAACTAAATGACCTCTTTTGAAAACGTAATCAGTGATGCCTTCTTCGCCATTGTAACAGATGATCTGTATGCAATTAATCCTACTACTGGGGAAGAAGGCCCTGGTATTATGACTAAGGAAGAAACAGAGGCCGATTTGCAGAATATCTTCAAGGCTGCAATTCCAGGTTTTGAATTTCCACGCTTTGCCCTATATGGGTTTGATTCAACTACCTGCGATTATGAGGAAAACCTTACCCTTGAAGAAGTGCGGATTATTGCAAATCTTATGGCTCTTGTTTGGTTACAGAGACAAATTACATCAATAGAAAATACTCGTCAAAAGGCATCTGGAGCGTCCTTTAAACTAACAAGTCAAGCATCTCATTTAGCACGATTGTTAAGTGTTAAGGAAGCTTGCGAAAAAACAGATCGCCACGCACAACGCCTATACAAGCGCCGCAAATTAGACAAGGAAGGCAAATATTTGTCTAATTGGTCTAGTCTAATGGAAACGAGTGTGTTAGATGGAAACTAAATATATGTTTTCATTTACTAAAGATACGTTTAATACAGATATGCGGCGACTGGTGAATCAAGTGTGGAAATTAATCCCAATGCGTGAAAATCAAGAGGACTGGGAAACACATCTAAATATTATTCTTGAAGAAATTGCGGGCTTGCATGAATTATTTGCGGCTTAGGTAAATTACTTAATTATTTTATCTAAACTAGAGGGGCTACGGAGCCCTGTCTGTGAGGATTTCATGCTCTACCGCAAGACCGTATTTAGATGTATTGACCTCTTAGGGAAATTGACACATGACGAATCGTGAGTTAATGCAGCGACGCCTTGAATTACAAGGTGGCATCGTGCAAGATAAACGCATGATTCAAGATAAGTATAGAGCGTTTTTGTGGGCATTAAAGTATTCTTATCAGGCTTGTGATGTGCGGCGAGTGCAAAAAGTTACCGCACCAATGGAGACGGATGCGGACACCAACATTCTTCCTCTTGATGAAAAGAAATGTCGAGCATTAATTAATCCAGACAAGCTGAAACAAGATTATGATGATAAGATTTTTTCTATTGATTATAATGCGGGTTATCAGCCCGGAGATGTGTTTGAGTGGCAAACTGAGCGTGGACCACTAACACAATGGATTGTTTATTTACCAGCGATGACTGAGGATGCTTATTTTGAAAGCGAGATTCGTCGCTGTAAATATATTATTAAATTTAGAGATGATAAAGACGGTAAGGTATATGCAACTTATGCTGCAATTCGTGGCCCTGTTGAAACGAAGATTGAGAGTATTCAAAAAAATCAAATTCGTATTGATGTGCCTAATTTATCTCTAAATATTTTAATCCCTAAGAATGAACAAACAGTACGGCTATTCAAAAGATACTCTGAATTTATGCTTGATGGAAAATGTTGGAGAGTACAAGCCCCCGACTCTATTTCTATTGAGGGCGTTATTGAGATTAACGCAGAAGAGTATTATAAAGACCGTGACACAGATACCGATGAAATTAAGGATGGTTTGATTGAGTTTGAACCTATTCCTTCTCTTGATGAAGGAGAAATTCACGGTAATGGGATTATTAAACCAAAGATTACAGAGACTTATTCTGTAGAAGTAGACACTATTGGCACTTGGAGTACCAAACTAGGTGATACTTGCGCACCCGTTAAACTAGAGGTAGATGGAAATACTGTAAAACTAACTTGGTTGAAGTCGATTAGTTGTAGTTCTGGATTTGAGTTACAGTGGAAAACTGATAGTGAGACGCGTTCCCGCAAGATTGTCGTAGAGTCTTTGTTTTAATAGATTGGAGAAAAAGGTATGAGAGTTAATTCATATGAATTTCCCAAGTCTAGTTTCTTGGGGATGCCCAAAGATTGTGCGCTCTTGATGGATAAGATTTTGAGTAATCAAAATTTACTCAAGCTATTGTACTACAATGGGCGTGACTGGAAAGAAAAGCCAGATTTAACAAGTGAACAGATTAAAGGTATGCTGAGTAGTGATCCAGAGAAACGTCAGATTTCTCTGGTTCCTCGTTTGTATATTCATCCAGAAGTTCATACTTATTTACATATTTCCTATGGTAAGTTTTATCCTAATGCGACAAACCCGCATTATAGAGATAATACATTTTATATCGACATTTATTGTCATTATGAAGATTGGGATTTAGGTAACTATGAACTAAAGCCCTACCGTATCGCGGGAGAGCTTGATGCCATGTTAGATGGTAAGCATTTAACTGGTATTGGAGAGTTACAATTTATTGAAGCGGGGCCAGCCATTTATAATGAAGATTTTGCGGGAGTATCTCTAACTTATTACGCCATTCGTGGCGATGAAGATAAGAAGAATCCACTTGAGTGATTTTCAATTAGCTTTGATGTGCGGTTGTGATATACCACTGGCCGCATTTCAAACTGTTATTCATCCTTTAACTATGCGAGAAATTGGTATGATGGGAGAAACTGAGTTTTTTGAAGCGACTAATTATCTTTGTTTAGAAAAAGAATGGATAACTTAGGACAAAATTGTTTTAGAGACATACTCAAATTTTCAAATATTTATGAAGGTACTACAAGATCCAGCGTCAACCGATAAAAAGGAGTCTGTTCATACCTTGCTTTCTCTCTTATTTCCTCTCTGTTCTGTCTCATTTACTCCAAATTCTATTTTATTATACAACAAGGAATTAAAACAAGCAACAATTATAGAAGATAATAATTTTAGTGATTTTTAGGCTATAATCAAGCAGGTGCTTTGTTTAGGAGATATGCGGCAAGGGGATAATGTTACATATAACCCTGCTAATGAGCGTGCAAAGCGCATAGCTGATAAACTAATGAAAAGTCGGCTCAAGATAGCAGAGATAAAAAATAATAAGAAAGAAAGTGCATTGACAAAATATATTTCAATACTATGTGTTGGAAATAAAATGCCATTAAATGAATGTTTGGAACTAACATTGTTTCAATTGTTTGATTTAATGGAAAGATTTAGCTTATATTCTAATTGGGATAATGATTTCCGCGTGCGGCTTGCGGGCGGAGACCCAAAGAAAGAAGCTGAAAATTGGATGAAAAATCTACATTAATCATAAGGAGGAAACTATATTATGAAATTTGGTTCTCGTGAAGTGGCCAACGTGGTTTTCCGTGCTAAGAACAAGATGACTCTGGGTTCTCGTACTTTCTATAAGGATGAGCCGGTGCTGTACTTTGATACGCTGAAAACCTCTGGTCTGGAAGGTGCCGCTACTAGTGTCTACGCTCAGGGTTAATTATTAGCTCCGTTTGACAGTGATGTCAAAATGATAATTACTTTAATTGCTGGAACGCCCAATAGAAATCCCCATTGGGTAATCAGCAGCTAAGAATTAAAATTTATAAGAAGGAAGGTTTATTAATGAACTTGGTTCAAATTAGTAAATTCTTACCGGAAGTAAAAGATCGTTACTATATCAATGAATTTGGCGAGCTTTTTACAGACAATGGTGAGAAAAAAATGAAAGATTGCCTTAAAAATGGATATGTAAAAAATACTTTAATTTTAAAAGATGGCCGCGAAAAAGCCTTTTTCCGACATCGCCTTGTACTAATTTGTTTTAAACCCATAGAGGGCTATGAAAATTTTTAGGGCAATCATATTGATGGGAATAAATTAAATAATTGTATTGATAATTTAGAATGGGTAACCAATCAAGAAAATCGTATTCATGCTGTTAAGCTTGGTTTAGCTGCTTCTATGAAGGGAGAATCTAATCCAGCTAGTAAACTATTAGAATCGCAAGTAATTGATATTATTCAAGATTTATTACATGGTATACCATATTCTCAAATTTGTGCTAAATACAATTGTTCAAAAAGTACAATTAGTGCAATAAAAAATAAAAGAAATTGGAAATATCTCACTAAGGATATAAATTTTGATTAAAGTTCAACGACTATCCCTGTGAAGGGAGTACACTATAAACGATTGATAGTGGAAATGGGTAAATTCTTTGAGATATAGCAAAGAATAAGATATAGTCTAATCTGCGTGTATATTAAAAGACGCAGCAGTTCATAAGAGAACGCATATGATGTAGTGAATCATATGGAATAAAATGGGCTGGGGTAACCCTCGTCTGATCGCGTGGGAAGGAGATAAAACCCTGACTCTGACGATGCAGGATGCGCTTCTTTCTCCGGAAGGTCTAGCTATTCTTTCTGGCGCTGATCTGATTGAGGCTAAGGATGGCGAACCTATTTATGTGCATCAGACCTCTCAAGTTGAGGTTAAGACTGCTAATACTATCGTTTTACCTAAGGGTATTATTCCTTGCTGGAATGGTGGCCGCAAGGCTGGTGAGGATACTAGTGCTACCGATAAATATGTGTTCCATAAGGAAGCTGATATTTTCTGCATGAAGCTGGACGCTAATGGTGAGATTGCGGGCGAGCCTTGTGT
>OJNI01000422.1_pt1 | contig 28912 bp, 37 predicted proteins | sample 1597441 | NCBI WGS metagenome assembly OJNI01 (sample SAMEA2452131, study PRJEB22498) | human gut metagenome | reverse complement strand
GTTTGTTAGAAAATACGGACTACACCATTACTGAAATTGCAAATATGGTTGGATATACCAATTCGCTTCATTTCAGCAGACTGTTTCATAAATACATTGGTATGTCGCCAAAAGAATATCGAAAAGTAAAACTGAAAGAAAATCTCAGGGAGTAAAAAACAAAACTCGTTTGGCTAAAGCTAAACCAAACGAGTGATGTTGATTTTTGATAAGAAATAAAGAATGGCTACATTATATCACAACACTTGCGGGCAAGACGGGTATTAAACCAATACTACTTGTTTTTAATCCAGAGCAGACTAACAAAGTAATTGGAGAATTTATCAATGTATTAGATACTCACGGGCTCTATGATAATAAAGGCATATGGAAATCTATACAAAATGCCTTGCGGTTGAACGTTCGGCAGTCGACAATCTTTGATAAGTTCAAGAAAGACCGCACCTTTATATCGGTGCGGTTTTTCTGTTGTTACGGACATTGATTAAATATTGAATATTCAGCTACGTTGTGATATACTTAAACCGTAAAGATATAAAACGCATAAACCTTGCTCATGATGAATTTTCTGAATATCGGAGGGAATACCGTGTTTGAAAAAATACCCGTAAAATAAATAACGTCACAGCAAAAAAGTCAGAATTCTGCTTGTTGACGATAATAATATCGACATATAGAATTATTGCGGTAAACAAAGAAGAATGAACTCTTTTATACTAAAGCAATAGAAAGAGGTAATTACTTTGGCACAATTTGATATAAAGGATGCTGTACTGAAAAAATGTCTGCTAAAAGAGGGCGAAACTGTCATTACTGTGCCTGACGGTGTAACGACCATAGGCAAGGACGCCCTCTGCGGCTTACAGAGCGTTATTGCCGTTACGCTCCCGGAAAGTCTGAAAGTCATAAACGACGGCGCATTCTACGGCTGTTCATCGCTGACTTCTGTCACGTTGCCGGGCAGTGTTGAACGGCTCGGAAGCTGTGCTTTCGCCCAGTGCAGTGCACTCAATAAAATATATCTTGATAACAAACTTACGGAAATCGGGAATTCTGCATTCTGGGGATGCACAAGCCTTGAAAGTATTGACATTCCCGCAGGCGTTACTAAGATAGGATATAATCTTTTCGGCAGTTGCTTGTCGCTGATATCGGTATCTCTGCCCGATACAGTCACAGAGCTTGATGAGCGAGCTTTCAAAGAGTGTACAAGCCTTGCTTGTATCACGCTTCCCGACAGTTTGACTAAAATAGGAAATATGGCATTTCTGAACTGCCACAACCTGAAATCAGTAAATATTCCCGACAGGTTGGAAAGTATAGGAGAAAAGGCATTCTTTATGTGCGAAAGCCTGCATGAACTTGAGATCCCGGACGGCATAGCTTCAGTCGGCGGCGACGCATTTTCCGATTGCGTAAGCGTTACCGTCAGAAGCACAATCAGCGGGAAACCGCTTTATAAAGCAGTTACGGCGACCGACGGATCATCGGCGTACAATTTTATATTGCGTAATATCTGGGGCAAAGACGGTTTTGACTTTGCGGCGCAGGATAATTATTTCCCCGCTTTGCAGGACGAAAATCTTCAATATGCGATAGCGTTTTCACGTCTTATGTACAGAGTGAATCTCAGCGCCTCAGCAGAGGAGCATTACCTTGATTTTCTGCATAATAATGCGGAAAACGCCGTGCGTTACTGTATTACGCAGGACAGTGCCGAGCTACTCGGAATATGCAGGGAAAACGGCTTGATCACCGCCGGGAATGTAACAGGGCTTATTGAATTTGCAGACGAGCAGGGTAATACCTCTGCTGCCGCATTTCTTCTGACGGTTGCAAACAGTCCGGAACACGACAATTTTTGCGACCCGCTGTCATCACTGGAACTATAGCCTTATATGTGATTTTATATACACGGTGCCGCTTTTGGGGGATGTACCTCGCTGAAGAAGCTGACTATTCCCGATACGGTGCGAGTTATAGAGCAACACGCATTTGCAAATTGTACTTCCCTTGAAAAGGTGACGCTAAGTGAAAATACCTTTATTTCACGGAGAATTTTTTACGGTTGCGAAAAATACATATTTACTCATCTCAGACAGGCAATGAAATAACCGATTGGTACAACGGGATAACTTATTGAATCGACAAAGGAAGTGATTTTACGGATAAGGAATATGAAAAGGCAAAGGAGCGTGCCGAGAAGCTCTCGGCGCTTGCAGCCGACATACTTATGCTGTCCCGCAATACGCTTGCCGTAAATCTCAGATTTCTTGACAACGCAATTAATAAGCTGCCGCTGAAACCGTCAATCATAACCGAAACTGTTGCCACTGACGGCAGATACATTTTCTATGACGAAAGCTATGTGCTGAAAAGCTATAAATCCGGATATAATCTGACACGGGCATATCTTCACATGATGCTTCATTGCGTGTTCCGCCACAATATTGTCGGTACGCTTGTAGACACGCTCAGGTGGAATCTGGCGTGCGATATCGCCGCTGAGAATATCATGAATGAGCTCGATATAAAGGCGCTTTCTTCGCCCCGACAAGTCAGACAGGGTAGTATTATCGATAAAATCAAAACGGATTGCCGGTTTGTCACCGCAGAGAAGATATATGACTATCTTCTGAGGAATGTTGACGATTTGCAGGTCTATGCCTGGTCGGAGCTGTTTGCGGAAGACGACCACAGAATCTGGTATGCAAAGCCGCCTGAAACAGAAGCTTCAACGCAGATCAAAAGCAATCCGGACAGCAAGGACGGCAACAGCCGGAACAGTAATGACATGAATTCTGATAACGGACAGTCGGGTAATGATACGGATAACAGCAATGGCAGCAACAGAAACGGTAACGCAGAAAATCCCGGAAATGAAGATGGAACGGGAAATGATATGCAGATGTCAGCTGAAACCGCCTCACAGCTTGAAAAGGACTGGAAAGAAATTTCGGAGAAAATGCAGATCGAAATAGAAGCGTTTTCAAAGGAAAAAGGCGATACAAGGGGCAGCTTCATTCAGAATCTGAACGCCGTCAACCGTGAGAAATACGACTATACGCAATTTCTGAAAAAATTCTCTGTAATGGGAGAAGCGATGCGTGTAAACGATGATGAGTTTGATTATATCTTCTACACCTACGGACTGAAATTATATGAGCGTATGCCGCTTATAGAACCGCTTGAATACAAGGAAGTAAAGCGAATAAAGGAATTTGTTATAGCAATCGATACATCGGGCTCGGTATCAGGCGAGCTTGTACAGAAATTCATTCAGAAGACGTACAATATCCTCAAAAACGAGGAAAGCTTTTTCACAAAGATAAATCTTCATATTATCCAGTGCGACACGGACATACAGGAGGACAGAAAGATAACCTCGCAGGAAGAGTTTGACGATTATCTTGCTGCAATGAAATTGCACGGATTCGGCGGTACGGATTTCCGCCCGGTATTCGCTTATGTTGATAAGCTGATACAAAGCAAAGAGTTTACAAATCTCAAGGGGCTTATATATCTTACAGACGGATACGGGGATTTTCCCGCAAGAAAACCGCCGTATGAAACGGCATTTGTATTCATAGACGATGAGTACAATAATCCCGATGTTCCGCCGTGGGCGATAAAGCTTGTTCTTCCGTCGGATGAGATCTAAAGGAGCAGAGTATGAATATAAAAGAAGCAAAAGAACAGATAAAGAATGCCATGACGGCATATTTCACAAAGGACGAAACGGGCGGCTATGCGATTCCTGTTGAAAAACAGCGCCCTGTATTTCTGATGGGACCTCCCGGAATAGGCAAGACTGCGATAATGGAGCAGGTAGCGTCGGAAATGGGAGTTGGTCTGCTGTCGTACTCCATGACGCACCACACAAGGCAATCCGCACTCGGACTGCCGTTCATTGTACACAAGAATTACGGCGGTAAGGAATATGACGTGTCGGAGTACACTATGTCGGAAATCATCTCGGCAGTGTATGACCTTATGGAAAATACGGGTGTAAAAGAGGGAATACTGTTCCTTGATGAGATAAATTGCGTATCAGAAACGCTCGCCCCGATTATGCTCCAGTTCCTGCAATACAAGGTGTTCGGCAGACACAGAGTGCCTGACGGCTGGATAATAGTCACTGCGGGAAATCCGCCCGAATACAATAATTCCGTCCGTGAGTTTGACATTGTAACGTGGGACAGACTGAAAAGAATTGACATCGAGCCTGATTTTACAGCGTGGAAAGAATACGCTTACAAGGCGGGCGTTCATGCCTCTGTGCTTACCTATCTTGAAATTAAGAAAGCGGATTTTTACCGCATAGAAAGTACGGTTGACGGAAAATCGTTCGTTACGGCGAGAGGCTGGGAAGACCTGTCGCAGATGATAACCCTGTATGAGAAAAATAATATCAAGGTCGACATAAAGCTTATTCGTCAGTACATACAGCACAATGTGACAGCGAGAAGCTTTGCGGCATATTACGACCTGTTCAACAAGTACAGGAGCGACTATCAGATAGACGAGATACTCAGCGGCAATGCAAGTGACAGCATAAAAGACAGGGCTGAAAACGCAAAGTTTGACGAGCGTTTATCCTTGCTCGGACTTATCCTTGACAGCGTTACGGCATCGGCAAAGCAGGTAACAGACGGCGAGGATATGCTCCGTGAAACGCTTGTAACGCTGAAAGAATTCAAACTGAGAACGCATGACAGCGATATTTCCGCAGAAAAGCTGATGAATGAGCTTATAGCGGTAAAGAAAAACGAGCTTGAAAACGGCAAGCAGTCGTCAAGCATTTCCGTATCACGTCAGAAAACGCTCGCAAGAGCAATATCACAGCTTGAGAATATGACTGCGCTCACAGTCGGCAAGGACGGAAAAACGGCGTTTGCGGATATCAGGAGCAGATATGACAGTCTTGTGTCTGAGCTTAAAATTTCGGCGAAAACGGCACGGGATAAGATGTCAAACGCATTTATTTTCTGCAATGAAGTGTACACCGACGGACAGGAAATGCTGATACTTGTAACCGAGCTTACCGCAAACAGCTACACGGCAAGATTTATTTCCGAGTTTGGATGTAAGGAGTATTACGAGCATAACAAGGCTCTGCTGTTTGTCGACAGAAGCAAGGAAATTATGCAGAGACTAGAGGAGTTCGGGGAGATATAAACTGAACTGTGCAGCGCTTCATTTTATAAACAAACATACTTTTTCTACAAGCTGAAATGCCGCCCTGATGGGCGGCATAGAGAGTCTGAATAATAAACTGTGTAAATGCCAATAATGACCATAAAGAAAATTGGGGTAAATTGGTATGAAAAACAGAAATCACGGTTTCAGCAGTAACCATGTTTTTTCGCAGATGATAGTCTGCGGGGAGTGCGGCGAACTGTTTCGCCGTGTTCACTGGAATAATCATGGCTGTCGTTCAATCGTTTGGCGGTGTCTTAGTCGTTTGCAGCCTACAGGTGTGATTTGCCATGCCCGTACGGTAAACGAATAAGTGCTGAAAAATGTGGTCGTGCAGGCATTCAATGAGCTGCTCGGCAGTAAGAGCGCTTATCAGAAACGGCTGCAGGACAATCTTGCAATGGTGCTTCGTGGGTACGAAGATGAGCAGGCTCTGGAGATAGACAAGCGGCTTGCCGAACTTCAGCAGGAACTTATCAACCATGCGTCCCGCAAGGAGGACTACAACGACATCGCCGATGAGATATTCCGACTTCGTGAGATGAAACAGAAGAATTTCACCGACACAGCCGTCCGTGACGAACAGGTCAAGCGTATCAATGAGTTAAACGAGTTCATTGAGCAGCAGGATTCTGAGATGACCGAGTTTGATGAAAGCCTTTCTAGGCGGTGGCTTAAGGAGATTGTCGTTTGGGGCGATAGGTTTTCTGTGGCGTTGAAGTCGGGAGTTATTATTGAGATTGAAATATAGTATCTATAAGAAAAGACAGGCTCCTCACCACTGGAAATACTTCCAATGGTAAGGAGCTTTCTATCTTGAATTTTAAGTGTTATAAAAACCGACTGTTTATATCAGAATTATTTGACATTGTCTTTATAAGAGCAATATTGCCTATCATTCCTCGTCATTATCATTCTGAGCAGATGTGGTTAACTTCATCATCTTTTGTGCGTAAGTAGCTCCATCGATTTCTTCATCAGCATACTCCCTCATTAACTCATCAATCTGTTCCTTCAGTTCATCTCTGGTCATTTTTTTCACCTCCCCTTGATTAATCGTCGTTTGGCAAGTACCAACCATGTTCGCGATGGATACCGTAACTTTCGTTTGAGTGGTCTTCGCTATTGTACCTGCCCCATGCTCGCCGGTTTAATTCCTCATCGATAGCATCAATAGCTTCAATTTCACCATCGAAATCGCCGTCAAGAATCGAACCCGAACTCCAATCAGTCTCTGATTCTATCTCTGATTTTCTACTTCTGAGTTCATCATCATCTGAAGACTTCAACCAACCTTTTCCAAACAAGCCCATGAGTACACCTCCTTTCACAGCATAATATTGTTTTGATTATTACAAATCCACATCCAAGTCGCTGGATTCACCGCATTCTGGACATTCGTGGTCATATACCTCTGCCACACAATTTTTAATGTTTTAATTGTATCCGTGACAGTTTCTCCACAATGAGGGCAGGTGTAGCTTACATCTACCTCTGTACCATACGCCATTTTACTTTTTCCCAATACACTTATTTCAATAGCCATATTAATATCCCCCTAATTTTTGTAATCTGATATATCTTTTAACAATTCCGCTGACACAAAATACGGATTGGTTAAATCACCAATCTTTTCTATAAGCACTGCGTCACCATCTGATTCTAAGACCTTAAACTTATCACCCACTGCAAATGCCAAGCCTTCATTACTAACACCTTGCGCACTTACACAATAAATTTTGGCACTAGATTCAGCTATTACTTTTTTCTCAGCCCGTATCTTTTTAATAGCTTTTACACTATTTTTGACGAGGACTTCTCCGCCTTTATATATAGCTGCTCCAGAACCAGCTATTAACAGCACTAAGTTTACAGGCCCGCCCACTTTCTTAGCCGATGTTGTTAACCACTGATATCCACCCAAATTACTTATATCACACCATTCCTTTCTATCTTCCATATTGATGCTCTGCTTCTATTAGTGCATCGTGGTTTTCATACCCTCCAAAGATTGAAACAGCTTCAGCAATAAAATAACAGTCTTCTTCGCTGAAATCATGTGTTTTCAATTTTGCAACGTCTCCCGACAAATAACTCGAAGAATAAAATCGTGCAAATTGCTGTTCTGTTAAAATTCCTTCCATATCAATGCCTAATATCAATGAATTCTGATTTTCATAAATCAGTTTAACAAGGCACTGTATATCTGGATGATTCGCCCCTAAATGTTGCCGTTTTACAATAGCTCTAGGTAGAACATACTCAGCAAGAAGTAAATCTGTATCCATATGTGTCATAGATTCCAACATGAAAAGCATACGTCCCAAATCGCTATCTTCCCATTCTTCTGTTGGCTTTGATAGTATAGTATCTGCTAGCTTTGCATACTCTGCTCCTTGAGGGTCATTTGTAATATTCCATCGCTCTAGAGCATCTTGCTGGAAATCTTCAAATTTCATCTCACCCATTTTTCTTGGTCTAAAAGGAACCCTGCCGGTCAACTTAATGGCCTTTGCGTATCCTAAGTGTGTCTCAATTTTCATCTTTTCTTTTTCCAGCTCCTCAATCTTTTGAGCTATGGAATCGTCAAAGTCAAAGTTTTCATCATTGACCATATTAACTATTTCTTTGAGTTTATAGCCCATACCTTGTAATACTCGAATAGTCCAGATACGGTCGATATCATCTTCGTCATAGTCACGATACTGCCGACCTTGATTTTTCAGCATTAAACCCGCTTCTTCAAAACCACGGAGTGCTTTCCTCGTCACTCCAAGATTATCTTCTACCCATTTAACTTTGTACCCCACGATACCACCTCCTAATATAATCCATTATAAAACATTGCCCCAGGGGCAAGTCAATAGTTTTTGAAAAATTTTTTTAATTGCAGTAGGTGGTTCAAACGTAATTTGGCGAATCTTATACACATCTTTTCTTTACTGAGTGCTATACTGCTAACAGTTTAACAGCGAAATTTATAATCAAACACAAAAATTTTTCACAAAAAGCTTAACATCTATCCCGCCCACCATAACACCACTTCCGCACACCCGACCCACACCCCGTGTATCGCTACGAAACTGCTGTCACCGCAGACATATTACCCTATACGCCGAACCGCCATATCCTGCCAAAACAGTGTAGTATGTCCAATGCGCACAAACCGCACCGTTAAGCCGCATATTCCGATTTAATCCGTTTTTCGCGACATCGAAACCACGCACTCAACATGCCTCGTATGCGGGAACATATCAAACGGCTGAATATCGGTCACTGTGTACTTTTTCGTTAGCGTTTTCAGATCCCTTGCCTGCGTAGCCGGATTGCAGGAAATATAAACTATTCTTTCCGGTGCGATTTTTACGAGCGAGTTTAAAAACTTTCTGTCCGCTCCCGTCCTTGCAGGGTCGAGAATCACAGCGTCATAATGAGTGCCGAGCTTTGCCTTCTTTTCAAGGAATTCGCCTGCATCGCCACGGTTAAAAGCAATGTTGCGGGTAAGCCCGTTTTCGTGACAGTTCTTTACTGCGTCACGGACGGCTGATGCGTTGTATTCAATGCCCTGTACCTGCTTTACATAGTCAGACGCAATTATGCCTATCGTGCCTATTCCGCTGTATGCGTCAAGCAGAACGTCCTTCTTCGTGAGCTTCGCCGCCTTTATAGCGTAGTCGTACAGCTTTTCGGTCTGTGCATGATTTATCTGATAGAACGAGTGCGGAGAAATTCTGAATCTTTTTCCGCAAAGAATATCCGTAATGTATCCCTCGCCGTAAAGCACCTCGTTATTTTCTCCGAGAAGAAGCATTTCGGGAGTGCGGTTTACCGAGAACGTCACGGTCGTAATATCAGGGAACCGCTTTACAAGCGCTTTCACAAAGTCGTGCTTTTTAGGAAACATTGAGTTTCCGCCGACAAGAGTAACCAGTATCTCTCCGGTATTCTTTCCGACACGGACAAGCACATGACGTAAAAAGCCACGCTCCGTACCCTCGTCATACGGATGTAATTTGAACGATTTGAGCAGCTCTCTTATGCCGACGATTATCTCGTCCGCACGCTTATCGTCAAGCATACAGCTGTCAATTCCGACAATGCCGTTTCTGGATGACTGATATACGCCGGAGATTATCCTGCCGTTTCTGTCAGAGCGGAATACCGCCTGCACCTTGTTTCTGTAGTTATACGGATCGTCTGCGCCTATAATTTTAGATACCTTGCCGAAACTGCCGAGCAGCTTTTCGGTATCCTTCTGCTTCCATTCAAGCTGCTGTTCGTATGTCATATTGGACAGCTGACAGCCACTGCATTTTTTCGCAACGGGACATTTCTTGTTTGCCATTTATATTCCCTGTTCTTTCTCCAAAAATTCTTCAAGACCCTCAAGATATATTTCCATATCCTTCCTCCCAAGCTCATAAACGCTTTTCAGCCTGTCGGGATCTCTCTCCGTTCTGCTTATCGTTATCGGCTCAGACGGACGGATAATAAACACCTTGCCGCTTTGTTCAAGTTCGCATAGCTTGTCTATGCTTTCGTTGTAGACATTGTGACGGTTTTCAAGCGCATTGCACAAGTTGGGGAATTTACCGTAGAACGAGCGTATCAGCAGCTTGTTCATCGGCTTTTTGCGGTAGTTCATATCACGGGTGAGGATTACCACCTGCTTTTTGTATCCCATTTCGGAAAAATGCTCAAACGGTATGCTGTCGGAAATTCCTCCGTCAAGATACGCCCTGCCGCCGATTATAACAGGCTTTGATATAAACGGCATCGAAGCAGAAGCACGGAGCATTTCCATATCCCGAAGTACACTTTTTACCTGCAGATACTCCGGCTTTCCCGTTTTTACATCGGTGACCGTTGCATAAAATGGCACGCCTGATTTCTGATAGGTTTCGTCATCAAATATATCAAGCTCGTTCGGCACTTTGTAATAGGCATATTCCGTGTTGAAAAAGTCACCGCTTTTAAGTAACGGCTTTATCCCCATGTAGTTTCTGTCGCCGTTGAAGCGGCAGTTGTAGCGGATGACCCTGCCGTCCTGCCTTGACAGAAAATTCACTCCGAACACCGCACCTGCCGATGTTCCTATTATCCCGTCAAAATTTATATCGTTTTCAAGAAGTACGTCAAGTGCGCCTGCCGTGTACATTCCACGCATAGCGCCGCCTTCAAGCACAAGTCCTGTTTTCATAATGTTCTCCGTTAAATTTATTTGCCGTATTCGTTGTCAAATTCTTGTATTTCTCTGAGCATATCCTCAGTGCTGTCATCGCTCATATCGTACCATTCCATCTTTTTCAGGTACTTGCCGAGCCAGCTGTCGTGAAGCGCATTCGCCACAATTCCGACTTCGCTGAAAGAATCGTTACCGTCCCCGATAACAAAAGCAAGCCGCTTATTATCTGTCGGCACTTCTTTAAAATTACACCCTGCAAACGCTTCTCTTACTGTCTTATATACTGCATCCAAATCGTGTTGCTGTAAGCTCAGCACTTTTTCATCGTCTATTTCCACTGTGATTTTGTATAAGTAATCCATACCTGCCGCCTTCTCGGGTTACATATTTTTAGTACCGCCATATTTGACAACATCCGCCTGATACGCTATAATATTCAGTGCGATAAGCGGATGCGCTGTGATAATATTCTATCACTTTTCGATATTATTTGCAATACGAAAAAGTCCGCCCGAAAGGAAATAATAAACAATATGGCTGAAATAATAGATGTTGCCGATATAAATATACCCGAGCTTGAAATATACACTCATCTGACAGATGCACGGCTTCGCAAGGTGTACGAGTATGAACACGGAATATTCATAGCCGAAAGTCAGACGGTTATAGAAGTAGCCCTTGACGCAGGCTGTAAGCCGATTTCGATGCTCACAGACAGAAAGTATATCAATGACCGTGCAAACGGCATAATAGAGCGGTGCGGTGATATTCCGGTATATACCGCCGACAGTAAGATAATGTCCGGGCTTACAGGCTATGAGCTGACACGGGGAATGCTCTGCGCTATGGAGCGTCCTGCGCCGAAAAGAGCGGAGGAGCTTTGCAGGAACGCACGCAGGATTGCCGTACTCGAAAATATAGCCGATGTCAGCAACACAGGAGCAATAATTCGCTCTGCGGCGGCACTCGGCATAGATGCTGTGCTGATAACCCCGTCCTGCTGTGACCCTCTTTGCAGGAGAGCCATAAGAGTAAGTATGGGAACGGTATTTCTTATCCCGTGGGGATATATCGGAGAGGATGAGCATTGGTGGCAGTCGCACGGCCCCGCTTATCTTAATTCGCTGGGCTTTAAAACAGCGGCAATGGCACTCACAGATAACTCGGTAAGTATTGATGACAAGACGCTTCAGAGCGAGGAAAGGCTTGCGATAATACTCGGCTCTGAGGGTTACGGACTGTCGCAGAAGACTATAGACGGCTGTGATTACACGGTAAAGATACCGATGTATCACGGTGTCGATTCGCTCAATGTCGGTGCGGCGGCCGCTGTCGCATTCAGAGAGCTGAGAGTAAGAGAATAATAAAAGGGCTGAATTGCAATTAAGCAGTTCAGCCCTTAGGCTGTCGAAAAACCTATATAATTTTTAAAAATGGGGTCGCAGGGGCGTAGCCCCCGACAGGGTCTAGGGGCGGTAGCCCCAGTAAAATCCCCCTTTCCCGGGGAAAGGGGGCAGGGGGATAGGGGTAGTGAGTTAGAAGTTTGTTTCAAAAACATACTTTTTCTACAATCTGAGGGCTGAATTGCAACTAAGCAGTTCAGCCCTTTTATTATTACATTATGAATATTAAGTTATCTTATAAAATCCGTTCTTACAACCGCACTTGTATCGGGCAGTGCAATGCCGTTCTTTCTGCCAAGCTCAAAGCACTTCATCATCCACGCCATGTTCTTTGCGAGGTTCTGCATTGTCTGCATACCCTCAAGATCCTGTCCGGCTTCACCGGGTACTCTGCCGTATACCATGTTCCAGTAGGTAGAGCCGACAACAGGCATCTGTGCTATGCCGAAATACTTGTTCAGGCAATCGAACGATGCTGAACTGCCTCCTCGTCTTGCAACCGCAACCGATGCACCGGGCTTGAATCTGAAAGCCGCACTGCCTGCATAGAACGCTCTGTCAAGGAATGACAGGATACGTCCGCTCGGGTGAGCATAATATACCGGTGTACCAAACACAAATCCGTCCGCTTCTTTAGCTTTTGCTATAAACTCATTAACATCGTCATCGTTGAAAGCACAGCCTTTTTCACTGCACTGTCCGCAGCCTATGCAATCTCTGACAGGCTTTCCGCCCATCTGAAATATCTCATATGAAATGCCCTCGTTTTCAAGCGTCCTGCCGACTTCAAGCAGTGCGGCATTGGTATTGCCGTTCGCCTTCGGACTGCCGTTGAGCATCAATACTTTCATTAAAATCGCTCCTTCAAATAATATATTGCAATTTTGCGTTACAGATTATATCACCTTGAATAAAAATAGTCAAGGCAAAATTTACCGCATAATTTCATGCTGTTTATCATTCCGTCATTCCCACAACCTGCCTATACATTTCCTCATCGTCATAAATAAGATAAAAGTCGGTCGGAACAAAGTATCTCTCCTGCAATGCCAAGCTCAGTTCATCCGCAAATTTCTCCGTGCTTTCATACTTACGGGTAATGACCTTTTCGCTGTCTGTCGGATAAATTTTAAGTGCGGTATCGTTAAAGATTCTCTGCCATAATTCGCTGTGTCTGCCGCAGAAATGATACTCGGTTTTACCGAACTGAGTTATCATCTGCAACGCCTCGTTTCCGATAAATTCGCTGTTATCGGTGTTGTTTACAATATAGAATATCTGCGCAATATGTTCCTTTACGGGTGTAATTGAACCTGTCAGCAATTCGGCGCCGTACAGATTATCCCGCAGCTTTTCACATCTGTCCATTTATTCTTCCTCCGGGTAAATTATGCCGTGTTCCTGCCTGAACCTTGTCATTATCTCCATAACATCGGCGGTATAGTCAAGGCATATTACGTTTTTGTCGCCGTTTACCGCCTTTTCCATATCGGTTATTTCATAGTAAAGCGCATCGGAATTTTCGCCTGCGCTGACAAGCTCCGTCCTGCCGTCTGTATAGGTTATTTTTGCTTCCCACGCTCTCGGATATTCCATGATTTCAATATAGCCGTTTTCGCAGGAAATCATAGCACGCTTGGGCTGTTTTGAATGGAGCGACAGCATAACGGTTGCCATCTGTCCCTCCTTGTCCGACAGCAAAAGGCTCGCCTGTTCGTCAACTCCCGTCGGTGCGGTTTTAAGCTGTGACAGCATATTATCCGGCTTTGAATCGAAAAACCAACGGATAACAGACAAGGCATACACGCCTATATCAAGCATCGCACCGCCTGCAAGGTTTCTGTTGAAAAAACGGTTTTTCATATTGTATTCCTTGAAACTGCCGAAATTCATTGTGATAAGATTCACTCTGCCGAGTGTGCCGCTTTTCAGAATTTCATTCAGCTTTTTATATATCGGCATATGATAAACCGTCATCGCTTCACCGATTACAACGTTGTTTTCGTCGGCAAGTGCGATAAGCTCACTGAGTTCGTCACTATTCAATGTTATCGACTTTTCAACAAGAATATGCTTTTTGTTTAAAATTGCTTTCTTCATAAAGTCGTAATGCGTGTTGTGCGGAGTGGTGATGTAGATTATATCAACATCGGGGTCGGTGAACATTTCGTCATAGCTGTCATACACCTTGCCGATATTATATTTTTCGGCAAAAGTCACAGCCTTGTCATGCGTCCTGTTACCTACGGCAAACAGATTTCTTCCGTTTTTTAGCATTGCGGCGGCTGTTTCATTGGCTATAACGCCCGTGCCGAGTACCGCCCAGTTGTAATTTTTCATAATATGCTCCTTATAAAGCCGTAATGCGTGTTGTGCGGAGTGGTGATGTAGATTATATCGACATCGGGGTCGGTGAACATTTCGTCATAGCTGTCATACACCTTGCCGATATTGTATTTTTCGGCAAAAGCCACAGCCTTGCCGTGCGTCCTGTTGCCTACGGCAAACAGATTTCTTACGTTTTTCTGCATTGCGGCGGCTGTTTCGTTTCGATAATGCCCGTACCGAGTACCGCCCGGCTGTAGTTTTTCATAATATGCTCCTTTTAGATACAGCGGTTGAAAACAAAGCTTCCGTCGGCGGTTTTAATATGCCGTTAACGGAAGCTTGCCTGTTTAAATGTGTTTTGTACTCCCGTCAATAATTCTCAGCGTGTACTTCAAAGTAGCTCTGCGGATGATTACATACGGGACATACATCGGGAGCCTTTGTGCCTACTACGATATGACCGCAGTTGCGGCACTCCCATACTTTGACCTCGCTCTTTTCAAATACCTGTGCGGTTTCTATGTTCTTTAACAGCGCACGGTATCTTTCCTCGTGGTGCTTTTCAATCTCGCCTACCGCTCTGAACTTAGCGGCAAGCTCAGGAAATCCCTCTTCCTCGGCTGTCTTGGCAAAGTTTTCGTACATATCTGTCCATTCGTAGTTTTCACCGTCTGCGGCAGCCTCAAGGTTTGCCTTTGTATCGCCTATTCCTGCAAGCTCCTTGAACCACATCTTAGCGTGTTCCTTTTCGTTATCCGCAGTTTTCAGGAAAAGGGCGGACATCTGCTCATAGCCCTCTTTTTTCGCTACGGATGCAAAATATGTATACTTGTTTCTTGCCTGAGATTCTCCTGCAAACGCTTCCTGAAGATTCTTTTCGGTCTGTGTGCCTGCATACTTGTTTTTAGCCATTTTTTCATCCTCCTGTATTGCGGCTTGCTTACAATTAAGAATTGCCGTTTATTTACTTTGATTATAGTACGGGGGCAGAGATTTGTCAATAAGCCTATGATGCAAAAGATGCTTCTTGACAAAAGATTTTTGCCTGTTTACAATAAATATATCTTATTATGTTATGAAAGGGAGATTTGATGGCAGAACCGGTTACGGCAAGGCAAAACGCTATTTACGATTGCATACATATATCTTGATGCTTTCGACAAAAAAGGAGCGATCGGAGATTTGTACAGCAAAGCGGTTGCGGAGTATCTTGAACGGTTTATAAAAACAGAAAATTGTTTCAGTCTGCCGAAAAACTTATATATTTTTGAAAATGGGGTTTGGGGCGTAGCCCCAAGCAGGGTGAGGGCGGCAGCCCCACACTCAGCCCCTTCCCTGGGGAAGGGGTTTGGGGATAGGGATAGAGAATTCGCACTACTTTATAAAAAAGCAGACTTTTTCTACAAGCTGAACATTTTATCTTGATTGGTTTTGTTTTATATTGTTAATTGAAATTCCGATATTCACAGGTAGAGCATAATACCTTGCCATATAAATAACATCACGATTCCAACGCTGAATTATAAACCGCAATTATTAACCGTATTTAACGTCAAGCTTACTGCCTGACCTTCGACATTTCCCACGCAATAACCGATGCCGCAACCGATGCGTTAAGACTCTCCGCACTGCTTATCGGTATAAACAGCGATTTGTCGCACAGCTTTTTCACGGTATCGCTGACCCCGTTGCCCTCGTTGCCGATAACAACAGCGGTCTTTTGTGGCAGCTTTTCTTCTCCCAGCTTTACCGACCTGTCCGAAAGCTCCGCCGAATACACGGTAAATCCGCCCTTTTGCAAAAGCGTTATCGCTTCTTCGGTATCACAGCAGTATATCGGCAGTCTGAACAACGAGCCCATCGCACTTCTTACCGTTTTGGGAGCAAACACATCCGCACAATCTCCTGCAAGTATCACCCCGTCAATCGAAAATGCGTCACAGGAACGTATTATCGTACCAATATTACCCATATCTTGTAAATTTTCCAATATTATAAACTGCCTGCTACTATCTATTGTACTTAAATTCAGAATTTTGTCAAGATGTCTTACCGTAATAAATATTCCCTGCGGCGATTTTGTGTCGGAAATGCTGTCCGCCACCTCCTCGCTTATTTGTATCATCTTACAGCTTTCCCTCAGCAGACTTATACATTCTGGATATTTCTCGGCGGCGGCGGCAGTATAATATGCGTTTTCACCTAACGCACATCCGCTTTTGACCGCTTCAACCGCGAGCTTCGCCCCCTCGCACACGAAATACCCCGTCTGCCTGCGGTACTTCCTCTGCTCCGTCAGCTTGCGGTATTCCTTTATATATGTGTTTTGTTTAGATGTAATTTCCATATTTCTCCTTAACACTCAGTTTCTTGACTTTTGCGTGTCCTTATGCTAAAATTTCATTATCCGTAACGGACAAGAAAGGATTTTTTTCATGATATTTTCCGAGCTAAGCCTTATTGAAAAGGAAACAGGACTTAAATACGATCCCGAAACCGCCACGCTCAGCGGTGTAAAGAACGGTGTACCCGTTGTCGTTTTTGACAACGATAAAAAGCACAGATTTGATATAGTATGCGGTGCAGTCATCTCCGAGCGCCAGTTCGGCAGAATATACATTATGGCTGAACGCTTTCCCAAGAAAACTATGCTCGGCATTGAAAATGTCGACGGCTGCGTAAACATTTACTGCAAGGGATATAATCTTATGCAGGAAAATCTGCCGTTGCTCATTGAATTTTTGGAAAAACTCACAGCCTATTTAAAAAGCGAAATGCGTAAAACCACTCCAATACAGGTGGCAAAAGTGCTTGAGCTTGAGAATTACACAATTCTCACAAAGCATATACGCTCAGACGGAACTGTCCGCCCTCCGTATAATATAAGGGGTACTGTCAAAGGTATCTTAGGCGGTCTGCTCGGACTTCTGATCGGTTGCGCCATATTCGTTGTGTTTATTATGATGTCCGATCTTGTCGGCTGGCTGGGCGGTATAATCATGTCCGCCGCAGTTATTTCGCTCTACACCGTTTTCTCAAAGAAGCTAAAGACGGTTGACTGCATTATGACAGCAATTCTCACCTTTGCGGGCTGGGCGCTGTCAAACGGCTTTGCATACCTGTTCCAGATATTCTTAAAGGAACAGGAGGCAGGAAACACGGTAAACATAAACGGCATTCTTGCCGATCTTGCGAACTACTCAATGAAGTACACCGAGATTGCAGGCAACCTTATGAACCGCCTTATAATAACATTCATTTTCGTGGTCGCAGGCGCAATAGGCAGTTATATTTTCTATTACAAGCATCACACAAAGGATATGTACTGATAACGGTTATTATGTGCCTACGCACAGCCGCATTTCTTCCCCGTTATATAAAAAATCACACGCCCATTTATTATGGGCGTGTTGTTTTCTCTTAAAGAGCAGCCTTAGCCTTCTCAACAAGTGCAGTAAAACCTGCAGGATCGTTGATAGCGATTTCTGACAGCATCTTTCTGTTAAGACCGATATTAGCCTTCTTTAAGCCGTTGATGAATGTAGAATAGTTTGTACCGTTCATCTTGCAAGCGGCATTGATTCTTGCGATCCAGAGCTTTCTGAAATCTCTCTTCTTTAAACGTCTGCTGATGTAAGCGTACTGACCTGACTTCCAGACAGCTTCCTTAGCAGTCTTGAAAAGTCTGCTCTTGCCGCCCCAGTAGCCCTTTGCCAGCTTTAATGTTTTATTTCTTCTCTTACGAGTTGCTAATGCACCTTTAATACGAGCCATCGTTAAATTCCTCCTATAGTGAATATTGCGCCGAAACGGTCGCAGTTAGTTTTTATTTGTAAGGTATGAGCTTCTTAACTTCTGCAACGTTCGTCTTGTCGCAGTATCCTGCAGCACGGTTGATACGCTTTCTCTTTGTAGCCTTCTGTGTCAGTCTGTGACGACGGTTCGTCTTCTGGTACTTGACCTTACCGTTCTTGGAGATGTTAAAACGCTTTTTAGCACCGCTGTGGGTTTTGATCTTGATCTTCTTTGCCATGAGTGGAATCCTCCTTATTTAGTTTCCGCCGTTTTATCGGCGTCCTTCTTTGCTTTCTTACCGCCTGCCGCAGCCTTGGGAGCTACAACTGCCATATAGTTCTTGCCCTCCAGCTTTGCAGGCTTCTCACAAGCACCGTACTCCGAAACAGCCTCAAGAACTCTCTGCATAAGCTCCTCACCAAGATTTGCGTGTGAAAGCTCTCTTGCTCGTCTGTAACGAACCTTGATACGAACCTTATCGCCGTTTTTAAGGAACTTTATAGCCTGATTAGCCTTCGTGTTAAAGTCGTTGGTGTCGATGTTCAGCGACATCTGTATCTCTTTAAGCTCAGCTTGTTTCTGGTTCTTTTTAGATTCCTTTTCCTTCTTTGACTGCTCAAAACGGAACTTGCCGTAATCCATTATACGACATACCGGAGGAGTAGCTGAAGGAGCGATAAGCACGAGGTCTAAGTCAGCCTCAATCGCCATATCAAGAGCCTGCGCCGAAGACATAATGCCGAGCTGCTCATTGTCAGCTCCGATCACACGGACCTCTTTTTCATTTATCTCTTCGTTGATGAGTTGTTCTTTTGTGCTGATTGTAAAGCACCGCCTTTCTGAAAACAAATCGTTTTATGCAAAACAAAAAGCGTGATAAACTGCAATGCAGATTCTCTCACGCTGTACAAATATTACAGACAGATTTATAACGCCGTACAGCGTCATAAATCGTCGGAAATTTCTGTAATTACCTCATTGAACAACCTTTCGGCGTAAATGGGTGAGAGTGCTTCTCTGCTTTTGTTTCACAATTTAATTTACCTGCTGATTATACTACATTTATCCGCCGTTGTCAATAGGGAAAATCAATTTTTTTGTTAAAACCGATAAAAAAGCGAAAAAGCAGCTTGTTTCCCTCCGCCGAACAACCGCTCACAGCGAGCGCCGACAGAATCACCGCCGACATTACAGCCATTCTCACTCTTTTACCATTCATTGATTTTCTCCTTTTATCTTTATATTCGAATTTGCGAAAGCTGTAACTGCCGTTTTCGACACCACAGCTTAACCGCAAACTAAGCCCTTATGTCAATAATAACACTTCTGTTTTCACCGATTCAACAGCCGGGCAAAATCAGCACTCATAACAGCAAAAAAGGCACAGCCCACCCTCGTGGACCGTGCCTTGATCAACGTATTTATTTTTCGGTCAAACCTAAAGCTCGGAGCAGATCGGACAAATCCGAATAACCTACTCAGCCATAACCGTCCTTATAGCCGCATACTCCCGGACTCAGCCGTACTGCCGTCTTTCACTTCCCGCCGAACACAAAAATCGCCAATATGATAATTGCGAGCGAGCCTATGCAAATTATCCAGTTTCTGTTATAGATCCGGTTCATCTTCTTCTCGTGTTCCATGCGCTCCAGACGCTTTTTCAGCTTGTAATCGGGTTCACGTTTCATGCTTTACTCCTTTCGTTTCACGCTTATGAGCCAAGCTCCTTTTCCTCTCGATTGCCATCTCGATCCACGCCTCATTTTCCTGCTCTATAACGGTTTTCCCGCCTTGCTTCGCCATAACTCTTATAACTTTCTGCAAATCGAAATAATCATTGTAATCGCTTATTTTACTCCAACTATTTCCTTTGTAATAAAACGTATCCGCTGAGCAGGTTACTCCTTCCGCCTTTAAATTCCACAGCTTCTGCAATATATAACTGTCAATCGGGGCGTGAAGCAGTTCCTCTTTTATGTCATTCGGCAAATTCCCAAGCAGCCATAAATATTTGAGTGCCATATTGAGCCATTTCTGCGCATTTCCGTATGTAAAGATGCTTTTATTGCTGTTCACTCCATCATAACAGCCTATAATTTTCCCGCAAGTTTTTTCGTGCCATTTGTCAAAACTTTCCTGCGTTGAACGATTGACTTTTACGTTGTAAATTTTTTTCATTATCAATTTCGTTGCTTTGCAATAAGCGGAATATGATTTTTCGGATAACTCTTTATTTAACAAAGTATTATAAGCACCCATCATAGTCGCATCGTTATATGACTTTTTGATTATATTTTGTATTAAGTCATTATGATTGTTTTTGCATTCTTTAGTCTTAAAATATGTAAATATAAAAAATTCTCTTAATGCCTTGCTCTGCTTGTCGAACTGTTCGTTACTCATAAGCTCCCTCAAATTTCCATATAATTACATTCAGACTTCAACTTTTTTACTTACAGTTTATTACTTTTATTGCAATATTCGGATAAATTCAGCGTTATAATTCATCGAAATTCATCACTTGTCGCTCAAAGCGTGATTTCTCACTTTTTCCTGATTATATCTATTATCTGCGTCATCGGATCCTCGTTGTTTGATCCTATTATTACATCAGCTGATGATTTTACCTCATCGTGCGCATTACTTACAGCAACTCCCAGGTCGGCACTCCGTACCATTTCAGCGTCATTCGGATAGTCTCCTGCCGCCACAGTGAACCTGTCCTCGCTTCCCGTCACCCTCAGAAGCTGCTTATATCCATAAGCCTTGCTCACGCCCTCGGGCAGAAGCTCGTAGAAGAACGGCGCAGACAGCACCCTGTTCGTCCCCTCGGCGCAATGCTCATCTATGAACCTCGCAAGCTCAGGCATCTTGTCCTCAGGGTAGGCGAACAGTACCTTAAGCCAGCCCTCATGCGGAATATCGTCAAGCCTGCATACATCCCCGTGTACGTTCTCCAGTGCCATGTGCGCCCTCTCAACATCGTTCAGTGCCGGCACATATACCGTGTGCTTGTGAAGCACCTCTATGCCTACATCGGGGAACCTGTCCATAACCAGCTTTATGTAATCTCTGGCTTTCTGCGTAACCTCGCTCTGCCACAGGAATTCGTCCTTGTCAAAGTCATACACCGCCGACCCATTGAAGATGACCGCAGGTATCCTCAGCTTCAGCTTTTGTGCAACCGGCCGTGCCATTGAATAGCCTCTGCCGGTAGCTATCGTGAACATTCCGCCCTTGTCGCAGAATTCGTTTATCGATTCCATATCCCTTGGAGAAATCTCTTTCTTATCGTCAAGGAGCGTACCGTCAAGGTCGCTCATTATTATTACGTTTTTGAAGTCCATAATTTCTTTCCTTTGTTCAAGCCGTTTATATCTCTGTCTTCTGCGTTTCAAGGTTTGCGAGCAGCTTTTTGAAGTAGTCGGGCAGCTCGCTGTCAAATTCCATATACCGCCCGTCAGGGTGGATAAATCCTATCTTTTTTGCGTGCAGGCACTGTCCGCATAGCCACTTCGGACTGCCGTTTCCGTACACCTCGTCACCCGTCACCGGATGACCGATATATGCCATATGCACCCTTATCTGATGCGTCCTTCCCGTTTCAAGACGAAGCCTTACAAGCGTATTGTTCCTGTATGTCTGCTCGACAAAATAGTGGGTTACCGCCTCTCTTGAATTCTCGGTCGTAACGCACATCTTCTTGCGGTCGGTCTTGTGTCTGCCTATCGGCGCATCGACCGTCCCGTCCTCTTTTATAACGCCCTATATTCCCTTGTAAAGCTGTGTACCTTTATCTGTTCGGCAAGTATATTGTGTGCGGTATCGTTCTTTGCTACGATAAGAAGGCCGCTTGTATCCCTGTCTATCCTGTGTACTATACCCGGGCGAATTACCCCGTTTATCCCCGACAGGCTGTCGCCGCAGTGGTACATAAGCGCATTTACAAGCGTTCCGCTGTAGTGACCCGGCGCAGGATGCACCACCATACCCTTCGGCTTGTTCACTACAAGCAGGTCGCCGTCCTCGTAGACTATATCGAGCGGTATGTTTTCGGGCAGAATATCCGCAGGCTGAGCCTCCGGCACATCAAGCGTCACTGTATCTCCCGTTTTGAGTTTCTGATTCTTGGCGGCAATTTTCCCGTTTACAAGACAGCAGCCCTGCTCAATAAGAGCGGCGGCTGCTGATCTGGTTATTCCCGTATCCTGCAATGCAAGAAACTTGTCTGTTCTTTCGCCGCCTGTTTTACAGGTAAATTCGTAATGCAACATTACCCTCCATAGCGGTGTTATTTATCTTCGTTTGTTGATTTCTCTATTTCCCCGGCTGCTGTACTTTTCTTTGCCGAGCGTTTGTTCTTCTGCTCTTTTATCTCGTCTGCTACAACAAAAAGCAGTAATCCAAGTGCTCCGAGAACGGCGCATATATCCGCAACATTGAACACGGCGAAGTTGATTATCCTTACATCGATAAAATCAACTACCTCGCCTCTTATCACTCTGTCGATAAGGTTGCCGATACCGCCTGCCACTATAAGCGACATGGACCATATATACGTCGGCTTCTTCACTCTTTTTGAAAGCATCAGATACAGCATAACAACGATAACCACAGCCGTAAACAGTATGAGAAACAGCTGTTTTCCCTCAAGGATACTGAAAGCGGCACCCGGATTTCTCTCGTAGGTGATATTCAGTACATTTGTATCTCCGAATGATATTATCGGTATCGACTGGTGAAGCTGCATATTACTGTCAATCAGTATCTTTGTCAGCTGGTCAAGCCCGATAAGTCCTGCGGCTGCCGCAAGAGCGATATATAGCATTAATTCCGATTCCTTTCGTTGTCCGGTATTTTTCTGACTTTATTTCAGTTATTATAATTACTTGTTCTTTCCGAACTCAAGCTCGGCTGTGGGAACGTTCTTTTCTTCCTTTTCGTTTTTAAGGCTGAACAGGACAGAATCGCCTGTTACCTTTTCTTCCGCCTTCTTTTCGGGCGCAGGCTTTACTTCCGGAGCGGGTTTAGCTTCGGGAGCAGGTTTTGCCTGAGCGGGCTTTGCCGGAGCGGGTGCAGGCTTTGCTTCGGGAGCGGGCTTCTTGGCGAAGGCGCTGTCCTCAGGCTTTCTTGCCTCAACTTCCTTAACGGTATTTATCACGAACTCATTCTCGCAAGCCTTCGGCATAGCCTTAATATTCTCAATATGTGCGCTGTATGCGGCAAGAATCTTGTTTGTATAGTCCTGCACTTCTTTTCTTGTTCTCTGGAGAACTATCTGTTCTCTCTCGGTCTGCTGCATCATAATTGTGTGAATCTCGGCAGCCTTTGCGTTGGCATCGTCAACGGTCTGCTTTGCTTTTGCGTTTGCTTCGGCAAGATTCTTCTCGCCGAGCTCCTTCTTCTTTGTCGCAAGAGCGTCTGCGTCCTTGATAGTCTTTTCAGCCTTTTCCTGAGCGTCTTTTCTTATCTTTTCGGCATCTTCCTTAGCCTCGTTCACTACAGCTATACCCTGCTTTTTTGCAATGAGCAGAGCATCTCTCAGAGCGTCCTCATCCTTACGGTACTCTCTTATTTTTTCCGCAAGAACCTCCAGCTTCTTTTCAAGCTCCTCGTTTTCATTCTGCAGCTTCTTGTATTCAATAGATACGTCCTTTAAGAAAGTATCTACCTCGGCGGCATCGTAACCGCCGCGCTTAACCGTATCAAATTCTTTGGATACTATATCTTTAGCATTCACGGGAAAGTCCTCCTAAATGTACTCTAAATATATTTTTTAACAGTAATATGTATATTACCTTTTCTGCCTGTTTCACCGATACACTGCAATACGAACTTGCCTTTTCCTCTGACGGAAAACACATCGCCCTCGCTTAGCTGCTTTGACACATCGGTACATACCGTGCCGTTCAGCGTCACAAGCTGTGGCGTAATATACTTTTCCACAGCGCCTGTTCTTGACGTGCCGGCGACGCATCTGACAATATTGTCAAGGCGCATTGAAGCTACCGAAAACCGCAGCTCCTCATATTTTCTTGCGGGCAAAGTAAAGCCTGCCGCAATGTCCGTCTGCACCTGCACTCCGACCCTGCCTATTTTCGTTATACTGTCAGAAATAAGCGGTGCTACCTTTTCGTAGACAAACACTGCCGCCTTCCCGTCGGTAACGAAAATATCCCCCACAGTGTCACGCTCAATACCGAGCGCCATAAGCGAACCCAGAACATCTCTGTGGGTCACACTGTCCTCTTTTCTGAAGGTGAACGTCACCGCTTTTATCGGGAACTGTTCAGCCGTGTTTTCATCGGACACAACAGCATATGATGCATCGGAAATCACACTGCCGTCAAAATAATATGACGGGAAAAGTCCAAGACAGCATCTGAGCGGATCTGCATTTCCTGCGCCTGCGCAAAGCAATGCCGTAAGCCCTTTCGGGATACCGACAGATTTTATCTGTGCAAGCTCGCTTTCGGACAGGAAACGGGTAAAATACGGGCGGGATCTGTCAAGGCAGTCCCTCGCCGCATTTTGTATATCTTTGACAAGTTCACGGTCTGCCATATCAGTCCAGATCGTCGAAAATATCCTCGCCCGAAATGCTGCTGATTTCGTCTATGAATTCGCCTGAAATATCAACGTTGTAAGGTGCGAGAACGTATGTTGTATCTGCGATTCTCTTTATCTCGCCGCCCGTTATGTAGCTTACACCGCCTAAGAAGTCGATGATACGGGTAGCTATATCCTTATTTGTGTTGTTGAGCATAAGGATAACCGTTGTCTTGTTCTTGTAAAGCTCTGCTATCTCGGCTGTGTCGGACAGCTTCTTGGGTCTGTTTACAACAAGGTGCAGAGTTGTGCTTGCATTATAAGTGTATATCTTATTTGCGTTTGAAGCCTGTGACGAGCTGCGTGAAGGAGCCTCCTGCACAGGTTCTTCCTTTGCGGATTCAAGCTCGTTTGAGTAGCTCTCATCGTCATCCGATCCGCCCCATCTTCTGATTGAATTTTTAAGTCCTTCTAATGCGCTCATTGTTTGTTCCTCCGTTTTTATATTTTCGAATAATTTCTGTAGCCGAAAAGACCGCTGCCTATCCTGACTAACGTTGAGCCGTACTTTACGGCTGTTGCATAATCGCCCGACATACCCATTGACAGCGTATCCATGCCGGACAGGAAAGAATATTTCTGCTTTGAATTTTCAAAAAGCTCCTGCATTGACGCAAAATACTTTTCATCGCAATTCACCGGCGGAATGGTCATAAGCCCTCTTATCCTGACGTTTTCGAGTCCGGATACAGCTTTTGCCGTTTCGATAAGCTCAGACGGTGCAATACCGCCCTTTGACTCCTCGCCGCCTATATTGATCTCAAGGAGTATGTCCTTTACAAGTCCGTGACTTCCTGCTCTGCGGTCTATCTCAGCCGCAAGCTCGACACTGTCGACCGAATGTATCATACTCACCTTATCAATTATATACTTTACTTTGTTTTTTTGCAAGCCCCCGATGAAGTGAATTTCGGATTTTTCCGAATAATTTTCGTATTTTCCGAGAAATTCCTGTACTCTGTTTTCACCCAGCAGGTCTATGCCAAGACTTTCGGCATAGTTTATCTTTTCGCAGGGTACTGTTTTTGTGACAGCCATAATACGAACCGTATCACAGCGTCCTGCTTTATCCATAGCTTCGGCTATATTCTGTTTTATAGCCGTAAAATTCAGCTTTATATCCTCAAGCGTTGTTTCTTCGGCGGATTTAGAGATTCTTTCCGTCATAAAGATCCTTCCCTTCAACTATAACATCATCGTAAAGCGACAGATAGCCCGGTTGTCCCGAAGTATCACGGACAATGACATAATCCTCGCTTGAATATATGCGGTCTACCTGTACGAAGTAAGCCTGAGAGCCTTTTTTCACATAGACTCCGATGTTGTTTTCCTTGTCAAAATGGATAGCGGACGAAGCTATGCGTATGCCGTTATAGCTGTCTACAAGCAGCTTGAACCTGCCGACTCTTGACGAGGCGATAACCGAATTCAGATCATCTGCAGAGAATATCGCAACATAATCGTTGTCGTACTTTTCGACATTTTCGACCTTTGCGGTTATCTCCGTCTGGTCTGTGCCGAGAATCAGCCGTACCTTTGTATTTTCCGTAAGGACAACCGCCTGACCTTCTGTAAAGGTCGCCGCCAGTTATAATCGTCTATCATCTTGCCGATAATGTCGCCGGAAGCTGTTGTAAGCTCGGGCGTCTTTACCGTTTCGGAAATTTCCGCAGGCGTTATACTGTCGATGTTATCGTATGTTATCTTGCTCTCGTACCCGTCGATGCTGCTTACGAAATAGCCTGTTTCATCAGCCGTGACCTGAACGGGCGAAGCCGAAATCCTGCCCTCAAGCGTCTTTATCTTTGAGTTGAGCGATGAAATCACCGATGAATAATCATTCACCTTGCCCTTGACCATATCACGCTTGCTCTGCAGGTTGAGCATTTCGTATTTAAGCTGTGAAACGGCGGTATAATCACCGCTGTTTATAGCTGTTATCAGCTTGCTGTGCTTTTCGGTTATCAGCTTGTCGAAAGCCTCTATCTGAGAATTATCGGTACCGACAAGGCTCTGTGCGTCCGTCAGCGTGTCAATCCTCGTTTTCAGCTTATTTATATCCGCAGTAAGCGATATATCGGCCGCCGAGCCGTAAGCATTGGCTATAACGCTGTTCTTGCCGACCTTTGAGCCGTCCTCGTGCTCATACTGTATCGTGCCGTTTATCTTACGGCTGACGGTATGCTCGTTTCGTGCAAACACGCCGTAAAACTCGATAGTATCCTGAGAATCGTACTTCAGCGCCACCTCTGTTTTATAAGAGTGCTCGCTTCCCGCAAAAAGCTGGCCTGCAATGGTCAGGAGCAGAAATATGGCAAGAACCGCAGTTACGAGCTTGGTTGTTATCGTCCTGTCCATATATCCTTATTCTTTTACGTCTTCGCTGTCGGTCCTGTCGAATGCGTCAAGGATAGATACAGCTCTGAGAGGTGTTATTGTCGAGATAGCGTGCTTGTATATCAGATTCTGCTTTCCGTCTGTATCAAGGATGACAGTGTAATTGTCAAAGCCTCTTACAAGTCCCTTGAACTGAAAGCCGTTTGTGATGTAGATAGTTACAGGTATCTTCTCTTTTCTCGCCTGATTTAAAAATACGTCCTGTAAATTGAGTTCCTTTGCCATTTTGATTACGTCCTTTCTTTTCTCCGCTTTTTTGCGGAACATAAAATAAAATAAAATCATAACTGTTTTTGTGATAAATCACAGCTACAGATAGCTTAACTTATATTGTAACACATATTGATTGAAAATTCCATAGCTTTGTGACAGTTTGGGGAGATTTTTTCGACAGACGGGAATATCACTTGCTTTTGTTTCTTACACTGCCGATATAATCTATTGCCTCGTCAACAATCTGCGAAAAGTTCTTTTCTCCGTCAGCCTTGATATAATGGATTCTGTTATCACGGCGGAACCATGTAAGCTGACGCTTTGCGTATTTTCTGGTTTCCTGCTTCAGCCGCTCTACGCAAGGTGTAAGCTCACTTTCGCCTTTAAGATACGGCATAAGCTCCTTATAGCCTATCGCCTGCGCCGCCGTAGGATAATCGTCAATATCAATAAACTGCCTTGCCTCCTCGACAAGTCCTTCTGCAAGCATTATGTCAACACGCCTGTTTATGCGTTCGTACAGCGTTTTCCTGTCATAGTCAAGCTGTATCATACACGGCTCATACGGCGAAGGGGCAAGCCTTGAAAGGCGCTGTTGCTCGCTCATTGTCTTTCCCGTAGTCTTGTAGACCTCAAGAGCTCTTATTATCCTGTTTAGATTGTTCTCGTGGAGCTTTTCCGCCGTTTCGGAATCAATTTCACGGAGCATTCCGAGCAGAAAGCCGTTGCCCTTTTCCTGCGCCAGCTTACGCAGTTCGTCACGGTATGCGTAGTCGCACTCGGTTTCCTCAAAGCTGAGATTGTCGATAAGAGAGCTTATATAAAGTCCTGTGCCTCCGGTTATTATCGGGAGCTTTCCTCTTGCCGCTATATCTGCGATAATACCGTGTGCCGTCTTAACATAGTCGGCTACCGAAAAACTGTCGTGAGGGTCGAGAAAATCCATAAGGTAATGCGGTATGCCCTGCTTTTCCTCCTCTGTGGGCTTTGCGGTGGCTATGTTCATACCTCTGTATATCTGCATTGAATCGGCTGAGATTATCTCGCCCGAAAGCCTTTTTGCAAGCTCGACCGAGAGAGCGGTCTTGCCCGACGCTGTAGGTCCGCAAACTACTACGATAAACTGTTTATCCATAACTCAACTCCTGTTGAAGAAGCGTTCTATCCTGTATTTTGAAAGCGAGGTCATAACCGGCCTGCCGTGCGGACAGAAACGTATTGTCCTGTCATTCATCACTCTGTCGGCAAGCGCCTGCAATTCGAGAATATCCGTATCATCGTGTGCCTTTATCGCCGACTTGCAAGCCATCGTATGAAGCATATCGTCAAAGAGAGCGCCTTTCTGGTCGGTGGCAGTATTCATAAGCCTTTGTGCGACATCGGATACTATTTCCTGCGGCGAGCATTTCACTACGGACGGCATTGCGGTTATCTGCACTGTGCTGTCATCACAGAAAACAAGCTCTATACCGCTTTGCTCCACATATTCGTAATACTCGTGCAGTGCCTCGTATTCTTCGGGCGACAGCTTAAGCTCGGTTTTGTCGATAAGAAGCTGTGAGGTGGTCACAAACTCCTCTTTCAGCTTCTCAAACCTGATACGCTCGTGGGCGGCGTGCTTGTCGATTATTATAAGCTCCTCGCCCGCCTCGCACAGTATATAGGTCTTTAAAAATTCTCCGATAACACGAACACTTGTTTTTTCGGGCTTCGGCTCGTCTATCCTTTCAACCGTTACCGGCTTTGCGTTTATAAATCTGAAGCCTTCGTCAGTTTGCGGTAC
>OJNI01000418.1_pt1 | contig 29073 bp, 23 predicted proteins | sample 1597441 | NCBI WGS metagenome assembly OJNI01 (sample SAMEA2452131, study PRJEB22498) | human gut metagenome | reverse complement strand
CAGGAACACAATCGCTGAAATACGCATTCCCATATTTGATGATATAAGCGATTCGGTTTACAAGAACGGTTGTTTTTCCGGTTCCAGCTCCCGCAAGGACAAGGAGAGGACCGTTTATGGAAAATACGGCTTCTCTCTGCTGTTCGTTCAGATTGTCATAGAGCCTATTGAAAAGTGTTCTTTTAGCGCATTGAAATCTATTTACCGTTGTTGTATTGTTATTCATGTCCATTTTGCCTCCATGCCGCATTGCTGCGAACATCCCATATCGGTTTCAAAGTTAAATTCCCTAATTTTCCACATAATTATACAAACTATATTATATCACATGGAGAGTTTTGTGTCAAGGCAAGGTTGAACTTTTTTGGACAATCTGTCAAAAAATATTAAAAATCCAATGTAATATTTGTGTTTCTGGCAAGAAACAATTATAGATAAACATCAAGGCATCATTTGCTGCCTTTGCAAGCGAAGGATGTCTTGGAACTCATTATGAATACTATGGTTTTTCGGAAATCAAGCTAAGATTTTTCTCAAAGTATGCGGAAACTCCTTTGGTATTCCGGACAGTAGCTTTAGGCAATACCGCACATTGATTGTTGTGCGGTATTGCCTAAATTCACTCTTTCCGTATTATCGTCTGATTCCCGATATTTTGCAGCAATATACTGTTTGTGTCAATCTTCATAGGGTATCTTATATTTTTTGTGTTTACCGTTGCGGAACTCTTTACATTTTACTATAGAGAATGGCTGACAACAAAATCTCTATGAAAAAAAGATTCGCTTAGCGGTTGATTTTCCAAAACATCTCCTTTGTCGGAGTTTTTCATAAGACAAATCCGGCTTCTCTGCGAAAACGGAACCGGCACGCCGCTTGAATCATTATATGTACTCCCATAGCCCTTTTCCCGGTATCTCTCCCTTTTGAAGGGGACGGCAGTCAGCTATCGGTGTTATATGTGGTTGAGCTTCAGTTCCCTTATTACATCCTTTCTTCCTATTCCGAAGTCGGAGTAAATGTTTCCCGTGTTAAGAGGAGTATCAAAAACATCGTCAATCGCGAGATGAGCATAATGACACGTTTTCGGGAGCAAAAGCTTTTCACGAAGGATCATTCCCGCCCCGCCGTTTTTGATTCCTTCCTCCAGAAATACGATTTGCTTCACTCCCTGCGGAATCACACCATTCAGCTTTTCCGCAACTGCATTATAGGGCTTGAGTTTTTCAAGAAGAATGATACCGCAGTGTTCCGTGCCGGATTGGTTTATCGTATCGGCGGCGGCAAGTGCCTCTGTAACAATTCTTCCGTATGTAATAATAAGCATGTCGAGGGAATCTTTTTCCGAAAAACTGAGTCTTAACACGCAGTCATCTTCTTTGGTTATACGGGAGAAACGCTTGTAGACAACCGGCAAATCCCCGGAATTCGGGTATCTTACGGCGATTGGATTTGACGCAGACAAGGAGTACGTCATGGCATACCTCAAGGATTCAAAACAGGACGGAGTAAATATCTCAATATTCGGTATTTGAGACAAAAAACCGACATCAAAAATACCATGATGCGTCGGTCCATCTCCGGAGCTGAGTCCAGCCCTGTCCACAAGCACCGTAACAGAGAGCTTTTGAAGAGCAATATCGTGTATCAGATTGTCGTATCCCCTCTGAAGAAAAGAGGAATAAACAGCAAAATACGGTTTCATACCGTCGGCAGCGAGTCCGGCAGAAAAGGTCAGCGCATGTTCCTCCGCTATACCGACATCAAAAAAGCGGTCCGGTATCTTTGACGCAAAGCTTTTAAGTCCCGTTCCGGCTGCCATTGCCGCTGTTACCGCACAAACTCTGACGTCACGCTTTCCGAGTTCGGTAAGAATTTCTCCCGCCTCAGATGAAAAATTCTTTACCTGTTCGGTTCCCAGGGGCAGAACGCTGTGATATTTTCCGGGATTTTGTTCTGCGGGAGCATATCCCTTTCCCTTTACCGTTCTTATATGCACTACTGTACTCTGACGGGCGTTTTTCGCTTCGAACAGAAGTCTTTCGACTCTTACCGTATCATTTCCGTCAACGGGACCGAGATAATAAAGACCGAGATCTTCAAAATAATTGCTTCTGAACATCCTGTTTTTTATCGATTGCTTTATACGACGGATATACCTGAAAAGCGTATGCCCGATAAAAGGAATTTTCAATATGAAGCGAACCGTTCTGCGTTTGGTACGGTAATATCCCTTTGAAGCGCGTATTTTGGCAATAAGGCCGGCAAAAGCGCCGATATTTTTGGATATCGACATTTCATTCTCGTTCAGAACAATGATCAGCCTCAAATCCTTACGGCAATTATTGAGCGCTTCGTGCACCATTCCGCCGGTAAAAGCCCCGTCTCCGAGAACAGCCACCGTATAAGCTTCCGAACCGTGAAGTCTTTCTGCCTCCGCAAAGCCTATCGCCGCTGAAACGGAAGTGCTGCTGTGCCCCGCACCAAAGCAGTCATATCCGCTTTCCGACATCTTAGTAAAGCCGGATAAGCCTCCTCTTTTTCTCAATTCCCCGAAACGCTCGCGCCTCCCGGTCAGAATTTTATGCGTATAACATTGGTGTCCTACATCAAAAATTAGATGGTCCTGCGGAAAATCAAACACCCGATGAAGTGCCAGAGTAAGCTCAACCACTCCGAGATTTGAGGCAAGATGTCCTCCGGTAATCTGTACTTTCTCAATAAGAAAATCCCGGATTTCATCAGAGAGAAGCTCAAGCTCATTTGTATTCAGTTTTTTGATATCTGTCGGGCGGTTTATCTTATCAAGGATAACATATCGGCTCATACGGATTCCCTTCGGATTATATTACTAAGGCAATACCGCCGGATGCACAGCTAACGCCTTTATTGCGCATAGCTTTCATCTCTTCCGTCATACTTCATAAATTTCGTCGGCATAGGAGTCACACTTTCCTCCTCAATTGGTATTGTCTGACGAAAAATCCGGCGGCGCAGCTGCACAACAATCCTTGTGCGGTATTGCCTATCATTTCATTATGCATAACTATTATACCCCGAAAAATATGTCCTGTCAACACATACAAAGGAAATTTCACGAATTTTAATAATTTTTTATCGTTTTTCGATAATTAATTCTTGACATTCAGACTTATACATGATATAATATCTGTGAAGCGGTAAAACCTATTGCCGCTTAAAAAGGAAAGGAAGTCTTTGCAAAGGCAAGGAACGTGTCACACATGATGAAAATTTCAAAAAAACTTTCGGTTAAAATTTCGATAGTGATCACACTTCTGTTTATCACCGCGCTCATCTTTATTACCTCTGTCGCATGGAATTACATGGAGATATTCTTTCCGAACGCAGAAATAGAACCGCATATAGCTGTAATACTTTTCACCTATGCAGAGCTGATATTCGCTTATGTCGCGGCAATTATGCTTTTGTTGCTTCTCTTGAATATCAGAAAGGAAATTGTATTTGTATCAGCTAATGTCGGTTATATACGGCTTATTTCCTGGATGTGCTTCACAGAAGCAATTCTCTTTTTTGCTGAGGGCATTGTATATCATAATTTTATAACAGAAGCTGTGGGAAGCGCTTTGTTCCTGACAGTATTTCTTATCATAGCCTTTGCCTGCGCCTTTATGGGAATCATCGTCAGAGTGGTAAAAAATATTATCGAGCAGGCTACCGCCATAAAAAATGAAAACGATTATACGATATGAAAGTAATTACCTGATATGTCCTCGGTAAGGAAAGGAAAATAAAATGCCGATAATAGTAAATCTTGATGTAATGATGGCAAAGAGAAAAATTTCTCTCGGAGAGCTTTCCGAGAAAATCGGAATCACACCGGCAAATCTATCCGTTTTGAAAACAAACAAGGCGAGAGCGATACGCTTTTCGACGCTGGAAGCGATATGCCGCGAGCTTGACTGTCAACCGCAGGATATTCTTGAATATGTAAAAGATTCGCAGAATTCTCAATGATTATTTTAAGAAGGGAAATGTATTATGAATCATATCTATAATTCCGAAAGCCAAGGCAATTACAGCTTCAAACTCTGCGACGCTCCTTCCGAACCCTCTCCGGTATATAAGCCCCTCCATTCTGTTTATGCTCTCATATGCTTTATTTTCGGGTACCTGTTTATACGGTGGCTGGGTATGTCGTCGCTCGGTTTCTCTGCCTTTCTCTTTGTAGGAGGCTTTTCCATCTTTTCGCTTGTTGTTATGCTTGTTGAATATATCCCGAAAAAGCGCAAAGCAAGTCTGTTTTCCGTTCTGCTTTTGGCGATAAATTCTCTCCTTTCCGTTGTTTTCCTGATTGCTCCCGGAGAAACCATTACGTTTTTTACTCTGTTGTTTGAGGTCTTATCCTATCTGATTTGGTATTATATTACCTTCTGTGAAAATGCAGGAATCCTTAACGATACTTTTTTCTATGATGTGATAAAAGCGGTTTTTGTAATGCCCTTCGGTTCTTTTATCAATATCTTTCCGGCGCTTATTGCTCCGCTCAAAAAAGGTAAAGCGGGGAAGCATATAGCCTATATTTTCCTCGGCATTGCGATCGCCGTCATACCGGGCATTATCGTAATCGCTTTGCTTTCAAGCGCCGATCCCGCGTTCGGAAAATTAGTGAAAAGCATTTCCGATTCCGTATTCGGAAGCAGTATTTCGGAGATCATACTGAATTTTTATATTATTGTCTTCAGTGTTCCGGTCGCCATGTATATTTTCGGGATGATTTATTCAAACACTGAAAAAAGATACAGCCATATTCTGAACGAGGCTTCCAAAAGAAATCATGCGGAATCGATGTCCCGTCTTCCGGTTCTTATGGTTTGTTCGGCGCTTATTCCGCTTTGTCTTATTTATATTCTGTTTTTTATTTCACAGATCGGATATTATATAGATGCCTTTCAAAAAATAATTCCGAGCGGATATACCGCTGCGGAATACGCAAGGAGCGGATTTTTTCAGCTCTGCGCGGTAGCTTCGATCAACCTTTTCGTCATTCTTTTCGCTTCTGTGTTTTCCAAAAAAAATTCCTCAAAGCAAAGCGCGGCGATAAGGATACTAAACGTTATCCTTTCGGCATTTACTCTTATTCTGATTGCTACCGCCGTCCGCAAAATGATTTTATATATAGAATTATACGGTTTCACACGCTTAAGGGTTCTGACCTCTTGGTTTATGCTCCTTCTTTCCGTGATATTTCTGTTTATTATAATTCGTCAGTTTAAAGCTTCCTTCAACGCGGTACTCTCGTCGAGCATTGCCTTCATCATTATGTTTACTGTGCTGTGCCTTGTAAATGTAGACGCAAGAATTGCAGAACTGAACGTTTCCATGTACCGAAACGGTACGCTTACTACCTGTGATATCGACTCTTTCTATGAATTGTCGTACAGTGCCGCAGAATATGTGATTCCTCTCTTATCCGATGAAAATACCGAGGTGGCTTCGAGCGCAAGAAGCTATCTTGAATATCAGGCAGATTGCATTGAAAAGGGCTATTATACCTCAAACGGATGGAAGGATTACACGGTATCCCTTTTACGGATATCGGAGCTGCTTTCCGAAGCCCTTGACAGAGAAATTATAATAGGAAGAAAAGCCTGAGTGAATTTTTAGCGGTGCCCTTAATTCAGGTTACTGACATGGTGCTATTCTGTCTGAAAAAAATAAAATCTATACTGTAAATTGTAAATTGGATTATGAAAAAAATTATTTCTTGGATGTGAAGATTACAGTGTCGGTATCACGAAGAAAAAATTAAGAGGCTGTCTCAAATTGATTTTTCAAGAAATTTCTTTGTGACAAAATAACAAAAAAACACTTGCAATCTCCCATGGATAGCAAGTGTTTTTTGTATGGGTTGTCAAATGTTTGGGGAAATTGCTCAAATTTGAGGCAGCCCCTTAATTTTTTTTGTGCTGTAATTCGGATATTTCTTTCATAAAGGTATCTACGTCTTTGAATTCTCTGTATACTGATGCAAAACGGACATAAGATACATCGTCAAGTTCTTTCAGCTTATCCATGACGAGAATGCCGATATCTTTGGAGCGGAATTCTGTCTTAAGCGTATTCTTCAACTCTGTTTCGACTTCATCGACAATTTTGTTAATTTGGGCGGTAGTGACAGGACGCTTATAGCAAGCCTGCAGCAAGCCGGTAAGAATTTTGTTTCTGTCAAAAATTTGAAGGGAATTGTCTTTTTTTATGACCACAAGAGGAACGGTATTGGAGAGTTCATAGGTTTCGTATGTGGTAAATCTGTTATGGCACATAAGGCATTCGCGTCTGCGCCTTATGCCGGAGGTTTCGGTGGGACGGGAGTCAACCACCTTACTGTCGAAGTAGCCGCATTTCGGACATTTCATCTTATGACAATACCTTTCTTAGCGTAGAAAAAAGTTTCGAATTTTATAATTGGTCTTATTTTATAATGTTAATTATAGCATAAATGTAAGAAAAAGTAAATAAAAATTCCGTAATTTCATTTTAAGATTTGAATTTAGTTAATTCCCAAAGCAAGTTTCACAATGGAAGCTGTGGTGAATTTTACTTTGAGAAGGATTTTATGATAGAATTTAGTCTAAGAAAAGAGGGGCACAGACAATATTAGTTTACTATACTTTCACTAACTTTGCAAGTGGTTCAATTTTCGGGGTATCACAATTTCATAGCACGTTGGCTTGCGGTTTTCAATTCTATGATAATGCTTTAGTTGGCTTGTCGTTGCTTGGAGAACAGTGAAATTATTTCCGATAAGCCCGATAAAATGAGGCGTAATCTTGATACCCACATTGAGCATAAACATTTTGAATACTTCTTCCATTTTTAATAGCTTCACGAGCATGTAGTAATCGCTTTTTTATGATATAATTCCATATTGTAGTTCCGGTTGCTGCCTTAAAAAGCCGATTGGCGTATACATGACTGATATAGAAATGCGATGCGACTGATTGAATAGTTATGTCTTCAAACAGATGAAGGTTGATATATTCAATCATGAGTAATGCAATTGAAGGAGGAATTTCATCTGTATGATGTTTGGATTGGTTCTGAGATGCATAGTTAAGCTCCACTAAAAAAGCAAAAAGGTTGGATAGTAGTGAAAAAAATGAGATGTTTCTGTTTTTGTCGTCCTGAACTGCTTTATTTATATAGAGTGCATAACTGTCGTCACGAAAATCCGAGGCAGAGAACTTATTATTTCTTCCAAGCGGACGATCAGTAAAAGGAGAAAGAAGCGGAGAAACATCCCAGCCATCCAATATGTGAGGATTAAAATGAATAGAGATACGTTCGTATGGCACATCATCGGAATTGATATTCAAACGATGTGCCTCGGAGTTTCTCGTAATGAGTACATCACCTTTTTGAAGAGAGTATTTATTTCCTTCTATGGTGTAATGAGCGTTTCCACTGATAAAGTAATATATTTCAAAGTTTTCATGGGTATGCATATAAAATTCATTCGGATTTGGGTGCTGGTCGAGAGAATGATGTGCGTGAAGGTCATCGGTATAGAAAAAAATATTAGCATTCATCAGTAACCTCAAGAATAATTAAAACGATAATTATATAAATAGTATAACATTACTGTTTTAAAAAAGCAATAATAATACAATTAAATTGCAAATATTACTATATTTTAATAAAATGATAGCAAATAACTAATTAAGAAAGCGGAAATTAGGTATACAATTCCTATTTGATAACTTAAGGAAATCTTTAATCATTTGAAATGCATAGACGGCAAAGAAATTTTCCATCATCCTAAACAAAAATTACGCGGCGGGTGTACGTCTTTCGAGTGATTTTTTGTGAGGGATGATGGAAAACAGATCAAGCCGGATATGTGCAGCGAATTATTAGAGGTTTTTTTAAGTATATTGAAACGAATCGCAGGGAAATATACTATAAAGATAAATATTCTCTGAAAATCATGATTGGAATTACTACTGATATTATAATATTACTGTGAATTTCGCACGAAATTCAATTTAGTGAGTGGTATTAAATTTAAATGCAAAAATAAAAAAATCTCCAACTTTTATTAATTTTATTCAATAAACTTGTTTATTATTGTTATATTATAAATATAAAATAGTTTCGTAAATGCAAACAATAAAAGTCGTTTTTGCAATTGAATTGCAAAAAAATTGTGTTATAATGAAAGCAATGTTAGGTGATGGTTTTTCAAACCGATCCGGACGGTTTGAATTTGCTATCTTATCACATTCTTGCGGAAGGCATAACATCTTTGGAAAGGGTTATATCTTCCTATACTCACATTTTTAATCAAGAAAGGAATTTTGACGATGAAAAAGACGATGAAAAAAATTATTGCTTTGTTCCTAATAGCTGTAATGGCATCTGTATGTGTTTTCTCGGTTTCCGCTTCCGTGGATAATGCCGGGACCGAAATAGGTCCTGCTCCAGATACTGCAGGAGCTACAATCAATTATTTGACACAGGACAACTTCCCCAACACGGAGGGCTACACCGACTATCCCATCTTGAAGAATGATAATGTTAAGTGGTATTACTATGCTTCCCCCGCTGACAAGACAGCTGGCACATTGACTGATTATACCTATAATTACAATGCTGTAGCCGATCTTTCTCATGCGGCAATGATGCCTGGTAGCTGCAACAGTGCTTTCCAAGTATTTATGTGGAACGGCACAATGAGAAACCCCTGGTATTACGAGGGAATTCTGGTTTCTATGAGTGATTATGGTATTATAGAAATAACATTCCACGGAACTGCCATCAATCTCATTCGTTCTTACCTTTCCAACCCCACAGAGGCAGCCGGCATAAAAGCGTCTGTTCAGGTTGATGATGGTGAGTGGCAGGAAATAGACGCTGCTGTGTTCACTCCCGCTTCTAATGATATTGCAGGAAGAGCAGTCTATAAAAGATGGTTCCAGATTGATAATCTTGAAGATGGTTATCATACTATTCGTATCAAGAACGATGGTACCTCCAGACTTGGTATAGATGCATACGAGATTAAAGAAACTGTTCCTTCCGACAATAATAATGATAACCCCGGAACAAGCGATACTATAACCGGTATGGTCACTGTTGCTCTTGTTTTAGGTGTATCTTCTGTCGTTGCAATAAAAAAGCGTAGAGCTTGATCCTTGAAAGGACTTTTTACAATGAAAAAGCTTTTAACATTGTTTTTGTCGGCAATTTTGATGGTTGCCTGTGTTCTTTCGGTTTCAGCTACGCAAGATAATACCGGCGCTGATTTGGGACCCTATCCAGACACGCCGGATGCAGAAATTAATTATTTAACACAGGACAATTTTCCCAATACCGAGGGCTTTACCGATTATCCTATTTTAAAAAATGATAACGTTAAATGGTATTACTACAAGACAGATGATGATAAGGCCTCGGGTGTACTTACAGAATTTACGTATAAATATGAGAGTGTAGATGGTCTTGCACATGGTGCTATGCTCGGTGATTGCAGGAGCGCTTTTCAGGTCTTCAAGTGGAATAATGAATTAATGAATCCCTGGTTCTATAATGGTATAAAGCTTGAAATGAGCGATATGGGTGTTATAGAAATTAATTTTAAGGGTAGTGCTATCAATCTGATTTGTGCTTATCTTGCCAATCCTACTACCGGAGTTATGACCGGCGCTAAGGTTCAGGTTGATGACGGTGAGTGGCAGACAGTAGGCTATGAAGAATTTACGGCTGTTGACAATACTCTCGAAGGAAGAAGCGTAATGAAAAGATGGTTCAAGGTTGATAATCTTGAATACGGATCTCATACAGTTCGCATTATGAATGATTGTCTTGGCGGTGGTAGACTCCCTATTGATGCTTATGAGGTAAGGGAATCTGAGGCTCCTGTTACTACCGAGCCTGTTACTACTGAGCCTGTTACCAGCGATACCATTGCGGATACAAGTGACAGTGCTGTTTCCACAACTGAAGCTATTAAAGACACTTCCGGAACATCTGGTGAAGCTACTACTACCATTTCCGACACTTCTTCAGATATTGCTGGCGATGATGATACAAGCAATGGCCCCACTGTAGGCATTATTATTGGAATTATTGCTGCTGCAGTAGTTGTTGCTGTGGTTGTTGTTATCATTGTTAAAAAACGTAAATCATAAAATTGGCACTTGTGTTTTAAGCATGCTAATTAATCGGAATTGGATTTAAAATTTTGTTCCCTTAAAGGGTATGCTTAAATTCTGGATCCATGACTATGCGAGGAGTTTCTATAGCTTGTGCTTATAGCAAATCCTCGCTCTTTTTAATTTAGAAAGGTTAACAATCATGAAAAGATTACTTCCTTTATTTCTTGCATTGACGTTGCTTTTCACTTTTCTTGTAGCCTGTCAAAACGGCAGTGACAAAACGGATGTAAGTAGTGGAAATGATAGCGAAAGCTTGTCTGATGGCACTGACGACGGACTCTATGTAGCCGATTACCTTCCTGACAAGACATATAATGGGTATACTTTACGCTCGATTAGCATACAGGACGCCCCACAAATTAATATATTTAAAGATTCTGAATCGCTTAGCAAAATAACAGTTGCACAGTATACTGCTATTGAACGTATTAAGGATAGATTTGACCTTGAAATATCTGAGTCGTATCTCCCTACCTGGCAAAACTTGTCTGAATCGGTTGAGCTTATGGTTTCATCCAATTCCGATGATGCAGACTTTAATATGCTAATCCAGCGTGAGGCTTATCGTCTTGGGATTGCAGGATATCTGGCAGATTGGGATTCCCTTATCTATTGTGATGAGACACAGCCGTGGTATATTCACGGAATTAATGACCAGCAGCGTGTTGCGGACTTTGACTATGTTAACTACACATGGTCAAGCACCAGCGCATATGGTTCAGCTGTTACTTGTTATTTCAATAAAGATATGATTGCTTCATTAAATTTAGATAGTCCATACGATATGGTCGAGAATAATACCTGGACGGTTGATAACTGGTTTGCTATGATTCGCTCGGCAACTCGTGATTTGAACAACGATGGTACTATTTCCGATGTGGATGACCAAGTTGGGCTCGCATGCACTCGAGACGATGCTATACCAACAATTTGGATGGGTGCCGATTATATGCTGGTAGAAACAGATGAAGAAGGAATCCCCAGCTTCACCGCTTCTAATGATGAGAGCTTTATTACGCTTCTTGAGAAAATTACCGATATTCAAAGTGAAAGAGCTCTCTTTGACTATTGGTATGTATATGGAGCTAGCTATGGAGGAGATTCCAGAGCATCGGTTATTTCTATGTTCGTGGATGGAAAATCCTTGTTTATGCTTCGCTCGATGAATACAATTACTAGTCTCGGTGCAACTGAATTTGATTGGGGTGCAGTTCCGGTTCCTAAGAGGGATGAGAATCAAGAAAACTATGTTTCCCGTGTATGTGATGTTTGGTATACTGAATGTGTTCCTGTTACTTGTTCTCACCTTGAAGAAGCTTCGGTCTTCATTGAAGCATATGCTGTGGAAAGCCTGAATCATTGTGTTGATGCTTACTATAGAGAGACTCTTCAGAATAGATATTCTGATGATACAGCAAAAAAGATGCTTGACATAATACGAGACAGCGTCGTTCTTGACTTAGGTGATACTATTTGGCAGGATTACTGTCGCAACACAGTTATGAATGCAATCACAGCAGGTGATAAATCGTTTGTTGCAAAATTTGAAGGCGTGAAGCGACTTCTTCCTACAATTATTGATCGCGACCTGGCATTAATAGAAGCAACAAGAGAAGAACGCTCCGAATAGTATATAGTATGGTTGCTTCCTCTATATCTGTTTTTATAGGTATAGAGGAAGCTTAATAAAAAAATTGTTAGGATTTATTTCGCAATGAAAGGAACTCCTTTTTAGAGGCTACCCATCTAAAATGAATATAAAAAAAATTTGTTTATTTGTCACTACGATGCTGTTAGCGGTTATCACAGTGATAATTACGGCCTGTTCAGGGGACGGAGAACCGGTGGGATCATCAACGTCCACCGACGCACTCGATTCTGGAACATCAGGAGATAATATGATAGAAGTTACAGATGTCAAATTAGGCGAGGTAATCGCCTTAAAAAGCGGAAATTCAGAAATAAAACTTTTAACAGAAGAAAAGAAACTGTTTGTAACGTATTTAGCTACGGAAAGCGGTAAAAATACTGTTATTAACCCTGCGCCCTATGAATTTCCCGAAAAATTAGAGGTGAGCGATTCTGAGGTTACTGCGGTTTGGCAATTCGTTTCGGCGAGCTTGGGTGTTGCCGATGGCAAGACCGAGTATTCTGTTACTTATAGAGATGATGTGTATAAATGTGATATTATTGTACGCGTTATAGCTCACACCAATCAACAGGGACCATTTGAGTTCGTAACTGAGCTTGTTAACCATAACGACGATACCATTAAAATTATTCCTGGTAGCTTTTCGTCTGTTTCCTTCAATATTGGAAAAGAGGCTATAGCCATGACAATAAAAAAGGAAAGTGGACAGGCTGAGGGATTTACGACTTATGATGGTAATTTCGTTGCAGGAAAAGGTATTTATCATACAGACACTGCTGAACAAAGGTCGGGGCGTGCTTGGGTAAATACATATCAAAACTGGAACGAAAGCGGATTTCTCCCTATGATTTATCTCCAAGGTGATGATAAAGGGGTTTATTGCGCACTTGAATGGTCAGCAGGATGCGTCCGTTGGAAAAGAACAAACGACGATGTTGTTATGACAACTGATATGGACGATGTATACTCAACTTTTTCTACCATTCCGGAGTTTGTTACTCGAGTTGACAGTGGTGATATGTTTGTTTTTCCGACTGTATACTATGGTGCATATGATGGCGATGTCGACGAGGGTTCTAATGAGTTTCGCCGTTGGTTTTTCAATATAAAAGCCCCTGAAAAGCTCAGGGAGGATGAAAACGAACCATACACTCAAATCGGTGGTATGAATGATGTAGATACGATGTTTATCGAATCTACAAAGTGGGACTACGGTTGGTGGTCTAATGATAAGCTTACCACTCACTCCGATTGGCGTAGCTTGGAAGGTGCATGGGCGTTGGCCGACGTTAAGCATCCTGCTTATCTTGGCGTTATGCAAGCGGCCGGGGCTTCATCTATGCGTTCTTATGGCCTGAAGCAGAAAATGAAGGGTATTAACTTCACCGTTTATCTTCTTCTTCATGACACGCTTGATGCAAGCGGTAATCCTACCGATGAATTTACTGAATTTAATTCTGTCACTCATCCCGAGTGGTTCACAAATCGTAAAATAACGACCGGTATGGGCAATTCCGCAGACCTCGGTAATGAGGAATGTGTAGAGTATCTAAAGGAAGCACTTGAAAAGTTTTTCTCGGAAAACAATGTAAGCACATGGCGTACCGACTTTGAGCCGATTCCATGTAGCTCGAATTTGAATAATCGCCATTTTGCTAATGGTCCTGATGTTATGTATTGGGGTACTGTTGGTTTCCGAGATGTGGTTCAGCATTTGATTGAAAATGTTGACGGTTTCCGCTATGAGTCTTGCTCCAGTGGTGGTTCGATGAAAGACCTTTTGACCTCTACAATTGCTGTAAGCATTAACTGTGACGATTGCGCGAATTATCTTTCATTGCGTACGACATTTTATGACAGCTCATATGTTATTCATCCCGCACAGCTGCAGATACCTACAAATATGAGCTTCTTTAATACAAATAGCGATCAGTTTTATCCCAAAGTGGAATCCACATGCACGGACGAAGATTATGATTTCCATGAAACAATGATAGATATGGGCTTCCGTTCAACAATTATGGGTTCGCCGATGTTTGCTACTTGGGGAGGAGAGCTTCTTCGTGAAGCAGTTACTGAGTATACCTTGCTTTACCGTGAAAAAATTCGCCCTATTCAGCGTGATGGAGAGCTTTACCATATTCTCCCTCGACCTGACGGCACTAATTGGGATGGTATGATGTATGCTGATCCTGATTCTAAAGAGGAACTTAAAGGCGTTGTTTTCTTATTCAAGCCGTCGGAGCAAACCACTGACTCTTATAATGTTGTTATGAGAGGACTTGACCCCGATGTTACTTATCAGCTTTCTTTTGAGGATAGACCTGAGCAGAATTGTTCTGCAAAGGGTTCAGTTCTTATGAGCGAGGGTATTGAAGTATTTATCAAAAGTATTGGTTCTGAGATAATTTGGATTACTGAGGCTTGAGCTTATCCATTGTAATATGCCATATCATTGGGGGAGAAATCCTCTGATGATATGGCGATGTTGTTGTCGAAAATTAGTTAGATTTAATTGAAGTGAAGTTATAGAGATGATCATGGACAAAAATTATTTATTAAGAAATGAAACGGCGAAATCCCTATATCAACAAGTTGCCTCGCTTCCAATTGTAGATTACCATTGTCACTTATCTCCTAAGGAAATATATGAGAATTGTTCTTTTACAAATATTGGAGAGCTTTGGCTTTCTGATGACCACTATAAGTGGCGTTTAATGCGGACTGTAGGAATCGATGAATATTATATTACGGGCAAGGCTACTTTCAAGGAGAAATTCATAAAATATGTAGAAGCTCTTGAATTAGCTGCTGGGAACCCGCTTTATCACTGGTCGCATATGGAGCTTTCAGCCTTTTTCGGTATTAATCTTCCGCTTAACCGCGAGAATGCCGAGATGATTTGGGAAGAAGCTAATCGATATATTACTGAAAACGGTATCTCTCCGCGTAAATTGATTGAACAAAGTAAAGTGGAGATTATTTGTACTACCGATGATATTATCGATTCTCTATATTATCATAACGCAATTAGAGAAGATTCTTCTATTACATATCGCGTTATACCTTCTTTTCGTACTGATAATCTTCTTTTAGTTCGAAAAGAAAATTATTGCGATTATATTAAAGATCTCTCGGAGATTTCCGGTGTTGCTATACATTCGCTTTCTGATATGAAGGCTGCAGTTGAGGCACGCCTACAAGCTTTTATTGCTTGCGGATGTCGTTATACGGATGTGGGTATTCCGAGCTTTCCACAAACAATCTTCGATGAGGAAAAAGCAGGAGCCGTATATTGTGATGTTCTATGTGGAAAATCGATATCGGATGTTGCCTATGATGGGTTGCTTGGTCACCTTTTTGTTTGGTTGGGCAAGATGTACGCCAAATATGGTCTTGTTATGCAGTGGCATATCTCAGTTTATCGCAATTCTAACAGTGTTATATACCAAAAGTTGGGGACGGATTGCGGTGGTGATTGTGTGGGGGACCCTATTCCTGCTCAGAATATTATTTCAGTTCTTAATGCCATTAATTGTGAGGGAGGGCTTCCACAAACTATTCTTTATACATTGAATGCTTCCTTTGCACCTCAGTTAGCTTCGATTGCCGCTTCTTTCCCTCGAGTATCTTTAGGTGCTGCATGGTGGTTTTGCGATACAAAAAAGGGAATCCGAGAGCAGTTAATCCTTATTGCCGAAAATATGGCACTCGGTTCTTTTATTGGCATGTTGACTGATTCAAGAAGTTTTTTGTCATATATTAGACATGACTATTTTCGTAGGATACTATGTTCTCTAATTGGAGAATGGGTGGAAAACAACGAATATGACATCGAAAGTGCTGTGTTGCTACTTAGAAAGATTTGCTATGAAAATGCTCGAAATTTAACCGATAAAATTTAACAAAATGAGGTAATATATGAAATTAACATTTCGTTGGTACGGAGATGATGATCCTGTTACCCTTGAAAATATTTCGCAGATTCCTATGATGCATAGCATAGTTTCAGCTGTGTATGATGTTAAGCCTGGAAATGTATGGAGCGAGGAAAGTATAGAAGCTATTCGTGCCTCTGCATCTGTTCATGGTCTTGCATTCGATGTAGTAGAAAGCGTTCCTGTATCGGAGGATATCAAGCTTGGAACAGAAAAATCATCCGAGCACATTGCAAATTACTGTGAGAACATACGCCGTTTAGGTAAAGCGGGAGTAAAATGTGTTTGCTATAATTTTATGCCTGTCTATGATTGGCTACGCAGTGAATTGGAGCATAAGCATTCCGATGGTTCCAATTCCCTTGCATATGACGATGAAGCGGTTATAGCGATGAATCCTTTGCAGGGAAATCTTTCTTTGCCGGGATGGGATGCCAGTTATGAAAGTGGAGAGCTTAAAGAACTACTCAGACGTTATGCGGCATTGGGTGAAGAAGGTTTATGGAAGAATCTTGGTGTATTTCTGCGTGCTGTGATACCGGTGGCTAAATCTGTACCGGTTCATTAGGGGCAGATTCTAACAACGATATTGTTGATATGGCTCATACTTTTGTAGAGCGTATTCATTTTGTTCACTTGCGAAATATAAAGTATTTTGGCAACAGAAAATTTGTTGAGGTTGGGCATCCCACTGATTGTGGTTCTATTGATATGTTCGGGGTAGTTAAAGCTTTAGTTGATGGTGGTTTTGATGGTTATGTTCGTCCTGACCATGGTCGTATGATTTGGGGTGAAAAGGGACATTATGGTTATGGTCTTTATGATCGCGCACTCGGTGCAACATATCTTTTAGGTTTATTTGAAGCTGTTGAAAAGATGAATAGTAAAAAGGAGTTAATATGAAACTTGTTGTTATTACGGGCGCTGGCGGAGTTCTATGCTCAGCATTTGCGGAAGCGCTTGCCATGAAAGGGTATAAGGTGGCACTGCTTGATTTGAATGAAAAGGCTGTACAGTCAGTTGCAGAGCGTATCAATAGTAATGATGGTATAGCAAAGGCTTATGTTTGCAATGTGTTACAAAAAGAAAGTCTCATTTCGGTACATAGTCAGATTTTACAAGATTTTGGAAAGTGTGATATTCTTATCAATGGTGCGGGTGGTAACAATTCGAAATGTACAACTCTTCACGAAGAATATGTAGATGGCGATGAAACTGCTAACGATTTTCTAACTTTTTTCAATATGGATGAAGAAGGTTTTGACTTTGTTTTTGATTTAAATTTGAAGGGAGTTCTTCTAACAAGCCAAGTATTTATGTCGGATATGCTTGGAAAGATAGGATGCTCGGTTTTGAATATTTCATCAATGAATGCATATCGCCCATTAACCAAGATACCTGCATATTCTGCAGCAAAGGCGGCGGTCACAAATTTTACAGAGTGGCTTGCAGTGCATTTTGCAAAGCAAAACATTCGTGTTAATGCTATTGCTCCCGGGTTCTTTGTTACTAATCAGAATCGTTCACTTCTATTTAACGATGATGAAACTTTCACACCTCGTACTGAAAAAATTTTGCGTGCTACTCCAATGGGGCGTTTCGGAGAACCGAGAGAATTACTTGGAGCTGTAGAGTGGCTGATTGATGAAAGTAAGTCCGGATTTGTTACCGGTGTTACCATACCGATTGACGGTGGATTTTCAGCTTATTCTGGTGTTTAAGAATATTAACTATGCTTATGAGGTTAAAATATGCCCGTTTATGATTTTAAAGGAAAGTGGATCACAAATCAAGAGTTTGAACACCTTTCTCCAAAAAACGTTTTTCATCGTCAATTGGAAGGAAACAACTGCTCAAGTGATGAACATCGTGACAAGCACATTCTCTTTAGGAAGAAGTTCTATCTTGATGATGTTGGAAAAATTGCAAATGCTTATATCACTGCTGATGATTACTATAAATTGTATATAAATGGTGTCTTTGTTACACAAGGACCAGCGCCAGGATATCCATATGCCTACAATTACAATACGATCGATGTATCAAGATATTTAATAGAAGGAGAGAACATAGTTGCTGTTCATACGTTATATCAAGGTTTAATAAATCGTGTTTGGGTAAGTGGTGACAATCGTCATGGTTTATTACTCGATATTGTAATTGATGGTAATATTGTGCTTTCCAGTGACGAGTCTTTCTTAACTGCAATTCATTCTGCCTATACCCCAATTGGAATAATAGGTTATGATACTCAATTTGCCGAGGAATACGATTCGTCTGCTGAAACAGTGGGGTTTCAATATTCAGATTACGACGACTCAAGATGGAATTATGCCTCTTTAAAGCAAAATACTGACTACACTCTCGTTCCCCAACCTACATCTATGCTTGATTTTGAAAGCATAAAGCCCAATTTGGTTGTTCGGAAGGAAGGACGAATTTTTATCGATTTTGGCTCGAATTATGTGGGGTATTTGAAGATGAAGGCGAGAGGGAGGAGGGGCGATAAAATTATAATTCTTTGCGGTCAAGAATTGAACGAGGATGGCACGGTTCGATATGAGATGCGTTGCAATTGTGTATACAAGGAAACGTGGTTACTGTCGGGCAATGATGACATTCTTGACCAATATGACTATAAGTCATTTAGATATGTGGAGTTAATCATTCCCGATGGTAGCGATGTATATGATATTTCACTTATAGCACGACATTATCCCTTTAATCTTTGTGTATCTCGAAGGTTTGTGGAAAACAACGATATCTTGAAGGTTTGGAATCTATGCGTTCATTCTATTAACTATGGGGTACAGGAAGTTATTCAAGACTGTATGGATAGAGAAAAAGGGTTTTATGTTGGGGATGGCTGTTATACCGCACTGACGCAAATGGTTTTGTCGGGAGATGACTCAATGGTGAGGTATCTAATTGATTCGGCGCGCCTTTCCACACGTGCAGTCAAAAGCACTGTAACTTGCTTAAATTGCTCTTTTATGCAAGAGATTGCCGAATACCCCTTGATTTTAATATTTTTGATGCTCTGGCATTATCGTTTGACTGATGATGTAGAATATATGAGAAAGAATTATAGCTTCGCAAAAGAAATTCTTGATTGTTATCGTGCGGATTATGAAAAGGATGGTCTTTTACAGAAGCTTGATAAATGGTGTGTTGTAGAATGGCCCAAAAATTATCAAGATGATTATGATGCCGATATTACCGAAGGAAAGGTTTGTGTAGAACCCCACATGGTAATTAATGCCTACTATTTAAAGGCTGTAGAGACAGTTAACAAAATGACAAATATACTCGGATTGCCGTTATATCGTGATATAGCAGAGATGAAAAATGTCTTTAATAATGCCTTTTACGATTCTGAGAGGCGGCTCTTTATCGATAGCTTAAAATCATCTCATAGCAGCTTAATCTCCAATGCTTTTGCTTACGGCTTCAGTTTAGCACCTGATGCCGAAACGGATAAGAGCTTGCTGTCGGAGATTAAAAGACATGGCTTTAATCATCTCAATCTTTTTTCTACTTTTCCCGTTTTGCTTCGATTTTGTCGAGATGGACAGAATGAATTGTTAGAAAATTTGCTTACTCACAATGATATGTGGCTTCGTATGCTTCGAGAAGGAGCAACTACCACTTTTGAGGGTTGGGGTAAGGATTGCAAGTGGAATACATCTTTGTTTCATTTGACATTGTCATTAGCGGCGTTGTATATTGCTGATATTAATCACAAACAGTTATTTGATTAATCTAAAGAGGTTGGTATAATGAAAAAACAATTAATTATTAATGCCTTTGCTGACGAGGCAAGTGATCACGTTGATGGTCAAATCGCAGCGCTAAAAAGAAATGACCTTGATGGTATTGAAATTCGCAATTTTGGCAACAAGAGCATTTGTGACCACACAGAAGAAGAAGTGCGGGAATTAAAACGAAAATTCGATTCCGCAGGTCTCAAGATAGGGGCAATAGGATCACCGATTGGAAAAATTGATATTGAAACTGATGACTTTAATGTTCATATTGAAAAATTCAAGCATACTCTTGAGCTGGCAACTATTTTAGAAACAGAAAAAATACGCATCTTTTCTTTTTATATTCCTAATGGGAAGTCTCCAAATGCTTACAAAAATGAGGTAATAGACCGTCTTGGTTTATTTCTTGAGTTAGCAAAGGGGAGCGGAGTATCTCTTTGCCATGAAAATGAAAAGGGAATCTATGGCGATATTGCTGCTCGCTGTCTGGATATTCACAAATCTTTACCGGAAATGAAAGGTATTTTTGATCCTGCCAACTATATTCAGTGTGGGCAAAATACTATGGATGCATGGAATTGCTTGAAGGGTTATATTGATTATTTGCATATCAAAGATGCAGTTGATGATGGAAGTGTAGTTCCCGCAGGAAAAGGGGCTGGTTGTGTTTGTGATATTGTTTCTGAATATATAGCTATGGGTGGTAATAAATTTACAATTGAACCTCATCTGACGGTATTCAGTGGGTTATCCAATCTCGAACGAGAATGCGAAACGAGTTCTATAAGCAAAAAATATTTATATCCTGATGCAGATACAGCATTTGACGCGGCTTGTAGTGCATTTAATGAATTATTAAGAGGAATCTGTTAAATGATGAAAAAGGTTAAAGTTGGAATTATTGGAGTAGGTAATATTGGTTCTACTCATGCGAAAAATATAGTTAACGGATTATGCCCTGATCTTGATCTTGTGTCTGTGGCAGATCATAATCCCAATCGTATAGAATGGTGTAAGCAGAATATTTCAGACACCTTAAATTTTTATGCAACAGCAGAGGATATGCTTGATAGCGGTACGATTGACGCGTGCATTGTTTCCGTCCCTCACTATGAGCATTCGAAATATGCTATTGAATGTATAAAGCGCGGTATACACGTTATGGTTGAAAAGCCTGCTGATGTTTATACCAAGCAGGCACGAAAAATGAATGAAGAAGCACAAAAACACCCTGACGTGGTATTTGGGGTAATGTTCAATCAGCGTACTAATCATATCTATCGAAAAATGCGAGATATAGTACAATCAGGGGTTTATGGCGATATTCGCAGAACAAATTGGATTATTACTAACTGGTATCGTCCTCAAGCTTACTATGATTCGGGAGATTGGCGTGCGACTTGGTCAGGAGAGGGCGGAGGAGTTTTGCTTAATCAATGTCCCCATCAGCTTGATCTGTGGCAATGGATATGCGGTATGCCTGTGAAGGTTGAAGCACATCTGCATTATGGAAAATGGCACAATATTGAGGTTGAGGACGATGTTACAACCTATGTTGAATACGAAAACGGTGCTACAGGTATATTTATAACAACTACCGGTGATCCTTGCGGCTGCAACAGATTTGAGATTCAACTCGACAAAGCCAAACTGATAGCAGAGGATGACAGCCTTAGGATTATTGAATTTGATATGACAGAGCAGGAATTTTCTTCTGTTAATAAAGAGCCCTTCGGATGTTTGAAAAGCCATCTGGTTCCGCTTGATACTGACGGAAAAAACGAGCAACATGTCGGCGTTCTTAACGCATGGGGAAGTGCGATTCTTCGTGGTACGCCCCTTGTTGCTGACGGCTCTGAGGGTATTAACGGTCTTATGCTGTCGAATGCTATGCATCTATCATCATTCTTGGGTAGAGCAGTATCGCTTCCTATTGACGAGGATTTGTTCTATGAGGAACTGATGAAACGAGTGGCGGTTTCACGCAGAAAATCAACTGGAGCTGATGTTTTTGCCGATACGTCCGGTACATACTAACGCATATTAATTGAGAGAGGTATTGTTAAGTGGATACTGTCAGAATTGCGATTATCGGGATAGGTAATATTGGTTCAGCACATTCATCTTGTATTGCTTCTGGAAAGATAAAAGGACTCAGTCTTGTGGCGTTATGTGATAATAATCATGAACGACTTGATTTTTTTAAACAAATGTATCCTGAATGTCGATGCTTTCTTGAATATAAAGAATTAATTGATAGCAATATTGCTGATGCTGTAATAATTGCTGTTCCACATCCATACCATGCTCAAATTGCTGAATATGCTTTTGAGCATGGTATGCATGTCCTTCTTGAAAAGCCAGTTGATATATGCATATCCTCAGCGAGAAAATTGAATGAGATAGCTGAGCGTAGTGGAAAAATATTTGGCATTATGTTTAATCAGCGTACGAATACTCTGTTTGCTAAGATTAGGGAGATCGTTCATCAGGGTACTCTCGGAACACCTCGACGTTTAATATGGACGGTTACTAACTGGTATCGTACCCAAAGATATTATGATTCGGGCGAATGGCGCGGCACATGGAAAGGCGAGGGGGGTGGAGTTTTAATAAATCAGGCCCCGCATAATCTCGATTTATGGCAATGGATTTTTGGTATGCCAAAGCGTTTAAGAGCATTTTGTTATGAAGGAAAGTACCACCATATTGAGGTGGAGGATGATGTAACCATATATGGTGAATACGACAATGGTGCTACGGCTATTTTTATTGCTTCGACCGGAGAATACCCAGGCAGCAATCGACTTGAAATTACAGGTGATTGCGGAAAGCTTGTGGCTGAAAACGGCAAACTTACACTTTGGACACTTTCTGAATCCGAACGAAATTATTGCTTTGACATGGAAGCAAAGGTTCCACCTCAGATAACATCAAAGGTTTTTGAATTTTCAAATTCTGAGCATGAACACCAGAATATTTTAAAAAACTTTGCTGATGCTGTTCTATATGGCACACAATTGATATCGCCAGGTTACGATGGTATTTATGAATTGACACTGTCGAATGCAGCATATCTATCTTCTTGGACAGATTCATGGATTGATATTCCATTTGATGAGTGCATCTTTGACGAAACTCTCGAAAAGAAGATTTCTACGTCTTCTTTTAAACCCTTAAACGGTAAACAACTTAATCTTCCACACAACGAATATAATAAGCGTTGGGTAACACATTGGTAAAAATTTAAAAAGACTGTTGTTCAGTCACAGGAGCAATATGGAAACTATTATTACTAAATTAGCTAATGCGGGAATTATTCCTGTTGCAGCTATCAAAAATGTCGATTATGCAGTGCCGTTGGCGGCTGCCTTGAGGAGAGGCGGATTAAACTGTATTGAGGTTACTTATCGAACAGAAGCTGCCGAAGAATCGATACGGAGAATTTCCGTGGCTTTTCCCGATATGTTAGTTGCAGCGGGAACAGTGTTAAATAATACACAGGCGAATTCCGCTATTTTAGCCGGTGCCTCTTTCATTGTAACGCCAGGTTTTAATTCTGCTGTTGTTGCACATTGCTTAGAACGAAAATATCCTATTATCCCCGGAGTATGTACGCCTTCTGAGATAGAGCAGGCAATGGGCTTTGGTCTTAAGTTGCTGAAATTTTTTCCATCTGAGGCAATAGGTGGGATAAAAATGATTAATGCGCTTGCTGCTCCCTATAGCAACGTACGATTCATGCCTACGGGTGGTATTAATGCAACAAATGTTTTTGACTATCTGCAGTGCAAAAATGTGCTTGCTTGTGGCGGTAGCTGGATGATTCCTACAGAAGCTTTAAATGAAGGGCATTTTGACATTATAGAAGAACTCACAAAAAAAGCAGTAGAAATTTACAATAAGGTTAGAGGTGAGAGAAATGGCGTTTAATGTGCGTTCGGAAGCGGAATGTCAATTTGATGAACTTTCACTCGGCGAGGTTATGCTTAGATTTGATCCAGCCGAAGGACGTATAAAAACTTCACGTAATTTTCATGTTTGGGAAGGTGGAGGGGAATATAACGTCGCACGAGGGCTTAGCCGCTGCTTCAAAATGAAAACAACTGTTGTTACATCGTTTGCCGATAACGAAGTAGGACGTCTTTTGGAGGATTTAATTCTACAGGGAGGCGTGGATACATCATTAATACGATGGGAACCCTACGACGGAGTGGGACGAACCCTTCGCAATGGGCTGAATTTTACTGAGCGTGGCTTTGGCATTCGTGGTGCTATCGGTGTTTCTGATCGTGGACATACTTCAGTTTCACAATTAAAACCGGGCGAAATAGATTGGGATTATATTTTCGGTAAACTCGGTGTTCGTTGGCTACATACCGGCGGTATTTTTGCTTCACTCAGTGAAACAACAGCAGAGGTTACCATTGAGGCGGTTCAATCAGCCCATAAATATGGTACGATTGTTTCTTACGACCTAAACTATCGTCCTTCACTTTGGAAAGGTATCGGTGGAAAAGAAAAAGCACAGGAGGTGAATAAACGTATTGCACCTTATGTCGATGTTATGATTGGAAATGAAGAAGATTTTACCGCCTGTCTTGGCCTTGAAATTGAGGGGAACGATGAGAATTTAAAGGAATTAAATATTGACGGTTATTATAAGATGATAGAAAGAGCAGTTAAAATATTTCCCAACTTTCGAGTTATAGCAACTACCTTACGCACTGTAAAAACAGCAAATATCAATGATTGGACTGCAATATGTTGGTCTGAGGGTAAGTTGTATCATGGACTTGAATTTAAAAATCTTGACATCCTTGACCGAATTGGCGGGGGTGATAGCTTCGCCTCTGGACTTATTTATGGACTTCTTTCTGGTAAAACACCGGAGGAAGCTTTAAACTATGGTATCGCTCATGGAGCATTGGCTATGTCAACACCAGGGGACACTTCGATGGCTTCGCAAAAAGAGGTTGAGGGCATTATTAATGGCCAAAGCGCCAGAGTAAAACGTTAATAAATGAATTACTGCGTGAATTTTTAAAAGGTGAATTATTATGACTTTTATAGAAAAAATTAAACAAAAAAGCACCGATATATATACGGTAAAACCGCTCACTATTGCTTTCCTTGGAGATAGCGTCACTCAAGGCTGCTTCGAGCTATATCCTCGTCATAGTGGAGGTGTGGGAGTTGTTTACGATAATGAAGCAGTTTATCACAATGTTGTAAGGAAGATACTAAATCTTTTATATCCACAGCTTCCTCTCTCTATTGTTAACGCGGGCATTTGTGGTGCTACCGCAAGACAGGGGAGAGAGCGACTTGATACGGATGTGATTTCTTATCATCCTGACCTTACGGTTGTTTGCTATGGTTTAAACGACTGTAAGAGAGGAATGGGTGAGCTTAATGCCTATATCGAAAATTTAATGAATATTTTTGAACGTCTTAAAAAAATTGGCTCTGAAGTCATTTTTATGACACCGAATATGATAGGTGAGCGAGTAAATGAATCTCTTATTGATGCGGAGCTTCGTCGTATTGCTTCTGAAGTTTGCACCGAAGAGAATCAAAGGACATTGGATGCTTATCTGAAATCAGCTATTGCACTTTGCGAAGAAAAAAATGTCGCAGTATGCGATTGCTATAAGAATTGGAAGGCGATGAAAGCTGCGGGTGTAGATGTTACATCTATGCTCAGCAACGATATTAATCACCCCACTCGAGAACTACATATTATGTTTGCTTATGAGCTTGTGAAAACAATGCTTAGAGGTGAATAAAATATGTATTGCTTAAATAAGCAGGTTAAAGTTCCGAAGAATATATCTTCAGCCATATATTTTGCGGTTACATTGACTATGATACTTGTGCTTTTTAATTGCTGTACGAAAACAAAGAACCTTGGCAATAACACAAAGGAAACAAATGTAACACCTTCAAGCACAACGAATGTGAATGGAGAAAATGAAACTGAAACAAGAGGAGAAAATAATGTGAAGGAAACTAATGCCGATAGTAAAACCAATTTAACGCTTGACGACTTTCGCGGAAAGATAGCGGTAGCTTATGGCGATTCAATTGTATATGGTGCTTATCGTGCTCCGGGAGATCCAGGCGCTGTATCCCGTGTCGATGAACGTTGGTGCGATATTTTATCAACTCTGTTGGAATTCAAGTCTATGAAAAATGAAGGAGAGTCAGGTATTTCAATCAGTTCGACATCGTCTGTTTTGCCGGACAGGGCAATGACAAAGCAATATAATCGATTGCCTAATAATGCGGAAGTGATTTTTATTGCAGCGGGTACTAATGATTTTGGTACCAATGTGCCACTCGGAGCTATTTCAGATAAAGAAGACACCTCCTTTTGCGGAGCGCTCTATCTTCTTTGTCAAGGGCTAAAGGAAAAATATTCGGACGATATGGTTATCTTCATTACTCCTATATCACGCAAAGATGAAGAAACCAACAAGCTCGGTCATAGCCTTGAAGAATATCGTAATATGATAAAAAAAATTGCAGGTGAAAACTTTGGATTTACTGTGTTAAACGGGGAGTCCTTTGGTTTTGAACCTGAAAACGAGTCTTATCGCGAGGCATATATGCTTGACGGTCTACACCCTAATGGTCAAGGTCATGTTATTTATGCCCAAAAAGTTGCAGAGGCTATTTTAGGAGTAAAAATTCAATAAATTCATTATTTGGAGGGTTATTATTATGAAGACAGTTAAAGACAAGTATATCGTTATGGGGGCGGATTTTGCGGGTTTCCCCTTGAAGGAAGCAGTAGCTGCCCATTTGAAAGCCCAAGGGTGGAGGATTACAGATGTTGGGGTAACAACCGACAGCAAGCCTGACGATACGGAAAATATGTTTCATAGAGTTGGTTTGCGTGCAGGAAGCCTCATTTCTGAAGGAGAGTTTGAAAGAGCGTTATTGTTTTGTGGTACAGGCATGGGAATACATATCGCAGCAAGCAAGTGTCCTCATGTACATGCCGGCGTTGTAGAAAGTGTGCCGGCGGCTTTGCGCGCAATTACTGGAAACGGAGTTAATGTTCTCGCAATGGGAGCATTCTATGTTGCGCCGCAAATGGGCTGTGATATTGCAGACGCTTATTTGAATGCTGAGCTTGGCAGTGGTTATGAATGGTGGTATAATTTTTATGAATTTCACAAGCTTGCAATTGATGAGCTTGAGGCTTTTGATTACGAGGTTTATAAGAAAAACGGTTTTAAGCTTGAGCACTTAGGCGATTATCCTCTTAAACTTGAAAAAAAGCCCGTGTAATTTTGATATAACTATTTTAATACAAAAGGAAGTGTGTTTGTTTGCTTATCAAAGGAAAAGACATTCCAAAATCTCGACATCCACATATTATCTACTGGTTTTGGGGTGACGGCATCTTGGAAAATGAAAAATATTTGCGAGATATTGATATTGTGTCGAATGATGGTACTTTCAATACGATGGTATTATCAGCTCGTGATGGTATGGATTTTTGGTTGTCGTCACTGTATCCATTTTTTGAAAAAGCAGTTGCTTATGCACATGAAAAGGGTATAAAAATAGTTCTTCAGCTTTGGCCAAAAGGATTTCTTTCGCACATTGATGAAGATATTTCATTAGAAGAAATGTCTGCCGTTGTTAATGAAGGAGAGTGTACTGTTAAAAATGGCAAAGCATATTATATAGACGATGTAAAGCATACCCGATATCCCGAGTACTGTCCGCCGGAGGTTACGAAACTTACTAAAGCTTATGCATTTCGGAAGCTTTCTGATGGGGTTTATATGCCGCAAACACTAATTGATGTTACAGATAGAGCTGTTATCACAAAATGTAACGAAAGTCATATCGAAATATCTTTTGATTTGCCGGAATATGAGGAATATACTGTGTATGTTATGACCGCACATTATCATCGTGCAGGAGACCTACATAGTCCATACTATATTCGCTCATACCGCGAGTTTATTGATCGTTATAGTGATATTCCTTTTGATGGAATTGTTTTGGACGAATTTAAAAACTTGCCCCTTCTCGATTTTAAATCTACAATTCGAGAGCGTTATTATGGTATGTGTTTTAAAGAGAATTTTGAAAAAGAGACAGGATTTGATTTGGACGAAACAATGTTTGAAATGCGGTATTCTTCTAAAGGAGATAATCAAAGTCGTCCAGCAGCAATTAATAGATATTTTGACTTTTTGCGTCGCTCTACTACCGCAGTAGAGAGGTTCGTAGCCGAGTATACATGCGAAATCTTTGGACAGGAGAGTTTTCTCGGTGTTCATAATACTTTTCACAATTCTCTAAATAATGATGAAATTTATGCGACGGGATGCAATTGGTGGAATCTTCCGCGTCGTTATGCGCAAACTGATGAGGATATTTCTTATCCCGTCCGTATGGGTATTGCCTGTAATTGTCCGGAGACAATAATATATGATATGTATTATCATACGAATTCGGAAGCCTTTTATGAAAAAGCGATGCGAGATGCGAAGTATGGGTGTCGTATTCACTACCACGCTATGAATGACTATCGTTATGGTGTTGATGTTGGTTCGCCCTCCTTTCTTCAATCTATACACGAAATTGAGCAAAAGATTGACCTTCTGAATCTTTTTGATACAGTGCTTCCAGAAATGGATATATTAGTTGTTTTTGGTTTTCCTGCTTTGACCAATTGGTATCCAGATGAGTCTGCTCGTAGTGACTTTGATTTAAATCAAAAAATTAATATTATGCAACGAGTGGACGCTTTGTGGAATAATGGGTATCTAAATGCACTTGTTCCTGACGATGAAATTGTTGAAGGGCGTATTGTTTTGAATGATGACAATACCTTTTCCTATGGTGGTCACAAATTTCGGTCATTGCTATATTTATATCCACAATATGGGAAGCGTTCTGCCATATCATGGCTAATAGATGCAATAAAGGTTGGCGCTATGGTTAAAATAATCGGAAACATTGATACCGATTTTGATGGTAATACTATTGACGACAAAATCTGTAATCTTTTGGCAAGTGTATCGTTATCCGAGAATGAGGATATTGGAAAATCTTTGGGAGTAAAGCCGAATAAACTAGTAAATGGTTGTTTTCTTTCAGATGGTTCAGTAGTCTTTAGTGATGTTTTATCTATCCTAACCCATAGTCCCGCGCACTTTTCAGTGCCTATAAAAGGGCATTTGTGGGAAGGCGAATATGAGGGGATAGTGGCGATTCGTGCGGATTGTGACGGAAACCTTGAACGTATGGTTTGTGGCAATTGCCATTGGCTTACATGTGATGGTAAAAAATTATTTAGTTCCCATAGTGGTGAGGATATTGCCTATCTATAAAAAGCTATAGCTCGATAAGTGATTTTTGTGTTTTGAAAACATTATCGTGGTATAATGAACTTGTAATACCTTGACTTAATATAGTATAATAACTATAAAGGAAGAGGAAAGAAAATGCAATAATATGAAAATGAATTCAAACAAACGGGCTGTTGC
>OJNI01000411.1_pt1 | contig 29178 bp, 23 predicted proteins | sample 1597441 | NCBI WGS metagenome assembly OJNI01 (sample SAMEA2452131, study PRJEB22498) | human gut metagenome | reverse complement strand
CGATCTCCGCTTCTGTTTCCAGCAGATAACAGATGCCGATCATCGCGTTTCCGCCTGCCTGTTCTTTCTGTACGACCAGCTCCTGCTTCCGGTTTACGCGGACGGTACTGTCATCATCCACCAGATCGCTGACCATGTACCAGGAATATAATTCGTTTCTGCTGTATGGATTCTTTTCACACCAGATATCACAGGGAATGATGTAGCTGTTTGATAAATGATCTGCCGCCGTTTTCAGAGAGTGCAGATTGTTTTTTGTTGCATAATCCGGAGCAACAATCAGGTCTACACCGTACTCATCGATCAGATATTCATACTGCTCTTTTATAAATCCGACAACGACGTAGATCTCTGTAATACCGACTTCATGAAGCTGACGGATTGTGCGCTCTATCAGCCGCTCTCCCTTAATTTCCAGAAGTCCTTTCGGTGTCTCTGTGTTAATCGGAACCATCCGCATCCCAAATCCGGCGGCAAGAATAATGGCGTTTTTCGGCGCTTTTTCTTTTGCTTCACGCAGTGCCTTTTCTGTCGGACGGATCTCTTCATCCAGGTAACCTTCTGAAATCAGCTCCTTAATCGAACGATTGACGATTCCAAGCGAATGGCCTGTCTGTGCGGCAAGGATACGCTGATTGATGAAGGGTTCTTTTATCAGGTTGTTCAATATATCTTGTTTTGAGTTGTTCATATACTTCCTTCTTTCGTTTTTCATGAACTTTCGTTTTTGATTATACTATACATTTATGGCTTTTTCAATCTTTTTTTATTTTTTGTACATAAGAAAAAAGGCCTTGAATTGTTCATTTTTCTAACAATTCAGAACCTCACTTCTTATGTCGAAAGACCGGAAACAGACAGCCCATATGTTTTCGTCCATCATCACGCACCTTATGACAGAATGAGTACCAAGATATGCAACAACTCTCTTTACTGTATTCTTCCTGAACGGTATGATGTAGTAAACAAAGGTTTTCATGTGCTCCGCAGGACTTTCGCAACTACTCTTTTACGAAATAATGCAGGGATTCAGATGGTAATGGATTCTCTTGGTCATACGGATAATACCAGTGTTATGAAATATCTTTCTTTCGATGAAGAAAGGATGCGTCTGTGTCCGCTGTCCCTCACACAGTACAGCCTTCTTCTGGAAGGAGGGGCTGAATGATGTCAGGACACTATAGTTTCACCAGCTGTTTTGCACCATTTATCGAAAGTATGATCACAGAAAAAAGAAACGTGGGCTTCCAGTATGAGCATGCAGAATGGATTCTTCACAAATTTGATGAATTCTGTAATCAGGAACAAGTTGAAACTCCTGTGATAACTCAGAAACTGGCGGGAAAATAGGGGACTCTGCGTAAAACAGAAACAAAAGTTACTCTTGCAGGAAGGATCTCCGTTCTCCGACAGTTAAGTCTGTACATGCAGGCATATGGAATTAAGTGCTATGTCCCGAGAAACTTCACCCGTAAAAGCAACCGTAGCGCATATGTTTTAAGCATTGAAGAAATACAGTCCTTGTTTCTGGAGATTGACAGTTACCAGCCAACCATAAATGCCGAGGTCTTTCATAGGCTGGCTCTGGAATACAGGATCCTGTTTCGTATGCTTTTCTGCTGTGGACTCAGGGTATCAGAAGCCAGAAAACTGCGTCTGGACATGGTCGACCTGGAAAATGGTGTACTAAAAATCGATCAGTCAAAAGGCGGCAATGACCGTCTTGTCTATCTGCCGGACGATCTGCGACAGTTATGCTGTGAGTATCTAAAGATCATGACAGTTAAATATAAAATAAAATCGGAATGGTTCTTTCCTGCATCCGATCCAGCAAAAGTACTGCAGGTTGCTTCCGTCGGGAAACGTTTCCACCGGGCATGGGAGCAAACACCTTATGCCAGAGAAGGGGCTCTCCAGCCAACAGTGCATTCTCTGCGTCATACGTTTGTGGTACTAAAAATGAACGAATGGATGAAATCTGGTGTGAAACTGGATAACATGATGCCTTATCTAAGTAAGTATCTTGGTCATTCCAGTCCGGACGATACTTTTTATTATTATCACCAAGTGGAAGAAGCCTTTTCCATCATCAAGCAAAAAGACCAGTCTGCATCCTTCGTAATACCGGAGGTGGCCGATGAAAAATAGAACTTTGAACTGCCAGCTCTTTTTCTCGAAGACAAATGATTTTTTAAGCTACTATCTTCCCTGTCAGGCAGCAAGGAGCATACATACAATAGAAACTTATCGTGATGGACTCACTGTATTCCGGAGATACATTACAAATGTACGGAAAATATCCATAAAAAAGTTTCTGTTTACTGATTGCACCAGTGAACTTATGCTGGATTATCTGGGATATTTGAACAGCCAGGGATGCGAAGCTTCTACCTGCAACAACCGGCTTGCTGCACTAAGAGCCTATCTGTGGTATGCGTCAGATATGGATATCTCTCTTCAGTCGATAGCGTTATCTGCATCTCATGTACCCTTTTTGAAGGAACCCAAAAAGGAAAAACAGATCATTCAGGATGAGGATATGAAAGCCTTGCTTGCAGCTCCTCCAGATACACAAAAAGGAAAACGTGACAGGATGATCATGATTCTCCTGTATGATACAGCGATTCGTATAGCAAAGCTTCTTGAACTTAAGATATCATCTCTGAAACTTACATCCGTTCCAAGCATTCACATACATGGAAAAGGCGATAAGAAACGTTCCGTATCCATTACAGATGCAACAGTATCTCATTTAAAAAAGTATTTAAGACAGTTTCATCCGGAAATGCTTCCTAATCAGCCCTTATTCTATACGAAAATCAAAGGAAGTATTGCTCCGATGTCCCCTGGAAATGTCTCAAGAATCATCAATAAGTATGCGGATACAATCAGGCCAGAACACCCAAATCTCCCGAAACATCTGCATTGCCATATGTTCCGGCGTACCAGGGCAACTGGTTTATACCGAAACGGTGTTGAACTGGAGATGATATCTGTAATTCTTGGACATTCATCTACTGAAACAACCAGGATTTATGCGACTCCATCCATTGAAATGCTTGGAGAAGCAATGAATACTGCTAATTCTACAATTCCAGACGAGACTCCAGAATGGGAAGAAAACGAGGATGAACTTGCTCGCATTTGCGGGCTGAGATAGCTTTTTTATCCTCATCTTTTGTTATAAGAATGCCTAAAATAAAGCTTTTGGTAAAAAGATGAGGATAAAAATTTCATGTTTATAAACCGCAGACAATGTAAACTGCCTGAAAGCAGGTGGCATCATTCAGCATTCTGTATCACCTCAAGAACTTCCGCAAGAAGAGACATCGGGGTAGATTCTGTTACATAGACAGAAAATCCCTTTGTGGAAATATGCAGTCCCGGCTGCTGGCGGTCATCCTTATGATTCTGCTGTAAAAGCCCTGGTTCTACAAGAACTATCTGCTGTTGGGGAATTTCTTCCTGCATATGTTCCAGACAGGCTTTCCTCACCCGATGAAGTCGGTAATAATAATTTGCTTTTGTGATACCGTGGTCTGCACACCAGCTGGCAACGCTCACGTCGGCTGGCCGGTTTTGGCATTCTCTGATTTGTGCAGCCCATTCCTGAAGGCGGAAACTTGTTGCCACCATAGATGTTTCTGAACTCATAGACTTACCTCCATGTAGTGGTATCAAAAGTTGAGACTCAACCTTTGATACTCGTATTAGAAATATAGTCTATTGTCACACACTTTTCCTTTACAGTCGAGGTACAGACTATCTGCCGTTTACATTAAATTGAGAAGTTTTGTACAGGGAAAGTTGAATAAATGATAGCTTTTTGAAAACGAAAGTAGCATGATAATTACATATGGAAAAATTTGCATGCAATCTTCTTGTGTGTAAGTATTAACTCAAATGAGGAGGAAAATCACGAATGAAGAGAAAAGAGTTATTGCAGAAATCTTCCACTGTAGCTGCGGTTGTGCTGGCTGCCGCATTGATGGATCCCGGAGCAGTACAGGCCTCCGCTGGTGACCAGAGTGCAGCAGCGAATGCGGCACAGGTAATGGAGCAGTCTGCGGAGACGGGAGAGGCTGCTGCAGCGGAATCTGTTGAGGCAGAAAGCCAGGAAACCAGTGACGGGCAGGCAGAAGCTGCAGAATCCGAGAACGAAACAGAAGAAACAAAGCAGGAAGCAGAGGCAGAGCCGGCAGAAGGTGCTGAAGGTGCTGAGAAAAATACGGTACAGGAAGAGCAGAATGCAAATACTGAAGATGCAGCCGGTGCAGAAGAAACGACGGGTGCTTCCGAAAATACGGCAGACAACAGCGCAGCAGTGACAACAGAAGCCGATTCCGATGATACAGACGAGAGCGTCACAACGGGCTGGTTCCAGACTGATGATGGAAATACGCAGTATCGCAAAGAAGATGGAACCGTATACTGTGATGAATTTGCGGAAATCGATGGAAAATTATATTTCTTCGGATGGTATGGCAACCTCACAAAAGATACTACTTTTACAAAATGGAGTACAGTAACATTTCATGACCGTTATTATAAAGCCACCGCAGATGGATCGCTGGTAACAAACCAGTGGGACGAATCCGGAAACATGTATTATGGAGCAGACGGAGGAACTGTTGCCGGATTACAGACGATCGATGGAAAACAGTATTATTTTGACAGTAATTGCTCTTTAAGAAGAGGCGGTCGGCTTGAAGATGTAGAAGGCAGCTGCTATTTTGTAGATGATGATGGTGTGCTGACATTAGCAGAAAATAACAGCTGGTCGGAATATAATGGAAAATATTATTATGTAAAAGACGGAGCCTTTTTAAGAGATTGTGTAGAAAAAATCGGTGATGATTATTATGGATTTCAGTGGGATGGATCCATGTATGCTGACTGCACTTTTTCAGAGCGGGATGATGAGACAAAACAGGATATTTATTACCGCGCAGCAGCTGGTGGAAAATTGATTACAGGCTGGTATACGGAAAGCGGTGAGAAGTATTACTATGGAACAGATGGAAAAGGTTACAACGGCTTCCGGGAGATTGATGGCAAAACATATTATTTTTATTTTCGGGCGATGCTGCAGTCAGATGGGCAGGTTGCACAGGGAGACAAGACGTATCTGGTAGGAAAAGATGGCTCCCTGACAGAAGCAAAGAATAATGACTGGACAAAAGTCGGTGATGATTATTACTACATGAAAGACGGCAAACTGCTGGAAGACTGTGTTGCAAAAATCGGAAATTTCTATTATGGATTTGATGAGAATGGCAGAATGTACAATAATGAAGCGTTTTCTATCAGAGACTATGATGCAAAAGAATGGATTTATTATCAGGCAAAAGAAGGCGGACAGCTGGCAGTTGGCTGGTATGAAACAAATGGAAGAAAATGCTATTATGGAACGGATGGAAAACAGTTTCGATATGGTATTATGAAAATCGGGAACTTCTATTATGGATTTGACAGCAATGGATATATGTACTGTGACACCAATTTCAATATCTGGAATTCGGAAACACAAAGCAGTGATTATTATCGGGCATCTGCAGATGGATCATTGATCACAGGCTGGTATGAATACAGTGGAAGAAAATACTATTATGGAACCGATGGAAAACGATATGAGGGGCTTCAATCTATTGATGGAAAGAAATATTATTTTCAGGATGGCCGGTTGCAGTATTCTACCAGAATAGAGGAAAAGGGAACGTATTATTTTGCAGCAGAAGATGGTGTGCTGACAGAAGTTAAAAATAATGTCTGGACGAAAGTGGATAAAAAGTATTACTACATGAAGGATGGTGTACTTCTGCAAAGCTGTGTAGAAAAAATCGGCAATTCTTACTATGGCTTTAATTCAGACGGTGTCATGTATGATAATCGGGAGTTTTCTCTGTATCAGGATGAAGAAAAGATTTATTATCGTGCGAAAGTCGGCGGAGCGCTGGTGACCGGATGGTACGAGGGCGATTGGGGATCTCTTTATTATTATGGCGTTGACGGAAAGGGATACAAAGGCGTCCAGACCATCGATGGAAAATCGTATTTCTTTACCGATTATACCAATCTTGTGAAGAACAGCACAGTAGAAGCAGATGGAAAATATTATGTTGCCGGGGACGATGGAGTCTTGGCGGAAGCAAAGAATAACGCATGGAATCTGATCGATGGAAATTACTACTATGTAAAAAATGGAGAATTTTTGAAAAACTGTGTAGAAAAAATCGGAAATGACTATTATGGATTTGATCATAAAGGGGTTATGTATGATGATACAACATTCTATGATTGGGATGATAACGAAAATTCAAACTTTAAATATCGAGCCAAACCCGGCGGAGCATTATATGTAAACAGTTGGTATGGAGAAGGCTCCAGCTGGTATTATTATGGCGAAGCAGGAAAAGGCTATGACGGCATTCACACCATCAATGGAAAAACATACTATTTCGAGAATTCATATCTGAACACCAACTGCACCGTGGAGGCAGATGGAAAATACTATGTTGCTGGAAATGATGGTATACTGGTGGAAGCAAAAAACAATGCCTGGACGAAAGTAGACAACTCGTACTACTATCTGAAAGATGGCGCATTCCTGAAGGGCTGTGTAGAAAAAATAGGAAATTTCTATTATGGCTTCGACTGGGCTGGAAAAATGTTTAACAATGAAGGTTTTTCCCTGTGGGATTCTGATAATAGTAGGGACAATTGGTATCGTGCGAAATCTGGCGGAGCGCTGATTATCGGCTGGTATTTTGACGGCAGCGATAACTATTATTACGGCGAGGATGGAAAAGCGGTCAGCGGACTGCAGACAATTGACGGAAAGCAGTATTATTTCCAGAGTGGAAAAATGTGCTGCAACATTGCCGTAAAGGTAGATGGAAAAAATTATGTCATCGACAACTCCGGAAATCTGTTAGAAGCAAAGAATAATGCCTGGACCCTGGCAGATGGCTACTATTACTATGTAAAAGATTGGAAATTCTTATTATGGATTCAGCTATCAGGGACGGATGTATGATGATACCAGTTTCAGTATTCGGGATGAAGAAAACCGCAAGAATTATGAATACTGGGCGAAAAAAGGCGGAGCATTATATACAAACAGCTGGTACAGTGACCGATACGACAGCTATTACTTCGGCGCTGATGGAAAAGGTTACGAAGGCTATCAGAAAGTAAATGGAAAACAGTATTACTTCGTCAGCGGCAGAATGTACCGGAATCAGCTGATCTGGGAGGAGTTGGACGGAAAACATTATATTGCCGGAGATGACGGCGTAGTGGTCGAGGCAAAAAATAATACCTGGACGAAAGTAGATGATGCTTACTACTATATGAAGGATAAGCGTTTCCTTCGAGACTGTGTCGTTCAGATTGACAATACCTGGTATGGATTTAATGATAGCGGCCGGATGTACGATAATGAGGGATTTGCCATCTGGACTCAAGATATGACAGCCTCCTATTACCGCGCGCAGAAAGGCGGTGCGCTGATTACAGGCTGGTATCAGAACAGAGGAGACTGGTACTATTACGGAACCGATAAGAAAGGATACGAAGGCCTCCAGACTGTCAACGGAAAACAGTATTATTTCTCACAGGGCCGGATGTGCTGCAGCCAGACCGTAGAGACGGAAAAGAAATGCTATATTGCGGATGCGGATGGAAATCTGAAAGAAGCAAAAAACAATGAGTGGATTCAGGCAGAAGGAAAATACTATTATGTTAAAAATCTGCAATTCCTGAGAGGCTGCGTAGAAAAGATCGGAAATTCCTATTATGGATTTAATGAATCCGGGGTAATGTACGAAAATAACACATTTTCTATCTGGGACGGCGGAAAGAGCATCTCTTATCGTGCCAAGGCAAATGGAGCCCTGTATACAAGCAGCTGGTATCAGGATTCTTACCGGTATTACTATTATGGTGCTGACGGAAAAGGCTGCGAAGGACTGAAAACGATCAATGGAAAACAGTATTACTTTGTTGATGCAGCGATGTGTACAAATCAGGCAGTAACGGTCAACGGAAAACCATATCTCTGCAAAAACGATGGTACGGCAGAAGGAATGAAAAATAATACATGGACCTTCTATAACAACCGTTACTATTACGTGAAGAATAACACTGTCCTGACAGATACGGTAGAAAAAATCGGAATGTACTATTATGCATTCAATTCAAACGGACAGATGTATAGCAATCAGATGTTCTCCATGTATGCAATTGACAGCACCGGAAAGGGAGAGTACAAAACACTTTTTGCAAAAGAAAGCGGAGCTCTCTATACAAACAGCTGGGTAAAATACAGAGAAAACTGGTATTATGCAGGTGCAGACGGCAATGCATATAAAGGGCTGAAAACCATCGGCGGAAAGCAGTATTTCTTTAAAGACGGCGGCTATATGAGCGTGAACAGTGTAGAAGCGGTTTATGATAAGATCTACAGCAGTGATGAAAATGGAGTTCTGACAGAAGTAAAAGGAAATAATGCATGGAAACGGCTGCATGGAGAATGGTACTATATTCAGAATAACAAATTGCTGAAAGATGGTATTTATAAGATCGGAAATGATTATTATGGCTTTGATTCCGAGGGCGCCGTGCGGACAGATCAGTTATCCCACGGAAGGGTTACTGACAAAGACGGCAATGAATATTATGCGTACTATCTTGCAGACCAGAACGGAAAAGTGAAGAGAAATACCTGGGCGAAATGGAATGGAGCATGGTACTACTTCGGAAACAATGGTGCAGGTGTCAATGGAATCCAGAAGATCAATGGAAAGACCTACTACTTTGCAGAAGGAAAAATGATTGTCCAGAGTTCTGTCAAAGCAGATAACAAGAACTATGTATGCAAAGCGGACGGATCTCTGGCAGAATTGAAAAATAATGAATGGACGCTGGTAGAAGGAAAATGGTATTACGTTCAAAATAATTCAATTTTTATGAAACGAGTAGAAAAAATCGGCAGTTCTTATTATGGATTTGACCAGGATGGCGCTATGCTGAAAAAACAGATCTTTACTATGACGGACGAAGAAGGTGTAGAACGTACTTATTTTGCAAAGAGTGATGGAAAACTGGCGGTAAGCACCTGGATTTCCGATGGAACAGACTGGTACTATTTTGATAAGAGCGGACGCAGTGTACTTGGTGTACAGACGATCAACGGAAAGAAGTACTATTTTGGAGACCGCGGAGCTATGGTGACGAATGAGCTTATTACAAGCGGCGGTACAAGATACGTTGCGAAAGCAGATGGAACACTGGTACAGGCAGCAAACAATGCATGGACAACGGCAGGTGGAAACTGGTACTATGTAAAAGATGGTGAACTCTGCAAATCAAAACTCGTCCAGATTTCCGGAAAATCCTATGGTTTCGATAACAATGGTATCATGTATCAGAACTGTGAGTTTGGTGTATCCGAGCAGGGAAGTTATGTATACTATTATGCGTCAGAGAACGGTGAAATTTATACGAATAAGTGGATGGCGGCAGACGGCAGCTGGATGTATTTCGGAAAAGACGGCAGAAACTTAAGCAACTGTATTCAGACCATCAACGGAGTGAAATATCTGTTCAAATGGGATAAGCTTGGCACAAGCGCATACTTATCCTGGAACGGTAAAAATTATGCTTCCGATGGAGATGGAAAAGCTTATGAACTGAAAGAAAAATGGAATCAGGTTGGAACATACTGGTATTATGTAAAAAATGGAAATGTTCTTTCTGGTACACTCGAGACAATCGGAAGTAAAACATACTGCTTCGATTACAACGGTCATATGATGACGAACTGGAAGATCGGCTATGCGTATGGAGAAGAGTTCGGAAATGGTTACAGCAGCTATGTTGTAGATGAGAAGGGATATGTTCAGAAGAATCAGACGTATGAGCGCTGGGATGGAACGTACCTGTTTGATGCAAATGGCAGGGGTGTAGACGGATTCCGCACGGTAAGCGGCAGAAAATGCTATTTTGAACAGGGCCGTATGAAGAAGAGCGCAACATTCCAGATCGGTGACGTTTCCTATGTGGCAGCAGCAGATGGAACCGTTACAGCACTTTCTTCCAATGGATGGACCAAGGTGGATGGAAATTGGTATTACGCAGACAATGGAAAACTGATTCAGAATTCCAGATTCGAAATTAATGGAAAAACATACATCTTTAACTATGAAGGAAAGATGATTTCGGAAGAAGGAATCTGGACGGAGAAAGGTTATGAAAATGTTGTCTATGGTGCTGCAAAAGACGGCACTATGCTGAAAAATACCTGGCAAAAGATCAAGATGTATACACAGAAAGAAGGCGGTTACAGCTATTACGGATGGGCATATTTTGATGAAAACGGTCAGGCATTGCAGGGACTTCAGACCATTAACGGAAAGAAATACTATTTCAGCAGCGGACTGCATCTGATGGTAACAAACTGCCTGGTGAAGGCAGATGACGGAACTCTGTATATTGCAGATTCCAATGGTGTTCTGAAAGAAGCAGGTCAGAACGGCTGGACGCAGGCAGACGGTAAATGGTATTACACCGTCAACGGTGTCGGAGCAAAGGACTGCATCCGCAGGATTGACAATGCATATTACGCTTTCGACAGCAATGGTGTAATGTACACCAACACAACATTCTATATGAATGACAGTGCATATCACGCAAATGCCAGTGGAAAACTGGTGACAAATGGTTCTTGGAAATCTGCCAGCGGCGATTTGTACTACTTCGACGCCAATGGTGTCGGTTATGAGGGCAGTCATAAAGTCAACGGAGTTACCTATTACTTTGAAGGCGGCCGTCTCCTGAAAAATGCAGCTGCACAGGACAAATTTGGAAACATGTTTGTATTGGATGCCAATGGAAAACAGCATACCATGAAAAACAATCAGTGGATCAAGGTAGGAAACTATTACTACTATGCACTGGATGGAACCATCGTAAAAGATGACGTTGTCATGATCGATGGAAAATACTATGGTTTTGACAGCGATGGAAGAATGTTTGACAACACGACATTCGAAATCGGAGGCCTTACCTACCATGCAGCAGCAGGCGGTTCCCTGATGGCCGGCAAACAGTACAAATCCGGAAAGGACACGTATTACTTCGACAAGACAGGAGTCGGATATGAGGGCGTCCATTATATTGCCGGAAAACGCTGTGTATTTTCAGGTGGTAAGATTGTAGGATAAAGAGAAAAACAGAGAAACAGAAAGACGTCCCTGGACAGTGGAAGGGGGCGTCTTTCTTTTGGAAAAAATGCAATGAAAGTAAGAAATTTTATGCATAGAAAGTGCAGGAAAAGATGGCTTTTTTACACAGAAAGTAGTATGATGATTACATATACAAATATCTGCATGCAAAAATGTGCAAATTCTGCTCGAACGGTACGCCTATTCTGAAATCAGCGGTACATTCATTCTGATTTAGCGGTATGCGTTTTCTGCTCAAAGCGGTACGTTTTTCCTTTATTATTGTGATGTAACTATTATTCATCACTGTGCAAAGGAGGAACTATTATGCACGACTACAATACTATTCTTGGAGTCATAGAACTTCGGCTCAGTAAAGTCAGTTATGACGCCGTACAAAAACGTTACCGGATTGGACGGAGCGGGATTGCATTGATCATGAACCGCTATAATGATTCAGGATTATCACTGGATGATCTTCGGCAAATGCCACCCGCAAAGGTTGTTGATCTCATTTATCCAAAAGAAAACCTTCGACATAAGGACATTCCACTGCCTGATTTTGAAAAAATACATGAGCAGATGATCCAAATGGGAAAGCATGCCGACTTGAGCTTTCTATGGATCGATTATAAAAAAGAGCATCCCAATGGTTGCCAGCTTGCCCAGTTTTATAAGCTGTATCATGATTTTATGGTAGATACTTATGGTACTTCTAAAACATCTATGCCTGTGGAACGGATCCCTGATGAAAAGATGTATATTGACTGGGTAGGCGACCAGCCGGAACTGCTACTGGACACAGCAACTGGCGAACTTCGGAAAGTTCACATTTTTACGACTACACTTGGTTTTAGCAGCCTTGTTTATGCAGAAATCTTTCTGGATGAAAAACTTCCACATTTTATTGCCGGCACAGTACACGCACTATCTTATTATGGGGCAGTTCCTAAATATCTTGTCCCGGACAATCTGAAAACAGCTGTTACCAGGCATAGCAAAGATGAACTTGTGCTGCAGTCAGCCTTTTCAGATCTGGAGACCTTCTATGATACGGTCATTCTGCCTCCGCCGCCAAGGAAACCGAAAGGCAAACCGACCGTTGAAAATCATGTGCGTTTCTTAGAAACGTATCTGGTAGAAGAATTAAAGAAAGACACTTATACCTCTCTGGAAGCCCTGAATGCTGCGGTCAAAAAGATCGTAGCGGACATCAACCAGCGTCCTTTCCAAAAAAAATCTGACATTCGGAAATCCCGCATGAATGGATTTGAAAAGTACGACAAACCGCGTATGAACCAGCTTCCAGGCGAAAGTTATACACTTTTTGATTATAAATACTTTCTTAAAGTTCCAGATAATTACCACCTTGAGTATGATGCCAACTACTATTCTGTATTGTATACCTATAAGGGGAAGCCTGCAATTCTTAAGGCTACCATGACGGAGATACGGATCTGCGACGAGTATAACCGGCTGATCTGCCGACATCCGAGATCTTATCGTGACTTTCCTCTTTACATTACAGATGACAGTCATATGCCACCAGAACACCTGTATTACAAAGAAGTGAATGCACATGATAGAGCTTATTACAGACGGTGGGCATCTGTCTATGGAGAATCTATGGTAACTCTTATTGACAGGATACTCCGCAGTTCCAAACACGAGGAACAGGCATACAACAGCTGTGCCGGTGTACTCCATTCCTGTAAGGATGTTCCTCACCGACTGGTTATGGAGGCTGCTGAGAAATACGTAGAAGCTAATGCCTGCAAGTATTCTTATTTCAAGAAAGTGCTTGGCATGGTCCAGAATAATCATTCCAGCAGCGGTATAAACGGAAAACTTCCTTCCCATACAAACATCCGTGGAAAGGAGGCATACAAATGAGTTCATCCCATGACATTACATTAACACCCCAGGAACAGGCTCTGATCATGCGTCTGAAGAGTTTCCACGTTCCGGAAATGGCACGTATCCTGGAAGAACAGATGAAAGATCCCAATGCAGATCTGAACACGTTTATGGAACGCATGACAGCAATGGTTGATGCAGAGTGGCAGGCGCGGGCAGATAAACGTTTTAATCGTCTGATGAAAGAAGCGCATATGCGATACCCGGCGGCAGATCTTGACGAAACTATTTACCTTCCAAAACGTCAGCTTGATACCCAGACAATAGAGCTACTGAGTACTTGCCATTGGATAGAGGAAGGAAAGAATCTTATTGTAACAGGATCTTCCGCCAGTGGAAAAACTTATCTAATCAATGCTTTTTGTGTAACTGCAATGAAACAGTCTAAGAGTGTAAAGTATATAAAAGCGAACACTCTTATGAGCGAAATGGAACAGGCACGTATCAAATCCACAAATCTGGATTACCTGAATAAGCTGACCAAGCTGGATCTTCTTGTGATCGATGATTTTGGCCTTATGGATCTCGATCTTGATAAATGCCGGGATCTTTTTGAAGTCCTTGACACCAGGGATGGAAGAAAATCAACTGTAGTCATCTCACAGTTTCCAGTCAGTACATGGTTTGATATGTTTGCTGATAATACCTACGCTGATGCGTGCCTTACACGAATCACAGATAAGCATCATACATATCGTCTGGAGATGAACGGTATAAATATGCGTGAAACAGAATGATATCATCTAGCGGTACTTCGTACCGTTAAAAATGGAATAGCCGTTCCGCAGTAGCGGAACTGGCATTCCGTTTGAACGTAATTTGCAGTCAGGAAAACCCGAAGGTATTTTTCCTGATTCAATGCATAAGTGAAAGCTTCCCTCAGTTTTTCTGTACCGACTTCACTCTCGTGTTGTTTCAAGTACACAAACAAAGCATCTACCAGTGGTTTTACAACCACCTGACGCTGAACAAATCTTTCTTTTGATGAAAGTTCTTTGAGTTTTCCTTCTTCCCGGTAGATTGCCTGGATCTGCTTTATGATCAGGAATGAAGCGGACTCTTTTCGGCTTTCCTTCGGAACCACGGCAAGTGCTTTATCAAAGCGCCTGCGGGCATGAACCCAGCAGCCGGTAATGATCAGATCTTCCCGTTCCTTTTCCAATGTGTGGTAAACCTGATAGCCATCCGTCACGCAGATCCCGGAATAATCCTTCAGAAATTCTCTTGAATGGGACGCATTTCTGGTTCGCTGGTATTCATAAAGAATGATCTGCTTTTCCGGATACATGTGGCCGGAACGGTATACCCACATGTAACTCTTGGAACCGGCACTGCGACCGTCACGGTTTACAAGAACCGGGGTCTCATCTGCCTGAATGACATGATAGCGGTAAAGCAGTGAATGCAGATGATCATACAGAACGGAAAGGTATTCTTCCCCTAACCGGATCATCCAGTTCGCCATGTTCTGTCTGGTTATGGCAAGACCATATCGAATGAACTCCTGTTCCAGACGGTAAAGCGGAACCGCATTTACATATTTTCCATTCATGATAGCTGCAGCAAGAGATGCTGAAACCGGGCTTCCATGGAGCAGGCTCTTTGGATGCTTCGCCTTTACCATGTGTCCATCCGTTTTGCTGGCATAGACACCAACATGATGCTCATCCACTTCGACTTTTGCCGGAATGAAACGGTAGCGGCGCGCAATGGCATCCGGGAGCTGTTTCCAGCCATTTTCACCGAATTCAGCAGTTAATTCTTCCTCAGTCATGTAGTGATCGATCCGGTTTGTAGAAAGTTCAGACATATCCTGCGCTTTTTTGCCTTTTGTTTTTTTTCTTGCGTTCTGGTGTTGCTTCCAGAGTTTCAGGTTCCGGAGCGTCCAGATCACAAACAGCTTCTGCTTCATAAAAAAACACAAGGGTTCCATCCACTTCGATAAAGCGCATCTGCTGGGTATCCTCCATTTTTTCAGAGGAACGTCCAAAACGGTTCTTCTTACCAAGAATCAGCTGCTCCATCATTGCCTGCATCTTGGTATCAAGGGAATGCAGATCGGCACTGACCTTTTCTAACTGCTCCTGCTGGTTCAGAAACATCTGGATCAGTATAGACTTGTCAACGCTATTTAATTGTTCTTCTGTGTACTTGATCGCCATGGCAGGAACTCCTTTTCTTAATGAGTCCATTGTACCAGATTTACGCAGTTTCTGCCACCCGGCGGCTGTTTTCCTTTCGTCATTATGACGGTGGATAAATGCAGTAAAATAAAAATATCGCTTTTTTTGACGGAAAAACATGGAAAAATTTTTCTCTATAATGCACAAACACTACATCAGTCTTTTGAGACTATCGTTTGGTCGGATTGGATGCTTCGGTATAATCTCCAGGCCCTGCATTAACATCGCATACTGCTCTGCCGAAATTTCCAGAGCTTCTTCTGCAGAACGCGGCCAGCTGAATGCACCATTATCTAATCTTTTGTAGAGAAGCAGAAAACCATCGCCTTCCCAGAGAAGACCTTTGATACGATTTGTTCTCTTACCACAGAACCGAAAAAGCGTATTTTTATCGTAAGGATCAAGTTGAAACCGGAACCGGATCATCGTTGCCAAACCATCTATGCCCCGGCGCAGATCCGTATAACCTGCTGCAAGGTAAATCTTTTTTAACCCGGTTGCATCATTCAGCATAAGCCAACACCTCCAGAATATTTCGGATGATATCTGCTGAAGTGTGGTTATAAATTTCAAGCGCCAGTCCTCTGGAGTTGCGGAGAACGGCTGCTGGTTTAACCCCGCAGGAATCTGCTGAGGGGATTGTTTCTGCTGCTGGCATTGGAAGTTCCACAAAAGCCGGTTCTGGATTACAAGCTTCCAGGCATGCTTTTCTAACCCGGCGTAAGCGATAGTAATAATTCGCTTTGGTAATGCCATGTTCACTGCACCAGGTTTCAACCTTCATATCTGCAGGACGGCTCTGGCATTCCTGTATCTGTGCGGCCCACTGCCGTAACCGAACCTGCTCGGCTACCAAACTTGTTTGACTGCTCATAGTCTAACCTCCATAGTCAGTCAAAAAAGTTAAGTGCTCAACTTTTTTGACTCTGTATTGTGTGAGACTATTATTGCAGAAAATGAATCAGAAAAACAGGTACTTACTATGGTGCGTTTACCTTACTCCTTTTAGTGTAACTGTTACACTAAATCATATCACTTTCGAATTGAAAATCCAGCAAAAAGTCCTTATTTTTCAAGGTTTTTTTGAACTTTTGTAAAGTAATCAGCCGGTTAGTGTAACCGTTCTGCAAAGTTCAGAAATAGACACAGCAAATTAATAACACAATAAAATTTTTCTTAAAGGTCAAGAAACTCAGCCAATCTCTGGCTACTATTTCTATCATGGTATTTGAAAAACAAGTCCGAAATTCTTCTTCTTTCCTGCATATATGGATCTTTTCCGTTTACAACATCCTCAATAAATGCCATAAAATCATTTTGATTAAAAATTATGTGCCCCGGCATATATTCCTCCGGTTTCTCAAAAATCAATCCCAACTTGTAATCCTTCACATCGTCCAGGGTAAAACCAATAGGTTTATCTGCATGAAGAAAGTCATAAGCAGCTGATGAATAATCACTAATAAGGGCATCTACATCTTTCATCAAGCGATAATTATCAATTCCGCGCTGTTTCACAGCATTCTTATCCAGTATTATTATATTCGACATTTCTTTAATTTTAATCGTTGTGGGATCTTGCATCGGATGAATTTTTATGATTAAAAGAGCATTTTCTTCTTGCAAGAAGTCATTCAATCTTATGCAAGCATTTACATTCTCCAGGATAGGCACGCCAAGCGGAAGTTCCATTGTCGAATCATTCCGGTCAAACGAAATCGCCTTACGGAAGGTAGGCATCCATAAAATGACCTTTTTATAGGAATCATTCGTTATTTTGCTCAAGTCGCCTTTCGTTCCATCATAAAAGGTGTCATGCATAGGATATCCTAGTATTTTGATTTTTTCATTTGGATATGGAAGATTATATTGATCTGCTAAAATTGGCGCCAAAAAATTCGATGGCATCAAAATACAATCCAATGCATCCGGTAACATACTTTTTCCTTTAAACGCTTTTAAACCAATGGATCCATGATCCAAATAGCAAACTGTTTGCCCATTTTTTAAGCGGCCTAAGACCTGATGATCAAATGTCATAAACTTTGCAGTATATAAATAATAGGTCTTCCTTAAGCTCGGCTTAAACATATTAAATCCGATAACATTTTCAGGCAAATTTTCAGGCTTTTTATTTCTGAGTAGCCATACTATCTTATATTTTTTATTATAGTTATGCTTGATCAGATAATTATAAAAAGCCCCGCCATTCATATCAAAATCATTATGGGATTCGATGACTATGGTATCAGACAATTTTAGTCTACTAAAAAGCAAATTTCCCAACGACATAATCCAATTATCAACGTGGCGATATACTTTATTCTGCAATATCATGTGTAATACATATATAACGCCATATTTTTCTACTCTATATTCAATTTTCTCTAATAATCTCATCATTTTCGGGTTTTGTTGATGCAACGTATCCATGCTCATCCTCCCTGATTTACTTCCGTAATCGTTCCAGTATAATCATTTTACTTTAATAAACCGACAATCATAAAAGAACACTCCACTTTTATCAATATTTTTCACTTTTCTCTCATTTATCAACACACTCTCTTAATATATATCTTTAAAACCAATTTTTGAAAAAAGTAGCGAGTATTCTCTTTATATAACTTCGATATATAAACACGATAGTTATAAATATCACAGTCTGACACACATACCAGTGTCCAGCTAGATGTTCAAGAACCACTTGTAACACCAGAAGAATATAAACGAAAATGTCTGTTTTCAGTGTTATTTTCATTCTGATGAATTGTCTGGATTTGATGAGCCTTGCACACCACATCACTACATATGCTGCGACAGTAGCCATTGCTGCCCCAACCGCTCCCCAAACCGGTATGAAAATCGCATTTAATACAGTATTCACCACTGCAGATAAGATTGTTGTGGAAGCTATTGTCTTGCTTTCTTTCGCAGCCGAAAATAATCCCCCCTGAAAACTCGTTAATGAATTAAACATAACCGAAATCAACAAAACAGATGAGTAAACGCTATGGATTAGTACTGCCAAGCCACGAAAAAATCCTTGGCATACAGGAATCGCGCCAGCGGAATATTAAAAATGATTATTCCACTGCAAACGATGCACATTGCCGCATTAAATAAACCGTAGGTTTTGCCAAAAAAACCGTCCGAGTCCTCCCTATCGAACTCCTTAATAGCCGAAAGTGTCCATGCCTGTGAAAATATGGTATAACAGGTCGCCAATATCGTGGGAATCTTTGATGCTACAGCATAAACTCCGTTTTCCGCTGAGCCGCAAATTGCTGTCACAAAATATTTATCCAAAAAAGCGTTGATCCAAAGTGCCAGGTTATTGAAAATCAACGGTATACAATAACAGAGGATCTCTTTCTGCATTGTTTTTTCACATGTACACTGGACAAAGCTAGACGGCCGAAGTCCAGACCTAATTATACTGTACAAGGTTCCCAAAAGTGGTCCCATAATAAGAGCGATCAAGTACCCGTACATACCTATTCTAAACACAAGCAGAAACAGTATATTTCCTACAATAACGCCAGCCGAAGAAATAAGCCCGGCAATCGCCACGTCTCTGACTTTCTCTATAGCACGCAGGTACTTTGACAGGATATCATATGTCGCATTAAAGAAAAAATACAGAAAAGCGGATATATAGTAACCCACAGGCCAGTTAAATACTCCAAATTGCCAAATTGCAGCCAATACAAAAGCTGAAATCAAGCTGCCATAAACCAAGACTCTGGAGCCAAACGAGAAAATCTCCTCTTTTTTATCTTGTCTGTCGAGTACAAACCTGAGCACACCATCCGCAACATCAAGGGTGCAGATATACATTATCAATGTTCCCGTTGTAGTAATAACATCCGCAATGCCATACTCGGATGTTGTTAAAATGTTCGTATATAGCGGGACCAGAAGGAACGAAAGTATTTTTGACCCAAAGGAGCTTATTGCGAACAAAGCTGTATTTTTAGTCAGATATTTATATTTTTCCTGCATGTGCAAAATTCTCTCCTGATTTTCCGACTTCTAGCGAAGCTAGAACGCCGGAGTTTCCTTCTCCAAAAGGAGAGGGACTATTTTATTATCAACATGTTTTAGCATTTTATCAAATGCAACTGATATAGCCAAAGTAACTGCAAAAGATACAACCACAAAAGCCATAGGAACTTCACAAATTTTCGGTGTCAATGTCTGAAGCATGAGGAATGGTATTCTCTGTAATATAAAAATGCTGAACGCGTGAGTTCCTATAAACTCCAATATGCGGCTGTTGATCTTAAACCAACATAAGAACCAAACAATTGCCAACGCAAAGCATATAGAAGCAAGATTCATAACAGCATCAATATACCGAAGCTTATATGTGGCCACAAGTATAATTGCAAGCACCGCTATTGAAATCCACCTCTTTTTTAGGAAACAATTCAAGAATTTTTCCTCATAAAATGCGATCCAAATACCAAGCGGATAACACATAACTGTAGAGCTGAACCGGGACGGAAGCAAAAACTGAGCAACAACAAAATAGATCAAGGCACCGCTCGTAACTCCTATCGCAATTTTACGAGCATTTTCACTAGTTACACCCACATCTTTTCCGTCAGCTTTTACGGCTATTTGCGCACATATATACGTCAACAAGTACATAAGTAAGATAGCAAACACATACCAGTTGCTGTTTCCGACAGAAGTAAGCCCTATAAAGCTTCCAATTATCGTTAGCGCATCGTAACGAATGCCTAAGCATATATCAACTATCAAAAACAAGACGATTGCAATAGCAAAATTGAGCCAGGTTTTGAACAATCTTTTAACTGGGAACTGACGAACATATCGTGTCCCCCCCCTCCCCATTAAGATTTTCTTCATTACACCGTATCCGGAGAAGGTGAGGAATGAAACCACAACCCACTGATTACAGAAATTCTGAAAATGACGGTATAGACTCCACAACAAATTATTTGGTAAATTAAAGTATTGTGTGCTATGACTGAGAAAAATAAGCAATACAAAAACTCCGTTTATAATTGTTGTGTTAGTATGATTCAATGGTTCAGCATCCAGTTCTCGCTGCCTAAAAGAAAGCAAGCAGATCAAAGCTACCACTATAACATATAAAAACATATTTTTCACCCGTGTCCTCTAAATTCAGATATTGGTTTTATCTGTATGTCAGTCACTCCTTACAACCTTTTTCTTTATAATTATCTTTCCTCTTTTAAAGTACAAATGCACTCTATCCCAAAGCAGGGATTGCCCCTGCGATAGCATTTCGTCATTGCGATTGATTAAAATGCACAGCAATGGTATCACATTATATGAAAGTAGATGTGCGTTAATCGTGTTCTCAAAAGCCAAAAATATTAGCATCAACAACAAGTAACCATTGTGGTGCAACTTGGCGATTTCCGCCAAAATCATATAGGCAATAATCGAAAAGCACAGAATAATTATCCCGAAAGAAAGGTATGTAGCTATATAACCGTTATCCACAGTCGCTGTATCAAGTGCTGCATAAGTACCTGCTTCAGTTCCGTAGCCCAACCAACTAAATCCGTAACTGTGTAATGCTTGTCTCCCCATTGAAAGGCGATGATTGAAGAACAAATCCAAATAAAGCATCAAGCTATTACTTGATTTATACATTTCCGTCAGTATGAAACTGGCAATGCAAAGTAATGGATAGCAGAGTTTTGAAATAAAGGCTAACATTCGATAGTTGGATTTCTTTAATTTTTCTTTTAACTTAATAAGCCATACTCCAACAACAGCTGCAAGCACTAGAGCAAAAGCAATTCTTGAGCCAAAGTATGTGTAGATGACCAAATTCATTATCACGAGAATCACCGTGTCTATAGCCGAGAAAAGTTCTCTTCTATATACAATATATAGGAAGCACAAAAGCATAAAAGATGTAGGTATTTGATTATGAATCAAAAAGCCGTAACTATGTCTTACATATTCTCCAGAGAAGAAATCACCTGTTACATTGGATAAATACCTTAGTGATACTTCATCAGATAATATCCCAATATTGCAAAGTACAACAACAAATAGATGAGCAAGGAAGATAGACAATATGCTGTCTTTAAAAATCAATTTCAAATTCTGTTTTTTCGCCGCAAATAAAAGTAGCAATAGAGATACGAGAGATATTCCTCCATCAAACACCAGTGTATTAATAGAAACAAGTCCTGCAAGTATCATAAATACGAAAATTATCGTTATTTTGACTTTCTTTTGTACACTCAAATCATATATGGCTATAATTCCAAGCATTGCGAATCTTACAACCTTGAGAATCTGATCATAGGGTTGCATCTCGCTCAGTTGGCAATCTGAAAGAACCAAAACAAAAATATAAATTCTTAATATCCACAAAAAAGCGGAGGTACGACTTTTTCTCATACAGTAACACTCCTTATTTATTCTTTATTATCCCCGTAAGTATACTGCTTAAGCACTGAGCAGACTCGTTCCATCTTAAATCAGCTGTTTTACATCCTGCGCACTTAATAGCCTCTAGTAAATTTCTGTTGTTAGTTAAACTCTCAATATTCTCGACCATTCCCTCAACATTCCCCGGCACGGAAACCATCATGTTCTCTCCGTGCTTGCCCAAATCGAGCACGAACCCCGTACTCGTTCCGACTACAGCACAACCACAAGCCATTGCTTCGAGTGGAGTTAGCCCCCATCCTTCTTCAATGCTTGGGAAAATAAATATATCAGACATGGAATAAAGCTCCACCAATTCTTTCTTAGAGGGATTCTGATGGTATTCCACGTAATCCGGAAGATTAGACGAATCACACATCCCGAACATCCGGAGCACACAATTTGGATGCTTTGCTGATACCTCTTCAAAAGCCTTTAGTCCGTTGGCAACGCCTTTCTTGGGCAACACATGGTTCAACATAAGGAAATTGATTTTTTTCTCATCTTTTATGCAAGCCACTTTATGGAAAACTTCTGTATCAATTCCGTTATAAACAACCGGGAACGGACCTATGCCGATATCTCGTTTGATCTGCTCGTTGATCCATGTGGATATCACAATTTTCTTAAGCGGCAGCAGATATGCTCTCTTGCCCCATGCTTCATTGTCCCAGATTTCATAGTCCTGAATAAAGTGCCACTTTTCTCCTTTTGCATCACTTAATTTGTTTACATCAAATGCAGTCGCCCACAACGTGGCCATTGTGATGTCAGCATCCCTTATTGCCTTATTTGTTACTTTCCAGATCCACTTGTATTCCGTTTTCCTTTTTATATCAGGAATTGTTTTTATTGTACAATAAATCTGATGTATCTTATTCTTTATATTAGAACGGTATCTATGAAGGTTGTACGCTTTTAATGGCGCATAGATAATTACATCCCAGCCATCCTTCTCCATTAGTTCCTTATATTTCTTAACAACTTGAATCCCGCCGGAATCCCCCAAGCCCGGAAGGATGATATTGATTTTTTTCTTAGTATGTCCTTCCATCGCCTATTCCTCTCCAAAAACTGTTCATTTTCTCTTTTCGATTATCTTCATACAATAGAATTCTTGTAAACAGCGCAAACTCCTTTTTGGTCAATTTTAGAATCCCATACAATCTCCTATGTTTTTTATGAAGCCAAATCATATTTCTGGCGAAGTAATAAATCCGAAACGGCTTTTGATGGTACACAACGATGGTTCTCCAGAGGAATCGCCTATTCTCACCGTGCCCCACCTCATGATATAACCCCACATGTTTTACTCTATAAACCTTAAAACCGGATTCGCGGAGTGAGTAGCATATATCAAAGTCCACCGCGTCTATAAAGAATTTCTTATCGTACCCGGATGTTTTCATATAGGCCTTGACGCTTGTGAACGCTGCAGAAGTAATGCAATATCCTACATCCATAACAGGTGCATCCTGCTTTTCGTACTTCTCGTCCCTAAAGTTTCTGTCTTGAATAAGGCAGGTAAGCATGCCCGCATCAGCATATTTAGTGTCGTTCGCCACGTTGAGGTATGCATTGACAAGCCCCGGTTCTATCACAGAATCCTGATCAAGAGTAAGCACCCATTTATATGCTTCTTCGTCAGCATAGTCCATAATTTGTGAAAGCGCAGCGGCTATTCCATCGTTTTTTTCGTTTTTCAAAATTTTTACTCTTAAGCCGCTCTCGTTGCCTACGTCATTTCGAGATGATACCACTTTAGCTATGAGAGTTTCTATTTCAGCAAAATTTTCAGAGCCATTATCTGCAATTACAATTGATGAAACCTGTTTGGAAACCGCCGCAATGTTTTCCTCAAGTCTGCCTACTTCCGGATTAAATGTAACAATCCCAACTATGATATTATCTCTTGTAAACGTCTTATTTCCAGTTTTGCTACTCATATACCTTGCATCACTCCATCAAGTTGTTTATTTTATGAGGCCTTCCACTCCTCAACTTTTTTCTTTCTGCCATCCATAGTGCCATTCCAAGCCGCCTTAATCACTTCTGCTTTTTTATCAGCCCTAAGGATACTTGGAAGAATAAAACTTATTACAAATCCGAAATAGCCTTTGCAGTTATAGTTTTCATAAGCAGTCTTGCCGTAATTTTTCATCTTGTGATTCACATAGATGATATTGCGGCAGGTGTAATATACGCGTAATGAGCTTACGGACTTTTTGTAGCTGAATTTTGCGAAATTCTGGTTATGTAGCACTTTGCTGACCTTGAGCCAAAACTTCTGTATCTTCTCGGATTTCGGCTCAATCTTGCCAAACTCCTGGTCGAGAACCCACTTTTTTAGTTGTAAAATCTTATACCCAGACTCAACAAGCCGCTTGCAGAACTCATTATCTACAAGATCAATAAAAAGCCATTCATCAAACCTGCCTATCTTCTCCCATACTTTTATCGAAGTACAACTGGCTGATGTAATACACATATCAATGTATTCTGTGCTTTCATCCTGCTGTACTTCCATATATGCGCGCCGCTTATCAACCACCTGTGGGCAGATAATGCCGATTTCAGTAGTGTCCAGATGTTTTGAAAAATCATCAACCATCCCATCCGGCAATATGGAATCCTGATCCATGGTCAGTACCCACTCATAGCCATCTGCCCTGGCTCTTTCCATTATGCGATTCAGTGCATAAGCAATGCCTTTGTTCTCACCCTCTGAAAGATAGACCGATTCAGCTGGAAGTTCTATATTCGTTTTCTTAGTGCTATTATCAAAAATATAAACCTTTGTGACCTGCTCATTCAGTTTTGATAAACACTCTTCCGTACGCTTGTCTGGATTGAAAAGTACAACACCGGCAACAATCTTGTCACGTCTTTCTATTTCAAAAGTCGGCTTTTGCACATTTCGCTTAAGAAGAGTGTCAAAGATGTCAAAGGAGACATACTTATAGCTTTTGATAGAATCGTCAATCTTCTCTGGTTTTATCGTGCCTGTATTAAATTTTTCTTTTATCACTTCTTTAATAGGCATGAACTTCATTCCTCACTTCATTATCTCATCAACCATCTCTTCGAGCTTCCTGCAGAACTCAGTGTTGTTGCTGTTCAATCCATTTTCAATGCCAGCTCTGCTGTGCATCGAAGCAACTATCCTATCATAGTTAATAATTTTCTCTCCCAGTTCTTCAATATCTATCACTGGAATAATCGTCCCCATCCGTTTTGACACAGCTTTTGCAAATTCGACCTGGTGGTCGTTCACATGCTCGTTAAATTGATGCTGGCGTGGCACAACGATAGGTGTCTTTCCAATCTGCAACGGCATGATAAATGATGCCGGCCCACCATGAGTGATAACAATATGAGCATCCTTCACATTTTGCTCCATTTCCTTGTAGGGCAGGAGCTTGCTCCACTTGCAGTATTTCGGCTCGTATGTACTGAAACCGGTCTGCATGATGATGTCATCCCTTATAATGTTATCACGCTTTAATTCGTCCACTTTTTTGATCAACCGATCAAAGGACTGCTCGTGTGTTCCCACCGTTACAAAAATCATCCGTTTCCTCCTCTTAGAAAATGCTGCCTAAATTGATAGCTTTTGGATAAACTTTCTTTTGCTCTTCCCACTGCACAATAAACTTGTCTACAATCGGATATACTAACCTACCGGTTACAGTAGGCTTGTCAATGCGGTCAAATACTTCTATATAAATAAGTTTCGCTCCCATCAATTTACCCAGGTAAAAGAACGGAACCGCAACCGCCGCCCCGGAAGAAATGATTAAATCCGGTTTCTCTTTCCGCAAAACCTTCCAAGCAATTTTAGTATTTTTGATGAGAGCCTTTATACTCCGGTTCGTCGGATAATAACACGGATACATTTTTTCGCCCTCAAGCAAAGAACGCGCATCTTCCTTGTCAAACGTCACCCAAAATCTATCTTTGTCCTTCCAGAATGGCTTCAGCATATACAGATGTGTTAAATGCCCGCCTGATGAGCCAACTAAACAGATTTTTAAATTTTCTTTATTTGCCGCCTGCTGCATAAATCTTCCCCTCGCATTAATGTCTTTCATAGTATTGGTGTGATATTTGCAAATTGCCTTATTTTTCAGTTACCACATAATCTATCTTACAGAAATCACCATACTTTATTTTGGTGTGTATCTAATTATTCTGACTTGGCAAAGTTGCAATCAACAGACCAACGTAACCTTTCCGTTCTATCGTTGGAACCGTCTTCAGCTTTATGCCCTTATATTCAGTCTTAACCTCTCCGTCAAACTCAGCGCCGGAAACATGATGACCTTTCCGGTTGTAACAGGTGACGGAATGGCCGAGCTGAACCATCCGTGTGGTGAGTTCCTCCACAACAATTTCAATGCCGCCCTCGCGGGAAGGAATGCGCTTGTGGCCAAACATAGCTATTTTCATTTTTACTCGTACTTTCCTTTTTACTTGATGTTTCTTTCTTGTACGACAATAAGCACGTGTGCGGATTCAATAGAATCTGCATGCAGGCTTGCCTTCGTACCTCCTTATTCAGTTTCTGCTCTACCAGCTTTCGCTGATTTGGGTTAAGTGTAGAGCGCAACCAGAAGCCATTTCCCACACTTCAACGCCTTGTTGCGCCTACCAGTCCTTGCAAAACTGAAGTTGAAGTCAAAAGGTCAAGCCGCACAAACCCGCATGAAATCGTGAGAATCTCTGGTTGCCCATATTATTTCACAATCCCCATATCCAAAAGACGGATTGTTGTAACGACTTCCAATTCGAGGATCAAGGCAGACTCCATCAATAATCTGCTGCGTATTCAGTCCTTTGCTTTCTGCATAAGTATCCAGTTCGTTAAAGTACGCAACGCGAAGTGCCAGATAAGTATTTGCAAACACTTTGACTGCTTCTGCTTCTTTAAAGCCCATGAACAATGTATCAATATTCTCTTTGATAGCGCCTTCCTGAAGCAATCCTGCAAACTCATGAGCGGCTTCCGCTAATCGTTCATCCTGTAAATCCGTACTGACAATGATGCGGCTTGGATACAGATTGTCGTATAATGCTTTACTTTCTCTTAAAAACTCCGGACTGAAAATAATATTTTTGCTGTTGAATTTTTCCCTTATACCTGCAGTGTAACCAACAGGGATCGTAGACTTGATCACCATGATCGCATTCTGGTTATATTCCATAACCAGTTTGATTACAGCCTCAACCGCAGATGTATCGAAATGCTGTGTTTTAGAATCATAGTTTGTAGGCGCCGCAATCACAACAAAATCCGCATCTGCGTATGCCGTTTCCGCATCCAGAGTCGCTGTCAGGTTTAATTCTTTCTCTGCAAGATATTTTTCAATATACTCATCCTGAATCGGTGATTTGCGATGATTGATCAGATCCACTTTTTCCGGCACGATATCAACCGCAGTTACCTGATGGTGCTAGGAAAGTAAAGTTGCAATGGATAATCCAACATAACCGGTACCGGCTACGGCGATTTTATAATCTTTCTTCATAACGTGTATCCTTCCAGAAGTCTATTTTGCATTACAGAAGCCATGAACAAATTCTCATTCACAGCTTCTTCTCTTTCAAAATCCTTATTTCGCCAATCTTTGCAAATTTACTTTTATTTTACCACACTGTTCTCTCACCCGCAACATATCTGCCGTTTTTTATAGTATAGTTAAATGTAATTTTTTTCAGATTAGACTTTTTTTACATGGAACCTTTCTGTCCTAATACAATCAGTACGGTTCTGAACAAAATTTTGATATCCAGCATAAACGACCATTCTGCAATATACTGGGTATCCAGTCTTACAACCTCCTCGAAGTCTGTAATATCACTTCGTCCGCTTACCTGCCACATACCGGTAAGACCTGGTTTAATAGCCAGACGGGCTCTGTGGTGCAGTTCGTATTTTTCCCACTCGTCTACTGTCGGCGGACGGGTTCCGATGAGGCTCATATCACCTTTTAATACATTGAAGAACTGCGGGAACTCATCCAGTGAAGTTTTGCGGATGAAATTTCCAATTCCCTTGCCAGGACCCTTTTCGCTGCCGATAACGCGCGGATCGTTCTCCATTTTGAACATCAGACCGTCGCTGACACGGTTCTGTTTCATCAGTTCTTTTTTCCGTTTCTCAGCATCCATGTACATACTGCGGAATTTGTAGATTTTGAATTTTCTTCCGTTCTTTCCAACACGGTACTGTGAAAAGAAGATCGGCCCCGGCGATTTGATATAGATTGCAGGAGCGACAAACAAAAAGATGATTCCTGTCAGGATACATCCTACGAGACCACCACAGATATCCATGATTCGTTTCAGAATAAGCTGGCCTGCGCTTGCCATATTGATGCAGGTGGTGACCACGGTATAGTTGCCCATGCGCTCTACAGTCTGATTTTTTCCCTGCATTTCGTTCACGTCCGCAATTTTTACGTGGATCGTAATGCCCATCTCGGCGAATGCGTCGAATACTTTCTGCGGAATTTCTCTGCCTTCCGGCAGAACGATCAGCACTTCGTCGAACCACTCACGGCAGACATACTCAGTTGCATCTGCAAGGTTCGATACCACCGGTACGCCGTGGATTTTGTGTCCGGTTCTGTCCTGGTCTACGAGAACAACGCCAGTCGGACGAACGCCGATGTAATCGAAATCCAGCATGCTCTTTACAACGGACTGTGACTGTTTTTCGGTCGTGATGATCAGAAGCGAACGGCCGCTGTGTTCCCCGCTGCTGCGTTTCTTTACCACAACCTTCCATCCGGTGCGCATCAGATAGGAAAGCATTCCGTACAGAGCACCGGTCAGCATAATGGTTGCTCTGGAGAACTGATCTCCCTCCTGAATCAGGAACAGGTAGAATACACCAAGAACGATGATGTATACCATATTTTTTACAGTCATTCCGATTTCCACGAGATATCCGCGCTTCATGACGTTTTTGAAGGAATCGTCAAAAAACATGATCATCAGCTGGATCAGAGTGAATACGATAGCCTCATTTCGGTAAATTGGGCTTCCATATGGATTAAAACTGTGATGTCTTAAGAAATAACCCATGACGAAAGCGAGCTGAAGACAGATAATATCAAGAACCATAAAATCCAGATGCTTCAGCCATCCTGTGGATAATTTTTTGTACATACCTTTCTCCCCTGTCGTATTTTTTTCGCCGTACTCATAACACTCTCTTGTTTCGCATAGTTTTTCTAGCTTTTATATTACCATTTTCACTAAAAACTTCTCATTTTTTCTGGTACTATGCATTTGTAATATCTTCTGTGACGAATACAGAACCATTTTTTTCTTTATCCTGAGTATTTTACTATAAATGAGCAAATCCAAAATATTGCACAAAAGAAAGACACCCTCTGTAGAAG
>OJNI01000374.1_pt1 | contig 30577 bp, 23 predicted proteins | sample 1597441 | NCBI WGS metagenome assembly OJNI01 (sample SAMEA2452131, study PRJEB22498) | human gut metagenome | reverse complement strand
TTTGTTGGAAGCAATTGAAGGAAAAATTCTTCCGGGTGTTGCAGCTATCAAAGGTTAATTATTAATTTTCTGCTTTATATAAGCTTTTGCGCCGAGAGTCAAGCAAAAAACAGCAAAGTGTTGTGTTTCAAAAATATTCGGGTATAATGCTTTTATGAACAATGACGTACAATATCTTTCTCCGTTTATGTTCGCCGCGGCAATTCTGGCGGTATTGTCGGCTGCGGCCGTCATCAGGCTGATTTCCAAAACGTTTTCCCGCCGCAGGGCTTTGCGGCATCTGCGTCATGACAGCGGTACGGACGACGAGGGAAAACTCCTTTTCAAACAGAAAATCCGCCGTTGTTACATGGTTGAAGAGCACCGCAACCGTGAAAAACTGAAGCGGCAGATTACCAAGGGAATTATGCTGGCTCAGACCTATCAGTTTCAGAAACTGCGTCATACGGACATTACGCACATTATCCGGCGGACGCTGCTCAATTTTCGTTACCGTTTTTTTACCAACCTGCGGCTAGCGCTTATTCGCAAAGCCCGCAGCAAGAAAGGCGGCACCGGCAGACTGACGCATATGCAGCAGACCGCCATACGGGAAATGATGGCCGCCATGGGATTAAAGGACTTCAAAAAGCAAAACCGTCCCGCCCCGGCAAAAACGAATCCCGAATGGCTGGCACAGGAGGCAAGAATCAAGGAAATGAACATCGGCCTGGAGCGCAAAAATCTGGATAAACCGCCGGAAATACGCAAAGCAGCCGTACGCGCCGGATATTATGCCGATGACAGTCTGAAAAAAGTTATCGACGACTCTTGACAAAAATTTTGACACAATACATAATAAGTTTCTAACTCAGTATCTATTGTGTCACTTTTTAAATATGTATTCATGAAACGATTATTTATTTTCGATGTCGACGGCGTTTTGTTAGACCTGTGGACATCAATGAGAGCTGTATTTGCCAATTATCACGGCATGTCACTAAGCGATGAAGACTGGGACAACATCATTGAGGATTTCCTGCATGATCCCGAGCCGTATCTGGAATTCGGAGACTATTTTCATCAGTCGCAGACTTTCAGAAACCTGCTGCCGGTTAAAGGAATGCCCGAGTTGGTGTTTGAGCTGCGTGACCGCTGTTTCGACCTGGCCATCATCAGTTCCAGCGATCCGAATTTTGCTGCACAACGGCGCAAAAACATTGAAGAGCATTATGCTGACTGTTTTGAAAAAATCATTTGTGTCGGCATGATGCAGACCAAGGAAGACGCCTTGCGGCAAGCCGCGGCGGGATATGACGAAGTTTTCTTCATTGATGACAATCCCCGCCACTTGTCGGACAGTCTCGGCATTGTTACCTGCCCAATCTGGAAAGAAAACAGGCACCATCTGTTTTTATGGCAGAGCATTGACCACTCCGGCATAAGGAAAGCTCAAAGCGCCAAAGACATTTTGGATATTGCTCTCGGCAAAAACTAGAAAGAAGAGCCGCAACAGCCAAACGCTGTTCCGGCTCTTTTTTTATGCGCCTTTAAGACTATATATCCGGTAAGGAGAACAACATGGCCTGGATTTATCTGATTACGGCGGCGCTGTTTGAAATCGGCTGGCCGCTTGGTTTTAAAATGGCGCATCTGTCGGAACACAAAATCGTCTGGATCGTCTTCTCGGTGGCCGCCATGACCCTGAGCGGCGCATTCCTTTATCTGGCACAGAAACATATTACCATCAGCGTCGCCTATGCCGTTTGGACGGGTATCGGCGCTATGGGAACGTTTCTGCTCGGCGTTCTGTTTTTTGGCGACGGTTCCACCCTTTACAGCTGGCTCGGCGTCATTTTCATCATCAGCGGTGTTATTTTGCTGAAAATTTCCCATTTCGGCGCTTGATATCGTCCCGGCAATGTTTATTTAGAAGGAAAACAAACAACCGGGAGAAGAATGATGAAGATTGCCATTGTCGGCGGCGGCGCGGCCGGCACAGCCTGCGCCACGCGTCTGCGCCGTCTGAACGAAAATGACGAAATCGTCATTTTTGAAAAAAGCGGTGAACTGGCATTGTCCAATTGCGGCCTGCCGTATTTGCTTTCCGGCATTGTCGAAGACGGCAAAGCGCTTATCGGCACCACGCCGGAACAGATGAAGCAGAAATACAACATCGACTGCCGTTTGAACGCGGAAGTCGAATTTATTAACCGGAAAGAGAAAAGCGTCACGGTTAAAGGCCGGGAACCGGAAAGTTATGACAAGCTGATTATTGCCACCGGCGCCTATCAGCTGAGACCGGACATCAACGGCATTCTCGGAGAGCAGATATTTACCGTCAACAATCTGGAATCAATTTACAAAATCAAGGACTTTGTCAAATACAACCGGCCCCGGAATGTCGTAATTATGGGCGGCGGCTATACCGGCGTCGAAATGGCCGAAAACCTGATGCGGCTGGGTCTTAAGGTTTCCATCGTCGAAGCTTCGCCGCATTTGCTTCCGGGACTTGACTACGACATGGCCGCCACGCTGCATAACTATCTGCGCGGCAAAGGTCTCAGACTTTACCTTAACCGCCGTCTGACCGGTTTCGGCGACAGCAGGGTTACGCTAGACAACGGTTTGACAATCGAATACGACATGGCCGTTGTTGCCACCGGCGTTCGTCCCGACCCGAAACTGACAATCATGTCCGATTTGGAAATCGGCAAAAGCGGCGGCATCAAAGTCGACGAACATATGCAGACTTCGGACAAAGACATTTATGCCGCCGGCGACGACGTCGAAGTTACGGATTTCATCACGCGGCAACCGGTTCGAATGGCACAGGCCGGGCTGGCCGTAAAGGAAGCTAAAGTCATTGCCGACCATCTGGGCGGTTTGGACAGCCGGTTTGAATATGCCCTCGGCACGTCGATCATCAAGGTATTTGAAATGACGGCCGCCTCCGCCGGCGCCAATGAAGAAAAACTGAAAAAGGCAGGCATTTCATACAAACATTTCAATCTTTACGGTTTTGACCATTCTGCCTATATGCCGGACAATGAACTTCTGCTGCTTAAACTGCTGTTTGATGCCGACGGCAAAATTCTCGGCGCTCAGGCAATCGGCAGAGGGAACGTCAGCAAAAGGATTGACATTCTGGCTCTGGCCATACAGAACGGAATGCATGCCGCCGGGCTTGAAAATGCCGAATTTGCCTATGCGCCGCCGTTTTCGGCAGGCAAAGACGTCATCAACAATCTCGGTTCCATGGCGGACAATCTTCTCTCCGGACGCGTCAAAACCGTTAATTACAAAGACCTGCAGGAACTTAAAGACGAAATTATGCTGATTGACATCCGCACACCGCAGGATTTTGACGCCGGACATATCGAAAACGCGGTAAATATCCCGCTGACCGCTCTCCGCAACAACCTTGACGCCATTCCGCACGAAAAGAAAGTCGTACTTTACTGCCGCTACGGTGCCGGCTCTTATGCGGCGGCCAGAATTCTTGAAAACCGCGGCTTTGACAATATTTACATTTTAAACGGCGGAATGGAATTATATGGCGAAATCCTTCGCGACGAAGCCGAAACCGACGCTCTGACAAACTAAATAAAAAGCCCCTTACCGAGGGGCTTTTTATTAAAGGAAGTATTCGCGGAGATAAGCCGGCAGGTCGGCAATATTAACGCGATGCTGTTCCATGGTGTCACGGTCACGGACGGTTACGCTTTCCGGCTGATTTTCGATGGTTTCAAAATCGACCGTGATACAGAGCGGGGTTCCGACCTCATCATGGCGACGGTAAGCCTTGCCGATGTTGCCGGTATTTTCCAGCGCAACGCGGCCGATACCGAGTTTCAGCAGGTTCTGCTTAATCTCATGGCATTTGTTCATAATCGCCTCATTGTTCTTCTTCAGCGGGATAACGGCAACCTTAATCGGCGCCAGATGTTTTTTGAGTTTCAGCACGATACGGCTGTTGCCTCCGCCCAAATCCTCTTCTTCGTAAGCCTCGGTCATAACGGCCAAAACGCCGCGGTCAACACCCATGGACGGCTCAATGACGAAGGGAACAACCCATTTGTTGCTGTCGTCCATAATGCAGAGTTTCTGGGTTGAATCCGGATTGGGATGACAATGCGACGTCAGGTTCATTTCCTCCTGCGCCTTGGTGTGGTTGCCAAGGTCATAATCGGTGCGATTGGCAATGCCTTCAAGCTCTTCCATGCCGTGCGGAAACTGATATTCGATGTCATAGCAGGCTTTGGCATAATGCGCGAGGTCCTCTTTCGGGGTCGTATAAATATTGATGTTTTCACGCTTCAACCCCTGCTCTTCCCACCATTTGATACGGGCTTCCTTCCAATATTCATGCCATTTTTCGTCTTCGCCCGGCATAACGAAATATTCCAATTCCGCCTGCTCAAACTCGCGAACGCGAAAAATGAAGTTGCGCGGCGTAATTTCGTTGCGGAAAGACTTGCCGATTTGGGCGATGCCGAACGGCAGCTTGCGGGAGGTGGCGTCAACGACGTTGCGGAACTGGGTAAAAATCGCCTGAGCGGTTTCCGGACGCAGATAGCCGAAAACCGAACCGTCGTCAACCGGACCGATGGCGGTTTTAAACATCAGATTGAACGGACGGGGCTCAGTCAACTCGGTCGAGCCGCAGTTCGGACACTTGCCGTCTTTAATATGATCGGCGCGAAACCGTCCCTTGCATTTCTTGCAGTCGGTCATCGGATCGGAAAAAGTGTCTTCATGCCCGGAATAATGCAGAACTTTGCGATTGGTCAAAATGGCGGCGTCCAAACCCTCAATATCGTCACGCTCATAGACCATGGCGCGCCACCAGGCGCTTTTGAGGTTGTTCTTCAGCTCAACGCCCAACGGACCGTAGTCATACACGCCCTGCAAACCGCCGTAAATATCGGCGTTTTGGAAAATAAACCCGCGGCGTTTGCACAGCGATACAAGCTGATCCATTGTTTTAGCAACCATTTTCTAAATCCTTGTCCATAAAATATTGATTAAATTTTAACTTATTTGTTGTAGTATAATTAAATTCAAAAAGCAAGGGAGATAATACAAAAATGGCTAAGAATTCAACCAAAGTCGCTTTGATTTATGACTTCGACGGAACGCTGAGCACCTGCGACATGCAGAACTACGGCCTGATTCCGGAACTCGGCATGAAACCGAAAGCCTTTTGGAAAAAAGCCAACCAATGGTCTGTCGACAACTGTGCCGATCAGGTTACCGGCAGTATGTATTACTTTACCAAAACGGCCAAAGAAAAAGGCGTCAAGCTGACGAAAGAAAACTTTTTTCGCTGCGGGCAGAACATTGAATATTTTGAAGGCGTCGAAACCTGGTTTGAGCGGATTGACCGCTTTGGCGCGGCTTTGGATCTGGAAATCGAACATTATATCATTTCCGCCGGATATGAAGAAATTATCGCGGGCTGTTCCATCCGCAAATATTTTACCGACGTATTCGGCTGCAGCTATGCTTATGACGAGGACGGCTGCCCGGTCTGGCCGGCCAGGGTTGTTAACTATTCGACCAAAACCCAGTATCTTTCCAAAATCAACAAAGGGCTCGGCAAACTGGAAGACCGCGCCGTCAACGAATTCATGCCTGACGACGAACGCCCGATACCGTTTACACGAATGATATATTTCGGCGACGGAATGACCGACATTCCGTCCATGCGACTGGTCAAAGAAAGAAACGGCAACGCCATCGCCGTCTATACGCCAAAGAGCAAAAACAAAAAACAGGCGGTCAAACTGCTTTCCGACGGCAGGGTCAATTTCGCCCTGCCCGCCGATTACCGCGAAAACAAGGATATTGACAAGGTTGTTAAAACCATTCTGGATAAAATCGCAACGGAACGGGACCTGGATGAACTCAAAGCCCGCGAGGAAAAGAAGAAAATAATCAAAAGAACCAAATAAAATGCTTGCAATAATGGATTTTTTAGCATAGATATAGAGCAAATAATTCCAAAAACGCCTGCCTAAGCATTTTAGCATTATTGCGGCTGCCGGCAGAAATGGTTTGGAGTTGTTTTAAACGGTATTTTTTTAATGGGGTGTCGCCAAGTGGTAAGGCATCGGCTTTTGGTGCCGACATTCGTAGGTTCGAATCCTGCCACCCCAGCCACACTGAACAGAGGTTAGATTTTGATGTCTAACCTCTTGTTTTTTTAAGGATATTTTACGGCTAGAACTTAAATATTTCAAAAAAACTATTTTTCTGACTTGTTCGAACTATTTTTCTTTAAACGATTGTTTTTGTTTCATTTTTATTTTGAACACATTTGGAATAAAATACTAATGAGGCAATATTGACACAAACAGTCACTCTTTCAACGTTATAAAATGAGATTATATGTTAACGACCTACAAGAGTGGAGAAAACAGACTTTTTTCTTTAATATATTCTGATGTTATTTTAGGCAAATCAACATGATTCTTTTTTAGCTGTTCATCAATGCTAGCCATCTTAACGTCTAATAAGTTTGCATACTTTTGAACAATATTTCCAATTTGCTTTATATCCTTTTCTAATTCATCAAAATGATACAAATCTTTATGTTTTATTTCTCTAAATATATTTCCTTTTTCCTTTCTACAACCTACATTTTCTGTAAAATTTACATTTGTAGAATGAGCTAACTTTTTATTTCTAACATCTTTATATTTTGTGTAAATACCTGATACTATTTTATAATCATCATTCGTTTCACAACAAGTAATTTTTTTCAAAAATGCTTTCATATTTTGATCGTCTTTATACTTATCATCATCTGTTATCCGACATATTTTCAAGATAATCGTATCGTGTAGCATCAAAATATACGATGTCAATAAAGAGAAGTTTTCTTTTTGAAAACAATGTAAAAATTCATCACTTTTAAGATTTTGAGACAACAAGTTTTTAATATGCTTCAAATAAAGAAGCTCCATATACATAGGTATGATATACGTTGCAAAATTAACTCTTGCACTAATATAAAAAGAATCTAATGAAGAAATAATTGATGAACCATCATAACCACATTTTACGACAGGATTTACTTTCATTGTCTCCTCTATTAATTATTATTTACAATATGCTATTTATTTACATACCTGCAAACTATCAAAAAAAATATCTGTTTCTAGTTTTGCTATCTGGAACAAACCAATCCCAATTGGGTATTTTCACAAACGGAATGTATTCTTCCTTTACGCAGGCGAAATTCTTCCATTTTATATCCTGTATATGCTCCAAAACTATTTTTAGCATTATAATATACACGAAAACACCAACCTAACAATGGAGCTGTAGAATTTTTGCTTTCTGGGAAATTACATTTATAAGGCTCTCCCCATTTAAATTTAACGCTATCCGGATCTTTTAAAAACAACTTAATTGATATTTCTGTAGCAATTTTATAATCTTTAGGTAATTCTCCATAATCTTTATCTGTTGCTGTTTCTAATAGCTGATTTAAATTTCTTTGATATATTTCTCTATTGTTATTATAGACATTAGTACAACTGCACAATATAAATGCAACAATTAATATCTTCTGCATTATTATAACTTCCTTTCATTTTGCACAATAAAAAAAGTCGCTGGATGAAGGCGACTGGGAATTGGTAACTATACTGAGATAGTGCGACTTATTGACTAGAAAGCTTATTAGGTCGCTTCCCAGTCTTTAGACCAGAAAGCAACCAAATTTCGTTTTGATAAAACGCTCAGTAAGAGGTTACCACACCCCAGATAGGTCATCATCCCATCCGAGATTGAGCATATAATCAAAATCAACAATATGCAAGAAGATTTAATTAATGCCAACAAACACCTTAGGAGTACACCTAAAATGCCATATTTTACTGGCTAGCAAGATAAATATGCCTTATAATAAACTGCATACGGGGTAATTTATGAAACACTAAGGCCTCAAGATTTGCGTTTTAGCTTACGTCAAGGCTGATTCTATTTTTTATTCCATTTATATTCTTCTTGAAGATTATGTTCTGCATCATTTATTTGATTATCAAATAATCCGTTGCTATTTAATATATCTTGCTTAATTACATTCCAGGTTTTTCCTAGCTTTCTCACTTGTTCAAAATGTTGCATAGCATGATTTATAAACGCCAACTGTTGAGGAATAACATTAAGAGAGTACTTATATTGTGCATCTACCTGGTTTATTAGCTTATCTATCTGCTCAATATTTCCAGTATTCTCAGCTAGATTAAGTTGCGCCCGCATTAAAGATAACTTGCCACATATAAGTGCATATTGATTGTTTATTTGATGTAAATCACTTATCTCAACTAAAACTCTAACTTCGTTTGAAACAAAAAATTTAGTAATTAAATTGCTAAACAATAAACCATCATAATTATTTAAAGCGAAATCAAAATGATTTGATTGCATATATTTTTCGTATACTTTATAGTTCTCCATAATTTCCTTATAAATTATACTCGGACTTTCCTCACTATTTTTCAGAGCATTAGAACATTTTATAAGTTGAGAATACAAGTATGAAAGGCGATTATATGTAATAAGGAGTTCTTTTCCAATATTGGTAAATACCTCCTCTTTTTTAATATTATACGAAACTAAGGCTGTAATAACTGTTACAATAGCACCTGTGAATAGTCCTGAAAGAATACTTCTCCACGGCTCTTCTGCTACATAATATAAACCTATACAGCTGACCATAGATACTAACAAACATATTAGTATTGTTTTTTTGTACAATTTCATGATTCGACTGTTTCCTATATTGCAAAACAATATTAAAATTAGATTGAGCATATATTAATAAATTTTATAAAACAACATTTTCATAAGCAATTTCATAGGCAATGTAGATTTCACTTAGTTCGAGAACTGCACGTCAGCTCCAGCCACAGTTCAAAAATCGTCAGAAATGGCGATTTTTTTCTTTTATTTTCAATGTTAAGCAAGTTCGAAAATTAAAATTTTATAATGGTATATTTTAAAGCACTTTTGAATTAATTGATTTATACAGAAGCCGTCCCGAATAAAAAATATCCGGGGCGGTTTCGTTTGGGCGGTTTAACGCTTAAAATTTATATTTAGCGTTAATCAAGCCTGTATGGTCTTGGTAGTCCTCGCGGAATTTACCCTCATAACCAAGCGAAAGTTCAACCTTGTCATTGACTTCCGCAGTTACACCGGCGCCAAATTCCATTCCGAAACGGTCAAGGGCTTCACCGTCAACCGCATAAGCAGAACCGTTAGCCAAGGTTACGACTGAATTAACGTCATCGTTAAACAGGTCATAAGTCGCGGCAATTCTGGCTTCCGGCTTAATATTCATACCGTTAGACAGCTCAAAGTTTTTGCTGACTTTGGCTCCGATAACACCGGTCAAAATATCGCTGTCATTGGCAGAAATACGTTGGTCAGCAGAATCTTTGTAAGCGTCCTGCTTGATATGAACATAACGCAATCCGGCTTCCGGCGTAATGCCTAAGCCGTTGACATTCATATCGTAACCGGTCATAGCCTGCAAACCAAAGGTTTCAACGTCGTAGTCAGCTTTAACGCCAACTCCGGCGACACTCTTGCTTTCTTCATAATCAGACCAGCCATAGGTCGCAATACCATTTACATACCAGTTGGATGGTTTATACTCACCATACAGGATGGCTGTATGTGTATCAACATCCGTGTCACGCATAAAGCCGTCAATATCGGTATTGGTGTAAGCATAACCAATACCAACCTTGGTATCATCGGTTACAAACTTCTCGGCACCGAAGGCTATACCGTTAGAATCTGCATCAAACCCCTTCGCCTTGGATGTATCGTCCAGTTTGGATTTGTTGAACAAGCCCTGAACCCACATTGCACCGCGTTTGAAGATATTGTCGCCAGAAGCCATACCTTCGCCACCAGTTGAGATTGAACCACCGGTTAAACGGGTTGATACAGCACCAAAGACCTGATTGGCTGTTTCTGTCTGTGTCTTTTGAACCATCGGTGCAACTTCAGGAGCCACCGCGGTCAAAGCTTCAACATAAGCCTGTTCATTATTCTGCGATAAATCATTCAGAACCGAAGCAACTGCTTTAGCTCCGGCACTTGCCGTTGATGAAGATGTCAAACTGTCCCAGGCCTCCGCTGTTTTGGCATTATTCGTAGAACCACCGGCTTCATTAACAACATCAGATGCCGTCGCTGTTCCGGTAATATTCAAAGAACCATCCTCTGTCCATTCAATCGCATAACGGTTATTTTCAGCAATTTTATTTGTAAAATCACCATTAACCGTACCGTTTAAGAATTTAAATTCAGAAGTTTTACCGTTACCAACGACACCATTATCCAAAGTGACATTCATTGTTGTTTTATCGCCGATGGTAATATTGTCAGCATTGATTTTACCGTAATTATCAGCCGCAGCTACACGCAGGGCTAATTTTGAATTATCTTTAAAATCAACGGCTGTTGCATTGACGGTATTTGTACCAATATCCAAACCGCCGGCAACATTCAAATTACCGATTGTACCGGTTTGCTTATCATAGGTCAATGTGCCTTTATTAACACTCAGAGAAGCCAAATCGCCGATTGTACCTGAAACCGCCTTACTTAAAGAATGGTCAGTCTCAAAAGCCAGATTAGAACCGGAGACGTTACCGCTGACAGTAGCGGCAGCGTTTCTGAAACAGAGATTGCCATTTCCATTAACGTTACCATTAATTGTACCGCCTAAGTTAATCAGACCGCCATTAAGGTTTAATGTTCCTTGTTTCTTATCAGCCGAATTTGAAACCAAAACCTCCCCGGCATCGGCAACATTCAATGTTGCATTATTCAAATTAATAGAGCCTTCGGCGCCGATTTCGTTTTCCGTACCGGAAATATTAATGGTTGCATCTGTAATATTAATATTATTTTTCGTATGTGTTCCAACATTAAGGCGGTCATCAATGCTATCCATATCCGCATGGCCTTGCATATTGATAACGGTATCAGCTCCGGAAATATCTAAATCACCGGCCGCAGACCATAAAGACGCCTCATTGGTTGAAGTTCCTTTTAATGTAATATTTCCGCCGGTAATATTCATTTTTCCGCCAAATGCAGCCATGGTTGTTGAATTCAAATTAACCGTTCCACCACTGATTTCAACGTTTCCGTTGGCAATGAGAGACATAACCTCTCCGTCTCCGTTACCGGTATATGAGGTGGTAATCGTCCCATCTGAAATATTAATATTGCCGCCACGGGTTTTAATAGAACTGGCATCTTTCAAATTAATTTCACCGCCACTGATGGTAATATCGCCTTTGGAAGTGTCTATTTCCGTGTTGCCGTTCATCGTGATTTTGCCGCCGCTGATAGTCACATTACTGGAAGTCTCTTCCGGCAAATACAAACCACCGTTGTTCTGTAATTCAAGGTTGCCTCCGGTAATGCTCAAACCCTTTCTGACAAAGATTTCAGCATTATTCATCTTAACATTGCCGCCTTTAATATCGGCATTTTCGCTAACAGTTATAGTTGAGAAATAGTCACTGTTGCTTAACATATCAACAGAGGCGCCGTTATTGATAATCAGATTTCCGTTAACGCTCATAAACGGCTTTTTATCATCATCGCGTTTTACCGATAAACTGCCGCCACCATTAGTGGCATCGCCAATTTCCAGATTGCCATGTACATTAAACGCATGACTTGGATCTGCCGTATCATGTTCGATATCAACATCCGCATAGGTTCTTACATCTAAAGAAGCCTCTTCTGAGAGTTTAATATTTCCGTTATGGTTATTTTCCTGACCGGTATCTTCAACAACATACTTGCCGGTTGTTAAATTTGACGCATCACTCGGAAGTGATTCCGCATAGGCATTAGTCGTGCTGATGGCGGCGACTAATGCGGTTGTCATTAATAAAGTTTTTTTCATATGATTAGACTTCCTTCTTCTTTAATTGCAATTAAAAGAAAACCACCTGTTTTATAAGGTGGTCGGAGAGTTCATCAATCATATCTAGTTAAATGATTCCTTTAACCTTTAGAGCCATATTTTTTCAGAGATAGGAATATGGTTCCTGAACATTCGTTAAAAGCTCCCCGACCATATCACTATGAATCGGGGATATATTTACTGTCGGCTATGATGAGTAGCTGACAATATGACGATGTTATATCCTAACACCGAACTAGATAAGAGCCGATGAAAGCCCCGTACCACTTAAGGTACTAAACACGAAGTAAACTTCGTGCCTGACTGTATGTTATCGGGAGTGTGGTTGATTTGCAATTAAAAAATAAAATATTTCACCGTATAAAACCACATTTTTTGATGATACGCGGCAGTTTTGATTAAAAATGATAAATTATGCGGTTTAAGCGATTTATGCGTATGCGTGCGAAAAATACCGTAAAAACAGATATAGAGTTAAAATATTATTGTGGTTTAAAATATTAGGGGGTATGGTTAACGTTATGAAGACTTTAATGAAAATATTTGCGGCGCTGTTGCTTTTGACAAACTGTTCCTCAATAACAGTCCCCTCCGACTATGTTTATAAAGAAGTTGAAACACGGAACTTTACGATTGTAACATGGCAGAAGATAACTAATCCGCAGGGCGTATATAAAATTTATATTGAGGGGGACGGTTATGCTTTCAACAGTCACGGCAAACCGACTCACGCCCCGACACCTCGCGGAACATTAGTCCGAGAACTGGCTTTCGGCGACAAAAGCCCGAATGTCATATATTTAGCAAGGCCGTGCCAATATATCAAAAGTCCGATGTGTAGTCAAAGACATTGGACTACAGCCCGATTTGCTCCTGAAATAATAAATGCTGAATATGAAACGATAAGACAAATTGCCGGTAATAATCCAGTTGTTTTGGTTGGTTTTTCGGGAGGGGCACAAGTTGCAGGATTGGTTGCAACCGCAAAAAGGGGGTTGAATGTCACAAAAATTATAACCATTGCCGGAAATCTCGACCACTTGGCTTGGACGCAATATCACAATTTGCCGCCGCTTAACGAATCTATGAATTTAGAAAGTTATCGAACCCAATTTGCCAAACTTCCGCAAATTCACTATGTCGGCAGTAATGACGAGGTTATCCCTCTGGTGTTAGTGCGTAAATTTGTCGGTAATGATGACTTAATTGTTGAAGTCAACGGAGCAAGCCATAACGAGGGCTGGGAAAGTATTTATAATCAGGTTTGGAGTGAAAAATGAGAAGAACCCTATGCTTATTAATTTTTCTGCTTTTATCCGCACCTGTTTTAGCTGCCGATAGTTCAACCGTGATTATGAATACCAAGACTTATATTTACCATAATCCGGCCTGTCAATGGGCAAAACGTTGTACCAAAAACTGTATAAAAACCACCAAAGACAAGGCAACGTCACAAGGTGCCAGACCTTGCAAAATATGTGGAGGATGAATGTTTTTAAATGCCATCATAAAAATATCTTAAAATATATTTATCAAACTCATCCAATGAAGAAACTTCTTTTATTATATTATTATATCCAATATCCTTTAATATCTTTATAGTTTCATGTAAGGTTCTATCATTATTAGTAAAATCAAAAACTTTCTCATTATCAATTTTTTTAGAAATCATTCGAGGAAGGCCGTATTCCTCAAGTTGATAAACAACAGGAGGTAAAAATGCATTCGATATCTTTACAATAAAAGGTGAAATGTCAATATTAGTTCCTAAAAAAAGTTTTTTCTGTAAAATATTAACATCTCCAAACAAACTTGCCATTTTAAATGTAACAGTTCTTTCAAGTTTGAAAAAATCATCTATTCCCATATCAAACTCGGCCATCTCATTAAGTAATATTGGAAGCGTTTTTTGCCAATTTCCTGATAATATTTTGATAAAATTAACTACATTACTAAACTTTTCCTCCCAAATATCTGGTTGGAATTTTATTATTTTATATAAAAATCGATCCCATTTATTCATATCATTGGAATTAAGATAATTAAGCCCCTTCCAATTATCTTTATTTCTTACCATATCAGACACAATATCTTTAATTACTTTTGCATTTGCAGACTGTAATGGCGTTTCTTCAATAAATTTATCATAATCTTTTATTTGAAGTAGAGCCTCCATTTCTTCTTTTTTTTCAATTATTTTAGCGACCTGTTCTTTTGTTAATTCTTGTTCAAAGGTTCTTTCGTCAACATCTACATATATTTCTTCTGGCAATTCTAAATCTAATGATGTTTCAATTGCTGTTGGAGGTGTATCTAAAATATATATCTGGCCGACAAAGTGTTTAAACATTCGTCCTCCTCGACCAATAATATTATTATAAGTAAAATCATTAAGCTTATATCGACCATTTTTATTTTTCCAAATAATAATATTTTCTGCAGAAGTATTTACACCTTCAATAATTGAAGATGTTGATATTATTGTTTTAATTCCATTAAGTTCTTCAAATAACTTAATCTGGATTTGCCCTAAGGAACGGTGTAACCTACCATTGTGAATCCCGATCCCTCTTTTAATTAAATTTACAAGCGGCCAATTTTCTTCATAATTTTTTCCCAACCACAAACTAAAATCATTTAATAATTTATTGTTAATTATTTCGGTATGCTCACTTAATAAAAATGTTAACTTATTGATTTCAGAATATGTTCCTGCATAAACCAAAGACTTATGTTGAGCATTTTTCAAAATTTTTAATAACACTTCATTCTTATTTTGAGGTGTTTTAATTTCAGAAAACAAATTATGTTTCTGTAAAAAAACTGTATTAAAATCAAATTTTTCAAAACTCATACCTTTAGTAAAAATACTTTTCTTTAGAGATGAAATATTTGGAGATAAATAATACTTTTGCTGAGCAATTTTTCCTAATTTTAATATTGCCTTTAACAATGCTGGCGACCTCTCCTTATCAAAGGACTTACTTGCTTTATAAAATTCATCAATTATAAGCATATCAATAGCATTTAATTTATTTGCATACGATATAGCTCTTTCTTGAGGAAAAATAAAAATATTTTTATCCGATATTTCAACGTCTGACGTCGTTATAATTTTATATTCAGAAGAAAATTTTTTATATATTCGTCTTCTCGTTTCATCTGTTAAGGCAATAGTTGGTACAATTATAACTATATTTTTAGGCCTTTTTATTGCAATAAAAGCATCAATAACAAAACTTTTTCCAAAGCTAGTTGGCGCACTAATAGCCAAATTTTTTCCTTCAAGCAATAACCTCAATAGTTTTGATTGCTCTCTATGAAGTGTAAGCGATTTATCCCCCACATCAACTTTGAAAGCCTCATAAGCAAACCTATCTTCCCAAGATGCACTATTTCCTCTAATATAGGGATATAACCCTAATTGACGAATCAGATGATTTATTAAACTATTATATGGAACTTTGTATTTATCAAGATAATCAAGAAGTTTAATAAGTTCATTCCGCGCAGATTTTTCTTTATCCTCCTCAATATATGCATTTATTTTTTGGCATTGTTCAAAGACATCAATCATCATTCGCCTCTTCTTTTTCAAATTTAACTCTATTAACAAACCTATCAACAATATCTTTTTTACAAGGCACTGGAAATAGGATTAAATGAAATGTTATCTTTCCATAAAGATTGATGTTATCTTTTAATTTAGCTATCTGTTTTTTAAAATATATCCCCGCTCTTTCTTTATGATAATTTATTATATCATTCTTGTATTCAGTACTTAAATTTTTCTGATTTTTAGTAATTATACACTCGTGCAATATCAGTATCGGAATATGCAATTTAGGTTTTAGGTCATCTATTGAATTTCTGTTATTCAAATCTTGTTTAATACATTTGCAGATATTTTCATCGTTTATTAACTTATCAATATCTCTCACACCTACAATAATGGAATTTTCTTTTTTCAATTTATCTGTTTGTAAAGTTGTTTCTACAGATTTTATTATTGTATCAAATCTTGCTTCTTCTAAACTATTATAAAATTTAGCTTCACCAAACCATATTGAATACTTTCCGTCCTCTATTACAATATGAACACTATCTGCTCCTTTGGCATTATCTTTTGTATTTTGTTTGTAAAAAATCTTAGGAACAACAGGAAGCGCCTTATAATGTTCCTTCATTAGCCCATATAATAATATCTCAGCTAATTCACTACCCCGCCCTATATTTTCTCCTTCTTCTATATCCTGATCCGTTAGTCTCAAATTTTGGGCTGACCTTACTAATAACGATGAACTCTCATCTGCCAAACTGTCTCTTTCTTCTGCAGATAATGCTGTTTGCGCCACATTGTTCCATATAAACTGATGAAACTTACTTGAACGCCATTTACCATCTTCAAAATCATTAATCAAACTGAGAATGTATTTATTATCAACTGGTTCTAAAGTAGAATCTGTTGATATATTAGCGAAACAATCATTAATTAAAACTTCAAAGGTTGGCATTTATTAACCCCAATACAAGAAATATTTTAACATGATATTAGCAAAAATAGTTTTTCTGCACAATCAAAAACATTTAATCGTTTCAATAGAACTGAAAATAAGCATCTAACTAATTTATCATTCTGAATTATAAGTTAATTTTTCTTTTTACAAAATAATTAATTTCAAAATGGCAACATCATATGTCAAAAACAAAGGCGCGCATTATCCAGTCAGGAAAACGCGGGGAAATGATACTATTTTTGTATTTATACTGATAACAAGCGGCTATCAAACAAAAAACTGCGATTACTCCAACAACCAGTCAAAAACATTCAGGCGTTTAATGCCGTTGTTTTCGCCAGAACCGTAATCCATTGACAGCAAGAACTTGGGATAATTATCATCAATTGCCGCTAAAGAAGCTAATTCACGTTGTAAAATTTGAGGTTCAAGTACATTCAATGCCACTTGATAATACTCGACCAATCCCCCACTTTTCTTAGCAACAAAGTCAACTTCAATATTTTTACCGCCCTTTACTAACTTACCGACAGATACTTCATAACCTCGCCGTATCAGTTCCAGATACACTACATTTTCTAAAATATGACCGGCATCCATATCTTTGATACCGAGTAAAGCTGTTCGCAAACCAATATCTGCTACATAATATTTAGCATTGCTGTCTAAATACTGTTTGCCTTTAATATCGTACCGGTCGCACTTGTACATCAAGAAACTGTCCAATAAGCCCTGAATATAGGTATCAATCGTCGGAACCGATATTTTACGCCCGCTTGCCTCCAAATTTTTTGAAATATTACGAACAGATGTTTCACAACCGATATTATCAAATAAATACTTAACCACCGCGTCAAGTTTGTTGGTATCGGCAATATTAAACCGTTTGACAACATCTTTCTGAATTGTGTTTAGATATACCGTATCCAATAAATAATCACTGATAAGTTGCTTATCATATAATTTCAATGTTTGAGGAAAGCCGCTTTCTTTGATGTAACGAGAATAAATACCCATTGGATTATTCAATTCCATTATATCTTTTTTAGTTTTCGCAAAATGTTGAGCAAAATCAGGATATGCAAAAAAATATTCTTTAAATGATAAGGGCTGCATTTTAATTTCAACATACCGCCCTCCCAGTTGATTGGCCAAGTCACTTGAAAACATATAAGCGTTCGAACCGGTCAAATACAAATCAACATTTTTCTGCAAACGCAACGTATTCGCAACAAGCTGCCAATCTTTTAATAGCTGTATTTCATCAATAAAGACATAATTCATCTTCTGAGGATTAAGATGCTCTATAATATAATCCAAGAGCTTGTTATAACCAATCAAAAAGTTCTCTGCATCGTATTCCAAGCCAATTTTCTGACTTTGTATAAGGTCTTCAAGGTTAATATTGATTATCTGGCTATCATCTGCAACCTTATTCGCAATTAAATCTTGCTGATAAAGATAAAACAGCTTAGACTTGCCACAGCGCCGCACACCGGTAACTATTTTGATTAAGTCGGTTTGAACCTGCCATTTTTTCAATTGCTCTATATATTGCGGTCTATCGACTATAATTTCTGTTCCGTTTTGCATATTTAGCCCTCCAATATTTATATATATACTTAACAAAAACACAAAAGTCAAGTGTTTTGTAAAATACATTTTACAAATAATGTAAAATCAATATAATTTAAAATATATTTTCACCTACTGTTTCTTCTGCTAATGCGAAAGCTCAAAAACAAAAAATATCATTCCTCTGAAAGCCCCTGTTGACAAAGGTTTGACTGCTAATGTAATATTCAAAAAACTGCTAATGCGTGCTGCTAATTTTTGGGTCAAACACTCCCAGCTAAAAACTTAGCAACTTGTTGATTATACGTGTTTTTAAATTTTTGAAGAATCAAAGTTCGAATCCAGCCACCCCAGCCACATTTTGCAAACCGTCAGAAATGACGGTTTTTTTTCTTTTATTTTCAATTACTTAGCCCAGCTCGAAAATTAAAATATCATAACTGCATTTTTAGAAGCATTTTCGAACTAACTTCTATAAGTTTCCTTGTTTTTCAATATACTAACGCGTTCTCGCATATTTTTGGTGTTTGGGATAATCAATTATCAAAAATCAGATAAACTAATTTACACGATAAACAAACCTTTTGATAAATTCATCTCAGCACCATCTCCTAAACTATGGACAACCATTACTATGAATAATCTGGAGGAATTTGGAGAGGGTTGGCATGAAAGAGAATTAATATGAAAATAATATAATGAAATTACTATTCTTTACAAAAAAGAATATCTAAATAACTTGAAATTTTAATCAGCATATCTTTAACATCTTTATGTACCCAATAGTGCTCCATTATAAATTTTAATTTCTTTTTACAATACGCTAAATTTATTTGATCTCTTGAAAGTTGTCCTATACCCACACAAAATTGTAAACAATCTTGAATTGTTGATATGGTAACATCTTCTTGATTTTCTATTGCTTCAACAAAACGCTCCTTATTTTTTGTAGAAAATGTTGGAAGTTTATTTTGATTTATCATATCAATTTGTTTTTGGGGATAAGTTATACTTTCATCACTTTTCAGCTTAGTTAAATATTCAACAACAGCTTTGTATGAGTTTCCACCTTTTTTTATAAAATAAAAAAAAGGTGCCCATTTTCTTGGAGATAAAGCTAATGATTTTATATATTCTCTTGGTTTTTCCGGAGGGGTATTATTTAGAAATGATGAAACAATTTCTTTTATATCAATATTTACATTTGCTTCAACTTCTACTTTAGCTATTTCTGCTATAGGACAAACATCTCCAATTAATTTTAATGCGGGAGCCCCTTTTTTTTCAACAAACTCACCTTCTTTTAAAAACTGTATTTTAGGCAATAAATCTTTATCTATAACAAAATTACCTGATTTTCCTTCAACCGTTCCGGTTGTTATGTTCATAACTGCAGAATTTTCAATACCATTTTTAAATATTGTTTCAATTTGATGCATTAAGGTTGTTTTCAAGGTGCTTTGCATACGTTCTTCTATAATCTTATCCAACTCGGATGGACAAATTTTTCTAGAGCTTCCTGGATAACGAAAAAAAATATCCCCTGTTGCAAATGTTTCTCCACCTACGTTAACATTATTTATAAACATAACAGGTTTCTTTTTTGCTGGTTCTACTTTCAAAACAGCAATTTCAAAACTATGTAATGAAACTATTTCTTTATGGACTTCTATTCCACAAGATAAATAACCGAGTACAACACCATCAAGATTCTGCAAATCCCACTCTAAAAACTTCTGTTTACTTTTTTCTTTTATACCAACAACTTCCCAAGTTTTATCTTTTACACCATATAAAATGTATCCGCCTTTATTATTAGCTAAAGCACATAAGGGGCGCAACAAATTTTTCTCATCTTTAGAAAAGCTTTCTTTACATTCAACTGTATCTGTTTCGGATATATCCAAAATAAGTGGGTCTTGAGATTTTATAGGAAGTAATTTATTAATATTTTCACTTTCAGAAATATTTTTTTTCTTATTTCCTGTATCTTCTTTTAAAAATTCTTCCAATTCCACATCTGTAGCAGGTGCAATATCTAAAGCTTTTTTAGTTTTGCCATTTTTTATATCACTAATTATTCCAAAATTTACATGGAGCTCAGGCTTTCCTCTTTTAATATTTATAATTCCCATAATTTCTTGACTGGGCTTTCCTTGCTCTACCAGCTTTTTTATTATTGCTATTTCTTTATCATTTAATGTTTTTGATGTTTTGGCCATATTATTAAATCCAAATATTGCTTATTTGTGATTATGGTATAGTTTCTTTTATATAAGCTCAACATTATTTTTCTTATATACTCACAATAAATGAAAAAAATAACTCGCAAATTGCACGACATCTCCAGCCACATTTTGCAAACCATCAGAAATGGCGTTTTTTCTTTTATTCACAAAACAAAGCAGCCCCGAATAAAAAATATCCGAGGCTGTTTCGTTTTAGTGATTTAACGCCAGATCTCCGGGTCTTACATTCGCTTTCGCTCTGTTCGCTCCGAAGATGACATTTTTGCGTCAAAATAAATTTTGACAGGATTTTCTAGAATTTATACTTAGCGTTAATCAAGCCTGTGTGGTCTTGGTAGTCCTGACGGAATTTGCCTTCATAACCAAGCGAAAGTTCAACATTGTCGTTGATTTCCGCGGTTACACCAGCACCAAATTCCATTCCGAAGCGGTCAAGAGCTTCACCTTCAACAGCATAAGCCGAACCATTAGCCAAGGTTACGACCGAATTAACATCATCATTAAACAGGTCGTAAGTCGCGGCAATTCTGGCTTCCGGCTTAATGTTCATACCATTGGACAGCTCAAAGTTTTTGCTGACTTTGGCTCCGATAACACCGGTCAGAATGTCGCTGTCATTGGCAGATACACGTTGGTCGGCAGAATCTTTATAAGCATCCTGCTTGATATGAACGTAACGCAATCCAGCTTCCGGTGTAATGCCTAAGCCTTTAACTTGCATATCGTAACCGGTCATTGCCTGCAAACCAAAGGTTTCGACATCGTAGTCAGCCTTAACGCCAACGCCGGCAACACTCTTGCTTTCTTCATAATCAGACCAGCCATAGGTCGCAATACCATTTACATACCAGTTGGATGGTTTATACTCACCATACAGGATGGCTGTATGTGTATCAACATCCGTGTCACGCATAAAGCCGTCAATATCGGTATTGGTGTAAGCATAACCAATACCAACCTTGGTATCATCGGTTACAAACTTCTCGGCACCGAAGGCTATACCGTTAGAATCTGCATCAAACCCCTTCGCCTTGGATGTATCGTCCAGTTTGGATTTGTTGAACAAGCCCTGAACCCACATTGCACCGCGTTTGAAGATATTGTCGCCAGAAGCCATACCTTCGCCACCAGTTGAGATTGAACCACCGGTTAAACGGGTTGATACAGCACCAAAGACCTGATTAGCTGTTTCTGTCTGTGTTTTTTGAACCATCGGTGCAACTTCAGGAGCAACCGCCGTCAAAGCGTCAACATAGGCTTTCTGCTCGGCAGCATTTGTGCTGTTGGAAAGCTGTGCCAATTTTTCTGTAACTGCGGCAGCAACCGGAGAGCTGGTTGAAGCACTGACGCTGTCCCATGCCTCGGCTGTTCCGGCATTGTTGGCAGAACCACCGGCATCGGCAACAGTATCAGCCGCGGAAGCAACAGAAGTAACCTTAAATGTCCCGTCGCCATTGTCAACAAACTCGTAACGGGAATTTTGGCTCAGGTTGGCAAACTTGCCTTCAACCTCTGCTTCGGCGGAATCAGCACCGTTAAACAGTTTTAAGGTTGTTGTTTCGCCTTTGGCCAAAGCGGCACCGTTTAAGGTCATATTTAAATTTGTACCGTTTTCGCTGATTTTGATATAATTGGCTTTGATTTTGCCGTAGGTATCTTTATCGGTTACGGTAAAGGCCAAAGTTGAATTATCGGCAAAAATGACACCTTCGCCATCGGCTTTATCGCCGGTTGAATGCAATGTTTTATCGCCAATATCCAAAGTTGCACCATCACCGACCTGAACTGTCGTAATTGTACCAGTCGGTTCTTTGTCAAAAGTCAACGTTCCTTTATTAATAGCCAAAATATCCAAGCCGCCAATATCGCCGCTGATTGCATTATTTAAAGAGTGGCTGTTTTCAAAAATCAAGCTGACATCTTCAACATTACCGTCAATTTTGGCGTTTGAGTTCTGAAAATGAATTTTGCCACGGTCATCGCCATTAATGTTGGCAACCAACTTTCCGCCCAAATTAATCTTAGTATTATTATCATAAACATTCAGCGTGGCTTTCTGTGCTTGGCTCATATCTTCCGATATTGCCTTGGCAAACAACGTTGTACCGGAAGCAATATTAAGTTCTGCACCGTTGGCAATTTTTATATTGCCGACAGAAGCGATTTCTGCCGAAGAACCGCCGGCATTTATCGTTCCGCCAGTAATATTTATATCGCCGCTTGCTGGTTTGCCGTCCTCACTCTGATAGTCACCGCCTCTGACTATCGACGAATCTTTGAGGGAGATTGTCCCGCCGCTGATATTTATACTTCCAGTTTCGCCGTCATGAAATATTGCGGAACCGTTTTCCAAAGTAAACTCCCCGCCGCTAATGTCCAAATCTCCGGAATTCTCGCGTCCCAATGAACTCTCATTCATCTTAAATGTTCCGCCGGAAACGGTCATGGCAGCACCTTTCTGTGAATTGCCTTCTGCTGCTGACATGGCCGGATAAGTGCTGATATTGGAATTATTGATTTCAAATGTTCCGCCGGAAATATTAAATTTACTGCCGTCATCATCATTGCCGTATACAAAGATTTCTCCCGTATCCAGCTTTATCGTACCGCCGCTGATATCAGCCTCTTTAGCGTTCAGCGTTGATCTCCATTCAGCTTCATTTTCCTGTTTCAGCGTCAGTTCACCGCCCGTTTGAGTATATTTACCGTCAACGAACATAAAAGGCTTTTCTGTATCATCCGCAGCATTGGAATTGATGACAGACAAAGCGGCATCATCTGCCAGAGAAACATTTCCTTTAACTTCCAAAGCTTTGGAAACATCAACTTCTTCAGCTTCCGGCTTTACAATAGCCTGAGTTTTTACATCTAATGAGGCCGTTCCGGATAAATTTATGTCTCCCGAGTGTAAAACCTGAGTATCCGAGCGCTCTACAACATAGCTTCCCGATGTTAGATTGGTTGCATCCGTCGGAAGATTTTCCGCAAAAGCATTATGGCCGCAAGTCAGCGCCACCAATGCCGTTGTCATTAATAAAGATTTTTTCATACGATTAAACATCCTTTTTCTAACCAGTTAAAAGAAAACCCGCTTTTTAAAGGCGGGCGGATGTTCGAAAACCGTATAGACTCAAACGGCTCGGCTTATTTGGCTGAGCCTTATTCACCGACATCCGTCCAAGTAGAATCAGAAGTCGGCACAATTTAAAGTCGTGTGCACACGACTAAGTCTATAAAAGGGTTTTCGACGCCCTAAGCAGTAAACTGCTCGATTTCACTTTATAAAGTAAATGTGTTAGAATCAAGCTAAATCATCAAAAACCCTCTGGATATTTTTAAATAAGCCGGTATAATCTCTTTGTAAGAGGCTGAATTTATGATAAAAGTATATATTGTACCAATACGGAACGGAAAATGAGAAAGATCCTGTACCTGTTAATTTTACTGTTTTTGTCTGCCCCGGTTTCAGCAGCGGACAATTCGGCCGTGATTATGAACGTCAAAACCTATATTTATCACAGCCCAACCTGTAAATGGGCAAAACGCTGTACCAAAAATTGTATAAAAACCACCAAACAAAAAGCCCAAGCTCAAGGAGCCAGGGCTTGTAAAGTCTGCGGCGGATAAATTTATATACAATAAGTCCTTGTTTTTCAAGTGCTACAAGACTTTGCGCCTGGACTTTTATTTTATACTCAGCTATAAAGCCAGATTGTGAGCAAAGAAAATAGCGAATTTAATCTGGCTGATGGTTTGTGCCTCAAAAGGGCAATTGAGCTGAGAAATCAACTATAATTTATATAAAGAAATCGGTTTTGAAGGTTGCTCCTCACATAAAGGACGCAAAACTTTTATTACCACCGCCACAAAAACATCAGTCTTGCCGGCGGAACCTTAAACGATATCCGCATGCTGGCCGGACATTCCACTCTTTCCACCACCCAACGCTATATTGAATATAATACCAATGCCCAGAAGAAAATCGTTGAGATGGTTTAAGTTTATTGAAATGGTGATTTTGAATAACGAGTTAAACAATATTTACGAACTGAATTTAATTCTTTTATTTTGTTGAATTTTCTTAATATTCTTCGAACTTCTTTTATGTCATCATAATGTACAACTTTCCATTTTCGAAACAACCAATCATACAAACATTTAACTTTTTCATAATACTTGCTAAAAACTTCATAAGGTAACATAATGCGACCTGAATCATATATAAAGCTCATAGCTTCTTCGCTCCACTGATTTTCATCATCATAAAAGCTCACAGGCTCAATAGCAAACTCCAGACAAAAATCCCTTGGATCATCACTTATAGGAGTAACACCTATTCCAAAAGAATTAACTTTAATATGAGTTTGATAATTTCTGAATTCTTTTACAAACTTACTAAGCGGATCTGAAAATAGACGTTTAACTTCATTAAAATACTCATTGTAAAAAGAATTATCCTTATAATATTTTTTTATATAAATTCTCGACTGATCAATCAAAGCCTTGGTTGAAGATAAAAAATTAAATATACACCTTTGTGCTTTATTATCATTAAACAAACATTTTTTTCGCTTATTAGAAATCTTATTCGACAGAAGTGTTATTTTAGTCGTTTCAACAGATTTAATCATATCTTTATAGTTTCCTTTAAAGATTGAATATACTTTATTAAATTTGTTTAATTATAGATAAAACTCTATAAATTGCAATATAAAGAGTGTTTTTCCGCTTATAATCTAATTGTTTTCACAGAAAAGTTGCAAAATTTGGATATTGCAAAGACATGTGAGATTACATTACAAACCATTTAAAGTTTTGGATCGCTAAATTAATTTAAATTTTGGGAGAATTTAAATTATCTAACATTCTCTCATTTATATTTTCAATACATCTCTCATTCTTGACTTTAGCCGATTTCACGCATAGACTTTTGACAACGGAAGAAAACTGCAACTGTTTGGCGCAGGAAGCGTTTATTTTCAGGAGGAATTTATGAAAAAAATCGGGATTATCGGAACAGGGATTTTCGGCACAGCCTTAGCTTTGACCGCGGCACGGGCGGGATGCGACGTTCTTTGCTGGGACCGCAATCCCGACGTTATCAACGCCATAAACCAAAAACATCTCAATACCAAACATCTGCCGAACATCCCCCTGCCCGACGCCATAAAATCGACTTCCGAAATTGCCGAAGTTTTCGATTTTGCGGATATCGTTCTGCTGTCCGTATCCGCGCAGGCAACGCGTTCCGTCCTGCGGCAGATAAAACCTTTTATCAAAACAAACACCGTTATTGTCCTGTGTGCCAAAGGAATTGAAGCGGAAACCGGAAAAATGCTGTCGGAAATCGCCGAAGACGAAATTCCCGCGGCTACCATTGCCATTTTATCCGGCCCGGGCTTTGCCGTTGACATTGCACAGCGCAAACTGACGTCCGTAACCATTGCCTGCGCCAAAGACGGCCTTGCCGCACAGCTTACCAATATGCTTGCCACCCCCTATTTTCGGCCATATACCACATCCGACATGATTTCGCCGCAAATCGGCGGCAGCGTCAAAAACGTTATTGCCATCGCCTCCGGCGTTATTGAAGGCGCAGAATTCGGCGACGGCGCACGGGCGGCACTGATAACACGCGGACTTAACGAAATGGGACGCCTGTCCGGCGCTCTCGGCGGCCGCCACGACACCATGATGGGCATGTGCGGCCTCGGCGATCTGGTTTTGACCGCCGGCTGCTCCCAATCCAGAAATTTCAGTTTCGGATACGAAATCGGCATTCGCGGCGAGGCGCGAAAACTGATTGAAGAAAACACCCGCACCGTCGAAGGCATTTATACGGCTCAAGCCGTTGTAAAACGCGCCTGCGAACTGGGAATAGAAATGCCCATTTGCGAAGTGGTAAACAAAGTTCTGTTTGCGGGCATTTCCATAAAGTCGGCAATGGAAAGTCTTATGTCCCGCCCATATAAAGAAGAAGGCTTCTGACAAGCGAAAAAATTTCCGTTGCTTTCATTCGTTGTTTTATGATATAATTGTTATTATTAATTGCAAGGAGAAAAAAATTAGTAGAGGATGGACTTATGTCGTTCTGACATGTATTTTTGAACTTCTTTGGATTTATGGTTTCAACGCGGCTGAAAGCTGGCCGCACTTTATTCTAATCGCGCTTATCATCGTTGCCGACTTTTATTTTCTGGAAAAAGCCTGCGAAACCATTCAGACCGGAACGGTTTACGCAATATTTTCGGCCGTCGGCACCGTCTGCACGGCGCTTATGGATACACTGATATTTAACGTTGAATTCACAATTGCAAAAGGCTTTTTCATTGCCCTGCTGATTGCCGGGGTTATCAGCCTGAAACTGGCCGAAAACGAAGAGACACCAGCCGAAAAGGAGTAAGCGAATGGGATGGATTTACGTTATTATTGCCGCAACGCTGGAAATTGCCGGCGTTGTCGGCCTGAAGATGTTCAGCCGAAAAAAGAATTTGGCCAATCTGCTTTTGTTTACCGGCGGTTTTGCCCTTTCATACCTTTTTCTGTACCTGTCGCTTGATTTTCTGGACATGAGCATCGCCTACGCGGTGTGGATGGGACTGGGAACCGCCGGCGCGGTAACCATCAATATGATTTTCTTCGGCGAAAGCCGCAGACTGTGCCGGATCGTGAGCGTTGGACTGATTATCATCGGCGTCGTCGGACTCAAAATGGTTTCATAAAAATACAAATAAAAATTCAGAAAACCCACATTAGCTCTTGACTTAGAGTAAGCTCTAGAATTTATGATGTTACGCAGAATCGAATCTTACCACTAATATCAGGAGAAAAAGATGAGTTATCTGGACAACATCAATTCACCCGCAGACGTAAAAAAACTCAACCTGAAAGAGCTTGAAGCGCTGGCGGAAGAAATCAGAAGCGCCATATTGAACCGCGACAGCAAAATAGGCGGACATGTCGGTCCCAATCTTGGCATTGTCGAAACAACCATTGCCCTGCATTACGTTTTTAACTCGCCGGAAGACAAGATTGTGTATGACGTTTCGCATCAATCCTATCCGCATAAGATTCTGACGGGGCGCAAAAACGGCTTTCTGACCGACGAAGGAATGCGGAAGATTTCCGGCTACACCACCCCCGCAGAAAGCGAGCACGACCATTTTATCGTCGGGCATACTTCCACTTCGGTCAGTCTGGCCTGCGGTCTGGCCAAAGCCCGCGACCTCAAAGGCGAAAAGCACAACGTCATCGCGGTTATCGGCGACGGTTCGCTTTCCGGCGGCGAAGCGCTCGAAGGTTTTGACAACGCCGCGGTTTTGAACAGCAACATTATCATTATTGTCAACGACAACGAAATGTCCATTGCCGAAAACCACGGCGGCCTGTACGGCAACCTGCGGTTGCTGCGCCAGACCGGCGGAAAAGCCGAGTGCAACATGTTTAAGGCTCTCGGGTTTGATTACCGTTATCTGGAAGAGGGCAACGACATTGCCAAACTGACGTCGCTGATGAAAGAAGTCAAAGACACGGACAAGCCTACGGTTCTGCATATTCATACAGAAAAAGGCAAAGGTTACAAACCTGCGGAAGAACACAAGGAAACCTGGCACTGGAGCGTTCCCTTCGACATTGCTTCCGGCAATCCGACCATTGACCTCAGCGGCGAAAACTACAACAGCATTACGGTCAATTACCTGCAGGAAAAAATCGCCAAAGACAAAAAGGTCGTCCTCATCAACGCCGGTACTCCGGGCGCTATCGGCATGACGCCGGACATGCGCCAGAAATTCGGCCGGAACTTCGTTGACGTCGGCATTGCCGAAGAGCATGGGGTCGCCATGGCTTCGGCTTTAGCAAAAGGCGGCTGCAAACCCGTTTTCTGGGTTTTGAGCTCTTTTGTACAGAGAACTTACGACCAGCTTTCGCAGGATTTGGCGCTGAACAAAAATCCGGCTGTCATTCTCATCGGCTGGAACGGCATCTCCGGCGGCGACGCCACGCATTTGGGAACTTTTGACATTCCGCTGATTTCAAATATTCCCAACCTCGTTTACCTGGCGCCGACAACCAAAGAAGAATATCTGTCCATGCTGGACTGGGGTATTGAACAGACCTCCCATCCGGTTGTCATCAGAATTCCGTCAACCGTCGTTCATGCGGAAAAAGAAACCGAAAAAACTTTCGAACAGCTGAATACCTATAAGGTTGAACAGCAAGGCAGCAAGGTTGCCCTGATTGCCGCAGGAAGTTTCTTTGAACTCGGCAGGCGGGCCGCGGCCAAACTGGCAGAACAGGGCATTACGGCAACGCTCGTCAATCCGCGCTACCTGACCGGACTGGACGAAAACCTGCTTAACAGCCTGAAGGACGACCACAAAATCGTTGCCACGCTGGAAGACGGCGAACTTGACGGCGGTTTCGGCGAAAAAATTGCCCGTTTCTACGGCAACAGCAATATGAAAGTGCTGAACTTTGGCGCCCAAAAGGAATTTACCGACCGGGTGCCCGTTGAAGAACTGTATAAGCGTTATCATCTGACGCCGGAACTGATTGCCGACGACATTCTGAAAGCCGGAAATTAGGCTTATTTCCTGACGAAGGCCCGGAAGCACCGGGCCTTTGTTTTTCTAAAACCGGTACTGAATCCCGAAGTTAATTTCCCAGGGAAGTTTAATGCGGCTGCCCAACTGGGCGGAGGCTTCCAGATAGGCGGTTCCGTCTTCGCTCCAGGCGGTGCTGACGCCGGCGCCAAGCTCATAGCGCAGGGACGACAGGTCTTCAGCAAAACCGTAGTCCGCTACGCGCACCTTGCTTTTGCCGTCGATATCATGAATCAGGGCAAAACGCCCGTAAGCGTCCAAAAAGCGGTTATCTCCCCAGACAAAAGACTTTCCGGCAATCAAATCGGCTCTGGTACTCAAATAACCGGCGTCGGAAGCTTCTATCAGGGTATTGAAGTTGGTGCGATAACGGACGGCGTCAATGTGCATGTAATTCAAACCGACCGACGGTTCGACAAACCACCGGCCGTCAAAATTTACGCGTTTTCCCAGCGAAGCCGAAAGCTGCCAGCTGTTCGTGCGGTATTTGCCGTCAACGCCGCTGCCTGCGGGCGTATAACTCCGCAGTTTCTGCCGATGCCAGAAATAGGTGCCGACCATATCGACGAACCAGTTGTCATCCGTATTAAACAGCGAATACAAACCGAGAGACTGCGTATCGGCATCGCCGTGACCGCTGCGGTCAAATTTCTGGCGTGAAGAAGTGTAACCGCCATAGACGCCCATGCTCAGATAATGGCCGTTCTGCCGCCAGACTTCACGGTCATAGCCGATTTCCGTGCCGTAAATGTCTATCCGGCTCCGACTTTTGTCCTTATAGGCAAATTTGACCCTTTGCCCCAACCCTTTTACCCAAAGGCCGTTGTCATGCCCGGACGCGTTGCGCCGGCTGCGGATGTGGTTGTAAACCGGCGTCAGGTGCGTATAAAACAGCGATGCCAGCGAAGAATAGGTGTTTTTAGCAATGACGGCGCTGTCCGTTACGTCCTGAGTCCTGACCAGAACCCAATCGTCGCCGTCCCGCTCCAGCCCGTAACGAAATGCTCCGACGTCAACGGCGTCGCCGACCAGATAAAAACTGTCCGCAGCTCCGCTGTCTTCATCGATAATCTTATAGCGGGCCGGCGTACTCCCTTCCGGACTGTAGTCATGAATTACCAAGCCGAAATTTCCGCTGCCCGAGTGTACCAGAATTTTGTCCGAAAGCCCTTCCGACAGACTGCTGCTGATGCCGAAGGTTCCCTGACCGGATAAATTGTCAAACTGCAGAGAACTGAAGTCGTGGCTGTAGGGGACAATCGCAACGGCATTCCGCATTTCCATATCCGGAATGCTGTTGCTGCCGACAAACGTTACCACGCCTTCGGTTACGCTGGTCTTTCCCGACAGGCTTCCGCCGGCAAACAAGAACAGCCAGCCGTTGCGTTCAACGACAGTATTCTCGGCTTTGCCTCCCGAAAAAACGCTTTGCACTCCTCCGGTTCTAACCAGGGCTCCCGAAGCGACGCCGCCGCTTTCAATCTGCTGCACGCCGCCGTTTATCGTGCTGTCCGTGTCGGTTCCGTAAACGCTCTGCGTACCCGAACTGATTGTCGTATTGCGGGATACGGCTCCGGAATCGACATTCATCTCGCCACCGTCAAGCAGTATCTGTTCAGCGACGCCGTTGTCGATAATGTCAATAATGCCGCCGCTTTTGACAACAGCCTGTCGCGT
>OJNI01000352.1_pt1 | contig 31919 bp, 24 predicted proteins | sample 1597441 | NCBI WGS metagenome assembly OJNI01 (sample SAMEA2452131, study PRJEB22498) | human gut metagenome | reverse complement strand
TGAATACTTTTTCGCGCAGATCGCGGCCGATTCCGGCGCCGACGCGGGAGGCAAACAGTCCGACGAGAACAGTTACCACACCCATCAGGAGTGCCATGCCGACCATCTTGAGGCCTGCGGTCAGAAGGTACGTTTTCTGAATCTGGTCTACATCGAGGCCCGCCGCTTTGTCTGCGGAAACTGCATACGCAATGCCCATCGATTTTACCAGGGAGCTTCCCATCGTATCAAGCGTTTTTTCCATGTTGTCGCGCATCGAGAGCACGGTGTCTTTATCCATCTGTCCGCTCTCGAGCATCGCTGCAAAGATTGGACGGACATCCACACAGGTGACTTTGACTTTGTTTCCATCGTCATCCTCTTTTTCCTGTTGGAAGCTCTTCAGCTCCACATGCATCATCTCGCCGATCTGCTCAATCGTCATGTTTTCAAACACCGACGCATCCTGACCGGTCTGCTGTGCCATGAGTTGTTTAAAGGTATCCTCCTCCATCGCACCCATCTGGTAATTCATCAGCAGTGCAACGGTCAGTGTATCGTCTGCTTCATCAAGTTCTTTTTCAGAAGCTTTGTTCCGTTCATAATAGCCGTCCTTTTTCGTATAGAGGCTTTCCCATAAATCCACCTCATCATCCGTCATGATAAACTCGGCCGTCTGAAATTCTTCCTCTGTGATTCGTTTCGGTGTAACGTGCTCAACACCACTGTTCTGAATGCCCACATCAATAATATCGGATGTGTACGACGGGAGCGACAGGTCGCACCACGCCTGGACAAACAAAAGCATAAGAATCACGAGAATCGATTTCCAGTACGGGATCATGTTCTTGAAAATCTTACTCATTTTTTCCCCTTTCTGTCTTTTTTTGTGTACCAGCTTGCCGGCACACTAATTCTGTCGTTTTCGGGTGTCAATTTCTTTTTCTGCGATCTCATAGATACGATCCAGATAAGCAACCAGCTGATCTATATCCTCTTCCTTTAACTGTGACATCACAGAGCAGCCAAAGTCCTGCATTCTGTCCCGTACCTCTTCCCCTTTTTTCCAGCCCTTCTCTGTCAGACTGATATATGTATTCCTGCGGTCTTTTTTGTCAACGCTCCGCTCTACATATCCTTTTTCCTCCAGTCCGCGCAGTGTGCGCGACACAGCCGGCGGAAGTGTTTTTGTCTTCGCCGCCAGCTCTGAGCTTGTAATTTTTCCGTTTTCTCCCATTTGCAAAATCGCACCCATAACGGAAAATTCGGAACTGCTGAGTCCCGGAATCAGGTCTGATACGTTCAGTTTTTTAAACTGGTGCACCGCACGAAACAGTTTTTCAAATGCATCTTTCATGTTTCCCCCTCCTTTTGCCGCAAATGCTTAACAGTGTTATTTATTTGCGCGTGTTAAATAATAACACCGGCAAATTTCTATGTCAAGAAATCTGCCGGTGTTTATGTTTTTTTTAGAATTTACGCTACCGCATTTTCGTTAATCTGATTGATTACTTTCCGAATGCCCATCCAGACTGCCAGATCTGTAAAGACTTCCGCAACACTTCCCCGATCTGTAAACGGAGCTTCCTGAAGCACGGAAAGGTCTTTCATCATTCCATTATGAACAATATATTCGATAATCTGATTCACAAAATAAATTTGTCTGCTGTCAAGATCGGCATTCGTCAGATACTCTGAAAACGCTTCTTTGGCTGCATTCATATCGAGTCCGACAATTTCCCGGACAAATTCTCCCAAAGGTTTCGTTCCAAATTCCTGCTCGTAATCCTGCTTCGTACCAATCTCATTCCAGAGAATTTTTTCCAGGCTGGCAACATCCATTTCTGTCAGCGGCTGATTTGTTCTCAGTTTCGCAATTGCAATCGTGTCCTGATGCTGCCGGATATAATACTCCGCTTTTGCTTTATAATTTTTCAGCTCATCATTTTCCAGTTCAGACTCGCGCCAGTCGATGGATAATAAGTCATCATCAAAATTGGTATTATAAAGCAATTTCGTTTTTAGAATATATTTCATCAAATCCCGTAATCTTTCCCGGATTTCTTCGAATTCATTGATTCCCGCATTCGCAATATAATCTGTATGCAGAATTTGCCCAATCAGATCTGACTGTGCCTGAATTTCCGGAACATTCGCAACGTTTGCAATACCAGCTACTCTTTTCATAAGATCACTGCGGGCCCGTGTATATTTTTTTCCAATCAAATATGCCAGTTCAATTCCATACATCAATGCATCAAAACGAACTGCACTTGCCTCATCTTTATCCGGAAGAATTAACGGTGCCACTTCTTCACGCACAAGCAACGTATCTTCATAGGTAAGAGCATTATAGTTTTTTTCATCCGAGTACAAATCTACATATTTCAGATGCTGCCTTACCGCAAAATTATCTCTCGGCAGCTCCCGCACCTTTTCTGTCATCTGTTTTACCAGCGCATCACGGTACGCAATCAGTCTGTCCACCTGATAGGAAATATCCTGCAGTTTGTAGGCAATATCAAATTTCAAATTAAATATTGCTCCCTGCAAAGCAATCATATTTGCAGTTGCTTTCCCTTTATTCATTCGGAAAAACTCAAAGTTTCCACAAAAGTCAAAAATATAAAACTTCTGCTTATCCTCGCCATCCAGCAAGCCCGGGCAGAGTCGTGTTCCACGTCCAATCATCTGCCAGAATTTCGCCTTACTCATCACCTTTTTGAAAAACACCAGGTTCAGCACCTCCGGCACATCAATACCGGTATCCAGCATATCCACAGAGATTGCAATTTGAGGCATTTTTTTCGCATCTGAAAATTCATCAATTGCACTTTGCGCATACTCAATTTTATTATCGATCACTTTTGCATAGTCATCTGGATACTGCGGATATTCCTTTCGAAAAACTCTGAGTATTTCTTCTGCATGCTTGTGCTTTTTCGCGAAAATAATTGTTTTTCCAAGCTTCTGCCCATAATCAATCTTGATGCCATTCGTCATCAGAATATGCAATACCTGTTTTATGGTATCTTCATTAAAAATCCAGGTATTTAACGCGGATGAACTGATTGATTCCGGCAGATTTCCGTTCTCGTCTTCGAATGTTGCCTCATACGTTTCTTTGTCTTCCTCCGACAATTCATCATACACAATTCCCTGTTCGATGAATTTCAATCGCGATTCCACCGAAACATAATCTACAAGATAACCGTCTTTTACCGCCTGCGCCAGATCATATCCATACGTCGGAACGCCGTTTTCCAGTTCAAAGACTTCATACGTATTTTTATCAATTTCATCTTTGGGCGTTGCAGTGAGTCCTACCAGCGGCGCATCGAAATAATTAAAAATATCCCGATACTTATTGTAAATTGATCGATGCGCCTCATCACAGATCACCAGATCAAAATGGCCGCAGGTAAACAGTTTTCCCTCGCTGTCATGAACTGTATCAATACAATTGATCATTGTCTGGTACGTAGAGAAAACACAGTGCGCATTGTAGTTATCCTTTTCTTCAACCAAATTGGTACAGGACAGATTCGGCAGCAGGTTCACAAAACTTCGTTTTGCCTGCATAACAAGTGAATTTCGGTCTGCCAGGAAAAGAACATTTTTTACCCAGCCTGCCTTTAATAATACATCGCACAGTGCAATCACCGTTCGCGTCTTGCCAGAACCGGTCGCCATGACAAGCAGTGCTTTCCTGCGGTTCTTTTCATCAAAGCTGCGGCACACTGCTTTTATGGCAGCTTCCTGGTAATAGCGTCCCGCAATATTTTTGTCCACGGTAATATGCTTCAGACTTGTGCGCATAGACCGCAAATTAAACCACTTTTCCAGATCTCTCTTCGAATAAATCACAGAACATTTTCGCTCCGGATACTGGCCATCAATAATACGCGTGTCAAATCCATTTGTAAGAAAGACAACGGGACGTCTTTTGTATGTTTCTTCCAGCAGATCCGCATACAATTTTGCCTGCTGTCTTCCCTTGGAAACATCTACACAGGTGCGCTTTGCTTCAATTACCGCGAGCGGTCGGTGCATATCATCATAAAGGACATAATCAGCAAAGCCAACCTCTGATTTATTCGGCATTCCCGGAATTTCCACCTCATTGATCCAGTCTCTGCCTTCCACCCAGCCTGCTTCTGTCAGCATGGAATCGATATAAAGTTTTCGCGTCTGATACTCGGACAGTTCCAGCGGTTTGGGAACATACGTCTGCTGCTGTTCCTGACGGCGCGCGGACAATTCTTCCCGCAGAGAAGCATTTTCTGCACTTAGTTTTTTCAGGTCAAGCTCCTGCTGCGCCGCTTTCTCCAGTTCTTTCTCCAGAGCTTCTTTTGCTGCTTTCGCATCTTCTTTCGACTTTTTCGCTTTCTCTATCCGCGCTGTGATCAATGTTTTGTCGAAGACTCTCCGCTGATACTGATCGGAATAGCAGTATGCAATATAATCGAGATAAATAAAAAGATTTTCCAGGCAAAGCATCGCTTCATCCCGTCCCAGTTTTCTGCTGCTGTGTGCCGCATTATTTCCGCTCCGCCGAATATAGTCCATCCGCTTCCACAAATCCGGGCCGATTGTCTGGCGATAATCCTCACTGTTCATCAGACTCTGCAGGTTGTCCTGGTACGGCATCTCGAGCGCATTATCCACAGAATACATCCATTTCACCGCAAACTCCATCGCCCGTCGGCTGTTCAAAATACTGGCCTCCGGGTCGAGTAAAATGATTTTTTCTGCGGACACGGCAGCATCGGCAAATGCGGAAAATTTAGGTTCTTTTTTCAAATAATCAAAATTCGTAATCATGCGCACCTCCCCTTAATTTCTGTCAAAGCGGATATTCACAATCCGCTTCGCTATTTGCTTGATTCGGTTAAAATAGTTTCCCATCTTTCTGTTATTTGTATTTTAGCACACTATTTCTTTATATGTGAGCACTTATCTCAGCTTCTTCAATTTTGATTTGTCGACTTGTGCTATAAAGTCATAATAACTGTTTTGTACCTCTATCGGTGGTGAAATAATTCTAAATCCTGATACAATAGGAACATTCAAATTAGGCATCGTCTGCCCCACTGCCATATCCTCTATAGTTTTCTTAAATGTTGGATATGAAATTATTTTTTGAATATAATCTGCTGTAACTTTCCCCTTTGGTCTTATCAACAAGCTACCAGTCCCACACAAAAGACCTTCTTCTTCAACCACCGCGCATCTACCCATTTCTCCTCGACGTCCCATTACAACATCTCCAACCTTTAATTGATATGCTGAAAGTTCCTCATATTTTTCATCACTTACAGTTAACTTAGGATCTATCGTTATTCTACCATCCACAATATGTGATGGATTCACCAGTGGATGACCACCTTCAATATAATCTTCCTTATGAAGTAATGAACCAAATGGTCCTATCTTCAAATCAGCCAAATCACTTAGTTCCGGTTTTGCCCACTCATGAGGATTAAGAACAGGATCACCAAAGAGTTCGACAAATCGGGCTTTGATCAAATCATCCAATTGCTGTAGTTCTTGTTGCCGAAATTCTACAATACTTTCTATCTTTGAAAGAATATATGCAATGTCTGCTTGTTTTTCAACAGTTGGAAATGGAATTACTGTATTATCAAAATCTTTTTTGACAATATGTTTCATTGTAGCACCATGGGTTTTTAATTCCATTTCTTTCAGCTTGTATTTAACCGCAAACACGAAATACTGTTTATTCACTTCACCCTTATCAAATACAACTTTGAAAATATGTTGGTTCAGAAGACCTTTTCCTCGATTCCAAATATATACACCCAAGCTAGCTGACCACGAAATTAATACATCTCCATCATTAATTTCAATTTTTTCAGGATACTTTCCATCATAAAAGCCTAAATCATAAGCATTACCTGTAAGATCTTGTATTCTGATGATCGGAAGACCTGTGCTACCTCGGTCTTCCGGTTTGAATGCATATCCATTTATGTAGGTAGCAATATCGCCTAATCGTTTTTGTTCCATCTACCTCATCCCTGCAAATCCGAATTTGCTCAGGATAAATATTTCTGATGAGCTGTTTTCACATTGTTTTGATTGACCATTGCATACTTCATAGTTGTATCTCTCTGAGAATGTCCAAGAATTTTCTGCACTTGCTCAATCGGCATTCCTTTATCGATTGCTCTTGTGGCCATTGATCGGCGGAATTTATGTGGATGAATCCTTTCCAAGTTCAATTTTCGGCCGAGTTTTCGAAGCCTTATCTCTACTCCACTGATTTTCAAACGATCATACGGAGCGTCTAATGTAACAAATAATGCTGAATTGTTGTCCGTCCTATTATCTATGTATTCTTTTAAATGAACTTTAGCTTTTGCATCAAAATAGACCCTGCGCTCTTTATCCCCTTTTCCATAAACAACACATTCACGACCTTCAAAATCAATATCATCAATATTGAGATTTACCAGTTCACCTACACGTATTCCTGTAGAATATAATAAGTCAATAATTGCTAAATCCCTTTTTTCTTTGCAGTTGTCTCGGAGTTTTTCGATTCCTTCATCTGAAATAATGTTTTTAACAACGGTCTTTGTTCTAATTTTATGGATTCGCCTCATAGGACTCTTCAAAATATAGTCTTCCTCTTCAAGCCAGGAAAAAAAGCTGGAAATGTTACGACGAACATTATCTATCGTTACATTCGAACAATGATTCCATTGTTGATATGCCGATAAGTATTCACGTATCTCTTCCGTTGTCACTTTACGGACATTTGTTTCAATTTTAGACAGCAAATGCTGAACTGTTGTCTGATAATAGCTTATTGTACGCTCCGAGCATCCTTCTATTCTTTTGGCAGCAAGAAACATGTTTAAAAATTCGTCATTCGAGATATCTGTTTTCACTGCTTCATTTTCTGCAAATGTTTTCAGAATCACCTCTTGTAACTTTTTCATCTGCGGAATAGACAAATATTCCGACATTTCATTTAATACTGTTACGATTTTCTCATCCATGCTGGTACTCCTCTCTTAAGTACCAGCATCCTACAACCATTCGTAATCTTATCCAAAATATTCTTGCATCAAAGAATCAAATAATAACTGTGTTTCATCTAATGCTTTTTGTACTGCAACTTTTGATTTGTCGACTTGTGCCTTAAATAAAACAAACTCCTCTTGTTTGGATAACGGCGGCATCAATACCGGCAATGCTCGCAGCTGCGTCATATTAATACTTGCGATTCCCGTTGTCTGTTTTGCACATCCCAGAAAATAGCGTTTTGATCGTTGATGCTGAAGGTACTCTGCAAAAAATTCAGGAAGTATCATAGATTCATCCAATCTCACTCGGAAAATATGGTTCTGGTGTATACAGTTCTCAAGCGGCTCTTTTATAATCGCACCGCGTCCCACTTTATCTGGATCGCCACCCTCAGTCATAAGTACATCGTCCGCAAGCAATCGATATTGCTCAATCTCCTGTTGTGTTGCTTCTATTGTTTTCACCGTTGTCCAGTCTATATAACCATCTTTTACATTGGATACAGCCATGTATGGAACTTCAGTCAAATCTTCAGCCTTTGTTTTTCTTCCTTTCGTGATACCAGAAACAACATCTGCCATGCTCTCCAATTTTGCTTCTGGCCATCCTTTGGAATTCAAATACATGTCTCCAAACATCTCGACAAATCGGGCTTTGATGAGGTTATCTAATGATGCAATTTCCTGATTTCTCATGACCATAATATTAGTTGTTTTATCTAGAACCTCTACAATAGCCCTTTGCTCATCTAATGATGGAAGTTCCATTTCCACTTTCTTTAAATATCCAGCCGAGATATTAGGCTGTGCTCCACCAACACCATCCTTAACAAATTTTACCTTTTGACTCTTTAGAAAATAATATAAGTATTCTGGAATAACCTTATCATTCTTTTTAAATGCGGCACATGCCTGATTTATGCAAGCATCCATTTTCAATATAGACGTTGCTCCAATTGTTGCTCCATACATTGCAATTAAAACTGTATCTGGCTCATACAATTTTGCGGAAGAATTCTTCAAACCTTCTTCAGTAATAAAATCTTCCACTTCATAAAGATATTCCGACTTTAAATCTCCTGTTTTTACCCAAGGTATATCTCCTCCATAATATTCTGGATGAGATTTTGAAGGAGTTCCGCCAGATCCAATTTCAAATATATCTCCAAGTTTTACTTTCATCTACCTCATCCCTGCAAATCCGAATTTGCATTTCCTTTCTTAGTTTTTACAACTCTTCCCTCATGTATATTCACCGAAAACTTGACATATAATATAATTGTGTTATATTAATAGTAGTCAACTTGTGAAGGATAAAAGCTGGGTTCCCGAATGGGAGTAGGTGCATTAGCACTTAGAATCCTTTGCTCCCTGGGTTGACTATTTTTTTGCCAATTTTTGTTTTAAATCGTTAAGTATTGCTTCTGGCGATTTCTTTATTTCTTCATAGATAAAATCAATAGCCTGTTGTGAATAACTATACTGTGGTTGAGTCGAAACTTGATATGTAAAACACATTCTCTCATTTTCTTTTATTCCAAAGTATGAAGTGAAAAGATTAAAATGATACATGTTAAATGTTGTTTCTTGCCCATTATATAAAAGCACAATCTCATCTTTTGACAACTTCTTATTAATTTCCCGTATACAAGCCTTGGCACTGTATTTATGTGTTTCATTAGGGTTTTTCAATTCTTTGATAACCCGTACACCTTGAGCCGCCTCTTTTTCAATATGATACAGTTCAGTTGCTTCTTCCCTCTTTTTCGTCGCATAATGATAGTGCTCGACTTTAATTGCAAACGCACTATTATTTTCTTCTACCAAAGGCTGCAATGAGTCATTCACTGCAAAAAGCTTCTCTGCAACCTGTTTTTCATATTTTCCTCTGATCTCCGTTTCATCCAAAGATTTCAGTCTTACAGATAATGTAATAAAGTTTTCCGGTATAATTTGTGTCATATCTACTTTATGAAACTCCATCATCTTATCCACAAAATTGAATACACAGGCCTGAAGCAAAGGAATATAAACAGCTTCATATTCTTCTGTAATAAAGTGTGTACTCGTATTTCTAAGCTCAATAATCTTTTCGAGATTTTTTCTCAGTGGAGCTTTTTCATTTGTAAAAACCTTTTTCACACATCCTTCCAATGATATTGTTCTATTCGGTTTATCTGAAAAATAAATAGAATTCTCTCCAAATTTATTTATCATATGTGCTTTTAACATTAGTTCCCACGCATTACAGATAAAAAAGCTAAATCCTTCAATCCGATATTTAATCGAAGGTTTATTGTATATTTCAATTGCTAGCACAAAAGCTTCTTTTGCTTTATCTATTAACTGATCTTGTACTCCCATCTCTTACTCCCTTATAAATTTAATGGTTTCTCCAACTCATCCATCTCTTTCCCAATCTCCTGCTCCAGCTGACAAATATTTGCCATAATTTCCGATGTCGGCGGACACTCCACCGGGATGTATTCTACTTCTTTGTATTTATTAATACTGAGATCGTACTCATTCTCCACGCTCTCCTTTTTCGGAACCAGAAATGTTTTTATTTCTTTTCACCACTTGACAACAAACGTATTTTTATATAGCATAAATATTAAGAAATGGGTTTTCACCGTACAGTCTTATGACTCAAGCGGGCTGCTCGTTTCTTTTTTTATTTCTAAAAATCGTTTTACGTTTCTCGTCATCAGCGTCCTTCTTTCCCCTATAAGTTCAACAACTTCTCCAACTCATCCATCTCTTTCCCAATCTCCCGCTCCAGCTCGCGGATATTTACCATGATTTCCGATGTTGGCGGATACTCTACCGGGATGTATTCTACCTCTTTGTATTTGTTTATACTGAGATCATACCCATTCTCCACAATCTCTTTTTTCGGAACCAGGAAAGATTTGTCCGTGCGTTTTCTGTCCACTTCCTGATCGAGATGTTTAAATCGCTCTATGATATCCGGAATATCATTTTCCGCAATTGGTGACCGTTTGTCATCCAGGCTGAGGCCATCGGCGGTCATGTCGTAGAACCAGACCTGATCGGTTCCGCCATGTTCGGTTTTGGTGAAGATCAGGATCGCCGTTGATACTCCCGCGTAAGGCTTAAATACACCGGACGGCATGGAAACAACTGCTTCCAGTCTCTGGTTTTCTACGATTTCTTTTCGAATTGCCTTGTGCGCCGTAGACGACCCAAATAAAACTCCATCTGGTACAATGCAGGCACAGCGACCGCCGATTTTCAGCATCCGCAGAAATAATGCCAGGAATAACAGTTCTGTTTTTTTCGTCTTGCACACTTTCAGCAAATCACCGGATACGGACTCTGCGTCAAGGCTTCCTTTAAATGGAGGGTTTGCCAGAATAAGCGTATATTTATCTTTGTCGCCATTCTGATCAGATAAACTGTCTCTATACTCGATGAATGGATTGTCAATTCCATGTGTCATCATATTCATCGCGCCGATACGAAGCATCGTTCGATCCATATCGTATCCATGGAACATGTGATTCATGTAGTGATCTTTTTTCTGTTTTTCAAAAAAGATTTCTTCTTTTTTTGTTTCTTTTAAATACTCTCCTGCTGCAACCAGAAAGCCAGAAGTTCCGCAGGCCGGATCGCAGATCATTTCACTGCTGGATGGGTCCATCATTTCCACCATCATACGAATAATATGGCGAGGTGTTCTAAACTGACCGTTACGGCCGGACTGAGCAATTTTCGAAAGAAGATATTCATACACATCTCCCCGTACATCCGTTGCCTGAATTTTGCTCATCATCTTATAAATTTCGTCCAGCGAATCTACCACCTTCGACAACACCAGCGGTGTCGGCAGTTTAAAGATTGCGTCATCCATATATTTGGAATACGCACTGTTTTTGTCACTATGCAATGTCTTAATGAATGGAAATACCCATTCCTGCATCACAGAATACATCCGATCAGCAGGAAAGTCGTGAAATACCGACCATTTCAGCTGCGATCCGTCAATCGTTCTTTCTCCTATTTTTACTTCTTCCACGAAAATACTCTGATACGGCAGGCCAAGCATGGCACTCTCTTTGGCACGAATATTATCTGAGTCGTCCAGATCATGGATAAACATCAGATAGGTGATCTGTTCAATGACTTCCAGCGGATTTACAAGGCCTCCCGCCGCAAAAATATCCCACAATGCATCAATTTTATTTTTTAATTCACCAGTAATCATCTCTTCAACTTCTCCCTTTTGTTAATTATTATTCCATGTATATTTCGTATATCGCCCGCCGCCGATTTTCAGGATTTCACCAGACGATAGCAAATCAGCAAGTGCCCTCTGAACCGTTACCTGGCTGATGTCCGGACACATTTTTAATATTTCCATTTTGGTAATCTGCCCCGGTGTTGTACGAATGATTTCTTTTACACGATCCGGCTTTGACATTCCAGATGTTGTCAGCAGATTCACTCTGGAAGAAAAATCCCGGTATGCCGCAATCATAATGCTGAGCATGTATTTCACAAATGGCTCATAATCATTTTCGTTTTCATGCCATTGTTCGGAGCTCTGCCGCAGGCACTCATAATATTCTTCTTTTGTCGTTTCGATTAATTTCTCGATACTGATATATTTTCCTACAATATAGCCTGCCCGATAGTATAAAAGTAAAGTAAGCAGACGGCTCATTCTTCCATTTCCGTCATTAAAAGGATGAATGCACAGAAAATCGAGAATGAACATGGGAATCAAAAGCAGTGGATCTATCTGTTCCGATCCCATCGCCTGTTCAAAGGCCGCACATAATGCTTCGACTGCTGCCGGTGTCTCCCATGCCGGAACCGGGCGAAATCGAATAAATGTATTTCCGATCGTATCCTCTTCTTCTATCACATTATCTACTGTTTTATACTTTCCGCCGATGTCATATCCTTCAAATTTGTACAGATCTCGATGAAGCTGCAAAAAAATGGACGGCTTGGGTGGAATGTAATCATGACTTTCATGAATTGTATTCAGCACATCCCGGTAACCGGCAATTTCACGCTCGCTGCGCGTTTTCGGTCTCGTCGTATCCCGCACCAGGGCTCTTAACCGTTCATCCGAAGTGTAAATACCCTCAATTTTGTTCGATGCCTCTGTACTCTGAATTTTCGCAATTTCGACAAGCTGATTCAATGCATCCGCTTTTGCTTCGATGAACAAAGTCTGCTCTCCTTTGAATTCATGAATCTGCGTCAGATAGGATACAATTTCCGGCGTGAGTAATTTTTTCCACTTTTCCTGGTAAGTAAACTGTCTCATTTGCGTTCTCCAATATGCTGTATTTCTGCTATGATTTCAGTATATTCATTAATTTTATCATTGTCAATTCAATTTCATCATTATGTATAAAATGATCAAATTAAAAAGTACACATGCGGTTTCATCCTATCATGCCAAGTAAATAGAATTTGACAAACGCTGCCATTTTGTTTAGATTAGAAGCAAATACGAAAGGACACCTTCATTCCCATGCCAGGTTTTATCTTACATCTCACCGCAGCCCAAATGCTGTTAAAGCACCTCCCGTCCCACCCGGATTTTCCATATCCGATTTCATCGGTAAATGATTTCCTAATCGGAAATCTTCTGCCGGATGCGACGCAGCAGAAAGAATCCTCCCATTTCCGCGACCCGCTTTACCGCGAAAAAATGATGGTATTCCCGGATCTTACACGGTTTACAGCGAAATACCGTTCACTTCTGCCAGATTCGAGCGCACTGGGATATTATTTTCATCTTTATATTGACCGGAAATTTTTTAAGGATTTCATTCCGCAGATTGTGGAATTTTATAATGCGGATGGAGAAATTACAGATATGAGAGATGAGATTGCAACGGTTTATATCAAAAAATCGCGGACATCCATTCCTTTTTCCAGATATCTCACGGAGGAGTATTATTACGGGGACTATACACGAATGAATACATATCTTGTCAACCGCTATTGCATCCCGCTCGATCTCAATCCTAACGTCACGAACCCTGGAATCGCAGAAATTCAGTATGAGAACGTCCAACAGGTACTTGACCTCCTCCATCACTTCCTCTCCGTCCCGCCGGAAGCCGCGCAGGATCTGAAGGTCTTTCCGCTTGAAGAACTGCTTGCGGCACTGGAACAATATGTAGAAGAGTTTTTGGCTGTGCCGAATAAGTATATTTCATAATTCTCCATTCAAAAAGGAGCAGAACCCACACCAGATTCCGCTCCTTTTTCAGAATGTAATTTTTCCGTTTTCTCTTACACTACATCTTGAACGATCCCTTCTCTGTCATCCGTATCCATTTGTTTTTTTCTTCGATATTCCGTCGGTGTCCTCCCATAATATTTCTTAAATGTTTTGCAAAAATAATCCATATTTTCAAATCCCGTCTCGCCGGAAATTACAGTTATCTTTTTCTCCGTCGTGGCCAGAAGCTTTGCAGCCTCCTGCAGACGATACTTCACCAGATAATGCACCGGCGTATCGTGAAGATATCTTCGGAACAGATTCAATGCCGTACTTTTGCTCACCATAGCCTGCCCGGCGATATCCTCCAATGTAAGATCTTGTCGGAAATTTTGATGAATATATTGCATCATCAGCTGTGTTCTTCCCTGTGAGGATGCCGTATTTTCTCTTTTTTTCTGCAGCACTTCCGAATCCATGTGCAAATAAAGCAAGTGCCACAATTCCTGCGTCAGAAATAAAGTAACCAGTTCCCGGTCTTTGTCTGATTCCTGCGCTTTGAGAATTTTCTGCATGAGCTCCAGTGCTTCTGCCTGCCATTTTATTTCCCTGCAAAAGACAATGCAGTCCACCTTACACGCCTGTATCGGTGCAATGTATTTTTTGTAAATCAGGCTGTCTGCCGGAGCGAGAAATGTCGGTTTCAGAACGAAATTTGGCACAATCGCATGGCCTTCAGAAAAATAGCGATGCAAAATCTTTGAGTTAATAAAAATGCCCGTTCCCTGTCCCAGTGAAAACTGCTTTTCGCCAACCCAGAAGGTTGCTGTTCCCTCCTGTACAAAAACAAACTCAAACTCCACATGCCAGTGCCATTCTACACAATGAAAATCAAACAACGCAAGATCGTCGTAATACAATTGAAACGGATACTCACTGTTTCCATGCTGGATCGTTTCCATCATGCTTTCATCCGTTTGGATCTTGTTATAAAATGTATTAAATTCCATCTTTCCCCGCCTCCGTTTTTCAGGCACGACCCTCTCTATTTTACGATATTATACAATAAACAGAGGATATATTCCAGTGAAAGCGACATCATTTTACGTTATTATACAAAAAGAATCGTTGTCGCTCCATGGAACACGGTGAACGGCAACGAAACGAACACTACGGCCGCAGCAGTTCTGCCATTTTTAAAAACGGAGTATATCACTATGAAAAAGAACTACCACAAAACCTTAATTGCCTGTTATCTTGGATTTATCACGCAGGCAATTTCTGCAAATTTTGCACCTTTACTATTTCTTACCTTTCACAGAACTTACCATATTTCTCTTGGAAAAATTGCGTTTATCTCGACAGTATTCTTTTTCACACAACTTCTTGTCGATTTGTTCTGTGCCAGATATGTCGATAAAATCGGTTATCGCAGGTGTGTCGTTGCTTCCGAGATTTTTTCCGCCTGCGGCCTGATTGGACTTGCCTTTCTGCCTAATATTCTGCCAAATGCCTATGCGGGAATTTTGCTCAGCGCCATGATCTATGCCGCCGGAAGCGGACTGATTGAAGTTCTTGTCAGCCCAATCGTAGAAGCTTGTCCGTTTGACAATAAGGACAGCGTTATGAGTCTGCTTCACTCCTTTTACTGCTGGGGGTCTGTAGGCGTCATCTTACTCTCCACTGCTTTTCTGACAGTTTTTGGTATGGAACGCTGGCCGATCCTCGCATGTATCTGGGCTGTACTTCCACTGTACAATACGTTTAATTTTCTTTCCTGCCCGATTGAATCACTGACCGGAAGCGAAGAAGGACTTACCATTCGTCAGCTGTGCCGTCTTCCCATTTTCTGGATTTCCCTTGTTCTTATGGTCTGCGCCGGAGCAAGCGAGATTTCGATGGCGCAATGGGCTTCCGCTTATGCCGAGTCTGCATTAGGTCTCTCAAAAAGCATTGGAGACATTGCAGGACCGTGCCTGTTTGCTGTGATGATGGGCATCAGCAGAACCTTCTATGGTAAATACGGGGAAAAAATTGACTTAACAAAATTTATGATCGCATCCGGTACACTTTGCCTGATCTGTTATCTGGCTGCAGCTCTCGCACCATATCCTCTTTTAAATCTTACAGGCTGCGTTGTGTGTGGTTTCTCCGTAGGAATTATGTGGCCGGGAACCATCAGTATTTCATCCTCTAAAATTCCACTCGGCGGAACTGCACTGTTCGCACTTCTCGCCATGGCCGGAGATATGGGTGGTTCCATTGGCCCATTTGTTATTGGATTTGTCACACAAAACACCGGCGACGATCTGAAGGCAGGTATGCTGGCCGGCTGCATTTTCCCTGCTGTACTGATTTTGTCTGTTTTTCTGCTCCGACAAAGGAACGCAGAGCAAAAATAAGCACAAAAGAGATACTGTAACGTGTCTCAGACACAGGAGCCGGACAGTCCGACTCCTTTTTTTCATGTCTCTGCAATATTTCTCACAACTCCCGAAAACAGAATCGATCCGTCCTGCCCCGTGACAAGAAACAGGAATGGACGATCCAGTACGAAGTCGATTTCGTCGTCCGGTATTTCTGCTGCGGTTTCTGAAATGCCGAGTTCTGTATACGCTGCTCCGGTTACTCCGTTTTCGTCGATTTCAAGCGTGGCGGCATGATCTGCTTTGCTCAGGTATAAATTCTCTTTGTCCCCTGTTAATGGACTGAAATCTGCCAGATCCGTATCCAGCGCATCCGTTACACCTAGTGCGCGCACCGTTTCGATCAGGTCTGTTTTTTCCGATACTTTAAATTTAGGAACAGACAGGTTCACCATAGGGGAATACCAGTTATCACTGCTTTCATCCCGCCGTATAACCTTCATCAGATCCGGATCCGATACCAGTTCATTGACATCGGTATTTTCATCCGGAAGCAGGAAATACATGGAGCCGCTGTCCTCAAGGCTAAGGCTGACTGCACGGAAATGCTCGCCCTGATAGACATCCATCCATTCCGTTTTCTTCATCATGTCCACAGTGGTATCTCCCGCAGCTCCGTGGAAGGTTTCCTTCTCTGTATTCACTTCCCAGAAATTTTCCCTCCACATCGCCTTATAATAGATGGTTGATACCAGTTCAAATACCGTTTCCGGGGCGATCGCCATGTCTTTCGTATATTCCTTCAAAAGTCCGCCGGTATTATCATCCGTCCACGTCCGCAATGCCTGATTCATCTCTTCCGATCCGGGAGTCCCACGGAAGGTCGATGCATAATACTGTTCCGCCAGCCGCTGCAGCGTTGTGTCATTGTATGTTTCCTCACCATCCAGCCACAGCGAATTTGCCAGCACACTTTTCAGCGCGGGCGTGTCTGCATAATTGCTTTTCCAGAGCGAAGAAATATTTTTCCGTAAGGTGTCCATATCCTGCGCACCAAGCATATCCAGAATCTGCTGCCGCGTATTTCCATCCGAAGTTTCCGCCAGCATTGCAAACGCGATATACAGATTGATCGGCGAGCAGACGGTATTTTCATTATCGGAAACCAGCATCTGTTCCATCAGTTTCTGATAATACGCATCCATTCCCGACTGCAGTTCCGCTGATTTTGTCGTCAGTTCCCTGTAGGAATTCCACCAGTCCCAGTGCGCATCACTTTCCATAAATTCCTGTGCATCCATCGTCTGCGCCACAGATGCCGGATAAGCTGCCATAACCGTCTTTAGCCCCGACGGGTAACGGACTGCCGAACTCTCCTGTCCATTTCTCCATGTCGTAACCCCCAGCACAGCTCCGCCGATGATCACCGCGCAGGCTGCCGCGGCCGTCCATTTTTTCCATGCAGCCCCTTGGGAACGCTGATAGTCCCGCGCCTTTTTCACCATAGCAGGATCCAGGTCACTCAGTGTTTCAAACAGTTCTTCTTTCTTCATACTTCGAACCCCCTTTCCGTCAAGTGTGTATGCAGTTTCCCACGGATCCGGTTCAGCGTAACTGAAACATAGTTTTCGCTTCTGCCCAGACGCCCCGCGATTTCGCTGATACTGTCCACATACCAGTACCGCAGGACAAACATGCATCGTTTCTCCTCCGGCAGCTTCTGCAGAAACTGATTGATCTCCGCGATCAGTTCTTTCATCTCCCACTGCCGCTCAATATTATCTTTCCCCGAAACGCATTCTTCCAACTCGTCCAACACCGCATCAACCTGACTTCCTCCGCGTTTTCCGCGATGCATTTTTCTATACAGATCAAAAGAAAGATTTCTTGTTATCTTTCCAAGAAATGTCGATAACAGAGACGGCCGGTGCGGCGGCATGGCATTCCACGCATGAAGCCAGGTGTCATTGACGCATTCTTCTGCATCCGCCGGATTCTGCAGAATATTCTGTGCAATAGATGTACAGTATGCACCATATTTCATCGAGGATTCGCTGATCGCAGCTTCATCTCTGTCCCAATACAGCAGGACAATTCTTTCATCTTCCATATGGAACTTCCCCCTTTCATCTATCATCACGCTGTTCTGCAGAAAATCTTACACTTTTCGAAAAAAAATTCAGGTTCGAAAAAGGGCGCAGCCGAAGCCACGCCCTTCTATTCTTTTTTGTTTTCTTTATGCCAGAATCGGTTTTAAAGCCTCTGCGAGTTTTTCTTTCTCTGCTTCTGCCTCTGCCAGATCCTTACCAAGTGTTGTGTAGTATACTTTGATCTTCGGCTCTGTTCCGGACGGGCGGACGATGACGGTTTCACCGTTTGCCAGTTTGTAGATCAGAACGTTTGCTGCCGGGAGTCCGGTCTCTTCTGGTTTCTCGTAATCGGTTACTTTGACAACAGTGGAACCTGCGATCTCGGTCAGCGGCTGTTTTCTGAGGCCATCCATGATGCCGGCCATCTTGTCCATTCCGCTCAGACCCGGGAATTCGAAGCTGTCTACTTTGTTCAGGTAACGGCCGTACTCAGCATAGATCTCTTCCAGTCTCTGTTTCAGAGAGCTTCCGATGCTTCTGTAGTAAGCTGCCATCTCGCAGATCAGCATGGAGCCGATGACTGCGTCTTTATCTCTTACGTACGGTCCTGCCAGGTATCCGTAGCTCTCCTCGAATCCGAAGATGAAGCGGTCTACTTCGCCGTCTGCCTCAAGGTTTGCAATCTGATCGCCGATCCATTTGAATCCGGTCAGAACGCTGCGGAGCTCTACGCCGTAGTGCTCTGCAACTGCATCTGCCAGCGGTGTGGACACGATGGATTTTACAGCAACTGGTTTCTCCGGCATGGTGCCTTTCTCGATGCGGCCTGCGCAGATGTAGTCGAGAAGCAGAACGCCGACTTCGTTTCCGGTTACCAGCTCATAGCTTCCATCCGGGCATTTCATGGCGATACCAACGCGGTCTGCATCCGGGTCGGTTGCCAGCATCAGGTCTGCACCGGTCTCTTTTGCAAGATCCAGGCCTTTTTCCAGTGCAGCAAAGATTTCCGGGTTCGGATAGCTGCAGGTGGTGAAGTATCCGTTCGGATACTCCTGCTCCGGAACGATGGTGATATCAGTGATGCCGATGTCTTTTAATACACGGGTAACCGGTACAAGACCAGATCCGTTCAGCGGGCTGTAAACGAGTTTCAGTCCGGCGGTTTTGCACAGGCCCGGACGAACCTGACGGGATTCGATTGCTTCATACAGGGCATTCTTGCAGTCTTCTCCGACAAAACGGATCAGTCCTTCTTCCACGCCCTCTGCGAACGGCATGTATTTTACGCCGGTCAGGATATCGGTCTTCTGAATCTCTGCGTATACAATCGCAGCAGCATCGTCGGTCATCTGGCATCCGTCCGGACCGTAGGCTTTGTAGCCGTTGTATTTTGCCGGGTTGTGGGATGCAGTTACCATGATACCTGCGTTGCAGTTGTAATAACGGGTTGCAAAGGAAAGTGCCGGTACCGGCATCAGTGCGTCGTAAATTCTGACTTTGATTCCGTTTGCTGCCAGAACGCCTGCTGCTGTTTTTGCGAATACATCGCTCTTGATACGGCTGTCATAGCTGATGGCTACGGTCTGGTTTCCGCCCTGTGTTTTTACCCAGTTTGCAAGGCCCTGTGTTGCCTGACGCACTACATAGATATTCATACGGTTTGTTCCTGCGCCAAGTACACCACGAAGTCCTGCGGTTCCGAATTTCAGAGATACAGCAAAACGGTCCTTGATCTCCTCATCGTTTCCTTCAATCCGTGCCAGCTCCGGGTTCAGATCTGCGTCTTCCAGATCAGCTGCCAGCCATCTCTTATACTCTTCCAGATACATATCTTTTTTTCTCCTGTTCTATTCTTTATTTGTAACTATTCAGCGCCATGCGAAAGAGAAGAAAATCGTGAATCATGCTTGCATGAATGCGCGGTTTTCTGGAATTTCATATGGCGAGAAGCAACATCGAGATGCAGCGCAAGCGGAATCGAGATGGGGTTCTGAATAGTTACCTTTCTTTTATGTCTCACTCTTATGTCCCCATGTAGCGCCACATAAATGTATGTATAGTCATAATATACCATAACTGTCCCAAAACAGCAATTATTTTTGGTAATTTAAGCAAAATTTTACCGATTCTTTTTCTCTTTTTTCGACTCTATCCGCCGTTTTCAGACAGAATTAGCTAAAACTCTTTTCGTCCAGCCATATCTTTTTGTCATTCGAATATAAAATTCCCGCTGCAAGTTATCCTTGCATTTTTCCATAATGATAATATTATTGTTCCAACTAATTTCTCGCACCAGTGGTGCGAGTTTCTATCCTTCCGACAACTTTCCATTCCGACAAGCTCTGGTAATTATGATATCGCTTAGTGGGTTACAAAAGCAGAAATCTGCACGTCTCGCGAAAACGCAAATTTCTGCTTTTGTTATGGTATTTATATTAGTTTTTATTCCTCTCCCGGTCTGTGATTGTAGTCAAATCCGCATTTCTCCAAAAACGCCCGCGCAATCACGGTTGCACCGATCTGGTTCGGGTGAATCCGATCCCATGCAATGTAGGAAGAATGACGGTATTGGAAGTAATCATTAAAAACAGCCTGCAGATCGATAAAACAGCAGCCATATTTTTCGGCCAGCTCACGGCAGATTGCCCCATACGTATCCATACGTTTTCTCATCCAGTCCTCTGCATTTGGCTCCATATAATATGGGGTCATGAGAAAAACACCTTTTACGTTATCTTTTACGGAGAGAATCATCTGTTCGACGTTAGAACGGTACTCCTCCGGAGATACCTGGACATCCGGCATAGCCGGGCTGTCGAACTGTCTCCAGACATCGTTGATACCGATACAGATAGAAACCCAGTCCGGGTTCAGGGAAACAACGTCGCGGTCAAACCGCTGCAGCAGGTCGCGGCTTGTGTTTCCACTGATACCGGAGTTTGTTACACGAATGTATACCTCCGGGTAAAATGCAGACAGCATGTTCTCAACAATTCTGACGTAGCTCTTTCCGACATTTTCAAATAAACCTTCCCCCACCGGCTGTGCACTCTCCATATCCGTTACGGAATCCCCTGCAAATACAATCCGGTCCATGTGTTTAAAAATCATTTTTTTGCCTCCCATAAATTTAGAAAAACCATCTGAACCCATTATAGTCTTACAGTTTCGACCGTGCAAGGCAAATTTTGTGTAAAAAAATCCGGCCGCGAAACACTGTTTTTCAGTGCCCCGCAGCCGGGAATTTCATTTTCTTTTCTTACTCAATTCCATCCATATACGCATTGTAAATCGCCGGATCAATATTCTCTTTGATCGACTCATACACGCTCTGGGATGCCTCGCGGATGTCAGCTCTTGTCTGGTCATCGAGTGTCAGAATCTTCGTTCCGCTCTCCTCGATTTTCGCGATCTTGTCGACAATACGGGCATCGGACTGCTCTCTTGCGTACTCGGTCGCAATCTTTGCGGCCTCGGTCATGATCTCCTGCTCGTCTGCAGGCAGATCCTGGAAGAAATCATCGTTGACGATCAGGGAAATCAGATGCGGCAGATGGTTCGTCTCCACTACGTAATCCTGCTGCTCATACAGATTATTCGAAACGATGACCTCATACGGGTTCTCCTGTGCATCAATCGTGTGCTGCTGCAGGCCGATGTAAACCTCACTGAAGCTCATCGGCGTCGGGTTGGCACCGATGGCTTTCCAGAATGCCAGATGGTAGCTGTTCTCCATGGTACGAATCTTCTGGCCCTTGAAATCCGAAAAGCTGTAAACCGGCTTATTCGTACTCATGACACGAAATCCCTGATCCGCCATACCGAGCAGGTGATAGCCGCCCTCCGTATAAACGTTGCTGATCAGCTCGTAAAACTCCGGATTATCGATCTTCTCACGGCATTCATCGAGAGAATCAAACACACACGGCAGATCAAACACGGCAAGATCACCCATAAAGGAAACCTGCGGTGCCGTATTCTGTACGACAAACGGAATATCGCCGTCGGCACACGTTTCCAGCAGATCGCGGTCGCCGCCGAGCGTTGAGTTTGCGTAAACCTGAATTTTCATCCTTCCATCGCTCAGCTCCGAAATCTCTTCCGCGAACTTCTCAGCGAAGATCTGTGTTACCGTGTCCTCCGGGCTCGCCGTTGCCAGCGGCCAGGAATAGCGCTGTGTCGTCTCTCCATCGGAAGAGCCGCAGCCGGCAAGCGATGCGCCAAGCGCAACGACAGCGGCAAGTGCCGTCACTTTTCGGAAAAGCTTTTTCTTTTTTGTCATCTTTTTCATTGTCCTTCGCTCCTCCCTATAAAATTCCAATCGAAATCGCCGGAATAAATGTAATCAGCAGCAGTGCCGCGAGGAAGAAACCGATCATCGGCATAGCCTTCTTTGCGATCTGCATGACCGGAACCTCGGTCAGGGAGCTTGCCACGAACAGGTTGACGCCGATCGGCGGTGTTACGAAGCCGATCGCAAGGTTGACAACCATGATCACACCAAACTGAATTGGATCCATACCGATTGCCTGTACGATCGGCAGAAGGATCGGGGTCAGAATCAGGATTGCCGGTGTGGTATCCATCACCATTCCGACAATCAGCAGGAATACGTTGATGATCAGAAGGATCGCAACCGGGCTGTGGAAGTTGTTCAGGATAAACTCGCTGACCGTCTGCGGTACCTGCATCAGCGTCAGCACACGGGAAAATGCCGTCGATGCCGCCAGAATGAACAGGATCGGAGTGAAGGTGCGAATCGCCTCAACCAGAATGGACCAGATGTCGCGGATGCGAATACTCCTGTACACAAAAAGGCTGATGATCAATGCATAGAATACGGAGATAACAGCCGCCTCGGTCGGGGAAGCAACGCCGCTGTAGATACAGCCGAGGATAATCACCGGGCTAAGTAATGCAAAAAAGCTCTCTCTTAAAACGCGAAGCAAACCTTTGTCATGCAACGTTTTGACTTCTGCATGGATCTTCTCTTTGTCCTCCCCATACCGTTTGCAGTGATAAACGGCATAAACCATCAGCAGCAGACCGATCATCAGACCCGGTACAATTCCGGCAAGGAACAGGTCACTGACCGAAGCGCCGGAAGCCATACCGTACATGATGAACGGAATACTCGGGGGAATGATAACGCCAAGGCCGCCGGCAACTGCCACAATCGCTGTGGAGAATGTCAGATCATAACCAAGAGTAGTCAGAATCGGAATTGTCATGCTTCCGACAGCAGCAACGGTCGCCGGAGCGGAACCGGAAATCGCACCATAAAAAAGGCAGGTGACGATAACGGCGCACGGCATACCTGCGGTGAATTTTCCGAGAAAATAGGCAAAGACATCAAACAGTTTTTTGGAGATGCCTCCCTTAGCCATGATGATACCGGAGAGGACGAACATCGGAACTGCCAGCAGGGGGAAGGAATCGAGACCTCCGAACATGGCACGGATCAGATATTTGGCTCCTACCGTAAAGGACGGGTCAAACACCGACGGAAGCACAGATGTGATTCCAAGGGTAATCGATACCGGAACAGCGATGACCAGCAATGCAACAAAAATCAAAAATAATACTACGACCGGCATTAGCGTTCCTCCTCGTTTGAATTTTTAATCGTATGAATGCGGTTGTCGATACCCGCGTTCAGGGCATTTTCTGTGGCGTTATCTGCTCCGGCATTTGCCTCAATGAAGGATTCCGGCGTATTGCGCTCCGGATGGGCCGGGTCGAAAACGTTCTCACCGCGTGCCACGCGGAACTCGATCATCCACCGCTGCAGAACACGAAAGGCAACCAGCACAAAGGAGACGAGCGGTGCTGCCTGGATAAAGTACATCGGAATTTTGCAGGCCGGGGAAAGCTGGCCGCTTTTAACCGACGACATCATATAGGAAAAAGCAAACGGAATCATATAGATGAAAAAAATCAGTTCAAATGTATGATTCACAATTTTGAAGATGGCTTTTCCTCTCCGCGGGAAAATCGCAACAAACTGCTCGATCTTGATGGAAAGGCATTTCTTACTGCAGTAGCTGACGCTTAAAAAACCGCACCAGATAAAAATATATCTGGTCAGCTCTTCCGACCACGACAGCGACATGCCAAGAACGTAACGACAGAAAACCTGGACTCCCATGATCAGCGTCATGGCGATCAGACCGATCACAAGAAGAAATTCTTCGAGATTTTCATCCAGCCAGTGAAATATTCTCTTCATAAAAGGCATACCTCCGTTAAATTTATAACAGAACAATAATACAAAAGGGACATCGGCATCAACAGCAAAGCTAAAAATACCGGTGTCCCCTAAAGAAAAAACGGTTACATGGCTTTGTGAAGCAGATCCAGAACGGTGCTCAGATCATTCACACCCATCTGACCCGGTGCGGATGCTTTCTTTGCCGCGCCGAAGGTCATGGAAGAACCGAATACCTCACCGCAGAGACGGCTGATTACACCGGTGCCTGCCATAGACATGGTGATGATCGGTCTGTCCGCATAATTGGTGGCCATTTCCTCTGTTGCCGCAAGCAGGGTCAAAACGTCTTTCCTGTTCTGCGGCATAACAGCAATCTTCGGAATATCTGCGTTCATATCCTGCATTTTGCGCAGTCTGTAGATGATGTCTGCTTTTGCAGGAGTTTTGAAGAAATCATGATTGGAAGCGATAACCTTTACACCTGCTGCGTGTGCACCATCGATGATTTTTTTTACGATCTCGTCTCCGGTAAAAATTTCAACGTCGATCAGATCTACATATCCGGTCTGTGCTGCTTTGATGTTCAGCTCCGCATAGGCTGCCGGCTCGATAGCTTTTTCGCCGCCTTCTTTGGAGGTACGGAACGTCATCAGAAGCGGAATATTGCCGAGTGCTTCGCGGAGGTCTTTTAACACGTCCTCTACCTGCGCAAAGTCGAATACGCCTTCAAACCAGTCTACACGCCATTCTACAACATCAACCGGAATCGAATGGAAGGTTTTTGCTTCTTCGATGATATCGTTTTTGGTAACACCTACGATCGGAACGATGATTTTCGGTGCGCCGGCACCGATTTCAATATCACGAACTTTTACTGTATTCATGTGTTTTTCCTTCTTTCTTCAATTTAACCCTGACTTTTCTTTGCAGGCTTTTCTTTTTCACGTCCGGATTCCTTGGTACTTCGTACTTCCGCAATCCTTAACCTCATTTTAATTGTCCTGCTGTGCAAGTTCAACCATTTTTTTATAGCGGATATTTACAAACAGTCCAAGTGCAACACCAACTGCGGTCAGAACGATATTCATGGTCATAACGCCGGACGGCTGCATTTTAGATGCTGCGGTCAGGATGGTGTAGTTGCAGAGAGAAGATGCGATCATAACCAGTGCGGTTACGGTTCCTTTGATTTTCGGGAACAGCATGTTGCAAACGGAAGTTGCGATCTGAAGCAGTCCGCCTGCACCAGCCCATCCGATAATGAAAGCACCGGCGATCATCAGCGGTTTACTCTGTCCCATCAGGACAGCGATCATTGTTACAAGGCAGATAGCCGGGTAAACAACGATGAAACGAACGTCTTTGATTTTTCTGGTCAGGAATGCGGTTACAACGAGTGCCAGCATAGTTCCTGCAGAATAGTAGGTCTGCATGATGGACGGATTCGCCCAGCCTACATTTTCTTTTGCAAAGTTCTGCGCGCAGTTCAGCCACAGCTGGAAGGTACCGGTGCAGGTGAATCCGATCAGGATCATGGCGATGGACTCGAAAGAGAAATGGGTATGCTTCAGGCTGTCGATCAGACCCTCTTTTTTGCCGGATGCTTTCTGGTCAGCATCTGGCAGCGGGAACAGGAATACCAGTACAAAAAGTACGATATACGCAATTCCGCATCCATAGAATAACGGATTGTAGGAGGTAAAGCCGGCTGCGGTAGAAGTAACCGCTACACCAAGAACAAATGGAAGCAGCATCTGTGCGATTGCGATGAAGAATTTGATTCCCATAGTAGCAACGCTCGGAGCTTTGTAAATAATTTCGGATACTGCCGGGTAAATACCGGTATCCAGAAAGGAGTTTGCGATACCGCCGATAATGGCGCATACGTAAGCGATGGTATAACCACCGTGTGTTCCTGCATTAAATGCAAGGGCAAGGCCGATCAGATAAATTGCATAAGAAGCACTTCCGATTGCGGTGGAAATGCGACGTCCGAGCTTGTCGGACAGAGGACCTGCAAATGGCAGTGCGATCAGACGGCCAAGACCGAGTGCTGCGGAAATTGCGGTAATTGCCATTGCTTCCACTCCCCATGCTGCTGCCAGAGCCTCTTTGATGACTGCCTGGCCCAGAATAGAGCATCCAACACCGTGGATAAAGTAGTTCAAGTACAAAATTAATGCACTTGGCAGGTATTTCTTGTTCATGGTTTCTCTCCTTTTTAAATAGATCATGTGTTGAGGTCAAATTGTCTTTTTCCTCTGTTCGGTTCATCCTTTTGTTTTGTCACAAACAACAGATTACCAGTTTCGTGAATGTTAAAAAAATAACATTTGCCTTTATTTTAACAGTGAAAGTGTGTGCGGTCTAATGCTTTTAAAGGAAAAAATCAATGCATTGAATGCATTGATATGGTATACTTGAGTTATCATAATAAGAGGAAGCAAAGACTTTCTTACGGAACCATTTTTTCAGGAGGAAAAACCACATGACACTGAATCAGATTCTCTATTTCCGAAAGGTCGCCCGGCTGGAAAATTATCACCAGGCGGCAGAGGAGCTTTATATTTCCCAGCCATCCCTGAGCCGTTCGATGGCCGCCCTTGAAAGTGAGCTTGGAATCACGCTGTTTGAAAAGAAAGGGCGCGGTGTTGTCCTTACCAATGCCGGCCGTCTTTTCCTGGAGCATGCAGACCGGATCGCAGGCGACTGTGACATTGCGGCAGGCAAGATGAAAGAACTCGCCTCCGGTGGCGGAAAAATCAACATCGGTTATATTTTTCCACTTGCCGGACATTATATTCCGCACAATGTCCGCACCTTTCTGGACCAAGAAGAAAACAAAAATGTTGCCTTTAGCTTTTGGCAGAACCATACCCCGGCCATTGCACAGAAGGTGAAATCCGGCGAACTCGATCTTGGGTTTGGCGGCTTTTTAAAGCGCGACGACATGGAGTTTTTTCCGTTGATCCAGCAGCCGCTTGTCATCGTGTCCCCGGAACAGCATCCGATTGCCGACGAACCGGAGGTTCCGCTTGTAAAGCTTACCCGTTATCCGGTGATCGGCTACGACCGCGCATCCTGGATGGGGGCCTACACCGGTCATCTCTACCGCAAATATCAGCTTCATCCCAATATTATCATGGAATGCCCGGATGAATATTCGATTGTGGCACTGGTACGCGAAAACTTCGGCATCGCGCTCATGCCGCGAACCGATATTCTGGAACAGGCAGACGGTATCCGCATCCATACACTGAAAGGTCTCGAGATTTATCATCAGACTTTTATGTTCTGGATGAAGAACCGCTACCGGCTTCCGGCTGTCGAACGGTTTACCGAATACATGAAACAACACGCTGACATTATCGAAGAGTCCAGAAACGATAGCGAAAACGTATCAAAAGTTTATCTGAAAGATATTGTTAATTTTTAGTCGAAAGAGTTATGATGGATTTGTCACAAACAGAGGATTACCGCTCATGTAATGAATAAGGAGAAATTTTCATGAAGAGTGCTTACCCAAAAATTTTTGAACCAATTACCATCAAACGAACAACGATTAAAAACCGTATTGCAATGACCCCGATGGGAACCAACTACGGTGAGACAAGCGGTGAAATGAGTAACCGTCATATGAACTACTACTCTCTCCGCGCAAAAGGCGGCGTTGGTCTTATTATTCTGGAGAACGCCAACATCGAGTACCCGGTCGGTTCCAACGGAACCAGCCAGATCCGTATCGACCACGACAGCTTTATGCCGCGCTACTATCAGTTAGTCGAAAATCTTCATAAAAACGGTGCTACCGTAGCAATTCAGATCAACCACGCCGGAGCTTCCGCATCTTCCGCAAGAACCGGTATGGAAACCGTTTCTTCTTCCAACATCCCGACAAAAGCCGGCGGAGAAACCCCTCGCCCGATGACAAAAGAAGAAATCATGACAACCGTGAAAAAATACGGCGAAGCTGCAAAACGTGTGCAGGCCATCGGCTTTGATGCCATTGAAATCCACTGCGGCCACTCCTACCTGATGAGCCAGTTCATCTCCCCGTATTACAATAAAAGAACCGATGAATTCGGTGGTTCTGTAGAAAACCGCCTGCGCTTCCCGCGTATGGTCCTCGAAGAAGTACGTAAAAACGTCGGACCGTGGTTCCCGATCATCGTTCGTATCTCTGCCGAGGAGCGTGTTCCGGGCGGAAACACACTGGAAGATACCCTGGAATACCTGGAGTACCTGGATGAGTTCGTAGATATGTACGACGTATCCTGCGGTCTCAACCCATCCCTGCAGTATCAGATCGATTCCAACTTCCTGCCGGATGGATGGCGTTCCTACATGGCAAGAGCCGTAAAAGACAAATTCAAAAAACCGGTCATCAACGCTGGTAACTACCGTGATCCGAAGGTCGTTGAAAAAGTTCTGGAAAGCGGCGATGTTGATATCGTCGGCATGGGACGCGGCCTGATCGCTGAGCCGAACTGGGTAAAGAAGGTGGAAAACGGCGAGGAAGATATCCTTCGAAAATGCATCTCCTGTAACGTCGGATGTGCCGGAAATCGTATCGGTGTCAACCGCCCGATCCGCTGTACCGTAAACCCGGCTGTTCCGGAAGGCGATGTTTACAAAGCACTGAAAGTGAACAAAAACTGTAACGTTGTTGTTGTCGGCGCCGGTACTGCCGGTATGGAAGCAGCCTGCACCGCTGCAGAAGTCGGATGCAACGTTTTCGTACTCGAGAAAAACGACCACATCGGCGGTCTTTCCACTTTCATCTCTGATCTTCCAAGCAAAAGCCGTATGAAAGACTTCCCGAAATACCTTGAGGCAAGAGCCGCCAGACTGAAAAACCTGTATATTTTCCTCAACACCGAAGCTACGGTGGATAAGATCAAACAGTTCAAACCGGACATCATTGTAAACTCCACCGGTTCCGTTCCGCTTGTTCCGCCGATCAAAGGCCTGAAAGAGAACATCGATGCCGGAAACGTAAATACCATCTTTGGTATGATCAACAATGTAAACGCCGGAAAATATCCGGAAGAAGCCTGTCAGGGCAAGAAAGTCGTTGTAGTCGGCGGCGGTTCCGTAGGACTTGACGTTATTGAATACTTTGCACCGAGAGGCGCCGAGTGTACCATCATCGATATGCTGCCGCAGATCGGTATGCTTGCAGACCCGATCACCAAATGCTCCATGCGTGAGACACACGACAAATATGGTGTAAAAGAATATGTCAACACTGCTCTTCAGGAAGTAAAAGAAAACGCATTCACTGTAAAGCTTCCGGACGGAACCATCCAGGATCTCACCTTCGATTACGGATTCAACTGTCTTGGAATGCGCTCCAATAACCCGATTCTGCCGGAGCTTCAGGAAGCATTCGCTGATACCCATACTTATATTTATACCATCGGCGATTCCGTACGCGCACGCCGCATCATGGAAGGTACCATGGAAGGCCGTGCGATCCTGAATGTACTGGAGTCCCAGGGCTACCTGCATCTGGAGCCGCTTGAGTAATCACTGAATCACTTTCTTACACAATATAAAAAAACAGAAAAGAGGAAAATATCATGCCAAATATTACAGGACATACCGAATTAGTTGGATTAATGGCTTACCCGATCCGTCATACCCAGTCTCCGACAACCCACAACCTTGCATACGACAAAAACGGAGATGACGTCATTCAGCTTGCTTTCGAAGTTGATAACGATTCTTTAAAAGATGCTGTGCAGAGTATCCGCGCGCTGAAAATGCTCGGTTCCAATATTTCCATGCCAAACAAAACTGTTGTCCACAAATATCTGGACGAAGTAGATGAAGCAGCTAAGTTATGCGGCGCTATCAATACCGTAGTCAACCTCCGCGACGAAAACGGTCAGGTAACCGGAAAACTGAAAGGCTACAATACCGATGGTATGGGATACTGGCAGGCACTGACCGAAGAAGGCATCGATTTCAAGGGAATGAAGATGGTCCTGATCGGAACCGGCGGTGCTGCTACTGCAATTGCAGTGCGCGGTGCTCTGGATGGAGTTGCAGAAATTGAAATCTTCAACATCAAAGACAAATTCTACAGCCGTGGAGAGGAAATTGTTGATCTGATCAATAAGAACACCAACTGCAAGGCTACCATGAACGATCTGGCAGACAAAGACCTCCTGAAAGAAAAAATGCACGTAGCTGACCTGTTCTGCGATGCTACCGGCGTAGGAATGCATCCACTCGAAGACCTTTCCAACATTCCTGATCCTTCCTTCTTTAAAAAAGATCTCATCGTAACGGATACCGTTTACGCTCCGCGCGAAACCGTTATGATGAAACAGGCAAAAGAAGCAGGATGTGAGAAAGTATTCAACGGCATGGGCATGATGCTGTTCCAGGCACTCATCGCAATCAAGCTGTACACCGGAAAAGATACTCCGGTTGACTACATGAAAGAGAAACTTGGAATCTGATTTCCGGGCGAATCTTTTCCATCTTAAACCTTAATCAAAAACCAACACGAAAAGAGGAAATGAACTTTGCGTTATTTCCTCTTTTTTTCTTGCTTTCTTTCGGCATCTGGAGTATAATTCACTTCATATAGTAGCAGTTTAAAGTGCTACAGCACGATTTATCATCATGCGGAAATACGAGGAGAGAGAGGATTTCAAATTATGTCAAAACACATCACAGGACACACCGGATTATTATGTTTACTCGGAAGCCCGGTTGCACACAGTGTTTCTCCGGAAATGCACAACGAAGCATGCGACCAGCTCGGCCTTGATTATAGCTACCTTGCCTTTGATGTACCGGAAGACAAAATGCCGCAGGCAGTCGAAGGACTCCGCACCATGGGTGCAAGAGGCTGGAATATCACCATGCCTGGCAAAAATATCATGTGCAGATTGGCAGACAAGGTTTCTCCTGCTTCGGAGATCTCCGGCGCATGTAATACCATCGTCAACGACAACGGCGTTCTCACCGCTTACACCACCGACGGTGTCGGCTTCATGAGAGCAGTTGCAGAAAACGGCGTAGACATCATCGGCAAAAAGATGACTCTGCTCGGTGCCGGCGGCGCTGCTACTGCAATCCTGGTACAGGCAGCCCTCGACGGCGTGGCTGAGATCAATGTATTCAACGTCAGAGACAATTTCTTCGGAAGAGCCGAGGAAATCGTTGCAAAACTCAATGAGCGTACTTCCTGCAAGGTTACCCTGCACGACTTCTCCGATCCGGAAGTCCTTCGCGCATCCATCGCAGACAGCGCCATTCTTGTCAACGGAACTTCCGTCGGAATGGCTCCAAAAACCGAGAACACCATCATCACCGACACAACGATGTTCCACAAAGACCTCTTCGTTTTCGATGTGATCTACAATCCGCAGGAAACCCGCCTGCTGCGTGAGGCAAAAGAGGCTGGATGCAAGACCGGAAACGGTATGTACATGCTGTTATACCAGGGAGCTGCTTCCTTCAAACTGTGGACTGGCGAGGATATGCCGGTTGAGATCATCAAAGAGAAATACTTCTCCGGAAAATAAAATATCACGCAATTTCAAAAGGCTTCTGCCCCGGATTTTCATCCGCCGGCAGAAGCCTTTTTTATCATCCTGAAGTATGGGTCAGCCCGCTTTCTGTACTTCGTCGAGCTGTGCCGTATACAGTTTGTAGTAATATCCCTTCTTTGCCATCAGTTCGTCGTGCGTTCCGCTCTCCATGATGCCGCCGTTGTCGATATACATGATCTTATCGCAGTTGCGGATCGTGGACAGACGGTGGGCGATAATGAACGATGTTCTGCCCTTCAGCATCGCATTGAGGCCCGTCTGCAGTGCTTTCTCGGTCTGCACGTCGATACTCGAGGTTGCCTCATCGAGAATCAGCAAAGCAGGATCGGCGAGTACCGCGCGCGCAATGGTCAATAACTGCTTTTGACCTTGCGAGATGTTGCCGGCTTCCTCGTTGATCACAAATTGATAACCGCCCGGCAGTGTCTTAATGAAG
>OJNI01000318.1_pt1 | contig 34442 bp, 26 predicted proteins | sample 1597441 | NCBI WGS metagenome assembly OJNI01 (sample SAMEA2452131, study PRJEB22498) | human gut metagenome | reverse complement strand
CATAATAAAAACGCAGACACGTTTCTTTTGTGTCTACGTTTATTTTATCATTTCAACCTATACCACTTGTAAGAAAGATTAGAACACTAAAAATAATTACAAAAAATTTTTTATGAAGAGCCTTTTTTAGAAAATTTCCATATTTGACCTCGATTTTATTCATAACTCTTTTTTTACTAGTAGTAACTCCTACATTTCATCCCTTTTTTTATAAAATAATACAAATAATATTGGTATTATAAAAATTGCCACAACTAGAGAAAATGTAAGTGATAAAACAACTACTTACTTCAATATCTAATGATTGCTTTAAAAGTTCTTGATATTTTTGTGGATTCCAATTCTCATCCGTTGTCGAATCTATAAGTGTTTTAAATAATAATATAGTACTTTTAAAATTATTTACTTCATCAAGTGTATGGGAAAATAAATAATTATATAAAAAATTATTTAATTGACAAAGCGAAAAAAATTCTTCTTCCTCAGTGACTGTCATTTTTTCAAATTTTATAATTAAATCATTACATGTTTCAAAGTTTTCCCATTTGTCATTTCCTAAGTGTATTTCAATTTTTATATTTGCTAAATCCTTAACTGAAGTTACTTTGCTTTCATTTCTAATCGCAATATTATAACCATTTTCAATAATTGTACCAAGTGGAATATCCAATTGACTTTTACTTAATTCATTTACAATTAGCAGACTGATAGCCTCTAAACCTTTTTATCTCAACACTTCTAACTCCATCAATTGGTACTAATTTACTGACTAATCTTGTATCTCATTGATTTTATTTATTGCAGCATTATCTAAAAAAATATTAACAACCGCACTAGCATTAAAATCAACCATACTAATGGTTGGTTCTTCACAATTAGTAGGCAATTTGATCTTGCTAAGAGCATCTTTAATTTCATTCATTTTCTCATTTAAATTGGTGTCAAATTCAAAATCTAATATTACAATTGAAGCATTCTCTATAGAATAAGTTTTAGTTTCAGTAATGCCAGATATATTTTTAATACCCTCTTCTATTTTAGTTGTTACATCCGTTTCTACTACATCTAACCTAGCACTAGGATAGATTATTGTAATACCTAAAAAAGGGATATTCAAATCAGGTAATAACTTTACAGGTATTTTAACTATAGATAATATTTCTAAAAAAATGATTAAAATAATAGTCATACATATGGTTAGTGGCGTTTTTATTATAGATTTAATTATATTCATATTTTTCTCCTCATCCAAATAATAAACTTATTATAATTATAGCACAAATTTTGAAAAAATGAACAATTAACCTATAAAGCTAATTGTTCATATACATTTTGATAATTTTGAAATCCATCAATAACCTTTATTTTTTCACCATCTTTAAATAACACAATTTTGGGATATATTTTTACACTATTTAAATGAAAAGTTTTTTCATATTCGTGTTTTTCCATTATACCAAAAATAATATCTCTACTCATTACTTTTCGAAGTTGCCTCATCATTCCTTTAAATAACATACTAATTGTACAATTTTCTTCATAAACCCCAATAATAACGGTATTATTTTCTTTATTTAATTTGTTGAAACTTTTTTGATCTAATACATATAAATACATCTTATTCACCTCAAAGGAAATTATACCATCATTTAGTTGCAAAATATGGCTCTTTTTGGTATAATATTTTAGAAAGGTAAATTTTTATGAAAATATTTGGAATTATTTTAGAGGCCAATCCTCTCCACTATGGCCATCAATATTTTATTAGTGAAATTAAAAAAATATATAAGCCTGACTTAATTGTTGCTATTATGTCAACTTCTTTTACAATGCGTGGTGAAATTTCTCTCTTAGACAAATTTACCAAAACTAATCTTTTACTAGAAAACGAAATTGATATTGTTTTAGAACTTCCCTTTATTTTAGGTGTTCAAAGTGCAGATTATTTTGCAAAAAATTGTATTGATATTTTAAACTTATTAAAAATAACTGATCTTGCCTTTGGTAGTGAAACAACAAATATCTCCTTATATCATAAATTTTATGATTTTATTTCTAAACAACAAACTCATATCAATAGGTCCAAAGCTTATAGTAAAAAACAAATAATGAATAAAATGTTAGATTCTTCAAACTTCTCAAAAGAAGAAATTGATATTATTAATATGCCAAACTTTACACTTGGTTTTCAGTATATTAAATCCATTATTGATAATAACTATTCAATTAATTATCATACAATTCAAAGACTATATAATAATTATTATGATACTATTCCAACAACTAAAATTGCCAGTGCTACTTCTCTTAGAACTTTACTAAAAAATAATGAAGATATCACAAATTATCTCCCCTATCATAAAAATAATATTATCAATTTGAATAAAGCTGAATCTAAACTTTTTACATTATTGCAATATCAATATACTGTTTGCGATACAATTACTTCTACCTATTTTGGTTTTAAAGAAGGTATGAATAATTATATTAGAAATAATGGTGATTTCACCAATAATTTACAAACACTACAAACTAGTATTAAAAATAAAAAATATACAGTTTCATCCTTAAATCGTTGTATGTTACATACTCTTTTAGATACTAATGAGATCAAGTGTAATCAATATGTAAGAATTTTAGGTATGAATAATCAAGGCATTAAGTATCTTCATAGTCTACCTAAAAAACACAAAGAATTAATTTTTGCTAGTCCAAAAGAAATACAAAATAACAATAATTTTGATGTATCAATTAAAAAGATTCTCAACTATGAATTAAATGCAACTAAATTATACCAAATAATTTCATCAAAAAAAGATTTATATCAAAATGAATTTAAATTACCAATTAGAAAGGATACATAAAATGAACTTATCTGAATTAAAAGTGATGCTTAATCAATTAATTGATCCCTCAAATGAAATGACAATCGGTGAGACTGATTCTCTTAAACATATAAGTTATGATGAAGAAAAAGATTTAGTCATTTTAAAAATTGCTATGGGGCGTTTGGGAGGAGAAAATGAAAAAAAATTTCGACGTGATATTGCTAGAACAGTAAAAATTGATGGTGGTTTTTCAGGATTACAATTACAATTAGAAGAATCAAAAATTTTTGGTAGTATTACCCAAAAACCAATTCATTTCATTGGAATCATAAGTGGTAAAGGTGGTGTGGGCAAAAGTTCGGTTGCCGCAAATATTGCCTATCGAATGGCAAAAAGAAATATAAAAGTCGGCGTGATTGATGCTGATGTATATGGTTCGAGTCTTCCAACTATTTTTGAAATTCCTCATGAAAATCCCAAATTTGATGAAAATAAAAAAATTCTTCCCATTGAAAAAGATGGCATTGAAATCATTTCTACCGAATTTTTCACAAATCCTGGTCAACCAGTGATTTGGCGTGGTGGTATGTTAAATAGTATGATTTCTCATTTCTTCTACGATGTCAAGTGGCAAGATGATACCCAATATATTATTGTAGATTTTCCACCTGGAACTGGCGATATTACTCTTGATATTAAATCCATTATTCCGCAAGCTAAAATGATTCTCGTTACAACCCCACATCCTTCCGCTAGTCATGTCGCAATTAAGGCAGGTCACGCGGCTAAAACTTTAGGCCATGAAATATTAGGTGTTGTAGAAAACATGTCATACTATATTAATCCAATAAATGGTGAGCATGAGAATATTTTCGGAAAAGATGGAGGTATCAATGTTGCAAAAGATCTAGAAACAGAATTTATTGCACAAATACCAATTGGTCAACCATTATACCATCAAGATTTATTTGAAATAACAGAACCTCAAGGTAAAGTATTTGATGAAATAGTAGATTTTATTATATTTAAATGTGAAAATAATTTATAAAACATAATTATAATAGCAATAATGATTATTAAATAAAGTAATTATAAAAAAATTAATACTTTAGAATTATTAAAAAACTAAGCACTATTGAATATAGTGCTTAGTTTTTTAATTTCAGCTGAATTTTAAACTTATTCTAACAATAAATATAGTAGTATATTACTTCTTTTAATTTATCTAGTGATTTAATCTTTCCTATTTATATTTAATGTATATCATCTTTTATACTAATTGTTAAAATATTTTTTAATTTTTTCTCTTATAATACTATTTAAATTAAAAAGCAATAGAAAAATGTCAACTAAAGAAAATATTTCTTTTGTTAACACTATTACAAATTTAGTTTTATTTATTAAATTAGTTTAATCTTGGTTTTCGCAATCTTCTTCGCATTCACTACAATCACCAGAACATTGCGAATCAAAATCATTTACTGCTGCTTCAATAAAAGCCCATTCTTCATCAGTCTCAATTTCCGATAATTCTCCCTCACCATTATCATTTTCCACATAACTAGCAGCCATTAATGGGATTTCAGAGTCATCATCAGAATCGCCAAGAGTCGAAATTTCATAAAATACAACATATTTTTTATTAAATTCCTCAGAGTCTAATGTAAATAAAATTTGACACAATTTTTCATTGCCTTCAGCATCGATAATTGTAAGTTGTCCATCAATTGGATTTTGATTACTCATATTTATTCTCCTTTATTTTTTATACTATCTAAGTAGGATTGTAAAATTAAAGTTGCCGATAAAGTATCAACTTTAGATTTTCTTTTTTTCCTACTCCAATCGGCTGATATCATAATTTTAGTTACTTCAACAGTTGATAAACGTTCATCAAATAAAATGACCTCTAGATTAGTGGTTTCTTCTAGCATCTTTTTAAATTCTAAAACATATTCTGATTGGGGACCTAAAGTTCCATTCATATTTTTAGGTAACCCTAATACTATTTTTTCTACTCTTCTATCAGCAATATACATTTTAACATATTCTAAACATTTTTGCAAATCTTTTTCTCTAAAATGAATGGTTGTAATAGATGTTGCAATAATTCCCATTGAATCACTAATAGCAACTCCACATGTTCTATTTCCTAAATCTAATCCAATATATCTCATTGTAATTGTTCCTTAATAAATTCCAAAACTTCATCAACTTTGTCCACATCTTTACCGCCAGATTGTGCAAAATCTGCACGACCGCCACCATTTCCACCACTTCTAATTGCAGCTTCTTTAACCAAAATACCACAATTAACATTAGTATTTTTGTTTTTCGCAATAAAAACTATTTTAGTATTATCAATTATATTCGCAAAGAAAATTACACCCTTTTCTATGTCATTAGAAATTTTGTCAATAATATCTTTTAATACATTAATATCAAATCTACTAACCTTTTCGACTAAAACTTTTCCAAATGATGACTCAAACATTTTTGATTCAAATTCTTTATAATTAGACGATTCATTAGATCTTTTTAAATTATCGTAATTTTTTTCAAATTCTTTTTGAGCCTTTTTGGCATTTTCATTACATATCCGGTATGCAATAATATCTTGATAACTGCCTACAATAATTGGTAAATTAATAGATGGCTTTACTAATTTATATCCTTCTTCAAGAGCTTTTTGATATAAATTATCGATTTTACAAATTATATCTAAAATTTCATCTCTGAAATTTTTAATCGATAATTCAATTTCATCCATTAGATTATCACTGGCCACAGCCACTATTCTAAAAATTCCTGATCCTTTTGATTCAATACTAATAATAGCAAATTGTTTTATTTCACCAGTTGTTTTTACATGTGTACCACCACATAACTCTTTACTAAACTGCATATCAACTAAACGCACAAAATTACCATACTTTTCTCCAAAAATGGCTTGAGCACCCAATTCTTTTGCTTGTTCAAGCGTAGTTTGGCTAATACAAACGGGATAATCCTGAACAATAACATCTCTAACCATTTTTTCAATCTCTAATATTTGCTTAGTAGTCAAATTTTCATAGTGATTAAAATCAAATCGAAGATTTTCATTAGTTACTTGTGATCCTTGTTGAAGAACATGTCCACCTAATACTTTTCTTAAAGCTTCATTTAATAAATGAGTTGCAGAATGATTTTGGCATATCGCCTTTCTAAATTCATAGTTGACGGATACCAAAACTCTATCACCTACCTGAATATTGGTTTGTTTCATATCAACAATATGTAAATGTTGACCATTAGGTAATTTCATCGTATTGATGACATCAAAATTCATACCATCAATTGTTAACTTCCCTTGGTCGCCAATTTGTCCCCCCATTTCAGCATAAAATGGTGTAGTATCTAAAACTAATTGAATAACTCCCTTAGCGCTTTCAGCTTGCTTTCCGTCTTTAAAAATAGCAATAACTTGACTACTAGCATCAAGAGTTTCATAACCTATAAATGTTGATTTTAATTTAAAATTCAAATATTCTTCATTTTGATTATTCATTGATTGATTAGAAACTCTAGATGCACGTGCTCGTTCTTTTTGTTTTGCTAGTTCTATATTAAACCCTTCTAAATCAACTTTAAAACCATTATCTTCAGAAATTTCCTCAGTTAATTCAATAGGAAAACCAAAAGTATCATATAATAAAAAGGCGTGTTCTCCACTTACTATCTTATCTTTAGAAATTTGTAAGATTTCTTCCAATTTTTTTTCACCCGTAGATAAAGTTTTTAAAAAATTTTCTTCTTCAGTTTTTATTATTTTTTCAATAATTGCTTTTTTATCAATTAAATACGAATAAAAATCTTTCATTATATCAATAACTACTGATACTAATTTATATAAGAATGGTTGATGAATGCCAAGGATTTTTCCATATCGAACAGCTCTACGCAAAATTCTTCTTAAAACATATCCTCGACCTTCATTTGAAAGTAATGCTCCATCTGCAATCGCAAATGTTACACTTCTAATATGATCAACTATTACTCTAAAGGCCATCTGATATTCTTCTTCATCATATGAATGATTGGTATACTCCTCTAAAAACTTTATCATTGGAAAAAATAAATCAGTTTCGTAATTGGTTTTAGTATGTTGAAAAATACATGCAAGTCTTTCTAATCCACTCCCTGTATCAATATTTTTACTTGGTAGCTCAGGATATTGATTGCGTTCTAATCCTTTTGTAGAATTATATTGACTGAATACAATATTCCAAATTTCAATATAGCGATCATTTTCAATATCTTCTTCTAACATCTTAATTCCCAAGTGATTTGGATCATACTCTGCACCTCGGTCATAAAATATTTCAGTATCAGGACCACATGGTCCTTCACCTATTTCCCAAAAATTATCTTTGATTGAAATTAAATGATCTTCTTCAATTCCTAATGATAACCATTTATTATAAGTTTCTGTATCATTAGGATAGTAAGTAATATAAATAACATTTTTATCAAAGCCATACCATTTCTCTGAAAATAATAATTCGTAAGCCCATGTTAATGCTTCTTCACGAAAATAATCCCCCACTGAAAAATTACCCAACATCTCAAAAAAAGTATGATGTCTTGCTGTCTTACCTACATTTTCAATATCATTCGTTCTAATAGATTTTTGAGCATTGCACATTCGTGGATTTGATGGTTTTACCCGACCATCAAAATATTTTTTTAATGGAGCAACGCCCGAATTAATCCATAAAAGAGTAGGATCATTGTTGGGAATAAGAGAAGCACTTGGAATTATTTCATGATCTTTACTTTTAAAAAAATCTAACCATAATTGTCTAATTTGATTCCCAGTTAAATATTTCATATTTTTACCTCTTTTCTAATTTCAAAATAAAAATCGTTCCTCTAAAATAAGGAACGATTTAATACGCGGTACCATCCTAATTACATTAATATATTAGTAATTATATAATTACAATATACTATTGTCACTTTCTATTTTTAACGCAAGGGCTTTGCGGGAAGGATTAGTTCCTCTAATAAAGGAGCTTCAAATTACATATTTATGATTTCACACCAACCAATCACTCTCTTAAAACTTTTGTAATTCTACTAATCTTTATTTTAACGATTTAGTTATTAGGCAACATTCTCTTCAGAATTATTGTCACTTTCTTCTTTCATTTTTTGAGCAGCAAGTTTAGCTGCTTGTTTTTCTGCTTCTTTTTTAGCTTTTAAAGCTGCTTTTTCTTCTTCACGTTTAGCTTTAGCCACAATTCTTTCAGCTTCTCTTAATAATTCACGATTACGTTTTTCTTGTTCCTTTGCTTCTAATTTTGCTTGTTTTTCTGCTTCTTTGGCTAAAAGAGCATTTTTCTCAGCATTAAGTTCAGCAGGAAGTGCTTCAGAAATTAATTTTTTTAATAATTCTTCATCCAATTCACCTGTATTAGAAATTTTTAAGAAATTTCCACCTTTGGGTGATTTAGCAACAGAAATCTCACCAGGATAATTTCGTAAATATCCAAGTATATCTTCTTCATTAACACAAAAAGTAACTCGATAATCACTACTTGTTTTTTGCATTACTAAATAAGGTTTTTTACCAACTAAAAATTTATGTTGATTCCCAGCAGGATTGACAACAACACTTAAATTTTCACCTTCTAGACTTTGAGCATATGAAACCATTTCCTCATAAGAAGGTTTGAATATTTTCTCAATTTTAGGCCTAGCCACAGTAGCACTTGCAACCTTTGCTTCGGCTTCTTGTCTTTCTTTTTCTCTTGCCTGTTCAATTGATTCAAAATTAAGTTCTGCAAGTAAGGCAGCTTTCTCTTTTTCTAATTGTTCTAATTTTTCATCAAAAAGCTTTTTTTCTTCTTCATATTGTTTAATGTCATCTTCTAGTCGTGCATTTTCTTCAGTAATACTAGCATTAAGAATTTCAAATTGTTTCTCTAAACCTTCAAGTTCAGTTTTGGCAACATCTAATTTTACTTTATTTTGTAAAGCAATATATTCAGCCTTCATTTTTTGGTGTTTTGCATCTGCTAATGATTTGCTAGTCTTTAATTCTTTATATTTTTCTTTTAATTTAGATAATTCCTCACTATTTACATTAATATATCCTTCTTGGACATTAACTTTCTTTTCTTCTACATTAAAACGTTCCTTAGCATAATTATGTAAAGAATAAAGTATCACCAATTCAGCATTGCTATAGGCCTCATCTCTTTTACTGCACCATTTTTCAATTAATTCATTTTTATCGCGAACAACAAATTCTTCATTTGTACGATAAAATCTAAATAACCTAGAAAATAAAAGATATAAAACAGCAGCACCAATAACAATACCAAAAATAATATTTAAAGCAGAACTATTATTTAAAGTTATATTAATATATGCATCTAGTACAAATACTCTCATCAATATAATATCCAACACAAATGCTACATACATTAAAATATCAATAACATTAACTTGATTTTTACTTAAAGATAAATTAACTTTATCCATAATATATGATAAACATATAATACCAACTGCAAGAGTGGCAAAACCAATCATTAAAAAGATATAATTACTATATGAAAAAGCAATAGTAGGTTCTGCCCTATTGACCATAAATATAATATAAATAAATGATGCTACAAGATAAGAACAAATTGGTAAATAACTTGAAAAAGATTGAAATCGACTTGTTGGTCGATATTCGCTAAATTTTTTAAGAGTAATTATAATATTAAGCGCTGCTACAACAATTGGTAATAGAATAAATTTAACTAAGACTTCAGTTGAGCCAAAATTTTTACCAAAAGGTATAAACATTAGTAAGTTAAGACCTACAGCAATTGTAGCTAGAATAAATAAAGATTTTCTATATGTTTTATTATCATTCATAATTATCTAACTCACCTTTCTATTATTTATTCAAATTTTCAGCTTTTTCGGCAGCTCTTTTTGCCGCACGTGCTTTTGCTCTCTCTGCAGCTTTAGCTTTCTTCTCAGCTGCTTTTTGCGCTGCGGCATCTGCTATTTGTTTTTCGGCAGTTTCTACTGCTTGTTTTATAATTTGCCTAATTAATTTTGCATCCTCTTTACCCTTATTTGTTAATCTAATCCAGTTGTTATCTTTTAAATTTTTAGGAACAATTAATTCACCAGGTCTTGATGTAACATAATCGACAAATTTTTCAGGAGTTGTTATGAAACTAATACGATAATCACTGCTTGTTGCTTGTAATACTAGATACATCTTTTTACCTATATAAAATTTTAATAAATTACCTTTAGGATTAATATTAACTTTATATCCTTGATGATCACTAAAACTTTTAGCATATTCTACAACTTTTTCAAAAGAAGGAGTAAACTTCTTAATTTTCTTATTCGTTTCTTTACTTTCTGTTTCTGGAACGTTCATATAATCAAGTTTAAATTGATTATATTCAGCAAGGGCAGCATCATAAGCTTCCTTAGCAATTCTCAACTCTGATTCTTTTATTTCTAATTCACTTTTCTTTTGACGAATAGTTGCTAAAGCCTTATTTTTATCATCTATGTTAGATAAAATATGATTTTTTTGCTCATAAACAGCTTTTAATTCTTCAGTTTCTGTTAATTCTATTTCTTCATTTTCAATCAAAGTATCAACAGTATCTTCAGTATCTACATCTGAAAGTAGATTCTCTTCTCCTTGTAACGTACCTTCTAATGAAGAAACATCTTCTTGTGAAGCCTCTTCAAATTCTTCTGCAAACTCTAATTTTTCATAATCAACTGAATTGGCATCAAAATAATTTTCAAAATCATCTAAAGTATCATTATAAGCATGATTATATTCTGCTTGTTTAATTAGATTTTCATATAAATTACCATCAGTATAGTAAATTAAACTTTCATCTTTTTTAATAGTTATTGTAATAAATTTAATTCCACATCCAACTGCAACAACTAGTAAGAGGTAAATTACAAATAATAAAGGATTACCAACAAAATATTCATCAACCACAGAATACAATTGATTATAAGCGTTGTTTGCTCGCCATAATAATCCTACAAAACAAAGATGAATTACTAACATAAAACTATCAAACAATATATTAGAAACTTTATCTAATTTTGCAACAATAGCATGAATTCTAACAATACAATAAATTGTAAAAATTAAATAAACAGTCAAAATAGAAACAATAATACCTAAAACTTTATCAGATAATGCACTCAACATTGCTGCAGATGCATAATCAAAAGATAAAGTATAAATTATATTAACAACACTTCCCAAAATGTACGTAAAAATTGGAAAATAAGTCATAATAATTATTGTTTTTGAATTTTCACGATAACCATTTATCAGTTTATATTTTTTCATAAGAGGGTAAACTGCAAGCAAAATCGACAATACCCCTAAAACTAATTTGATTGCTAATTCAATTGTTAATATATTTTCGATTTTATTAAGGCCTGGAAAAGATCTAAATGGAATTGCAACAATTAAACCAAATAAAATTCCTATTGAACCCAAGATTGCCATAATGGTTTTCTGTTTTTTTGATAGCATATGCTCACTCCTTTTTATAAAATTGTAAACTATTGAGGTAAAGATTCACAATCATATTCTAGACATATTATATCATAAATTGATTTTTTTGTAAATTGAAATTACCTTTTATTTACGATTTTTTATATGCAATTAAAGATTTTATTATAATTTCAACAATTTTTTCTAATGGTACAGCAATTATCATGCCAAAAATTCCTAATAATTCACCAAAAATTGCCACTGATAGTAAGACCATAATTGGATGAGTTTTCATGGTTTTACTTTGTACTTTAGGTACTAAGAAATTTCCTTCTAAAAATTGTAATACTATAATTATAATAAGAATTATTAATACTTTTGATGGGTTAGAAACAATGGTAAAAATTACAACTATTGCCCCTCCAATATATGGTCCAATATAAGGAATTATGTCAGTTATTCCAATAATAACTCCAAATAAAAATGCATAATCAATACCAACTACTAAAAAACAAAAACTAGCTGCTAAAGTTAAAATAACCATTACTAAAATGACACCTTTTACATATTGTCTTAACGCAATTTTAATTTCCGATAGTGTATGATAAAGAACATTTTTTTTATTACTTATTAACTTATCTTTTATCTTTTGTTCAATTTTTTGATAATCATTAAGAAAATAAATTGCTAAAATAGGCGTTATTAAAAACTGAATGATATAGGAAAAACTTCTTTGTAATGTAGTAGTAAAAGTCTCAATTGTTTTGGATAATTTTTCATTTAATATACTTTCTATTTTATCATAATCAATGTGTAAATTACCAGGTAATTTTTGAAATTTATTTGTTATATTTTGAATAATTTCTTCTAGTCTATTTAAATAATTAGGCAACATTTCTATTAACATACCAAGCTGTTTTATAAAAAGTGGAATAGCAAATCTAATTAATAAATAAAGGATTAACATAAATAAACCAACTATAAATCCTATAGCAATTTTTCTATTAATTTTTTTCTTCTCCAAAAAAACGATAAATGGCTCAAAAATAAAAGCGATACTAAAAGCAATTAAAAAAGGCATAATTATTTTAAAAATATATTTTAATATAATATTAACAAAAGGAAATAAATGATAAATTATTAAAAAAATAATCAAAATACCAATTATTTCTATAATTTTATATAATCTTTTTGACATATTTCACTTCCTAAATTATTATTCTATAATTTAGTTTATGACAAATTCACTCTTTTAAAACCAAAAAAAGAATAATCATAGGAAAAATGATTATTCTAAAAAATCTTATATTATAATAATATTTTATTTAAAATGTTCTACTAAATATTTAGCAGTACGAACCATTTGAGCAGTATAACTCATTTCATTATCGTACCAAGTGATAACTTTAACAAGTTGTTTACCATCAACTTCCATAATTTTGGTGCATTGTGCATCAAATAATGTTCCACATGTTTGACCAATAACATCACTAGAAACAATTGGATCTTCTGTATAAAAAATAGTTTCATTAGCAGCAGCCTTAACAGCAGCATTTACCTCTTCAACAGTTACAGGACGTGCAGGCTCCCATACTAAATCAACGACTGAACCTGTAATAGTAGGAACACGCAATGCCATACCATCAAGTTTTCCTTTTAATTCAGGTAACGCTTCAGCAACTGCTTTGGCTGCACCAGTAGTTGTAGGTACAATATTGGCAGCAGCAGCACGTGCACGACGTGATTGAATACCTTTTTTATGAGGAGCATCAAGAACATTTTGATCGCCAGTATATGCATGAACAGTTGTCATAAAACCTTTAACAATTCCAAATTTATCGTTTAAAACTTTTGCGATTGGAGCAAGACAATTAGTTGTACATGATGCAGCACTAATAATTTGTTCAGAACCAGTTAATTTTTCATGATTTACATTATAAACAACTGTCATATCAACGCCTTTAGCAGGAGCAGAAATAATAACTTTTTTAGCACCAGCATTTATATGAGCCATTGATTTTTCTTTTGATACATAAAAACCTGTACATTCAATAACAACATCTACACCAAGTTCACCCCAAGGGCATTCATTAGCATCTTTTATAGCATAAATCTTAATTTCTTTTCCATCAACGATAATAGAATCTTGAGTAGCCTTCACATCATGACCAACATAACGACCTTGTGCAGTATCATATTTTAATAAATATGCTAAATCTTCAGCACCAGTTAAATCATTAATAGCAACGATATCAAAATCTTCGTTACCAAACATAAGACGGAATGCTAAACGACCAATACGTCCGAAACCGTTAATTGCAATTTTTACAGCCATTTTTTAATAACCTCCTTAAATGGACTTTTTTTACAAATATATTTTAGCACTTTTGGTAAATTTTTGCAACTATTTTACCACTGTAAATACTTCTAAAATTAGTTATTATTTCTTCTTCCTATAAGAAGAATTATTAGTCGTAGTATTTCAATAAATAAATATATAACATTTAAAGTTATTGCATATGATGCATACCATTCCATTGTCTTTTCTACACCTGATTGGATTAAATTATCTGCAAGTGATAAACTAGATAGAACATACATAGATGCAAGTATACACATAAAAATTGATAAGACTACTCCAAAACCAGAAAAATAAAACATTGTATATAAATTTGTACCATTAACAAAAAACATTATTAAAGAGAGTATCGAAATACCTAAGGTAAAAATAATAACACCAAGACCTGCTATAATTAAGAAACCGCGAAAACGATTCCCAACTCTAATAATTTTTTTTGTATACAAAAAGATTGCAGCAAGAAAAATTGATAAAGTTGCAAGTAAAGCAATAGAAGCAATTTTTAATCCCATATCAGGAAGAGCAAACTCTAATAATCCACAAAGACATCCAATAATTAATCCTTCTGATATAGCATAAGGAATTGCCAACGATTTAGCCTTTAAAGGTTTAATATTTATAATAATTTGTAAAATAATTGTTAAAATCATAGCAATAAAATACATAAAAATTGGCAAATAACCAAAATTTAAAATCAATGCTAACATTGCTAGTGTTGTTAGAAAAGTTACTCCTAATAAAATACCTGTTTTAATACCAACACCCTCAACTGTTGCACATTCATAATTAAATTCAATATTAACAGATTCATTTTGAATCTTTTTAAAAGCAAAATTATCTCCTATTTTCATTTTTTTAAAACCCTTCTATAATAATTTTGTATCATCATCTATCAAATCGCCAAACGCATCAAGTTTTAGTAAATTTGCATACTGTTTTTTATTAATACTTGTTCTTAATTCAAAATCCTTTTTTGACGAAAAAGGTCGTATTTTTCGAGCTTCAACAATTGACAAGGCTACAGTTTCTCCTAAGGACTCAACAGCCACAAATGGCAAATATAATGATTTTCGATCTTCTGATATTACTAAATTAGTAGCATCAGATATATTTATATCAATTTGTTTGAAAGTATACCCTCTGAGGGTCATTTCAAGAGCAATTTTTAATTCATCTAATAAATCAATTTCTTTATTAGTTACATCTTCATGCTTTTGAATTTTACTTTCGATTTCAATTATACGATTTCGAATCGCATTTTTTCCCAATGCAAAAGCTTCAGCATCAAATTCTTTTGCTCGTTTAGAAAAATATGCAGCATAATAATATATCGGGCGATGAACCTTAAACCAACTTATACGTAAAGCCATAATTACGTATGCTGTAGCATGTGCTTTAGGAAAAAGATATTTGATTTTTTTACAAGATTCGATAAACCAAGATGGAATTTGATATTGCAAAAGTAATTCTTCTTGATCAATACTTAATCCCTTCCCTTTACGAACACTTTCCATTATCTTAAATGCAGGTGAGGCAGGTACACCCTTATCAATCAAATAAATCATAATGTCATCACGACAACCAATAACATCATTAAACATAATTTTGGGATATTTTGGATTTACACCTTTTACTAAATCTTCAGCATTTTTCATCCAAACGTCAGTCCCATGCGAAAGACCAGATACTTTAATAATTTGACTTACCGAGTTAGGCTTAATCGTTTCTAGCATACTTCTTACAAATTGAGTACCAAATTCAGGAACACCGATAGTTCCACTAGATAATTTATCCACATCATCACCATTTAATTTCAAAGCATCTTTACTACTAAATAAAGAGATAACATCATCATCAAAATAGGGAATATCTTCCACCGTTGAAAAAGGAAATTCATTTTGATTTTGATGTACAAAATCCATCAAACATTTCATCATAGTGGGATCATCATGACCTAAAATATCTAATTTTAAAAGATTATCTTCAAATTTATGATAATCATAATGTGATGTTCGCCAATTCAAATCATCACTCTCAATATCAGAAACCGGTGGATACTGAACAGGAATAATATCCGTATATTCAATATCATCGGGAACAACGATTATGCCACCTGGATGTTGTCCAGTTGTTCTTTTTGATTCAGAAAGCATTTTAGCTAATCTTTCTAGTTCAGTCTGTCTTTTAAAAATGCCTTTTGATTGATAATAATCTCTAGCATAAGCATATGCTGTTTTAATTTGAACAGTACTTACAGTACCTGCTCTAAACGCATTATCAATACCAAAAGTTTCTTGACAAAATAAATGTGCTTTAGCTTGATATTCACCAGAAAAATTAAGATCAATATCGGGAACTTTTTCACCTGTAAATCCTAAAAAGGTCTCAAAAGCAATATCAAAACCATTTCTAGATAATTCACTACCACAATGTGGACATTTCATTGCCTTTAAGTCACTGCCAACACTTACTTTAGCAAGCTCTTGGTAAATTTCATTAGGAACTTTTTGTTGATAATCAAGTTCTTCAGTTTCACTAAATTTAAAAGCTGTAAAATGACATTTTGGACATACATAATGGGGCTTTAAAGGATTAACTTCTGTAATTCCCATAAGAGTAGCAACAAAAGAACTACCTACAGATCCTCTACTTCCAACTACATAACCTGCATCATTTGAATTCTTAACTAGTAAGTGTGAAATATAATAAACAGAAAAATAACCATGACCAATAATAGCATCTAATTCTTTATCAAGTCGCTCTTGTACATATTTAGGCAAGGGATTTCCATAAATAGTATATGCATTTTCATAAGAAATATCATAAACAGCCGCTTTCATAGAAGGAACACCATTTTTATCAGCCATAAAATCATCCCTTGGAACATATAACTTTTTAGGAAATAATTCAAATTCATCAACCATATTATTTATAAGATTCGTGTTGGTAACAACAATCTCATAAGCAAGATCACTTTCTAAAAAATTGAATTCTTCTAACATCTCACTAGTATTCCGATAGTGCATATCCAAAATACCATCATATTTTGCTAGTTCATGTGGACCACCACCATTTGGTCTAGCAACGCTTAAATAAACCTTTCGATATTCAGCATCCTCTTTAATTAATTCATGAACATCTCCAGTTGCTACTACAAGTTTATGATGTTGCTTTGCCACCTCGATGATTTCTTTAATCAAAGATTTTATCATTTCTAAAGCTTCATCCTGATTCCACATTTCAAAAAGATTCAAATAATTACCAGGTGGTTGTACCTCAATGTAATCATAAAAATCGATAGCTTCATTTAATTGCCGTTTTGTTTTTTCGAGTGCTATTCTAAATATTTCACCATTACCACAACCGCTTCCAACTAAAATTCCTTCACGATTATTTTCAATTAAACTTTTAAGAATTCTAGCATCCTTTTGAAAGTAAGTTGTATGAGATTCCGAAATAATTTTATAGAAATTCTTAAGACCAATTTTATTTTTAACCAAAAGATTAATATGACTTGGTATTTTATATCGAAATAATTCATTTTCTTTAACCATTTTGTTCAATTCATTATAATTAATGTAATTTCTATCCAAAGCCTCGGCTAATAATTTTTGGAAAACATTAGCGGTAGTTCTAGCATCATATACAGCACGATGTTGTTCATTCGTTTCTACTTCAACTTTCAAAAATTTTCCGACTGCTCTTAAATTATTTTGTTTAAAATTAGATCCATATAAGCCTCTTGCAAACATCATTGTATCTATGCAAGGCAATGGTCCGTCAAATAAATTCATTTTTTCAAGTTCTGCATAAATAAAATCGGTATCAAAATGAGCATTATGAGCAACTAAAATTGAACCCTCGATAAATTTTTTAAAATCTGGTAAAACTTCTTCAATTGGTAATTCATCGTTTAACATTTCATTAGTTATATGAGTAATTTCAGTTATTTGTTTAAACAATTTTTTCTTTGGTTTGACAAGTTTTGCAAACTCATCAATAACAAAACCATTTTTAATTTTAACTGCACCTATTTCAATTATTTCATTAAATGGTATATATAAACCACTAGTTTCAATATCAAAAACAACATAAGTTGCATCTTTTAAATTTATGCTATGATCTGTAAAGGCAATATTTAAACTCTCTTCATCTACATAATACCCTTCGACACCAGCAATCGGTTTTATATTATACTTTTTACATAATTTAAAAAATTCTGGTAAAATATGGCAATTAGCATGATCAGTTACAGCTAAGGCTTTATGACCATAATTGTTAGCTTGCCGAACATAATCTTCAACCGATAAAATACTATCTAAAACACTCATTTTAGTATGTGCATGTAATTCAACTCTTTTATTTAAAGCTTCATCTACTCTAACTCTAGAAACATCAATACCTAAATAACTAATTTCATCACACATAATTACTACATCTTTAGCAAAATCATCCCACTGTAATCGTCCTTTAATTTTAACTTTAGTATTTTCAACAATTTTTTTCTTATATTCTAATATTTCAGTTTCTTTAATAAAACGTTTAATGATAATAGAATCTTTAAAATTACTAATTGTGGCAACTAATAAAGTGAAATCACGACCTTGTCTTGAACGAAAACTTCTAATCTCACTAGCAACAATCGTAGCTAAAACTTCAACACGATCAGTACCTTCCGTTTGTTTGAATTCTTCTACTTCCATACTATTAATTGGTAGATCACTAACACTTTTAAAAACAGATTGAGATCCCATTGTATAACTAAAAGTACCTTTAACCTCATTTTCCTTATTCTGTTGTTGTTTAAGTTTATAAGTTTCAATACTCTTGGTTTCATCAAGCATTTGTTGAATTTGTTGTTTTTCATTGCTTAATGCTTTATAATTTCTAACACTATCACTAATAAATACATTCAGTTTAACAAAATCAAAACCATAATTTAAAAAGAATCGTTTAATTATAACTAAATTGTCTTCAGCAACTTTTTTTTCTTCTTCACTTGCTACCATCAAAATAATTTCATTTTTTAAAAATTTGTGATGATATTCATTTAATATCATAACCCCTTTTTTTACTTCCATACAAATAGAAATTGCATAGTTAAAATAATCTTTTAATTCGGTCTCAATAAATTCATAGTTTTCTTTAATTTCTTGTGGATATTCAATTGTAAATTTAACATTCTTAATATTAAAAGTTTTATTAATATATTTACTAACTTTTTCGTTAAGTTCTTTGAGTTTTTCACATGTAATAATATTATCTAATGTAATGCAAAACCGCCATGACGATGTATCATCATTTGCTTTCACACAATTTAATTTACAATTAGATAAATTATCATCTAATACCATACCACTACCTTTAAGGATTGATAACATTGGCTTTTCCTTTTCCATCTTCTCACCCCTTTTTTTACTTTTTTTGATATAAATTATAATAATTATACCAATTTTACTTTTTTTATTCAATTAATATAATCAAAAATAAAATCACTTAAGTAGATTTTTCTATTTAAGTGATTGCAAGATTTTATTATTTTAATTCTTTTATTAAATCTAAATTTTCATTATAAATTTTTATAAATACATATCCTTCATCAATTGATGGACTAACTAACCTTTTAGAATAACTATCAATGACTTCAATTGGTAAATACAACTCACCATTAATTTTATTTCTTCTTTCTACTCTTTTTTTACATATATCAGTAGGAACGTCTAAATAATGACAGCCTATTTTAAAATCCTTCGTATACTGCGATACTTTTTCAAAGAATCGTCTTCGAACATTAGGCGTAATACTTGTCGCATCAAAAATTACATCACGCCCATTTATTAATTCATTCGCACACATTTCATACACTTTAGTCCAAACAAATTGTTCATCGATCATTGGAAAAGTCTTTCTAATTTCATCAGTTGATATAATTTTTGCTACCAAATCACTAGCCAATTTTTTCGCAAGCGTTGTCTTACCACTACCTTGAATTCCTACCATTAAATGAATTGTCTTCATTATTAGTTGTCACTCTTTCTAATTAATCAATAAATCTTCAATGTTATAAATTTTTGTTGCAAGTTTATTCACAAAGTCACTTTCATGACTAACAAAAATTACTGTTCCACTATATTTTTTCAAGGCTTCAAGTAGTCCTTCTTTTGCAAGTTTATCTAGATGATTAGTAGGTTCATCTAATATTAATATATTGGCTTTTTGTAACATTATTTTACATAATTTAACTTTTGATTGTTCACCGCCTGATAAATTTTTAATTGGTGAAATTGCAATATTACCAATAATGCCACACCTTGCAAGGCGACTTCTAATACTTCCATTATCCATTTTGGGATATATTGATTGTATTTCTTCAAGAGGAGTCAAATTTGGATTATCAAAATGATGTTCTTGTTCAAAATAAGCAATTTTGGCATTATCAACAAAATGAAAGTTACCGTCAATAGGTTTTAATTCACCAATTAAAGTTCGCAATAAAGTTGTTTTACCAATTCCATTAAATCCTGTAATTGCTAATTTCACTCCACTCCTAATCTCAAAGCTAATCGGAGGAAGCAAACTTTTATCATATCCAATTTCTAAATTATTAACCGTTAACAAGCGATCTGAGGCAATCGGTTGATAATTGAATGCTAGATTAAGATATATATCATTACTTTTGGGTTTTTCTAAAACATCAATCTTTTCCAATTTTTTCATTCTACTTTGGGCTTGTCTTGCGGTAGAAGTTTTAACTTTATTTTTTTCTATATAATTTTTCAATTCTTTAATTTCTCTTTGTTGCGACAAATATTTTTTTTCATAATCTGCATCTGCTAACATCTTTTTCTGTAAATATTGTTGATAATTTCCTTTATACTTTGTAATTTTACCGAATTCAAGTTCCATTACAACATTAACAACATCATTTAAAAATTCTTGATTATGCGATACAATTATAAAATTTCCTTTATAATCTTTCAAATATTTAACTAACCATTCAACATGAACAGTATCTAAAAAATTGGTTGGTTCATCTAATATTAATAAATCAGGTTCTTCTAACAATAATTTTGCTAAAATGACTTTTACTTTTTGACCACCTGATAGTTGTTTAATCATTGTATTTAAGCCATACTTGACAATTCCAAGTCCACTCACAATTCGACCAATTTTAGAATCAATAGCATAAAAATCAGATCTTTCTAATTCCTCTCGTATCTGTGATGTAATTCGAACATAACGATCAATTTTAGCAAAATCGGTTTCGTTTGTTAGAGCATCTAGCATTTCATTCATCTCTTCTTCTTTTTTATATAGTGCAATAAATGCCCTTTTTAAATATGAATCAATTGATAAATTACCATCTATATTCATATATTGATCTAAATAACCTACTCTAATCGATTTATCAAAACAAATTGTACCACTATCAGCCAAAAGACTACCACATAATATTTTAATAAGTGTTGTTTTACCAACACCATTATTACCAACAACACCAATTTTTTCATTTGGCAAAACGCGAAAAGAAGCATTATTGAAAATTGTTTTTTTATCATAAGTTAAGCAAAGATTTTCCACAGTTAAAAGCATATTAAGCAGTCTCCTTTACACCATCTTTAATATTATGAATTCCACGCTTTTTAGCAATCGCTATATGTTGGGCCATATACAAATCATCTAAATATAATAATTTTTCAGAATTGACATAGCGGACACTTGCATATCCTTTTTCAACTAATTGATAATTTAATAATTTATAATCAACCCATACCCAAGCAAGAAGACGATGAGATTCGGTATTATCATAAAGAGAATCATTTTTATCTGATTGTAAATGTATGATTTTAGCATTTGATAAAACCATATTTGTATAATTTTTTGCCTCAGTTGCGTAAGGTTTAACTATAGGATGCATTTCAGGTGTATTAATTACTAAAAATCTAACAGTTACTTCCTTACCATCTAATAAAAAATGAGCTGTATCACCATCAACAATTTTAACAAATTCGACTTGTACAAATCCACCCATTGGTATGTCACCTATTTTAAATGGCTGATTATTTTGTCTATAACTAGGTCCTAAATATTTCATATTCTTTTCTCACACTAAATCTTTATTTCTTTAATTACATCAAATTGATAGTTTAACATAGCAATTTGCTTTGAACATTTTTCCAAATCACCAGTTGTCAAAAAAACTAATTTTCTATGCTTAGTTCTAACTTCAAAGTTATTTATTTCAAAATATTTTTTAAGATAAAGAGCAGTCGCTTCACCACTTTCAATTATCTTGACCTCTGGTAAAAATTCTTGAATTTCTTCTTTTATATAAGGAAAATGAGTACAACCCAAAATTAAGGTATCAACTTTACCTAATTTTTGAAGATGATCTCGAATCATCTTTTTCATTGACTTTGAATGAAATAGCCCCTTCTCAATTGGCATCACGAAATCACTGCATCCTTCACTATAAACAGTTGCCCCAACTAAATATTTTTCATAAACTTTAGTAGAAACTGTTAGATTAGTAGCTAAAAGTCCAATTGTTTTCGTGCTACTATGTTCTAATGCATATAAAGCAGTCGGTTGAATAACACCAAGTAAATAATAATTGCTATTATCAATTATATCAATAATGGATGAAGTAGCAGTATTACAAGCAATAATAATAATTTTAGCTCCCAGATTTTTTAAATATTCGATATTTTTCAATGTAATTTCCTTTACAGTGTTTATATCTTTTGTTCCATATGGACAATTTTTAGTGTCAGCCAAATAGACAATATTTTCATTTTTAAATACTTCTAATATTTTAGAATAAACAGTAAGCCCACCAATGCCAGAATCAAAAATGCCTATAAAATCATCCATAATATTACCTCACATAATCATATTTTTTTTATTATATCATATTTTTTGGTAAAAAAACAAAATAAACGCTGATTTTGAATAAATCAGCGTCTTTTAAAGTTATTTAAGTATTATGGTTTCAGTAATAATCTTATTTTGGCTTCTTGAATAATAACTTATCTGTACCTCAGAACCTATAAAATATTCTGTAAGAGAATTGAGTTTTGCACTTAAAATATTCATACTTGTCAATTTTTCTCCATCAAAGGTCAAAATAATATCATCTTTCTGAACACCGCTTTCACTTAATGAACCACCTGGAGTAATACTGACAACATAAAGACCATATGGCTTAGTTATACCATAAATATCTGGAATTTCTAATAATCCGTTAGCCGCAATAACAGCATTTGTTAATTCTCGGACATTAGAACCTGTAATACCTAATCTTGGTCTTGTAATTTCTATTTCTTTTTCAATATAATTTTCAATCAGACTTTGAATAATATTTGAAGGAATAGCAAACCCCATATTATCAATTTCATCATCAACAATTTTTAAAGTATTAATACCAATTAATTTCCCATCTATTGTAAATAGACCTCCACCAGAATTACCAGGATTAATTGAAGCATCATGTTGAATATAGGTAGCATTAAAATCATTGACATTATCACCATCAGTATCATCACTAATATATCGAAGTTCGCCACTTACAATTCCTAATGTTGCAGAACCATAATAATCATATCCATCAGGATTACCAATTGCAATCACAAATTGACCTTTTTCAACCTCATCACTATTTGCAAATTCAACCGGCTGAATTAATGTTGAGTGTTCAAACTTAATGACAGCCATATCAACTTTTGTATCGTAACCTACAATCTCTGCTTCAATTTCAAGATTCTCATATCCAAGATAAGCATAAATTTTATATTCATAGTTTACATTATTACCAGTAATAACATGACGATTTGTAACAGCATAATAAGTATAACCAGTAATATTACTATCATTGTCCTTATTTTCAACCCTTTTATAAATTACACCACTACCAATACTTTCAGTATCTTCTGAAGAAATAGGTTTTCCCATTATTGTAGTATTATAATTAGCTTTCAATGTTACACCAATTACCGCATTTTCAACCATTTTTGTTGTATTAACTATACAATTTTCTAAATCAGCAATCGTAATATTTTCATAATTAACAACTGTATTTGTAATTTTATTTTCTACATCAATGGTCTCTTTTTTACTCGTTGTAAAGTTAATACCTGTACAACTTGTAAGAAAAACCACAGCACTTATTATTAATGCTACAAAACACATCTTAAAATTTCTTTTTACCATTTATTTATCTACCTCTTTTCTATCATATTAAACAATATAGTAAAATTATAATCTATAATTATGATATTAAAATGAAAAAATTCTTTACCAAATTCTAAAAAATTTTTAAATTATTTCTTAATTGGCATTTTAAACCAAAAAATACTACCAGAACCTACAGTTGATTCAACCCCATACTCAAAATTGTGGTACTCTAAGATACCTTTAACAATTGAAAGACCAAGTCCTGATCCTTGAATAGACCTTTGATGACCTTTATCAATTCGATAATAGCGATCCCAAATATATTCTAATTCTTCCTTCTTAATTCCAACACCATAATCCTTTACACTAATTGTAACATAATTATTCTCAACAACTTGATTTATCTCAATCTTTTTAGCATCACCACTATAATTAATAGCATTGTTAATAAAATTATAAATTACTTGGTCTAATTTACTTTCATCTGCTACTACATTTACATTTTGATCATAATTTAAAATAAATTGAAATTCTTTATTTTCTTGAAATTTTTGGTAACGTTCAACAATTTCAATTAAATTATCAGTAATTGAATATAATTGAGGGTGAAGTTCAATAGTTTTACTAGAAATTTTTGATAAGTCCAACATATCGTTTACAAGTACATTTAAGCGATTAACTTCATCAATTATAATTTGCAAATTCTTAGGATTATTTTCACCTGGCAAATCTTGCATCATCTCAGCATAACCTTTAATCATCGTCAATGGAGTTCGTAAATCATGAGAAACATTAGCCATAAGCTCCCTTCTTAATGTTTCTGTTTTTCGCAACTCCGCAATCGTATTATTTAAGGTTTGATTTAATTCATTAATTTCTAAATATCCTTCACCCTCAAAAACTACATCATAATTCCCTTTAGCCATTAATTTAGCTGTTTCATTCATTACTGATATTGGTTTAGAAATATATCTTGAAATAAGAATCGCTATAATAATTGTAAAGATAACCACTATAATCGCAATATATGTCAGTTGCAATTTTAAGGTATCCACAGCTGACTCAACTGGAATAATTTTATTATCTAAAACTAATAAATAAGTTTCTCCATCACTTAACTTTACAAATGAACAACACATAATCGAATCGTTTTGATTAGATAAATCTCTAGTTAATTGCTTAGTTGGACTTTCCACGCTTAATATTTGAATTTGATCAAAACTTGGTACAGGATTAACAGAAATAATAGCATAAAATTTATCAAATGAAGTTGTCTTTGCTTTTCGCCATATTTCATCTATTAAAGTTGGTTCTAATTTATTAAATGAACCACCACTAATAGTTTTATAAATAAGCGTGTTAGAATATAAAAGTTTGTCATTGCTAGTAATAATAAGTGGTTTTGCGTAAAGATAAATAGCTGCCTCTTCATCTAGAGAAATTTTTTCTAAATTGCTTACTAGAAGACTTTCATCTTGAATAAAATTTTGAATATCTTGATTTTCGATAGCAGCACTGACTTCATAAATTAATTCAGTAGTTCTATTTATTTTATTACTTCGATAAAATCTACCTAATAATGCTATTTGGAAAATAATAAAAACTAGTACAATTATGGTTGCAAATAGTAAAATTGCAAAAAATAATTTCCACATTAAACTAGTAGTTTTCAGTTTCAAATCGATAACCAACCCTTCTTATTGTAATAATATTATCAGCATATTTTCCCAACTTTTTCCGAAGTGATTTCATATGTGTATCCAATGTCCGATCATCACCATAGTAATCATAACCCCATACTTTTTCTAATAATTGCTCTCTTGTAATAGCAATGTTAGCATTTTTGGTTAGATAAACTAAAAGTTCATATTCTTTTGGCGTAAGTTCCGTTCTTTCGCCATCAATATAGACAATATGAGCGCTAAAATCAATTCGAAGATTTTTGTAATTCCAAGTATCACTGACATCTACTTTTTTATTTTTAGCTCCTACTCTATTGATTACAGCATTGACTCTCATCATAAGTTCTTTAGGCGAAAAAGGTTTAGTCACATAGTCATCAATACCAAGATCAAAACCATACAATTTATCATATTCTTCTGATCGCGCCGAAAGCATAATTACAGGTACATCATTTGTTTTCCTAATTTCTTTAACAGCTGAAAAGCCATCAAGTTCTGGCATCATAATATCCATAATAACTAAATCATAATCATTATGTTTACACATCTCAATAGCTTCTATTCCATTTGTTGCGGTATCTGATTCAAAATTATCAAAGATAGCATATTTTTTTACAAGTTCTCTTATGTTTAATTCATCGTCTACAATTAAAATTTTTGGCATAATTTCCTCACAATTTCTTAATACTTATGATTATTATATCATATTTTATAGGTTTTATCGTGAAATTTAACTGAAAATTTAGTAATTTTTCTATAAATTTAATTGATTGCAATATTTTTGACTAACTTTGTTTTTTTATGTATAATTAATAAGATTTAGGAGGTATAATGATGGAAACTACTGATAAGCAAGCGAAAACAACACAAAAAATGGCTACTTCTAAAATTGGAAAACTCCTTTTTACTATGAGTATACCTGCCATTTTTTCAATGCTAATACAAGCTTTATATAACATAGTTGATAGTCTTTATGTTTCAAGAATAACTGAAACCAATAATGAACTTACCGCATTAAATTATGCTTTTCCTATTCAAATGATTGTACTTGCTATTTCGCTAGGTATTGGTGTAGGCACTAGCTCAGTTATTTCAAGATGCCTAGGAGCCAAAAAACAAAAAAAAGCTGATGATGCTGCGAAAACTGGTCTTATTATTACTTTTTTTGCTTATCTTATTACTCTTAGTTGCAGTTTGTTTGTTCCCAAACTTTTTATGATGATTTATCATGATAGTGAAAATATAAAAAATTTATCTATACAATACTTACAAATTGTAATGGCCTTTAGCGTAGGATCATATTTTGAAGTTGTAATTAGCAAAATTCTTCAAGGAACAGGTAATATGATAACTCCTATGATTTCTCAACTAATAGGTGCTATTACTAATATTATTCTTGATCCTATTTTTATTTTTAATGCAGGTGAAGGAATTGGTCTACCTTTTGGTCTAGGTCTTGGTGTTAGAGGTGCTGCAATTGCAACCGTTATTGCCCAGTGTATTTCTGGTCTTTTTGTAACTTCAATTATTATTTTTAAAAAACAACAAGTTTCTTTTAATTATAAACAATTTAAAATAGAAAAAATAATAATTAAGGATATTTTTAATGTCGGGCTTGCAGTAGCCATTATGAATTCTATTAACGCTATTACTACAATTATTTTGAATCGAATTTTATCATCTAGTGGTGTAACAATTCTTGGTACATATTTTAAAGTTCAATCCTTTATTTTTATGCCTGTATTTGGTTTAACGCAAGGAGCTATGCCTATTATGGGATATAACTATGGAGCTAAAGAAAAAGAAAGATTTCTTAAAACCTTTAAACTGTCTATGATAACTTCTTTTATCATTATGACTATTGGTCTATTAATCTTTCAATTTGGCTCTGGAATCATCACGGCTTCTTTTAATTTAGGTGACATTTCCAAACTAGCGATTAGAGCTTTTCGCATTATTAGCTTTTGTTTTATTCCAGCTGCTATTTCAATTATTATATCATCAATGTTTCAAGCCATCGGTCATGGTTACAAATCTACCCTAATGAGCATTCTTCGTCAAGCAGTTATTTTGATACCCACAGCACTAATTTTAAAAATTATTACTAAAAGTGATGATGCTATATGGTGGGCATATCCAATTTCAGAAACTGGTTGTTGTCTCATCTTTATTTTCGTAACTTCTTACACTATCAAAAATCTTTTCATAGATAAAAAAGAAAAAATCAAAGCAATTTGATTTTTTCTTTTGCAAAAAAATTCTTTTTTTGATATACTATTTTATTGTAATAACTAAACAAAGATTAGGAGTACTATATGGAATCAAATAAATCAATTGAAAATAATAGAACTTTAAAATTAAATACCAAAAATACCCTATATATTGGCTGTGCTTTCTTTTCCATTTTGATGCTTTGGCAAATGTATAATAACTATTGCCCTTTATTTTTAGATTACTTACTCAGAAAAAAATATGGTGAAAGTAATGAATTTATTATTGGCATTATTATGGCTGGTGATAATGCTTTGGCCATCTTTATGCTTCCTCTTTTTGGTACTTTATCTGATAAAACCAAAACGAAATATGGTAAAAGAATGCCATATATTGTTGTTGGAATGATTTTATCTGCCCTTTTTTTTCCACTAATTGCAATAATGTTTTACATTGAATCTTTATTCGGGGTTATCATAATGATGGCTATTATTTTAATTATTATGAATATGTATCGCAATCCTGCTGTAGCTCTTATGCCTGATGTAACTCCTAAACCTCTTCGTTCTAAAGCAAATGGGATTATTAATTTTGTAGGTTATCTTGGTGCCATTTTAGCAGGTGCTTTAGCACTTTTTCTAAAAATAGCTAAAGATTCTAGTATTACAAATTGGGAACCAACCAATAAAGGTAATGCTATTATCGCTTTTTGTATAGCTAGTTTTTTTATGATTCTTGCTATGCTATTATTGATATTTAAAATTAATGAAAATAAACTTTTAAAAGAAAATCAAGAAGACATTGAGTATGGAGAAAAATTGAGTGAAACTCTTGGAGAAATATCTGAGAATAAACCACTAGGTAAAGCTGATAAGAAAAATTTTATTGTATTACTTATCGGAGTTTTGCTTTGGTTTATGTCATTTAATGCCATTGAAACCTTTAATAGTTTGTTTTGTAAAAAAATCCTAGGTGATGAAGGTATTGCTTCAACCATTGTTATTATTTTAACTATTTCATCAATTCTTACCTTTCTCTTAGCAGCAAATTTACCTTCAAAAATTGGTCGTAAAAATACTGTTTTAATTGGAATAGCTGCCCTAACTATTGGATTTATAATTATACTTTTATATTTCTTTTTTAATGGCGTTTTTAAAGAGGAATACCATCAATTGATTGAAAAAAATAATAATAAATTACCATTTAGTGTCATACCAATTTATATTTGTATCGCTATATGTGGATTTGGTTGGGCTTTAATTAATGCCAATTCTTATCCAATGATGGTAGAAATGTCATCTAGAAATAATATTGGTAAATATACAGGTTATTACTATACAATTTCAATGGTGGCACAAACTATTACTCCTATTTTGATTGGCATTATCATGTATACAAGCGATGCTAGTTTAAAACTCCTATATATTTATTCAGCCATTTTGATGTTGCTCGCTTTTTTATCAATGAGTTTTTTTAAAGAAAAAAGACGTACCAAGATATTATCCAAAAAAGGTCTTAATGCTCTTGATATTGATTAATTGTTTTATATAATATTATAAAAAGACTATTCGTTCTCTATTAAAATATTTTAATACAGTTTTTTCGAATAGTCTTTTTTATTATATTATAAAATTAAGTAAATAGTTTATTAAAAATTTCCTATAAAAATTAGTTGCATTGTTTCACTTTTATTCTTTTTAGAATTTTTTCTACTTCATCAGCTTTTTCGGTAGTAAATGTTAACAAGTAAAGATTGATACCTTCTTTTTTTAATACATCAATTTGATCGATTAAATCAATAGGCTTATAGTTAATTAATCGCGAAGTGCAATCGTCTATAGGATTAGGAAAGAGCTCAAATTTATTATGATATTCATCTTCTAAGAAATAATTATTATTTAAACACTTTCGACAAGATTTCTTAATATAACCTTTTGATTTAGCAATCATACAATGTTTAAAAACCATAACATCCATCTTTCCATAAATAGGAATACCAATATTTGTTTCAATCTTGTTCAAATCTAATAATTTTATCTGCGTTAAATCCAACTCATAAGATAAATAAATTTTACTAAACCCTAAGTCTTTGACTAATTCAATCGCTTGTTGATTAACAATATTAAAATAAGGTGATGCAACATTATTTTTTTCAATATGACCTAAATTATGAATCATATAATTGCTTTGATTTTTTAACAAGAAACGAGAAACTATCATCATTGAAGATGGATAATCAGTATAAATTGTTTGGATACCATATTTTTTACATATTTGATATTGTTCTTCTGTATGAACAATTGCCTCAAATGATGGAATTAATTTTACATATTTGTTATGTTCTAATACTAGAGGAAGAGCATGGATAATTTCTTTGTTATTTCTTTTTTCAATTAAGTTATGAATTGCCTTTTTTCGCAAATTATTTAACTCTTTTACACTTATAAATGCCTTTTGGTCATTATCAATAAATAACTTTTTAAAATAAAAAGGTGTATCACCTAATTTATTAAGAATATTGATATAAAATCCATCATTTTGAGGTTGATTGATATGATTATTTAATACTTCATCGGTAGTAACTTCAACACTATTTTTATCATCTGATACTCTAAGTTTTGCTTGTTGACCTATTTTTAAACGAAATTCACCATAAAGAGGAATCTTAACTTGTTCCTTTAGCATAAAATTCTTTAATTCTGAACAAATATCTACCGATTTGGTTTTTAAAACCTCTTTCCCTAAACAATCTTTTATACTAATTGGAATTTTTACAATCTCATTTGCCCTAGCAATTGTTCTTTCAACACCATCAACAAACATCTTCTGCACATAAAAACCTATACCTTCTGATGCATTAATTCTAAGAGCATCTTGTTTTGTTAAATCAGATGATAATTTGATTACAATTTTTTTAGAATCACATTTAATAATTTTCCCAATAACAATACCTTGATGGTTTACACTATTGATATTAGTGAGTAAATTGTTATTTTCATTCAGTAAATAACCCTTTGTGAACTGCCGATTAAAAACCATCTTCATTTTCATAATTTCATCTGCTATATCCACCATTGACATTTTATCATAATAAGCATCAATCGCTTTTTTATAAGCCTTTACAGTCACATAAACATATTCTGGACTTTTCATACGTCCCTCAATTTTAAAAGAAGTTATACCTGCTTCCATTAATTTATCTATATGATAAATTGTACAAAGATCTTTCATTGACATCAATGCTAAATTAGATGAAATTTTGGTCTTATTTTCATATAAAGTATAGTTTTTACGACATGGTTGAGCACATTTTCCTCTATTACCACTTCTATTACCAATCGAATAACTCATCAAGCAATTACCTGAAGCACAAAAACAAAGAGCACCATGAACAAAGACTTCTAATTCAATATCCTTATTTTTAAAACTTTTTATGTTCTCAAGGGAAGTTTCTCTTGCCAAAACAACCCTTTTTACACCTAATTTTATTAAAATTTCTAATCCTCTTTCATTGTAAATATTCATTTGCGTTGATGCATGAACTTCCATATTAGGATAATTACTTCTAATATAATAGAGAACACCTAAATCTTGTACAATAATAGCATCAACACCTATTTTTGATAAATAATCTAGATATTCAACAAGTTGATCCCATTCAGATTGATACACAATAGTATTAACTGTAACATAAATTTTTGCTCCTCTTGTATGAGCAAATAAAACAGCATTTTTTAAATCATCATTTCCTAAATTAGTTGCAAAAAATCTAGCCCCAAAGTTTTTTCCACCAAGGTATACCGCATTAGCACCTGCTTCAATTGCAACCTTTACGGTATACAAATCTTTTGCAGGAGCAAGTAATTCCACACGTTTCATTTATCCTCCTAAAAATAATACCATTAGATAATATTATCTAATGGTACTTTTACTATCTAAATAATATATTTCTACTATACAACGTTTTCTTGTTTTTTGACTATCTCATCTTTCATAATATATAAAATACCAATTGTATTTTTTCCACAATGAGAACCAATTCCACATCCTGCAATAGTTTCATACAAATTCTCAATTTCATCACTTACATTAGAAATTAATGATTTAATATACTTAGCCCCATCATATGCTAAAGTATGCGTAATAAAAACAAACTCTTTATCAATATTAGGGAAATCCTTTAAAAACATATTCGTCATTCCCTTTTGAGACTTTGTAATACTACCAATAAATTTAGCTCCTACTTGCATTGTTTTTTCTCTAACAACTATTAAAGGTTTAACTTTCAATACTTTTGAAAAGACATAGGCCACGCTACTACATCTTCCTCCCTTATATAAATATTCAAGTGTATCTATAACAAATTGCGATTTAACACGAGGTACTATTTCCTCAAGTTTTTGTGCAATCTCTTTAGCAGATAATCCTTGATCACGAAAAGTAGCAGCTTTTAATAAAACTAGACCAATACCAGTTGATAAATTACCACTATCAACTAAAAAGATTCGCTCTTTGTCTAAATCTTCTCTAACTGAACATGCGACATTAAAAGTAGCTGACATCTTAGAACTAATTCCAGTATATACAATATCATAACCTTCATCTAAATATTTTTTAAAAAAATCTTTCATTTCACCATAAGATGCCGCTGATGTTGTAGGTAATTTTTTCTTTTCTTCTACTTTTTTATATAAATCTTCTAATTGAATTTCTATGCCATCTAAATAAGATTCATCATCAAAATTAACATGTAAAGGTATTATATGAATATTATATTTTTTTAATAATTCTTCACCTAAATCACATGTACTATCACTTAAAATAACAACTTTATTACTCATTTTTACCTCTTACTGGAATTATAATTGTTCCATCTTTTTCTATCGTTTGTATTAAAATATCTCTAAATAAAATACCAGTATTAGAAATATTTTGACCTCCTAAAAAAGGATTTTCTGGTTTATCAAAAATATAATCAATTGTTGCTACCGAATACATTTTATCATTATCAAGTAACTCACCATTAATATAAATTAATCCTGTAGCACGATCTTGGTATACATTACTACTCATAATAAAATCACTTTTATTAACTAAAATTCTCACATCTGATCCTTTTAAATCAACAGTTTTTAAAACATTATCAAATGGCATGATTTCATAAATTTTAGAAACCGTGATACTTGTTGATTGCTCAATTGGGAAAGCCTGTGCCCTAATTCCACCTATATTAATTACCGCAATATCAGTTATGGCATATTCTTTTAAAGCAGTGGCAGCCCAATCCGCAGCACCATATCGATCGACATATTCATTTGCGACGCCAATAACTCTTCCAAATACTGGTAAAGTCTCTTCTTTTAAATTCGAAACAATTGTTTTAATAGAAGAATCCTCTGTTTTTGAAAGATTATATTTTACCTCTGCCGTTCCTCCTGTTACTTTTTTAGTATTTTGATCAATACTTAGTTTCATTAAACCAAATTTTTCTCCAGCACTACCAGCTTGAACATAAGGAATTTTTACTCCATCACTTCTAGTAATAGTTCCACTATAAGTTGAATGAGTATGAGCATTAATGATTGCATCGACCCTTTCATCTCCCGCTAATGATGCTAGCATTTGATTTGAGCCATTACCTTCATGTCCTGATACAATAACTACATCAACACCTTGATTAATTCTTAAATCAGAAATTGTCGATTTAATATACGAAATGGGATTTGCAAATTCGTAGTCCTTAATCATAGCTTCCGCAATATCACTTTCATTCCCCTCTCCCATATAACCAACAATTGCAATTTTTAAACCACCACGTTTTATAATTTGATAAGCATCTATCCCTACTGGTCTTTGACCTGTACTTTTTTCAATAATATTGCATCCTAAAAAAGGAAAGGTCGCCTCACCATTATCATCATTACCGTCAACATATTTATATATTTCTTCATATCCCCAATCAAATTCGTGGTTACCGATAACCATTGCATCAAATTTCATTTTATTCATGATATCAATCACTGTTTTACCATGATCATAATTTGATAAAGCAGTTCCTTGAAACATATCACCAGCTGATACCAAAATGGAAGCCTCTGAATTTTTAGTTTCCGCCGAAATCGAATTTGCAAGTCTTGCTACACCATATTTACCATCAGATTCATCTAATGCCCCATGAAAATCATTGACAGAAATTATTGTTAATTCACTAACAAGCTTATTCGTCGTTTCACAACTAGAAATCAACAATAAAAAGCAAGTGATTATAAATAAGTAAAAAAACTTTTTCATTTAATTTCTCCTTTATTATAAATATCATAAATATTATAGCAAATTATGAGATATTTTTCAACATTATAATCTTATCATAAAAAATTATAATGTAAAAACATACTTTTTTTATTGCTATCAAAGTGCTATATTAATATTCTATCATATAAAATGGTTAAATATCATACTAAAATTATAGAATTTATTATTTTTTATCAATAAAGTTAATAAAAAAAGAACAAAAATAATTTGTTCTTTCATGAACTAGTTTGATTAAAACGGACAAATAAAAAAAAGATACATTAGATTTAGTAATCTGATATTGATTACTTGAAATCTAATGTATTTTTTATTACAATTATAAGCGAGGTAAAAAAATA